>Ga0310811_10002841_pt1 | contig 21726 bp, 24 predicted proteins | sample YCmetagenome_FD_207642 | JGI IMG/M metagenome (GOLD analysis project Ga0310811, IMG submission 207642) | Soil microbial communities from experimental microcosm in Duke University, North Carolina, United States - YC | ecosystem: Engineered > Artificial ecosystem > Soil microcosm > Unclassified ...
ATCGGCCTTTCCTATGGTCTCGGCTTCGACCTGTTCCAGACACCCCACGGACAGGCCTTTTTTAAGGCCGGTCATGATGATGGCTGGGAGCATCTCGGCCTCTGCATACCTAAAGAACACACGGCCTATATCGTCATGACCAACTCTTCCAACGGCGAAAGCATCTTTAAGGAATTATTTGAAAAACTCGCTGGCGTAACCATCCCCTGGCAGTGGGAGAACTATATCCCTTATAACCAGAAGCCATAGCTGCACCTGCTGCCGTTACCTGGTTTTACAACATATCCAGGTCGCGCGCGACATAATAACTGGGCACCAGCGGCCTGAAGCCGGTCACGGCCCTGAGTTTTGAAATATCCATAATGCCTTCAAACGGATCGCTTAGCGGCCCCTCGGCCGGGTCAAAAGCATCGGCGGCTTGTCCCACCGAATCAGCCAGCTCATACAGGGTAATGGGTGCATCATCTGCCAGATTGAATATTTCTCCGTTTAGCCCATCTGCGTGAAGCAGCAGTGTTAAAGCCTGGGCAACATCCAGGTGATGCACCATGTGCATCCTTGAGCCGGAGTGTCGTTTCATTTTTTTCAGCAGGGGGATGATCTCTGCGATATGCGGATCCCTGTCCCCGTAGACAAAGCCTAAACGCAATATGCGTACGTCGAAGCCCTGGTTTTGATGAAGCGAAAGGAGTACCTGCTCGGCTGCTATTTTGCTGGACGAATAGGCCCTGGGATCGTTGATGTTAACCGGGTCATCTTCCTTCGCCGGATGCCGGTAGCCTGAACCATACACATTGCCGGTGCTTGCAAAAATAAACCGTTTTACGCCCGCTGTCATGGCCGCATGGGCAAGCGCCACCGTGCCCTCATGATTGGTCTTAACGATCCCTTCATTATCCGTAAAGGTACGGAATAGTGCAGCCAGGTGGATCACGGCGTCTACGCCCGCTACTGCCGGCGGCAAAGTATCCGGACTGTACAGATCACCGGTAACCGCCTTTGCGCCGGGCGCAACCAATGCCGCTGCTTTCGAGGCATCACGCACGAGGATACTAACATCATAACCCCTGGCCAATAACCGCGGAACAAATCTGCTGCCGACCTTGCCGGTAGCTCCTGTAACTAATATTTTCATCATATTTAATTGCTTTTTTAAGGAGATGAAGCGATCATGAGCTGTATAAATTGTTTTTGCAGGCAGCTCATGATGGTTTCATAACCCAAAGGTCGGGTTAAGACGGGCGGATAGCTAACGATAATCAAACCGATAAGTATGATTTTCAAACCTTTTATTTCCGGAGCGATCTTGGCGCGGTGCCGGTAACCCGCTTAAAATAGTTATTGAAGTAGGTGGGATATTGGAAGCCCAGGGCATAAGCAATGTCCGCCACGCTCCAGTCGGTGTGCCGTAAAAGCGCCTTAGCCTCGGCCGTGATGCGTTCTGAGATATGTACCGAGGTGGGTTTGCCGGTAACCGTCTTCACTGCCCGGTTCAGGTAATTGATATGCACCGCCAGCTTAGCGGCAAAGTCCTGAGCTGTCCGCAGCCGGAGCGGTTCAGCCGTATGCTCGATAGGGAACTGTCTTTCCAGCAGATCCATAAATAAGTGTGCCATCCGGGCTGCGCCGTTGACCGGCTGTTGTGCCGGCGGCTGTATCGACAATGCCTCATGAATGATCAGTTCGATACAGCTTTTGATCAGCTCGCTCTTATAGGCATAATCCCCGTCACGCACGGCCAGCATCTTTTGGAAAATGCCGGTCATAAAAGCCGCCTGTTCGCTGTTCAGCCGGATGAGCGGGTTCTGCCCGGCGTTAAACAAGGGCGACTTTTTGACGATGGCCGGCATAAAGGCTTCGGTAAAAATACACGCATAACCGCTCGTCGACCTGGAGCGGCGCAGCAGCGAACGCGGCACGCGGGGGTTAACGAAAAACAACACCGTATCCTGCAATTCTAATACTTCATCGCCATAACCGATGGTCATTTCTCCGGTGACCAGGCCCATTTTATAAAAATCGCGGCGCCCGTGCACCGCCGGTACATCGACGTAGGCGGGTAGTGTATGCACTTTAAAACCCTGCAGCCGCAGTTCGGCCATATTAAGGCCCGGAATTTCTGCTGTCATCCGGCAAAGTTAAGCAAATCAAACTTTATTGATGGGATCAGCTCACACGCCGCTTTCCTTGCGCGTCATGCTTAAGAACGCCGGCGTGATGCCCAAATAACCGGCGATCTGTTTTTGGGCGATGCGTTGCTCCAGCCCCGGGTAACGCTTACGGAACTCAAGGTAGCGTTCCTCAGCTGTTTTGTAGAGTTGAGAGGTGATGCGACGCTCGTACAGCTCGAAGCCATTTTGGCTGAGGATACGGAAAAAGCGCTCAAACTTCGGGATAGTTTCGAACAATTCTTCCAGGCCGGGAAGCGAGATGTAATACACCTCGCTGTCTTCCAGCGCCTGAATGGCATTTGCTGAGGGTCTTGCATTAAAAAAGCTCACAATATCGCAGACCCACCAGTTTTCCGGGTAAAAACCGATGATGTGGTCTTCACCGCTCTTATCCGTATAAAACATGCGCAGGCAGCCGCGCTTTACAAAGTAGATGTAGCGGTCGGTTTCTCCCGCCTGCAGCAGCCAGGTGCGCTTTTTCACTTCTTTGAGTTGAAAGAAGGCAAGCGCCTGCTCCTGTTCTTCAGGGGCAAGCGCGATGTGCATGGCGAAATTGTTCAGGATCAGCTGGTGCATAGGCTAAAATAAGGATTACAACTCGAACCGCCGCGTCATATACAGTTTGAGCTTGGCTGTAGCGGCCAACCGCAGCGGTTCGGCTATTTCATGGTAAACATCGCTTTGCGCCACGGTCAGAAATGTTTCGGCGCTGGCATACTCTACGATGGCAATGGCGTCCCATTCTTCACCTTCTTCCGCTACTACGCTGGCTAATACGTTGGTCGCGAGATTTACTTTGGCTTCCAGGCCTAACAATTTCACCACGCGGTTAAATGCCGGGAGGTATTCTTCCAGGTACAGGCGGCGGTCCGCAAATTTAAGCAGGTTCACCATCAGTACCGGTCCTGTGCCTGGCACGGTTTCCGGGATCTTTACCACTGTCTTTCTATTTTCCATCACACAAAGGTCGCCCGACTAGGCGACAAAAAAGTTCAACTAGTTGAAGGTTTTAAAAAGTATTTTTAAACGATTTGACGTATTATCTTTCGGTCAGTGAGGTACGTTCCCTGACCGACAGGGATGCGATTTGGCAGGCCGGCCTAATTAAATGAATGGCGGAATTCCAGCGGCGAGACGCTGGTCTTTGTCTTGAACAGCTTGCTGAAAGATTGCAGGTGCTCAAAACCCAGCTCATAAGCGATCTCGCTGACGGACAAATTGGTGGTCGACAGTTTCTCCTTGGCCAGTTCGATCAGTTTATCGTGCAAATGTTGCTGTGTGCTCTGACCGGTCAGCGATTTGAGTAGTCCGCTTAAGTACCCCGGTGAAATATGCAGCGTTTCGGCAATATAGGTGACGCTGGGTAAACCGTGTTTAGCTAAAGCGCCGCTGTTGAAATAGTTGGTTAACAGATCTTCCAGGCGCGTCAAAAGTTCATGACTGGCGATCTTGCGCGTAATGAACTGGCGCTGGTAAAAACGCTCCGCGTAAGTCAGCAGGAGTTCCAGCTGCGCGATGATCACGCTCTGGCTGAACCGGTCGATATTGGCCTGGTATTCCTGCTCGATATTTTGCGCGATGGTGGTCAGCATCGTTTCCTCCTTGTCGGCTAAGAAAAGGGCTTCGTGCACTGCGTAGGAAAAGAATTCGTAGTGTTTAATGTTCCTGGCCAGCGGGGTGTTCCATAAAAAGTCCGGGTGGATCAGGATCATCCAGCCCTCGGGCCGGTGCACCGCGCCTTTTTCCAGTTCAATACCAAAAACCTGTCCGGGGGCCATGAAGAACAAAACCCCCTCATCGAAGTCGCTGGCCTGTTGCCCGTATCTGAATTTGACGCCGGGCATCCTCTTCATCGCAATCGAATAAAAGTCGTAAATGATGCTGTAGGGGCCCTCGATCAGTGGTCGCTTCATGTCCTCCATATGAACGACACTGATCAGCGGGTGCGCCGGTTTGGGCAAGCCCGCAGCCCGGTGATATTCCGTGATCGTTTTAAACTTGAAAAGCTGCGGGTTGCTCATAACGTTAAAATTAGGTTTATTTTTTATTGGGTATACACCCCGTTATCAATATCGGCGAGCAAAGCCGGGTGCGTTGGCTGCCAGTTCAGGGTTTGCCGCGTCCACTCACTGGATGAAGGGCAGTCGATCGCCACCAGGTGCGCGAACCAGCTAAAATGTTCGGCCGCTGCTTCCGGCGTAATCGATTTGACCGGCAGGTTTAGTTGTTGACCGATGGCTTCGGCAATAGCCCGCAGCGGGATTCCTTCTTCGGCAGAAGCGTGGTAACGGGCCCCGGGTTCCGCATTTTCCAAAGCCAGCCGGAATAGCCGGGCCGCATCTAAACGGTGGACCGCATTCCAGCGGTTTTGCCCTTCGCCGATATAGGCCGAAAAACCTTTTTCACGTGCTGTTTTCACGAGGATCGGAACGAAACCGTGATGGTCTCCTTCACCGTGAACCGAAGGCGATAAACGCACGGACGCCGCACCCACCGCATCCCCGGCTTGCTCCGAAGCGCGCGGCCAGGCCGGGTTAACCGGTGGCTTGATGTCTTCGGTCGCCAGTTGTCCGGGGCTGACCATTGCATTACCCGAGGTTACCAAAAACGGGCGGCCGGAACCGGCCAAAACCTCACCGATGGTTTGAATAGCCAGCTTATCCACCTCGCAAACTTCCGCGAAACGCGTAAAGTCATGGATAAAACCCGCATGGATCACCCCCTCTGCCTGTGCGGCGCCGGTGCGCAAACTTTCCAGGTTCTCCAAATCACCGCGCAATACTTCCGCGCCTGCATCGGTCAATTTTTGGGCGGAGGCCTCCGAACGCGCCAGCCCCAGCACCTCGTGGCCTGCACTTAATAATTCCTGCACAATGGCAGTTCCGATGAAGCCTGTGGCTCCGGTAACAAATACTTTCATAGGTCGTCTGTTTTGATGAACAAATATGACCCGTTTTGGCTTTCGGAATTTAGCCGAATCTGCTTTTGATTTAGCCGTTTGTAGCCTATTCTTGTGACCGGTTATGTTTCAAGGACCATTTCACCATCTCGGTGATCACCGGCTCAAGGTCCTTACCGCTTTCGGTCAGGCTATATTCCACATGCGGCGGAATGACCGGCTTGGCTTTCCTGATGATCAACCCGTCGCCTTCCAGTTCCTTAAGCGTTTGAATCAGCATCTTTTCGGAGATCGCCGGGATCGCCTTCTTTAATTCTCCATAGCGTTTCGTGCCTAAGAACAGCTGCCGGATCACCAGGGGTTTCCAGCGGTTGCCCATTTTATAGGCAATAAAAGTGATCGGGCACTGGGTGGTGACGAGCCGTTTATTATACTGATTGGTAGAGCTTTCCTTTACAGCCATGATACATACTATTTGGTAGGTACTTGATACCTGGTAAGTACAAATATACTTTTGTTCCGTAATTAAAACGAAAGAAAAAATGAAAGCAATAACCATCACCGGTAAAGGCCAGGTAGCTTTGACCGAAGTTCCAAAACCAGAACAAACAAGTGCAGGACATGTCCTGATCAACATGAGTGCCATGGGGATCAACCCCGGCGATAAGTTCCTGATCAGCGGCAACGCCCCGGCCGGGATGTTTACGGAAAGCCAGTATAATATCGCCGGTGTATCGGGTGCCGGCAAAATAATCGCCATTGGTGAAGGCGTGCCCGAAAAGTATTTGGGCAAATTGGTGACCGTTTACCGCTCACTAACCAGAGGCGATGTTATCGGTACCTGGAGTGAATATGCGCACTTGCCCTATTTACAATGCGCCATTTTGCCGGACGATGCCGATCCGATTGATCATGCAGGGTCGCTGGTCAATATTATTACCGCGTACGCGGCCATGCAGCAGTTCTTAAAGGAAGGGCACAAGGGAGTGATCATCACAGCCGGTAATTCAGATACGGGCAAGGCGATACTGGGTTTTGCGCTTGAGGCCAGGCTGCCGGTACTTTCCATCGTCCGGAACGAAAGCGGCAAAGCTGAACTGGAAAAACTGGGGGCGAAGCATATCCTGGTACAGCGAACCGAACAATTTGCGCAGGAATTAATGACGATGGCGACAGATTTGAGAATGACCGCCGTATTTGACGGTGTCGGGGGCGACCTGCTGAGTCAGTTGATACCTGTACTGCCAGCCGGCGCGACGGTCTATGCCTATGGATTTTTAGGCGGTCCGGTACCGGTTTCCTTTCATACGGGCCTGCTGACCAAAGGCATTGCCATCAAGGGCTTTAGTAACTTCAAAACGGAAACGGTGCAGGACCCGCAGCAATTGGCGCAGGCGCTGGAAGCGATCAGCCGGGTGATCCACCTGCCGTACTTCAAATTCAACGCGGGAAAAAAATTCGGCCTGGAAGAGATCGAAGCGGCCCTGTCCTATGCTGCTGCCGACGGTACCAAGGCGGTATTAGCGATCAGATAACTTAAAAAGCGCATAGGGGCCGGGATTGACCTTTATGCGCTTTTCCCCCAAATGACAGCCGTATCAAGGTGGAAACCCTCCCGGTCAGGTTGGAAGACCCGGCGGATCATTTTGATCCGGGCCGAGCGGACCGCAGAAAAGTTCGTTGACCATAATGGTATCCAGGAATTCCTTTTCTTCAACGATCAAACCCCGCTCCACGCGCATTAAAAACACGATCTGGTTATCGTAGATCCGCCCATCTGTACGCTCGGCATAGTTCCTGATCTGAACGGCAGCAGCTTCCCCTTCGGCAACTATGGAGTTGATGGTGATTTGCAGGCCTTTGGGAAACCGCGCCCGGATGTTAGCATGTATCTTCGCCATGCTTTCAGCTGTTTGCCAGCCTCCGAATGGCCAGGAGCCTTCGCCACTGATCCAATGTTTTTCATCTGGGGACTTATATTGACCGGCTTTTTCAAATTCGCCATGGATAATGGCCTCGAAATATTTTTCGACGACTTCTTTTGTATTCATATACGCTTGAAATAAACCGCTAATTCGAGTAAGTCTTTACCGGAAACCGTTGCGATAGTTCTGCAAATATTTCTTTTTCTGGTCTGCCTGAGAGCTGAAGAGCTATATTTTCAGTCATGCCATAACCAACTTCGGTAACATCCTTCCTGATCAATTGCTCAAATACGGCATCGGTGAACGCTGCTAAGGGTGATCCGTGCCCGGTGTTTCCGCCCGCCAGGCCCGTTTGAACAGCTGGCGGGATCAGCTCCGCCACACGGCATGCCGTACCCGCCAAAGCATGACGAAGGGTGAGGGTATAACTATGTAAAGCTGCCTTGCAGGCGCTGTAAACCGGTGCAAATACCTGCGGGATATAGGCCCCGCCCGATGTCACATTTACAATTAAGGACCCCTGCCCGTGGCTAAGCATTACAGGAACCAATAAATGGTTAAGATGGATCGGCGCTGCCAGTAAAATATCAATTTCAGTTTGCCTTTCCGCCCATGGCGCTGTATCTGAAGCGAGCGCCACGCGCCTTTGAATGCCGGCGTTGTTGATCAGGATGTTGATCCCCGGCATCTGCTGTTTAATGTAAGCGGCGAGGTATTCGCGTTCCTCAGCTTTGGCAATATCATTCACCAGGATCCCCAGCTTAGGAATTTCGGTTTTTGCAAGCTGCAATTTTTCTTCATTCCTGCCGGTAACGATCACCCTGCTTCCGGCTTCGACGAATCTTTTGGCTAAACTTTTACCGATACCGTCACTGCCACCAGTGATCAGTACCTGGGCATCGGATAATTCCATATCTGTAGTGTCTTTGATCAGAAATACAAAGGTATAGCCGCATATTGCTTTAAAATGGTCATGATCTCGGTATTTGCACTTTCTCTTCCGCTACTCAATAACTTTAGCCAATACTTTTTGGGTGTCAAATTGGTAATCCGCTTAAACCATTTCGTGAATTGGGAAGGTTCATAAGTAAGCAGCAATGCGATCTCTTTGATCGATAAGGATGGGTCCGACAAAAGCCGCAGCGCACTTTCGATGATCTTGAGCTGGTAGACACCGCAGGCAGAAGTGCCCGTGGTTGCTTTAATCGTATCGCTTAAATGGGTGGGATGGATAAAAAGCAGCCTGGAAAGATCTTCTATTTCCAGCATCCTGTCAACTTTGTTTGCCACCAAATCTTTCAGATGCTGATCGATCAGGTCGATATAAGCTGATGTTATTTCCGCCGGCCGGTTCATTTTAACTGTTTTAATAGCTAAAATACGTTAAGTTTTAGATGCTGTACATTAGAGACAGGCATTCTTTTGTCATTCAAATAATACATGCATTAAACAAGAAATGATGATTTAATCAAACCATAACCGTATTTAACGAACGAGGTTGCCATCCAGATCCGAAATTGAGATTTGCTTTAAGATCACATCGCGCAAACGGTCTTCGTGCTTATCGCCCCATTGCCCTAAGGCGGCAATCACAGGGATCACCGTCTTACCGAATTCGGTCAGGCTATATTCGACTTTTGGCGGCACAACGGGATAAATTTTTCTGGTAATAAGTTCGTGTTTTTCCAATTCATTCAGTTGCATGTTCAAAACCCTGCGTGAAGCATCGGGAATTTTGCGTTGCAGTTCGCTTGGACGCTGATGTCCCTGATCGATAAACCAAAGCAGGCGTATCTTCCATTTGCCGTACAGCACTTCACCAATCAGGTCAAGCCCGCAATTCAGGTTCGGAATTACTTTCCTTTCATACATATTGCAAAATTAAACCTATATCCCAAGCCGTGCAATAGGGGAAAAATTTATCACTATTTGAATCGTAACTCCGTACTTGTGAGGAACTAACGTACTTCAGAGATTTGTACAAAGAAATTTAAAAGCTATCTAAAATGAATTATCAAAATGAACTATCAGGCAAAATTGCCCTGGTAACAGGAGGTACAAAAGGAACCGGAAAAGCAATTGCAGAAAGGCTGTTGCAAGCTGGTGCTACAGTGATTATAACGGCAAGAAATGCACCTGAAAAAGAAAACAGCAGCCTGCATTTTATTCCTTCCGATCTAAGCAAGGCAGAAGATTCACAAAAAGTAATTAGTGAGGTGCTGTCAACCTATGGCGGGCTGGATATACTCGTCAACAACCTCGGTGGTTCATCAACACCCGCCGGTGGTTTTTCAGCTTTGAACGATGAGGATTGGATTTTAACCTTGCAAGCTAATTTATTGGCTCCTGTCAGGCTTGACCGGGGGTTTTTACCGCAAATGATTGACCGGAAAAGTGGTGTGATTATTCACATCGCTTCCATCCAGGGCATATTGCCGCTATATGATTCTACCCTGCCATATGCGGCTTCGAAAGCAGCACTGATCAATTACAGCAAAAGCCTGTCGAAGGAAGTTACACCAAAAGGTGTCCGCGTGCTAACTGTTTCTCCGGGATGGATCAACACAACAGCATCGATAGCCTGGCTGGGCGAAATTGCAAGAAATGCAAATAGTACTGTAGAAGAAGCTCAGCAAGGTGTGATGGATGCGTTGGGGGGCATACCTTACGGCAGGCCCGCTGAACCGGAAGAAGTAGCCGAGTTGGTCGGCTTTTTGGTTTCACCAAGAGCTAATTACTTAACAGGAACAAATTTCGTTATTGACGGCGGAACGGTACCAACAATTTAATAACCTCAAAATATTTAATAATGAACTTACCAAAAGTAGTATCAGATTTAGTAAAAACACAAAACAACTTTGATAGCGTTGCTTATGCAAATTGTTTTTCAGAAACAGCTGTGGTTTATGATGAAGGCAAAACGCACAAAGGGCGAAAAGAGATAGAACTCTGGATCGCCGATGCCAACGCGCGATACGAGGCTACCATACAGCCGGTCAGCTTTGAAGAAAATGGAACGAAAAGCATTTTAAAGACAAATACTTCGGGGAAATTTGAAGGCAGCCCTATCGTATTGAGCTATCATTTAGAGATAGCTGATGGACTGATACAATCATTAAAAGTTACAGGATAAGTGTGGACGGCTAATTTTAGCCGTTCTTTTTTTTGAACAGGCATTTTAAAAAGACACATGTTTTAATCCTTTTAATAGGGTGGCTCTTTAGCCATCATCCTAAATTGCTACGGCATACTGAAACCTATAAATCGGATAACAATCATATGTAGCTACAAAGAGTAGCGGGTTGGCCCACACCTTGGGCTTTGAACACCTGCAATCCTTCAGCAAGTTATTCAAAAGCAAGAACAATCAAACCCCGATCGCCTTCCGGGCTTCGTTCAACTGAAACGACCCGCAAGTTACGCTTAGTCATCGTTTCCGGAACGTAGGCAGGTGGCATTCATCAGGAATGACCCGGACCAACGAGGTGTAAATACTTAGGTGCAGGTAACGCCATACACCGCAAGCATCCTTTTTTTTGGTATTTTAGCCATTCGAATTCATGCTCTGGGTGAGTATTTAAGAAAATGCAAAGCAACTATAAAAAGATCGATCTGCTTGGAAAGCCTTTCCTACAAAAATTGATAGTCAAACCTCCTTTTGCGTATGATTTCCCGGTGGAAGAACGTGCCTGCTTTTTATATGTTTTGCAGGGTGAAATGCGTTTTCAGTTTGAGGATGACCAAACGGATATTCCTGTTAACCACTCGCTATTATTGAATTGCCTCAACTCCGGGAAACAAATTCGTAACACCGGAGACATCAGCGCGGGCGAAGTGGTCATCGTTACCTTTCACCCGGAAATTTTAAAGAAAATTTATGAAAGGGAACTCCCCGGTATTATTCAACCGGGCAGATCCGTTTCCAATCAATCGCACGGCAGGATCAGCAATGATTTCCTGATCCAGAAGTATATTGAGGGGCTGCTTTTTTATTTTGAGAACCCGGCACTGGTCAATGAGGAGATATTGATCCTAAAACTAAAAGAGATCATTCTTTTATTATCGCAAACGCAGCAGGCTGAAACCATCCAGGTTATTTTATCTCAGCTTTTCTCTCCTGCAAAATTTTCCTTCAAACAAATTATTGAAGCCCATCTGTTTGCTCAGATCAACATTGAAGAATTGGCGCAAAAAACCAACCTGAGTGTATCCTCATTTAAAAGAGAGTTTGCCAAATTATACAACGACACACCTGCAAATTATATCAGGAACAAAAAGCTGGAAAAAGCCGCCGAACTGCTTTTGGCTTCAGATAACCGCGTAGCTGACATTGCCTATCAATGCGGGTTTAATGAGCTGGCTAATTTTACCAAAAGCTTTCATGATAAATACCACGTCTCGCCCAGCCATTACCGGCTGAACCAAATTGCCAAGTAATTGACCTGAATAACAAAACGCGTTTCCTGGCTGCGCTGCACCTTTGTATTGTCAATATCGACGATCAAAAATTAAATCATAAACAACATGAAACGCACAGCAAAAGCACATTGGGAAGGCACAATTAAAGAAGGTAAAGGCCAGTTAACTACCCAAAGCGAAATTTTAAACCAAACCAATTACAGTTTCAAAACCCGTTTTACAGGCGAAGAAAAAGGCACTAACCCGGAAGAGTTATTAGCCGCGGCACATGCCGGATGTTTTACCATGGCGGTTAGCCTGGGGTTAACAGAAAAAGGATTTAACCCAACAGCCTTAGATACTGAAGCCACTTTATTAATGGAAGGTGTTGCTATCACAAGTATCCATCTTGCTATTACAGGCGTTGTACCGGGCGTTGATGCAGCAGAATTTGAAGCTATCGTAAGCGGTGCAGAGAAAAACTGTTTGATCTCGAAAGTATTGAATATACCGATCAGTTCGGAAGCCACCCTGGTATCTTAATCCTATTTCATTACAGTATCTTAAATTTTATTAAAATGGGCTTATCTAATTTAGGCATATTTCATACGATCATAGGCATCACCGCCATTATTGCCGCTGTGATATCCTATATCAGGTTTGGTAAAATAAACTTAGGTCATAGTACCGGCAGGATTTATTTTTATACAACGGTTGTTACCTCGTTAACGGCATTAGGTATATCCAAACATGGCGGCTTCAATGCCGGGCATATTTTTGCGCTGTTCATCGTGGTGCTGGTCGGAATCGCGTACCTGCTTAATTTAAGAAAACCGGGGATTACAAAAGTCCGGTTTTTCGAGAATTTTCTTTTGTCTTTTAGTTTTTTCTTATCCTGGGTTCCCACGGTTAATGAAACGTTGACCCGTGTTCCGGTCGGACATCCGCTGGCTAAGGCACCAACCGACCCCATCATAGCAAAAACATTGCTTGTTATTTTCATACTATTTATAGCGGGGTCGGTTTACCAGTTTATAACGCAGCGGAAAATTAACAGGACATTTCATCACAACGCATAACCACCAGGCAACAGGTTTAACGAATCAAAGGAGAACGATCGCCAGTCGTTCTCCTTTGATTTGATCAGAGCTCGATACTGTCCAGTCCTTTTTGCAGGGCGGCTTCCGCCTGGCCTGGATAAGCCAGGCCCTCTGCCCGGAAAATCTTGAGATCGGTCATGCCCATAAAACCCAGTACGCTTTTCAGGTAAGTCGATACGAAATCGTAGACCTGGTAAGGTCCGCTGGAATAAACCCCGCCCGAAGCCATCGCGACATAAACGGTTTTACCTTTCACCAGGCCTTCGGCACCGGCCTCGCTGTACTTGAAAGTGACCCCAGCCAACGCAATGTGGTCGATCCAGGCTTTCAGTACCGAAGGGATACCGAAATTCCATAAGGGAGCACCGATCACGATCATATCCGCTGCCATCAGTTCCGCGATGGCTTCATCAGAGTGCTGGAGGGCAGCCCTGGTCGCCGCAGTTTTTTCGGAAGCGGGTGTATAGAATGCCGCCAGTGTGGCTTCTTCCAGGTGAGGAAAAGGATGTTTGGTCAGGTCATGAACCTGAACGGTGCTGCCAGGGTCGGCGGCTTTTAACCGGTCAACGATCGCGTTCCCCAGCCGGATGCTGAAAGAGTTTTCGCCTTTGGGGCTAGAAATGATATGCAATATCTTTTTCATGTTTGCTGTTTTTTAACATGGCAAACCTACCCGCCCGGGGTATCAAAAAGATACGAGTTTCCCGAAGGATACCGGTATCGTTTCCGCCAGGCCGGTGACCGCGTTTAGTACCATGCGGAAAACCAGGCCGGTTTTGGTCATCACGCCCCAGTTCTTTTCGGGCGGTGAATGGAACAGCCCGTCGCTTCCGACAGACAATCAGGGTTGCCAGGGAATATGGGAATGATTTTGCAAAGCCACTACGGGCAGGCAAACAGCATGAATGATCAGCGGGAAAAAAAACAGGGCCAAAGCCAGCCATTGCCATGAAAAGGCCCCGGGTGCCGGATAAGAAAAACCTGTTTTAGACCGGAGCCACAAAACAGCGATAGCCGGAATAAACATGGCCAGGTAACCAGTGTCTTTCCAGTTGCTTTCATGCCCGCCTGTCAGACCGACAACCAGTGATAGTAAGAGACAAAGGCCGAACGTAATGAAAAGATAGCGCCGTATTTGTTCCATATGCATTATCCCCTGAGTTCCCTGATGTAATCCTCCCATCCCTGGTGGATATGGGCGCCGGCAGCGATCAGTGTTTCCATAATTTCCAGGTGTGCCGGCTTCCGGGCATTGTATAGTGACCAGAGTGTGGTGCCCAAAACTGTGCCGCCGTATGCGTTCAGCGCTTCCATGGGCGCACCCTGCTCCAGCAGGTATTTGACCAGTTCCAGTTGCCCGCCGTAAGCTGCCGAATGCAGCGGCGTCGTCTGGTCCCATGCGGTATTTACGCTGCAGCCATGCGCGAGCAGGAATTCGACAACGGACCGGTGCCCGTAAACGCATGCCCAGATCAGGCAGCCATCCCGTTTGACAGCCAGGCTGGCATCGGTCAGTTCTGCGGTATTCGTGAAATAGCTTTTTACCTTGTCCAGGTCGCCCAGGCCACCTGCGCCTTCCAGGTCCACGTCCGCACCTTTGGAGGCGAGGTATTGTATGGGTTCGCCGCGCCCGTTATGCAGGCAGGCCAGGATAAGGTTACCACCGGTATACGAGGGGGCAACCGCATGATTGGGGTCAGCGCCGTAGCGGATTAAGATAGCCATCAGTTCCTGCTGTATTCCGGTACGAACAGGGTGTACGCTGGTAGCGACCAGCCCGAGCGTGGATGTGCCGCCGTACATATCGCCCCAGGAGTCTACTTCGGCGCCGGCATTTAGCAGCAGCCGGGCGATCTCCACGGCATTTTTTGGGGTCCTTTGCCGCCACTCTTCAATGCCGTTGGCTCCCACATAATTGAGCAATGTGCTGTGATGGTCACGGTGCGAGCGCATCCGGATCAGTTCCGGGTCCTGCCGCAACAGGAGCTTCAGCCGGTCCTTTTCGCCCAGCATAGTGGCATCCGCGGCCTGTTCGAAACGGCGCAGGTGCGCATCGGTTTCCAGACGTGCCCGGAAGTCAGTATAGTCCTGCCAGGTCGCAAACCAATGTTTGTGCTTAATGAGCTGCCGGGCGTTGAAAACGGTATCTTTGGTCCAGTCACAGCCGGCTTCGGCGTACCAGGGCGCGTTAAAGTGCGGATGGCCCCGGTATTTTTCCAGGAAGGCTACCACCATGGGCATATCGCCGCGTTCTGCAGCCTGATCCACTTGTTCCTTTTCGTTTACAGGTATTTCAGCCATAGTTTATGATGTTCAGCTTCATCGCCTGCGAACAAATGGCCGGCAAGGTAATAAAGCGACTTTTACTAAGTAACGGCGAGCCGGATATTGTCACTACCCTTATGTTATGATTTATTCATTTCTTAACCCCTTTACCGGGTTTGCCATAGCTGACCGAATGGTCCGAAAACTTATGGTTGTCAGTGCTATTAACAAAGCCCCCGCGCCGGCCATTATAAATACCCATAAGCTAAGGTTGGTATGATAGACAAAATTCTGCAGCCACTTACGCATAAAGAACCAGGCGATGGGCGACGATATCAGCAATGAAACAGCGATCAATATAACCACTTCCTTATTCAGCATCGTTAATATATCGCTTACGCTTGCCCCCAGCACTTTTCGGATACTGATCTCTTTTGTTCTTCTTTCGGTGGTAAACATGGCCAGTCCAAACAAACCCATACAGGAAATAAATATGGTGATCAGCGTACCTGTTCTCATCAGCCATTGTACCTGCTGTTCACTTTCATACAAACGGGAAATAGTATCTCCCAGGAAAGCATAATCAAAAGGCTCTTCCGGGTAAATCTTCTTCCATTCCTTCGCTATCCTTTTTATTAATAAAGGTATGTCGCCTTTTTGATATTCAGCCGGCGTTAACTTTAAGGCTATGCCCACTTGAACGCTGGGATCATTTTCAATAACCACGGGCATAATTTGCTGGTGAAATGAGTTTTCATAAAAATCAGCCACTACCCCTGCAATGGGGTAGGCTTTCTTTTGCACGCCGGACAAAAGCTTGCCGACAGCCTGCTCAGGATTATTGAATCCCAGAGCCTTTACTGCAGTTTCATTCACCAAATACTCCCGTGCGCTGTCGCTGTGAAGTAAATTGCGGCCGGCAACTATTTTCATATGATAAAAAGGAACAAAGCGCTCGTTCCCCGGGTGGATAGAAACCTCCATTGGTTTTTCATTGCTGCCCTGCAACTGCATACCGGTACCCATGTGTGCAAAGCCCATCGGCGGGAAAGCCTCTGTTATCACCTGGTCGACGCCCGGCAATTGTTTTATTTTTTCAGCAAGCACTTTCATTTTCCCGGTATGGTCGCTCCAGAGACTTCGTAAAGTAATGATGTTGCTCGTTTTAAAACCCAATTCCTGCGTTTGCATGTAATTGATCTGCTTACTCATCACAATGGTCCCGATAATGAAAATAAGTGATATGGTAAACTGGAAAACGATCAGGCTTTTACGCAGGTAGCCTTTATTGCCTGTTTTTTCGCTTACCTCGCCTTTAAGACTCGAAACCGGCTGAAATGCGGCCAACAACCTCGCGGGATAAAACCCTGCAAGCAATGTGGTAAAGATTGCTATACCGGCAAGGAATATCCAGGTGGTGTATTCCGTAAAGTGAAATTTTACGCCCGGCGGGATATAAGCCGTAAACAAATTCAACAAAGGCTGTACGGCAATAACAGCTATGGCCACTGCCAGCAAAGCCAGTGTAAATGTTTCGGTCAAAAACTGCAGCAGGATGGCTCTTTTCCCGCTTCCCATCACCTTGCGTACGCCTATTTCTTTGGTTCTTTGTATGGATTGCGCCGTAGATAAATTGATAAAATTGACAGCTGCTATGAGTAATATGAATAATGCAACTGCCGACAAGATGTACAATATTCCCAGGTCCATCTTATTTCCTTCGCCGCCATATTCCCGGTGGAAATGAATTCCAGTAAATGGCTGGAGTTGTGCGTGTAATTTGGAATTGGGATTTTTATCAAGATGCTTTTTTATGAATAAAGGAAACTGTGCATCTATCTGGGACGGGTTTACACTGACGGGCAATTTAACCAGCTCCTGGCTGCTGTGATTCAGGTTGAACCAATTATCTAATTGGAACTCGTTTTTTAAGAAACTGCTGTTGATCGTGCCGTATGATATGAAATCCGAAAAATCAAAATCCGAATTTTTATTCCAGTCTTTCAGAATACCGGTCACCATTACCGTAAGCGAATCATCATAAGTGACGGTTTTACCTATCATCTCATCAGGCTGCAGGTCGCCAAAGTAAGTTTTGGCGCGGCTTTGTGTCAGCACTACGGTATTGGGTTTACTTAGCGATGTTTTTTTACTGCCGCGTAGCCATGTGTAAGGTAATATGTCGAAATAGTCAGGTTCGGCAATTATCCCGTTTGTTCCATCAAATGCCTTGATCACCTTTTCTCCTTGCTTTATCTTAACCTTTGGCCCATAATGCTGAAAAGCCGCAACTTTCTCAAACCCCGACATTTCATTCCGCATGGCATCGGGCATAGGTGCCGGAACGGCGTTCCAATGGCCATGACCCGGGTCCGGATTGCCTTCCATGCTGACGTCGACGCAATAAATCCGATCCTTATCAGGGTGAAAAGTATCGAAACTGAACTCGAAACTTGCGACCAGGTAAATAACCAGGCATCCGCAGATACCCAAAGCAAGCCCCATGACATTTATGGCGGTATAAGTTTTATGGCGTATGATGTGCCGCCAGGCGATCTTAAAATGATTTCTGAACATAACATTGCGATTTAATTTCCCGGGAGACCAATTTGGCAAGCTTCCCGAACGCAATATTAACGGCCGTATTGGTGCCGGAATGGCCAACTTATCATTTGGCAACTCTTTTTTTAAGCAGTTCTTGTATTCTACCGGCGTTTTGCCTGTCATCTCCTTGAAAACCCGGTTGAATGTTCTTTGGGAATTAAAGCCGGATTCATAAGCGATACCCAGTAACGTGAGCCGGTCATAAGCCGGGTCCTGCATTTTCCGGGCAACTTCACGAACCCGGAACTCATTGATAAAATCGTTGAAGTTCTTTTCTATTCCTACATTAATGATCCGCGACAGGTCATGCGGATGAATATTCAGTTCCACCGCTAACGTGGCCAACGTCAGCTCGGCATCCTCGTAAAGGCGGTTTGCCACCACGGCTTCTTTTAGCCTCCGGCTTTTCTCCCTTGCATCCGATCTGTCTGTTATTGGCATTATTTGTTGAATGCCGCCATCCGGCTTCAGTATCGCATCCGCGGCCACTCCGATCAGCACAAAGGCAATGGTCAAAAAGAAAGTATCATTAAACAGTGACAGCACAGAACACAAGCCGAGCAAAACCAACACGCTTTCAAGCCGCCTGAAAGCAAAACGCAGCCTGTCCATCAGCACCGGTTGTAATCGCCGGTAAAAATTTTGTATTAGCTGATGGGACCGGTACAGGTAGGTTATGACCGAAATAAATAGGAGCAGTTGCAATATGGGGTTAAGCAAATGGAAGGCCGTGGTAGCATAGGTAGCCACTCCCGTCCGGATGCTTTCCCTGGTCTCCAATAGCAGTGCACCCTGTTCGAGCAAAAGGGGGCTGAAATGCAGCAGGTCTTTCCGGCGGAATTTATATTCCGGGCGTGTTATTTTCAGCACATAGAAATAGATGAGCGGGCCCAGCGCCAGCAAAAATTGCATGGGCATCAGGTCCCAGCCGGGGAGATAGGTTTGCAGCCGTATATCGATGGCCAGTATCCGCATCATCCACAAGGTCATTATAACCAGTGCCAGGGCAAGCAGGCGGTTTGCACCGCGGTTGGCGCTTTTGGCGAATGCCAGCAACAGGGCAAAATTCAGCCCGGTAAAGATCATTCCGAAGAAGAACAGATCATACGGGGTGATATGGAGGGTGTATGAATTCAATGCCTTAATCGGCGCAATCGCCGTTCCAAATATATAACATACTAGCCTATAGTATATTAACATTCAGATTGAAGAGAAATCTGTAACAAAAGCGAACGAAGGGATGTCCGGTTATGAAATAGAATGCGTCATAGGATTTTTGCACGGGTAATAAACAAATATGGATGCGACAGAAAATAGCCCGGTTTTTAAACCCGTCCTCTTCTTTAATTAATTTAGTATTATTCATTGATTCCTGTTTAGTTGGTATAACTGAGTAAACTGTAACTTTTCTCGCTAAACATTTGTCTAATTCAATATTTACACGTTTTGGATCAACAGTTCATTTTATTAAAAAAGGGCAATTATCTTGCGCCTCATTACACTACCCACGCCATGGCGGATATGCTCGTGGGTATAACCGAATATCCTGATCCAATAAAAACTGGTGTATGGCATTCTCATGAACGATCTCTAATAAGCTTTGTATTAAAAGGCAAAAACCTTGAAAACAGATCCGGCAAGCAAATCAGCCGGACGCCGGGGGACATTAATTTTTATCATGCCGGCGAGCCACATCAAAATATATACGTTCAATTTCCCTCGAAACATGTGAGCATCGAACTAGAAAGCGGCTTCTATTCCCGGCACGCACTGACAGAAGCCAAAATTGAGCAAGCGATTAACAGAACTCCGGATGCCCTGTTTTTATTCGCCAGGATTTTGAAGGAATTAGCAATAAATGACCAGGTTTCACAGTCGTCAATAGAAACGATGATTTTGGACCTGGTTCACACATCATTTAAAATGGAAAAAGCTTCCGGTAGCTGGGCCACCAAAATCAGGGAAATCCTGCACGATAAATGGAATGAACACCCGGGTCTGGCTGAGTTGGCTAAGGAGACTTCTACCCACCCGGTAACTATATCCAAACATTTCAGGCAGTATTTCTCATGCACTTTGGGAGAATACATACGCAAACTGAAGGTTGAGAAAGCCATGACATTGATGAAATCGTCTAAAACTCCACTTACCGATATTGCCTATGCTTGCGGTTTTGCTGATCAAAGCCATTTTTCGCGGGTATTTAAGCAGCAAACCGGCTTTCTTCCAAAAGAATATCAAAAGCTTTAATTTCCCGCAGGCTAATTCTGTTCTATTTTCCTTTTTTATTACTGGCTAGCTTTGGAAAAAACAAACCTGATGACAAGCAAAAAGAAAAAGGCATCGTCAATTAAACTAGTACTATTGATAACAATATGCTTGTTAACAGATTGCAGGGAATTGGTAGCACAAACTTTTGCTAATACAGATTTTGAATACGGTGTTTACAAATCCCAACCCCGAAAATGGTCCATAGAAGGCGAGGGTGAAAGCTATTCTGCGATGCTTGACAGCACCATCAGTTATAAAGGCAAAAAAAGTCTGCATGTTTCTCTCAAAAATGCGCAGATATTTATTTTTATTGCCATTCCCGGCCACCTGGTAGCCGGTAAAACAATCGAGGCCAACGCATTTTATAAATCAGCCGATAGTTCCCTTAATGCGCGGCTGCTTTTTTATAACCCTGTGGACAAAAAAGCAGAGCCATCAAAAAAAATCGACCCCTTAAATAAAGATTGGCAGCTTCTCAGTAATAAAGTACACTTTCCTGATGTCTATACTTCAGACAGGCTCCTGCTGGCGCTAACTGCCGAAGGAAATGGCGAATTTTGGTTCGACCATGTCCAAATCACAATTGATGGTAAGGAATATGGAAACGATGCTCCAGACTTCAGGGAGCCTTCTGTCGCCGAGATAAAAATGCTCAATAGCCAACTGGTGCCCATCAGCAACCTCGATCCACACACAGGTACAGCAGATATAGAACCGTTTTCCAGGATGACAAAAGGCATTACCATTCTTGCCTTGGGCGAAAATTCGCACGGTTCTTCTACAATTTATAGATTGAAACTAAAATTGATCGCGTATCTCGTTGAACATCAAAACTATACCATTTTTGCTCTTGAAATGCCTACGGTAGAGGCTGATGTCATCAATGACTACGTACAATCCGGAAAAGGTAGCAAATCAGATATCATCAAAAACTTAACATATCCCAGCTGGCAAACTAACGAGATGCTTGATATAATAGAATGGATCAGGGCTTATAATAACGGTCATGTAAGAAAAGTAGCTTTCAGGGGTTTTGATATGCAAAATGGTGACAGTGCTTTGAAATCCATGAACGTATTTGCTCAGTTTAATGATCCAATATTTTTGAGTAAAATACTGGAACTCGAGCAGCGATACACCTCCCAACATAAGACACCGGACGACTTCAGCTTTATCTACCATAAAGCTCAGGACATATCCGTTTATCTTGAATTAACCAAATATAGTCATGTTGCTGCGCGGGAGATAGAAACGATTCGTCATTATGCCGGCATTTTTTTACAAAGCGCGGCCTTATCTAACAATTCGCCGGAAAGTAAAAGCAGGGACATTTATATGGCTGAGAATATAGACTGGATAATCAAACATTCAGATCCCGGAACGAAAATAATTGTCTCCGGTGATAATACTCATATTTCTAAAGCCAGCGGCAAGATGGGCGCGGTATTGTCTGAAAGATACCGCGAAAAATATCTGGCTGTCGGATTTACCTATAATACTGGTTCGTATACTGCATACGGAGCCGCTAAATATTACGAAGTATATCCTTCTTACCCAGGCACCTATGAATATTTGTTTTCTAAAAGCAAATCAAAAACCTTTATTCTTGATATTAGGAACAATCATGATCTCACATTTTTAAATCGTCCAGCCGGATTTAGATCAATTGGTTCAAAGCCACAGGAAACTACGCAGTTTGCAGAAATAAATTTAACCAGCCATTTCGATATGATCGTATACACTGAACATTCAGACCATACAACCGGGCTTTAAACCGGCAATATCCTTTTTAGGTAATACCATCGCAAATCAAGTAAAAAATACTTCGTATTTTCATGAGAGGTGCTGTCGCACCTGATAAAAAGGCTTGACGGTTTTGGCAAATGTCAGTAACAGGGCAAAATTCAGCCCGGTAAAGATCATTCCGAAGAAGAACAGGTCATACAAGGTGATATGGAGGGTATATGAATTCAACCGTTTTTAATTAATGCGCATTTGAAGCCCCAAGTTACTAACAAAACTGAATGAAATATCGCCACAGAACCCTCAGGGCTTCTTTTTCATCTCGATGGCCACGATGGCGCGTCCCTCTG
>Ga0310811_10002842_pt1 | contig 21723 bp, 17 predicted proteins | sample YCmetagenome_FD_207642 | JGI IMG/M metagenome (GOLD analysis project Ga0310811, IMG submission 207642) | Soil microbial communities from experimental microcosm in Duke University, North Carolina, United States - YC | ecosystem: Engineered > Artificial ecosystem > Soil microcosm > Unclassified ...
GTGCTGCGCTATCGCGTGGTGCAGGATGTCGGTCGCGCCCTCAACCCCCGTGCCATTCATGGCCAAATTCAGGGCGGTGTCGTGCAGGGGCTTGGCTACGCGCTGCACGAGGAGATGACGATCGGCGTGGACGGGCGCATTTGCCAGAGCAGCCTCGAGACCTACCGCGTACCGCTGGCGCAGGACGTGGTGCCGGTCGAGATCGTGCTGCATGAAGGCGCACCGTCCATCGGGCCGCTCGGCAGCAAGGGTGCGGGGGAGGTGCCGATCCTCAATGTCGCGGCAACGATTGCCTGCGCTGTTGCCCAGGCGACGGGCAAGCGGGTGCAGGAAATACCGCTGACCCCGCCGCGCGTACTCGCCCTGTTGCTGGATCGCACGCCGCCGCTCGACTTTCCCCATATCCGGAATGACTGGCGGGCGAACGTTCTGGGGGGCGGAGTGGCCGCCCGGCGCTAGCCTGGGATCGGAATGTCAAAGCAAGACTTCCGGGCAACACTTATGGGCAAGACTTCCGGCGGAAACAAAATGTGAACATACGAGCGGGGTAGTGCCTTCTCGCATTTTGTCGCGATTCTCACCTTGACGTGAGGGGGCGAAGGCGCGAATCACAGTGCCGGTTTTTGCGTGAAGCAAATCTCGGCACCAGGCCCCTTCGGCGGAGCCCGGACCCTGGTTCGCGATGTCCTGCCTGCCATCTGCGTTCGCTCAACGCCTTTGGCCGATGACCACAGTTATCACCCTGCCGCGCACGAGGGATGGCACATGTCGGAGCAGTCACGGACCTGGACTCGTCGAACCGTTTTGGCGGCCACGGCCGGCATCACCAGCCTCGGGTGGCGAAATCCGCTTCTGGCGGCTGCCCCCCTGCCGGCACCGACGGGTGATCCGGTTTTTACCGTCGGTGGCAAGATCAAGGTCCATAACGCCGGCGATCTGGCCGCTTTCGACATGAAGGGACTCGATTCCCTGCCGCAGACGGGGTTCACGACCAAAACGCCCTGGACCCCGGAGGCCAAATTCGACGGTGTGCTGCTGAGCACCCTGCTGGACCGCCTCGGTGCCTCCGGCAAGATTGCAGTGTCTTACGCGCTCAACGACTATGTCATCGAAATACCGCTGGAGAATCTCACTGATGACGGGCCGCTTCTTGCGACCCGGATGAATGGCGCAACAATGCCGGTACAGAAGTTCGGCCCGATCTTCGTCGTCTATCGCTTCGACACCCATCCAGAGTGGCGCAACAATGCGATCTACGCCCGCTGCATCTGGCAGCTGCAGAAGATGGTCATCCGCTGACCGCGGCATGAGGACGAAGCTTGGCTAAGCTGCTGATAACGCAAACGCTTATTGGTTAGTCTTGCGTCCACGGTTTCGATGGACCGTGCCCGCTCCCCGACTTGAACCGATCAGACCCTATACCTCGATGAAGCCCTTGGGCAGGCGGTCAGCCACCGCCTTGAGGCGGGCGACATCGACGAACTGGCCGGGCTCGCGCGCCGCGAGATGCCACTGGGCGTCGATCGGCACGTAGGACAGGCCGCGCTGCTGGCACAGGAGATCGAGGCTGTAGCGGGAATAGAGGCTGACATGGCCGTTGCGGGGGCCGAGATACCACCAGTCCCCGCGCAGCGATGCAATGTCATCCGGCTGGGTCATGGTCGAGAAGATCACCGCTCCCTGCTCGTTGAGGAGCCCGTCCCAATCCGCGATCAGGCCGTGGGGGTCGGGGATGTGCTCCACCACCTCGCTGCAGAAGAGCAGGTCGAAGCGGCCATCGGGCAGGCGGTCGAAGCGCGGGTTGAGCGCATCGTAGTTTTCGACCGGCGGCGCGCCGTCCAGCAACTGGGAGAGCATGCCATTGCCCGCGCCGTAATCGAGAATGCGGATCGGGCCGGGCGGCAGCGCCTCCTCGACGATCTCACGGAGAAAGCCCGCATTCATCCGGGGCCGGATGACGGGATAGAGCGGGTCGAACTTGATGTAATCCTCGTTGTAGACGCGCGCCACGAGTTCCGCCGGGGAGAGATCGTCGAGGAAGGGCGTGAACATGAAGTGGCAACGGGCGCAGCGGTAATAGGCGACCGGGGTGCCGGCGAACCGACCCTCCGTCAACTGCTTGTTGCAGTGCTTTTCGAAATCGACTGAGGTGAAGACGGGCGCGGCGCCGCCGCAGATCTTGCAAATGGTCGTCGTCTCGGTCACGGGCATGCGGCCTTTACACGCGGAGATGAAGTGTGGCCCCTATAAACCAGATTGCACGGGTCGTCTGCATGGAGGATGGAGGGATGGCCCGGCACGGACTCTGGCGCCGTGCCCACGCCCTCTGTGCGGGGGAGGCTCGGCAAATTATAGGGGGCGAATTATAACGATTGCATGCAGCAATGGGCGGTTCGAAGCTCGATCGGGCCATAGCCCGGCCGGGCATGGACGTTTGTTGGTTGCCTCGGAGGGCGTGAGTTCAGCATGGTGCTAGTCGCTGCATTGGTCCGGGCACGGCATGACCGCCGCGCCGCTTTGACTTGATGCAGTGCGAAGAACCACGCCGAAGTTCCAACCCATGGGCATTTTCCGCAGCGGCCAGCCATCCCGGAACAAGCGCAAGGCGGCGCGGACGCGCTTCGTCCTGCTGACGGTGCTGGGCGGCTTCACGCTTGCCGCCTGCTATACGCTCTATGTCTCCATCCAGCAGGGCCAGACGGTCGACCGGCTGGCGACCTATGACGATGCCTTCGACGCGGCCCAGGGCACGATCGAGCTGATGCGGCTGCAAAATGCCGTGGCCGGCCTGGCCCTCGGCCTGCCCGGCAGCTCTGGCAACCTGGTCGAGATCCGCTTCTGGATCGTCGAGAATCGGGTCAGCGTGCTGAGCCGCCCCTCCTTCACCGAATTCGTCTCGGGCCACCCGGAAATCGCGGGCGTGGTGTCTCAGCTCAAGGACCAGCTTGAGCAGGTCCGGACGCTCATGCCCAATCTCCACAAGCCTGGCGTTGCCAACGAGGCGATCCTGGCACTGGAGGCGCTCGACGCGCCGATGACCCAGCTTGCCTCTATCACCAGCGAGCTGGTGGGCGACCAGTTCCGCACCGACCAGGAGCGGCTGCAGACCCTGCACCTCATCTTCTCCGGGCTCATGTTCGCGCTGATCGCGGTCGGCATCCTGCTGCTGGTGCTGCTGCTCAGGGACAACCGCCTGGTCTCCGACGCGAACGAGAACCTCCGGTTTCTGGCCGACAACCTCCGCGCCAAGCGCGCCGAACTCAAGGCTGCGAACGAAACGGTTGCCGCGGCAAACCTGGAGCTCCAGCTTCAGAACGACGAGTTGCGCAGCCGTGACGAGGCGCTGCGCATCCAGAACACCCGCTTCGATGCCGCTCTCAACAACATGTCCCATGGCTTGGTCATGGTGGACCGGGACCGCCGGCTCATCGTCGCGAACGACCGCTTTCGGGTCATGTTCCGGATCGGGATCGAACAGCGGATCGAGGGCAAAAAGATCGAAGAAGTCTTCGAGGCGCTGCGGCCGGGGACCTTTTGGTCCGAGGAGATCATTTCTCGCCTGAAGGCACTGTCGGAGGCCTCGGTCGCGCAGCGCCACGGGCAATTCCTCGTCGAAGGCGCGGACCGGGCGCTGCAGGTCAACCATGTCGCCATGGCCGATGGCGGCTGGGTTGCCATCTACGACGACATCACCGAGCGGCGGAAGATCGAGGCGCATACCGACTTCCTCGCCCACCATGATGCTTTGACGAAACTCCCCAACCGGCTGATGCTGGCGAGCTCCCTGGCGCAGGCGATCCGCGAGCGCAAGCGCGACGGCTTCTTCGCGTTGCTGCTCCTCGACGTCGATCACTTCAAGTATGTCAACGACACGCTCGGGCATCTCGCCGGCGACAATCTTCTCGTCGAGGTTGGGAACCGTCTCAGGACCTGCATCGGCGAGCCCGACATGGTGGCGCGCCTCGGCGGCGACGAATTTGCGATCCTCCAGCGCGCCCCGCGTTCGCGCGAGGATGTCGCGGCCTTGGCCGAGCGCGTCGCCTCGACGCTCGCGGAACGCTACGAGATCGACGGCCGACACGTGCTGGTCAGCGCCAGTGTCGGCATTTCGATCTTCGATTCGGCATCCCAGGATACGGAGAAGCTGCTGCGCAACGCGGATATCGCGCTCTATCGCGCGAAATCCGAGGGCCGCGCGACCTGGCGCTTCTTCGAGGCGACGATGGAATCCGAGGTGCTCTACCGGGCGGCGCTTGCCGCCGACATCCGCGACGCCGACCGGCGCGGCGAACTCTACGTCGTCTTCCAGCCGATCTATGACATATCAACCGCAAGCATCGCCCAGTTCGAGGCCCTGCTGCGGTGGAACCATCCCTTCCTGGGCGCCATATCGCCGGCGCAGTTCATTCCGATTGCCGAGGAATCGCGCCTCATCGTCCCGATCGGCGAGACGGTCCTGCGCCGTGCCTGCGAGACGGCCGTGACATGGCCGGCGCATATCCGCGTCGCCGTCAATCTCTCACCCGTCCAGCTTGAGGACCAGAGTTTCGTGGAAACCGTGCAGCAGATCCTGGCCCAGACCGGGCTTGCGCCGACACGGTTGGAGTTCGAGATCACAGAGGGCGCGCTGCTTGGGGAAAAGGCATCCGTGCGCCAGAGCCTGGCGGCGCTGCGCGCACTCGGCGTCACCCTGGCGCTCGACGACTTCGGCACCGGCTACGCCTCGCTCAGCTATTTGCACAAATTCCCCTTCGACAAGATCAAGATCGACCGCTCCTTCGTCACAGGCCTGGAGGAGGAGACGGATTCGCGCGTGATCGTGGAGGCGGTCATCTCGCTCGCCGCCCGGCTCGGCCTGACCACGACAGCCGAGGGCATCGAGCGCGCGAGCCAGTGGGATTTGCTGGCGGACGCAGGCTGCCGCTTTGCCCAGGGCTTCTACCTCGGCCGGCCGGTTTCGAGCAGTGTGGTGCGCGACATGCTGGCGCAGGGCGCAAGGCGGCTGGCCTTCGAGGAGGCGCTGCCGGCGCCGCCGCCGCAGGAGGCAGGCGGCACCCTCGCCTGAGCAACCGGGTACGTCAGGCCGGGGCGCCGACGAGGGGACGGATCGTTACCGGGGATAGGCCTGCCGGCAGACGGACATCACCGTATCGCGCAGCCAGCGATGGGCCGGGTCGGCGTCCATCCGCGGATGCCACATTGCCGATATCATGAAGGTCGGCGCGGGAACCGGGAGTGCGAAGCTCGCGAGACCGGCGATCGCGGCGTCCTCGTTCATCAGGCGATGGCCGAGGCAGGAACGCGGCACGAGCGCGACGAGATCCGAGTGGCGCGCCAGCCGCATCGCATCCGGATAGCCCGGCACGACGACCATGATCCGCCGTCCGAGGCCGAGCCTCGCCAGGGCGGCATCAAAGTCCGTGGCCGAATCTCCCTCCCGCGAGGCCGCGACATGCTGGCAGGCGGCATAGCCTTCAGCCGTCACCGGGCTTTCCGCCAGCAGCGGGTGTCCGGCCCGGGCCACGCCGACGAGCGTGTCGTGGAACAGGAACCGGGTGCGGATCTCGGGCGCGGCGACGCCGCGCAGGCCGATCTCCAGATCGATCATCCCCTCGCGAAGCGGGCGCGCGTCCCGGTCCGGCTTGGGTGCGAAACGAAGGCGAAGGCGAGGCGCCGCCCGGGCGACGGCGGCCACCACCGGCACGGAGAGGAATTCCAGGAAGCCCTCGCTCACGCGCAGGGTAAAGGTCCGCTCGAGTGCGGCGAGGTCCACCTCGGTGAGGTGCGGGCGCAGAACCGCGCGCACCTCGTGCGTTAGCTGATGGACGCGGTCTCGCAACACGGCGGCGCGCGGTGTCGGCACCAGCCCGCGCCCGGCACGCACCAGCAGCGGATCGCCGGTGGCCGCGCGCAGCCGGGTCAGCGTGCGGCTCATCGCCGAGGTGCTCAGGCCCAGGCGACGGGCCGCGCCCGTCACGCTGCCTTCGGCAAGCAGGACATCCAGCGCGGCGAGGAGGTTCAAGTCGAGCCGATCCATGCACGGAGCCTAGCCTGTCTCCGCCGGGCACACATAGCGTTGTACGCAATGACAGTTTGCGGCTGCTGCGTCTGGCGCCCGATATCTTGGAGCCCCTATTTGCGGTTGAGCATCCCAACCGACGGACAGTGACCCATGCCCCAAGCCCGGCCTCCCGAACTCCTGCTCATCGGCGCATCACGCGGTCTCGGCCACGCCATGGCCGCCGAGTTTCTCAAGAAAGGGTGGAACGTCGTCGGCACCGTTCGGGCCGGGACTACCCGGACGATGCTGCACGATCTCGCAGACGCCTACCAAGGCCGTGTCGAGATCGAGATTCTGGATATTTGCGCGCCGGATCAACTCGCAGCTCTGCGCACGCGCCTTGCCGGCCGAGTATTCGAGATGCTCTTCGTCAATGCCGGGGTCACCAACGATCCGACGGAGACGATCGCGGAGGTGACGACGGAAGAGTTCGTGCGCGTCATGGTCACGAACGCGCTCAGCCCCATGCGCGTCATCGAGGCTCTGCAGGACCTCGTGCCCGCGACGGGTCTGGTCGGGGTGATGTCGTCCGGCCAAGGCAGCGTTGCGAACAATACGAATGGGATGCGCGAGGTCTATCGCGGCAGCAAGGCCGCTTTGAACATGTTCATGCGCAGCTTCGCCTCCCGCCATGCCGGCTCCGCGCGCGCCATGGTGGTGATGGCGCCGGGCTGGGTCCGCACCGATATGGGCGGACCGGATGCCCGCCTGAGCATCGACGACAGCGTGCCTTTCCTTGTGGAGGTGCTTTTGTCGCAGCGAGGAAAGCCGGGCCTCGCCTATCTCGACTATCTCGGCCGCACCGTTCCGTGGTGACAAGCCAATCCCATCCCGGCCCGCCGGGTCATCTGCCGGTCGGGTCCTCATCGTCCGCGATGATGAGATCCAGCCGATAGAGTGCCTGGCGGGAGGCGTGGGCGACGGGCAGGGCGAGGGCGCCCAGGAATTGCTCGGCCGCCGCATCACCGGGTTGCGGCGTCTCCGTCGCCCCGAGCCAATTGACGAGAAGCACGCGGCCGCCGGGCAGGAGAGAGGCGCGCACGCGCGCGGCGGTCTCTTGAATATCCTCGTCACTCAGAAAATAGAGCACTTCGGAGAGGATCACGAGATCGAAGCTGCCTTCCGGCCAGTCGGCGGGAACGCGGCCGCGCAGAAAATGGGCGGAGGGAATGCCCGCGCTACGGGCGCGCGCAGCCTCCAGGGGCTTTTCGGAGATGTCGAGGCCGAGAAAATACGCGCAGAGCGGGGCGACCTGCGCCGAGAGGACGCCGATGGAGCAACCGACCTCCAACCCAGCCCGATAGCGGCGGCCCCCCACCGCCTTGACCGTCGCCGCGTATTTCGCAGCCTCGTAGTCGCTCGTCGCGAAACGCCAAGGATCGGGGTCGCTTGCGTAGAGCGCATCGAAGTAAGCGCGGTCGCGGGAGGAGGGGATCATGCGCTGAGGAAGGTTTCGTGGCGGCGCCGGAATACCGACAGGAGCGTTTCCGGCAGGGTGAAACCCTCCGGCGAATCGGTAATCGCGTCGCCATATTGCGTGGCATGGGCGCGGATGGCGCAGCGCTTTGCCGGCAGCTGATCGGTGATCTCCAGCCGCATGCCAGCGGGTGCCGCGACCGCGCGTTCGGCGTCGTCCGGAAGCGTCCAGCCCCAGACGGGATAGCTCAACAGCGACAGCCCGCGCTCGGCGGCGAGGTTTGCCGCGAGCTCGGCGGCCGCCTCATGATCGCAATGCGGATCGTGACGCCACGGCGAGAGCAGGAGCGTGCAACCGGTCCGCGCGCAGATCGCTGACAGACGGGCACGGATCGCTTCGGCCGCACCGCCCGTCTGCGGCAGGCGCGTATCCTCGGCGGCGATCCAGTGCAGCGCCCGGGCGGGCAGGCCGAGCGTGCCAAGCGCCGTCTCGGCTTCCGCTCGTCGCACGGCGGCGAGCCGCGCCGGGGGATGCGTGCGGGAGCCTGGATGGGAGCGGCTGCCGTCTGTCAGGATCGCGACCTGGGCCGGAATGCCGGCCGCCGCGCATTGGGCAAGGAGGCCGCCGCAGCCGAGGCTTTCATCGTCCGGGTGCGGCGCCAGGACCAGCGGCACGCGGCCCTCGAGCAGACGCTCCAGCGTCACCACCGGCAGGTGGGTCCAGGCGTCCTTGACCTCCATCATGCGCATCGCCGGCCCCTTACTCTTACAGATTCGGAAGCGGCCGGGGCAGGAAATGCCCGGCGGCGTGGTGAAGAACCTCATCAGCGGCTGGCTGGCGGAGGTAGGTCTGCAGGTCGCGCATCAGCCGCTCCACCGGATTGTCGGCCAGGAAAGCGGCAAGCCCGAGGGACCGTTGCGTGCGTTCGATCCCGTCGAGGCAGGCGCGCTCCACGACGGTTCGCGCGAGGCCGACCCGGGCCACGATCTCCTCCGGCGGTGCGCGGAGATCCTCGGCGAGCGACCCCGCCTCGGTGAGCCAGAGCCGGCCCGTCTCATGCGCGATCAGCATCTCACCGAAGCGCACGCGCTGATGCGGGTCTTCTGTCCGGCCGCGGGCGGAGAGTTGCCGACGCACCAGTTCCGCTAACTGAAACAGGCCGCCAAGGGCGACCGCCGAGCTTCTCCAGGCGCCGCCCGAGAAATCGGGTTCGCGCAGATAGTCTCCCGGTGCGCCGATCAGCGCCGTGCGCGGCAGGCGCCGGCCCGTCATCTCCACCTGTCCGGTCGTGGCCGCCTTCATGCCGGCGAGGGGGGCGGCGAGGGGCGTGATCCGCTCGGAACCGTCGAGCGGCAGGAGCAGCAGTCGCCGGTCGTGGGAGACCGGGTCAAAGGCCGTGACCACCGCATGGGTCACGTGGCCGGCACCGGAGCAGAACTGCTTGCCGCCCGACAGGCGCAGCCCGTCAGTCTCCTCCTCCAGGCGCAGCCCGCCGCCGTCGGGCGGGTCCGTCACCCAAAGGCCGAAGAGCGCACCGGATTCCACCGCGGCCGCGGCGGCCGCGCCCTGGTCCCGGTTGCCGTAGCGGACCAGGATGCGTAGCGCATTGACATGGGCTTCGACCAGCCGGCCGAGGGGCAAACCGATCCGGCCCAGGCCATGGAGGAAGGCGAGGAGCGCCGGGCCGCGCCCGGGCTCGGTGCCGAGGCCGAAGCCGCCGAGCGCTTGCGGCAGAACGGCGCGCAGCACGCCCTCCTCGATAAGACGGTGCATTGCCACCTCGGGGAAACTTCCGTCATCGGGGACCGGCAATCCGTCCGTCGCATGGCGGTCGAGACGATGGAGGAGATCGGCGAGGGGAGGGGCGAGAGTGGTCATTCCGCCCAGACCCCACCGCCCGCCGCACCCCCTGCCGGGCGGGAACTGGGCGACACGGCGGGCATTCGTGCCGCGCGCAAGTCGTCCAGCAGTCGCTCGGCCTCCAAGCACGCGGCGCCAAGCTGCCGCATGGCGATCGGCCGGCGCCGCAGCACCGGGCTCGCCTTGGTCATGGCACTCCAGGCGGCGCCGAACCAGGGGCTGCGCAGCACCCGCTCGACCTCCGCTTCCGGCATCTGCAGAGAAGCGGCAAGAAAGCGGCCGTCGAATTTGCCAGACCAGACGCCGCGCGCCTCGCGCCTCAACCGCACGCGCCGCAGCGCGGCCTGGGGTGCTTCCAGCCGGTCGTCCGCCCAGATGTCCTGCGCGATCATCCGGCGCGCGATGGTCGCCGCCATGCCGCCTTCGGCACGGCCGACCTGACGCCCGGACACGGTCACGGAAATCGCTGGATCATGCCGTATCTTGCAGTCTCGATCTTCAAGTTTCTCGATCAGCGCGCGGTCCTCGCCGTGGCGGACGGCCGGCACGCCGCCGATCGCCGCATAGACGGCGGTGCGGATGGCGATGCTCGCACCGGAGCGCTGTGTGTGGCGCGGCCACGGGTCCCAGGGGCAGGGATCGACGACATGCGCGATCTCGTCGAGCAGTGTCGTATAGCGGGTTTCGGCCAGATCATCGGCGAGGAGATGCGGGGCGATCGCCGCTTCATCGCGCGGGTCGATTTCTGCCATGCCGCAGACCGCATCATAGCCGGCGCGGAGGTGCGACAGGTTGCGGGCAACCCAGTGCGGGGGTACCCGGCCGTCGGCATCCGTGGTCAGGATTGCGCCCTGTGGGCCGGCAAGTTCGGCCGCGTGATCCATCGCGGCCTTGCGCGCGAGGCCGGCGCTGGCCTCGGACGCCGGCCACGCGATCTCGACCACATGCAGCCGGCAGCCGAAGGCAGCGGCCATGCTGCGGGCAATCGTGGCGCTACGGTCGACTGTATTGTTGAGGAAGAGAAGGATGTCATCCAGCGCCTCGCTCTGTCGCGCGAGCGCGGCGATACAGGCGCCGATCTGGTCCTCTTCATCCCGGACGGGAATGGCGACGACAGTGCGGCCGATGGATCTGTGCAGCACGAGCGCTCCGAATGGCAAAAACCTCAAGTGGCGACTTGATATGTCGCCACAAGGGAACGGACCGATCCGGAGGTGCAACTCTTCGCGAGACGCGCGCTCGCCGTCAGGCGGCGGCGGGCGCGCGGTGGAGGGTGGGCCCCCTCAGGTCGCGGGTTGCGCAATCTAGAGGGTGATCGTGTCGGGCCGAAGCAATCCCGTTTGGACCGACCCGTGCATCACACGCTAACTCATTGATGAGGGGTGATCGTCTCGTCAGTCAGCGTGCCACAGCGCCGGGAGGAACTCGTAGCCCGAGCTGTTCTTCACGATGTAGCCGGTGGCCGGGAAGGGGGCATGGTAGAAGGAAACGCGCAGCTTCTCGGCTGCCGCCATGTCGAGGATGCGCTTGCGGGTGGCGATGGTTTCCACCGGGTCCATGTCGAACATGGCCTGCCATTCCGGATGACGGACGAAGACCAGCGGATTATTCGTGATGTCGGCGACGAACATCATCGTCTCTCCCGCCGAGGTGATGCGAATGGCGGACATGCCCGGCGTATGGCCGTTGGCGCGCACCGACGTGAGGCCGGGGAGGAATTCCTCATCCCAGGCATAGCGGCGCACGGTTTCGGCAAGCTTGCCGAAGACCTGGCGGCAGAGACCGAAATTTTCCTTCGCTGCTTCGGGTGCCGCGTCCATCTGCGCGTCGTCCATCCAAAAATCCCATTCCTTGGCGGGGACGAAAATCTCGGCATTGGGGAAGGTGCGCTGTCCGTCCTTGCGGTTCACACCAAGGATGTGGTCGGCATGGAAATGGCTGATGACGACCGCGGAAACCTCCCCCGGCTGGATGCCGGCGGCCGCCAGATTGCCGAGCAGCTGGCCGGTGCCGGGCGGGCCGAACTCGCCGAGGCCGGTATCGATGAGAACAACACGGCCGGCGGTCCGCACGGCGAGCGCGTTGAAGGTGATGGTGAGCTTGTCGCGGGCCATGCCGGCCGCGGCATAGGCTTCGCCCACTTCCTCATGGGTCGCGTTCGGCACGAAGCCCGTGGGCCGGTCCCGCACCAGGACGCCCTCATGCAGGGCGATGACCTCGATCTCGCCCACCTTGAACCTGTAGAAACCGGGCGCCTGTGCGCCGGCCGCGATGCTATCGACCATGATGCTCTTCTCCTCGACTTTGCGGCCGTTTTCCGCCCCCAAGGCAGTGCGTCGGAGGCTTGAGCCGCCGGCTTTGGGAGCCTTATACACGGATCTCCCCGAAAGCCGAGCCGTGCCGCCGTGACGACTTCTCTCGGCCGGCGACGAGGACCGATCAACCCTCGCGCGTCAGGGGCGGCGGCGCATGGGCGCGGATCGGCGGCAGATTGCCATCAAACCGCGCGACCTCGATGGTAGTGAGCTGGCCGGTGCAGCCTTGGGCGAGGTTGGATGTGCCGATGTCCCGTGTCAGCACGTTGGGATTGCCGTGGACGCAAAGGCTCTGGTCTTCCTTCCAGTCCTCGGGGTCGTACCAGGCGCCTGTCGCGAGCTGGACCACGCCGGGCCGAACGTCCTCGGTCACACGGACGGAGGCGAGACAGGCACCACGCGCGTTGAAAAGGCGGATGATGTCGCCATCGGCGATGCCGCGCGGGGCCGCGTCCTCCGGGTGCATGCTGGCGACCTCGCGCCCGCGGCGCTTGGCTTCCTGGCTATGGGCGCCGAAATCGAGCTGGCTGTGCAGGCGCGTGGCCGGCTGGTTGGCGACGAGGATGAGCGGTGCTTCCGCGCGCGGGGCATCCTTGGGGGGCAGCCAGGTCGGATGGCCCGGACAATCGGCCTCGCCGAAGCCGGCCACGGTTTCCGAGACGATTTCGATAAGGCCGCTTGGCGTCATCAGGGGGTGGGCCGCGGGATCGGCGCGGAAGGCCGCGAGAAAGCCGCCGTCATCGGGTTTCTGTGGTACCGCCATCTCGCCCATCGCCCAGAATTCCGCGAAACTGGGGGCGGGCAGGCCCTGGGTTTCGAGGCCTTGACGCGTGCGCCCGTAAAGATGGGCAAGCCATTCCCGCACGTTCCGGCCCTCGGTAAAGGCCGCTTCCACGCCGAGACGCGCCGCCAGGCCCGCGAAGATGGCGTAGTCATCCAGCGCTTCCCCGAAGGGCTCGGCGAGTTTCTCCATCACCGTCATCACCGGGTCATTCGCACTATAGGCGATATCTTCCCGCTCGAGCGACAGCGTCGCGGGCAGCACGACATCGGCATGGCGCGCTGTCGCCGTCCAGGCACTTTCATGGACGACGATCGTGTCGACGCGCGCGAAGGCACGGCGCAGGCGGTTGAGGTCCTGGTGATGGTGGAAAGGATTGCCGCCCGCCCAATAGACGAGCCGGATATCCGGATAAAGGCGGGTTTCCCCGTTGTAGCGATAGGCCTCGCCTGGATGGAGCAGCATGTCCGCGATCCGGGCGACGGGGATGAAATCAGCCACGCCGTTGGTGCCTTGGGCCAAGGTCGGGCTTGGCACCGCGTTGTTGCGCCTGCCGTAATAGCCGATGGCACCCATGGCATAGCCGTAGCCGCCACCGGGCAGGCCGTACTGGCCGAGCACGGCGGCCAGTACGGCCGCCATCCAGACCGGCTGCTCGCCATGCTCTGCGCGCTGCAGGGAATGGGCGACGGTGACGAGCACGCGGCGCCCGGCGAGGGTTTGGGCAAGCGCCCGGATGCGCGCCGCCGGCACGCCGGTGATGGAAGCGGCCCATTCGGCGGTCTTGGCCGTGCCGTCACTCCCGCCCATGACATAGGCCTGGAACGCCTCCCAGCCGGTGCAGTAGCGGGCGAGAAAATCGCGGTCGTGCAGCCCCGCGGTGACGAGGCAATGGACAAGGGCCAGCATCAGCGCCGTATCCGTGCCGGGCGTCAGGCTGATCCATTCCGCCCCGGCTTCCGCCGGCATGTCTGGCTTGAGCGGTCCCACAAGGAGGAAGCGGCAGCCGCGCGCCCGGGCGCGGGCCATGGCGCCGCGTTCGACATGGGCACTGATGCCGCCGCCGGCGACGGCGGAGTTTTTCAGCGCCAGGCCGCCGAAGGCGAGCACCACCTCGCTATGCTCGGCGACCTGATCCCAGGTCACATTATGCATGGTCAGGCCGCCGTAATCGCCCAGAACATGCGGGATGATGACGGAGGCGGCGCCCGAACTGTAGCTATTGACCGAGCGCACATAGCCGCCCAGGGCGGTGTTCAGGAAGCGATGGATCTGGCTCTGCGCATGGTGGAAACGCCCGGCACTGGCCCAGCCATAGGAACCGCCGAAGACCGCGCCAGGGCCGTGGTCGCCCCGAATGCGGCCGAGTTCCGCGCCGAGGAGATCGAAAGCCTGCTCCCAGGACACCTCGACGAAGGGCTCCTGCCCGCGCCGGGCATCCGGCCCCGGGCCACGCTCCAGCCAGCCCGCGCGGATGGCGGGGCGGGCGATGCGGGCCGGGTGGCGCAGGACGTTGTCGAAATTGCCCAGGATGGGGCTCGGGTCCGGATCTCCGGGATAGGGGCGGGTCTCGAGCCGGCCCCCCTCGGCCTTGGCCGAGAAGTGTCCCCAGTGGGAGCTGTGCCGGCGAAATCCCTCGGCCACTCCGTGCCCATCATCCATATCTCTGTCACCCCTTCCGCCAGGGACCATGCTACCGCGGCAGCGGGCAAAAGCGAGCCCTCGCCTGCGCGGCGGCGCATTGATCAATTCCCCGCGAGGGTGCTCGCTGATTGATGAAGTCGACTGATAGCGGTTTGCTGCCAGGGGCGGTTAATAAGCAGACTCCCCGTACGATATGCTGCAGAGGCCCACTTCCTTCGAAGGACAGACCCGCATGAGCCTGCCGGCGGACCATTCCATTTCCCGACGCGACCTGATGGCGGGCAGCATGGCGACCGTGGTGGCGGGGGCAACACCCTTGGCGACCGCCACGGCGGCCACCGGCAGCGCCCCCCCAACCGCTGGCACCCCGGCCGCCGGCACCGAGCCGATAACGGTGGAGGTGACGTTCGAGGTCAATGGCCAAAGCCATGATCTCGTCCTCGACACGCGCACCACGTTGCTGGACGCGTTGCGCGAGCATCTGCACCTGACCGGCACCAAGAAGGGCTGCGACCACGGGCAATGCGGGGCCTGCACCGTGATGCTGGATGGCCGCCGCATCAATTCCTGCCTTTCGCTGGCCGTGATGCATGATGGTGCCCAGGTCACGACCATCGAGGGTCTGGGCCAGCCCGGCCATCTGCACCCCATGCAGGCGGCCTTCATCGCGCATGACGGCTACCAGTGCGGGTATTGCACCTCGGGGCAGATCTGCTCGGCGGTTGCGGTTCTGGCAGAAATCAAGGCCGGTATCCCGAGCCATGTGACGACGGATCTGCAAGCGCCGATGCAGCCGACCAACATGGAAATGCGGGAAAGGATGAGCGGCAATATCTGCCGTTGCGGGGCCTATTCCAACATCGCCGAGGCTATGGCGGAACTGGCGGAGCGGGCGGCATGATGCCCTTTACCTACGAGCGGGCGCAGAGCCCGGCCGCGGCGGCTGCCGCCGTCGCGCGCAATCCGAATGCCAAATTCATCGCAGGCGGGACCAATCTTCTCGATCTGATGAAGATCGAGATCGAGACGCCGCGCCATCTGGTGGATGTCAACCGCCTCGCGCTCGACAAGATCGAGACGACACCCGAGGGTGGATTGCGCATCGGTGCGCTCGTCCGCAATACCGATCTCGCGGCCGATCCGCGGGTGATGCGGGATTATGCGGTGCTGACGCGGGCGCTGGTGGCCGGCGCCTCCGGCCAGCTGCGCAACAAGGCGACGACGGCCGGCAACCTGCTGCAGCGCACGCGCTGTCCGTATTTCTATGACCCGGCGCAGCCCTGTAACAAGCGCCAGCCCGGTAGTGGTTGTGCGGCGATCGGCGGGGTCACCCGCTCGCTCGGCATCATCGGCACGAGCGACGCCTGCCTCGCGACGCATCCGAGCGACATGGCGGTGGCCATGCGGCTGCTGGACGCGACGGTCGAAACCGTGAAGCCCGACGGCAGCACGCGCCGCATCGCGATCGCGGAGTTTCACCGCCTGCCCGGCGATACGCCGGAGATCGAGACCACGCTGGAGACGGGCGAACTCATCACCGCCGTCACCCTGCCGCCGCCGCTCGGCGGACAACATTTCTACCGGAAGGTGCGCGACCGCGCTTCCTATGCCTTCGCCCTCGTCTCGGTTGCCGCCGTGGTGCAGAAGGACGGCAGCGGTCGCGTCGCGCTTGGTGGCGTGGCGCCGAAACCGTGGAGGATCGAGGCGGCAGAGGCGGAAATGCCGAAGGGCGCGTCCGCCGTGATGGCGCTGTTGCTCGCCGAGGCCAAGCCGACGCCGGAGAACGCCTTCAAGCGTCCATTGAGCGAGCGCACCCTGGCCACGATCCTGACCCAGGCGAGGAGCTGAGACGATGGATTTTGACGTTCCCGCCCGCACCAATCCGATCGACCAGATGAAGGTCGTGGGCCAGCCGCATAACCGGATCGAAGGGCATTTCAAGACCACCGGCACCGCCCCTTATGCCTATGAGCGGCACGACATCTTCGCCAATCCCGCCATCGGCTTCCTGGTTCCGGCTACCATCGCCAAGGGAAGGATCACGCATATCGACGACCGCGCGGCGCGGGCGGCCTCCGGCGTGCTCGCCATCGTCACGGCCGAGAATGCCGGCACGCTCCACAAGGGCGCGATGAATACCGCGAAGCTGCTGGGGGGGCCGGAGGTCGAGCACTATCATCAGGCGATTGCCGTGGTCGTTGCCGAGAGCTTCGAGCAGGCGCGCGCCGCCGCGGCTCTGATGCGGGTGGAGTATGAGGAGGAGACGGGGATATTCGATCTCGCGGCCGCCAAGGAAGGCGCGCCCGTCGCGCCAGCAGGCTTTGCCGGCGAGGGCCGCACGGCGGTCGGGAATTTCGACGCGGCCTTCGCGGCCGCCCCGGTGCAGACCGATGCGACCTACACAACGCCCGACCAATCGCATGTGATGATGGAGCCGCACGCATCCATGGCCGCATGGTCGGGCGGGGCGGTAACAATCTGGACCTCCAACCAGATGATCGCCTGGGGCCGCAAGGATGTCGCCAAGACGCTCGGCATTCCGGCTGAGCAGGTGCGGCTGGTCTCGCCCTATATCGGCGGCGGTTTCGGGGCGAAACTGTTTGTCCGCGCGGATGCGATCCTGGCGGCGCTCGGCGCGAAGGCCGCCGGCCGGCCGGTGAAACTCGCGCTCACTCGCCCGGTCTCGATCAACAATACGACGCATCGACCGGCAACGATCCAGCGTCTCCGCATCGGCACGGGCAAGGACGGGCGCATTCAGGCGATTGCCCATGAAAGCTGGTCGGGCAACCTGCCGGGTGGCGCCCCTGAAACGGCCGTCGGCGCGACGCGCCTGCTTTATGCGGGCGCCGCGCGAATGACCGCGATGTATCTCGCGACGCTCGACCTGCCCGAAGGCAATGCGATGCGTGCCCCGGGCGAGGCGCCCGGCCTGATGGCGCTGGAAATCGCCATGGATGAGGCGGCCGAGAAGGTGGGCATCGATCCGGTGCAGTTCCGCATTCTGAACGACACCCAAGTTGACCCCGAGAATCCGAATCGGCCGTTCTCGCAGCGCCATCTCGTCGAATGCCTGCAAACCGGGGCAGAGCGTTTCGGCTGGTCGGCGCGGCAGGCGCCGGGCAAGCGGCAGGATGGGCAATGGCTCGTCGGCATGGGGGTCGCCGCCGCCTTCCGCAACAATCTGCTCACCAAATCCGGGGCGCGCGTGCGGCTGGACCGGTCGGGCCAGGTCATCGTCGAGACCGACATGACCGATATCGGCACCGGCTCCTACACCATCATCGCGCAGACGGCGGCCGAGATGATGGGCGTGCCGCTGGAGAAGGTTTCGGTCCGCCTCGGGGATTCCCGCTTTCCGGTCTCCTCCGGTTCGGGCGGGCAGTGGGGCGCCAACAATTCGACTTCCGGTGTTTATGCCGCCTGCATTCAGCTGCGCGAGAAGATTTCCCGCAGGCTTGGCATCAATGCGGACAAGGCGGTCTTCGTCGATGGGCATGTGGTGAGCGGGGGCCGTCGCCTGCCGCTGGACATGGCGACACGGGACGGCGAGCTGATCGCCGAGGACAGTATCGAATACGGCGATCTCGAACAGAAATACCAGCAATCGACTTTTGGGGCGCATTTCGTGGAAGTAGGCGTCGATGTGGCAACCGGCGAGATCCGCGTTCGCCGCATGCTCGCGGTCTGCGAGGCCGGGCGTATCCTCAACCCCAAGACCGCCCGCAGCCAGATGATCGGCGCCATGACCATGGGAGTGGGCGGTGCGCTGATGGAGGAGCTTGCCGTGGACACGAAGCGCGGTTTCTTCGTCAACCACGACCTGGCAGGCTACGAGGTGCCGGTGCATGCCGACATTCCGCATCAGGATGTCGTGTTCCTGAATTATGACGACCCGATTTCCTCGCCGATGAAGGCCAAGGGCGTGGGCGAACTGGGTCTTTGCGGTGTGGCCGCCGCCGTCGCCAATGCCGTCTATAACGCGACCGGCGTGCGCGTGCGGGACTATCCGGTGACGCTGGACAAGCTGCTGCCGGGATTGCCGCCGATCACGGCCGCATAAGCGAGCAGACCGGCATCCTGGCCGAAGCCCGCGACGAGCTGCACGCCGATGGGCAGGCCGCTTGCCGACAGGCCTGCGGGCAGGCTGATCGCGGGAAGGCCGGCGAGATTCACCCAGCCGGTGAAGATCGCATGGTCCCGCGGGCCGGCTTCCCGGGCCGCGATGCGGGTGGGGTAGGGTTCGGCCGCTGCCCAAGGCAGCCTTCGGCGCGCTCGTGCGGCAGTGCGGCCAATCGGTGACGCTGGAGGTCGGTGGCCGCGAGCGGCCCTGAGCGGGCCTGTTCTAGCTGGCGGCGGTGACGAGCCGGCTGCGTGCCCGTCGCGGGCGTACCGCGCGCTCCTCCGACGCATCCGCCTGGGCGATGTCCGGCACGCCGGCGGCATAGGTCGTCTGGCTGCGGTCGATATGGACATCCAGGATCGCAAGAGTGGCGGCGAGATCACCGCGGTCAATCGCCGCCGCCATCTCCCCGTGTTCGCGGAAGGACATTTCCGTGTGCAGCGGCTTCACCGCAAGATGCGTGCGCAGTGCGGCGATCTTGCCGAGATGCAGGCTGTAGGCACCGCTGATATAGGCATTGCCGCAGAGATCGAAGAGGGTGGTGTGGAAGGTGGTGTCCGCATCGAGATAGCGCCGCCCGTCCCCCGCTGCCCTGGCCTGGGCCATCTCCTCCACGATCGCGGCCCAGAGGCGGGCGAGCCTGTGCGGCTCGCGTGCGACCGCGAGGGTCAGCGCCGTGCGTTCCAGCATGCGGCGGAATTCGCAGACTTGGCGCACGCCTTCGGAAGAGAGGGTGAAGACGAAGGCGCCACGCTGCGGCACGATCCGCACCAGCCCTTCGAGCCTGAGCTGGGCCAGCGCCTCGCGCACCGGCGATTTCGAGACACCGAGTTTTTCGGCCAGCACCCGCTCCGACAGCATCTGGCCGAGCCGCAGCTTTCCGGAGACGATGTCGTAGCGCAGCCGTTCCAGAACCGCATCCGCGAGGGATTGCGGGCGTTCGATCGGGGTCATCGCGTCCTCGGCCAAAGCGTCTGTATCCGGCTGCCAAGATACCGTATCGGGGCGCGCTGCGCCAATTGGCACCTGATATCTCAGAGGGCAGGAACCGGACAGGCGTCGCCCATTGTGAACAAAAAGGGAATATGGAAGACTCCGCGGCGGAGACCGCGACCGAGCCATGACCGAGCCATGACCCTGGCCTACCTCGACACCCTGAACACCCAGCAGAGATGCGCGGTGGAGCACGGCATCGCCAACGGTGCCGCGCCGGCGGGGCCGCTGCTCGTCATCGCAGGTGCCGGATCGGGCAAGACCAAGACCCTTGCTCATCGCGTCGCTCATCTGCTGGTGCATGGCGCCGATCCCACCCGCATCCTGCTCATGACCTTTTCGCGCCGCGCTGCGGCGGAACTCAGCCGGCGGGCGGAGCGCATCTCGGCCGAGGTTCTGGGCGAGCGTGCCGGGCTGATGGCGGCGGGCCTGCCCTGGGCCGGCACCTTCCACGGCATCGGCGCGCGCCTGTTGCGGGATTATGCCGAAGCCATCGGCCTCGTACCCGATTTCTCGATTCATGACCGCGAGGATTCGGCTGATCTCATCAACCTTGTGCGGAACGATCTCGGCTTCGCGCAGATGGAAAGCCGCTTTCCCACCAAGGCCACCTGCCTGGATATCTATTCCCGCGCGGTCAACAGCGGTGCCGCACTCGAAGCCGTGCTGCAGGAGTGCTTTCCCTGGTGTGCCCAATGGCAGGCGGAGTTGCGCCGGCTCTTCGCTTCTTATGTGGAGGCGAAGCAGGCGCAGGGCGTGCTCGATTACGACGACCTTCTGCTTTATTGGGCGCGAATGCAGGACGATCCTGGCCTCGCCGCGGAAGTTGGCGGCCGCTTCGACCATGTCCTGGTCGACGAATACCAGGATACCAACCGCCTGCAGGCGGCAATCCTGATGACGATGAAACCGACCGGTGAGGGGCTGACCGTGGTCGGCGACGATGCCCAGGCGATCTATGCCTTCCGTGCCGCGACGGTGCGCAACATTCTGGATTTTCCGAGCACCTTCGAGCCACCGGCCGATGTCGTGACGCTCGACCGTAACTACCGCTCGACCAAGCCGATCCTGGACGCCGCCAATGCCGTGATCGGGCTGGCGGCCGAGCGCTTCACCAAGGATCTGTGGACAGATCGCCAAACCGGGCCGCTGCCCGAACTCGTGACCGTCCGCGACGAGATGGAGCAGGCGCGCGGCGTGGCGCTGCGCGTGCTGCAGAACCGCGAGACCGGCATGCGTCTGCGCGATCAGGCGGTGCTGTTTCGCACGGCGAGCCACAGCACACTGCTGGAGGTGGAACTCACGCGCCGCCGCATTCCCTTCGTGAAGTTCGGCGGGTTGAAGTTTCTGGACAGCGCGCATGTCAAGGATGTGCTGGCCCTACTGCGTTTCGCACAGAATCCGTGCGATATCGTGGCCGGCTTCCGCATCATGCTGCGCGTGCCGGGCGCGGGCCCGGCGACGGTGCGCCGCGTGCTGGAGAGCATGACGGATCAACCATCCCCTATCCGCGCCCTTGGCCAGATTCCCGTGCCCGCGCGCCTGGGTGCCAGCTGGGGCGCGCTTGTTGCCGTGCTCACCGATCTGCACCAGGGCGGGCTCGGCTGGCCGGCCGAGCTCGAACGCGCCTGCGCCTGGTACGAGCCTATCCTGGAGACGCTGCATGAGGAGGTTGAGACGCGGCGGGCGGATCTGCTCACCCTGCAGCAGATCGCCGGCGGCTATCCGAGCCGCGAACGCTTCCTGACGGAACTGACGCTCGACCCGCCGGACGCGACCAGCGACCAGGCCGGGGTGCCGCTGCTGGACGAGGATTACCTCATCCTCTCGACCATCCATTCCGCCAAGGGCCAGGAATGGCGTTCGGTATTCCTGCTCAATGCCGTGGACGGCTGCATCCCCTCCGACCTCGGCACCGGCAGCCGGGCCGAAATCGAGGAGGAGCGCCGCCTGCTCTATGTCGCGATGACGCGCGCCAAGGAAGGGCTGCATATCCTGTTGCCGCAGCGCTTCTTCACCCATGGGCAGCGCGCCCAGGGCGACCGCCACGTCTATGCCTCGCGCACCCGCTTCATCCCGCGCGAGATTCTCGATTGTTTCGACTACGTAAGCTGGCCGGGCGCTGGCAGCACCGGGCCAGCCTTGGCCGCGCCGGCGGGGCTCCGGGTCGATGTCGCGGCCCAGATGCGGGGCATGTGGCGCTGAGCATCCATACTGGTCGTGCAGGCGCACCCAGTTCATCGTGCCAGCCTCCTCGTTGCTACCTCTGGGTCGGCCAGTACGGCGGGACCGGCGGGCGATGCGCCGACCGCGCAGCGCGTAGGAAGGGATCGACGTGCCGACCCACGCGCTTTACTTAACATAACCTATATTCTGCGATGTTTGCCTGTAAGCGCCCGATAGAATTGTCCCCATCGCGCCGGATAGAAATGTCCTTCTTCCCCCATGGCTTTGGTCCGGTTCGATTGGGGGTTGGCATGGGATTGGTGCTGATGAACGAGCGCGACCTGCATCGTGTTGGTGTTCTGG
>Ga0310811_10002844_pt1 | contig 21721 bp, 24 predicted proteins | sample YCmetagenome_FD_207642 | JGI IMG/M metagenome (GOLD analysis project Ga0310811, IMG submission 207642) | Soil microbial communities from experimental microcosm in Duke University, North Carolina, United States - YC | ecosystem: Engineered > Artificial ecosystem > Soil microcosm > Unclassified ...
GCTCCGGGCGAGATCGAGACCGCGATGCTGTCGAAGGAAACCGAGGTGTTACTGCCGCGCATTCCGCTGCAGCGGCTGGGCAAGCCCGAGGACGTCGCCGGCGCGATCCTGTTCCTGTGCTCGCCCGACTCGGCCTATCTGTCCGGCACCGAAATCTTCGTCACCGGCGGCCAGCACCTTTATTGAGAACGGCGAGTTCTAGCGCGCATCGGCGTGTTGTCGTTCGCCGGGCGCCGACGAAATCTCACGCACCATCTTGGCGATCACCGCGTCCTCGAACGTCTCAAAGTCGTTGACCACGGCGACGAACGAGCCCGGACCGCCCATCACCTCGGAGCGGTAGAACTGCTCGAGGTCCGGCTCCTCGTTCAGGATGGCGAGCCCGTTGACGGTCATGCCGCGCTGCACCGCCTCGTCGCGGGCGGGCCCGGCGCGCCGGCCGCGGTTGGTGCGGCCGTCGCCGGACACATCGATCACCCGCTTGTCGGTCGGGTTGGCACAGCGGTCGTGCAGTGCCATCGCGAAGTAGATCGCCTCGCCGACACCGGTGCCGCCGCCGTAAAGGAGGCGCGGGGTCGACTGGATCTTGTCCGCCATGGCGCGGGCATCGGATTCGTTGCGGATCACCGTGCAGTTGTAGACCGGCGCGTTCATGCCGGGACCGGTCCACTCGAAATACGCCACGGCGATCGCCTGATGCTCGCCGCCCTGGACCGCGTTGAGGAACCGCTTGTCGGTGAGCGCCGCGGCGTAGCCCTGGCGCTGGAGCGCGAACTCGCGCATGTCGACGCTGCCGGAGACGTCGACCGCCAGCACCAGCGTGACGTCGACGGCCTCCTGCGCCCCGGCGGGGGAGATGAATGGCGCCGCGAACGCGAGCGCGAGCAGAGTGAGCAGCGCGGCGGCGAGCCGCGCCGCGCGTGACGGCGACCGATCAGAGCCCGGCGCGGAACTCGCGCAGCCAGGACAGGCGAGTTTCGACAAGCGCGATCTCCTGGGCCAGCCAAGCGGTGAACGGCTGCTCGCCGGCCCGGCCTTCGGATGCGAGATCCTTGAGGCGCGCGAGCTCGGACTCGCTCGCGGCGGCGAGGATGTCGGCCTGGGCGCGGCGCTCGTCCGACGGCAGGAGATGCAGGAAGCGCATCTTGAGGGCGACGACGAGCCGATTGAGATCGTTGAACGGCGCGCGGACCGAGGCGGTCAGCAGCGTGTGGAACTCGGCGCGCCCCGACTCGGTCAATGTGAGCAGCCGCGTGTCGTCGCTGGCAGGCCCATTAGAGGAAGGATTGGCACCCGAGGTGACGAAGCCCTCGTAGCGCAGAAGCTCGATCGAAGCGCCCATCAGCTCGAGCGACGGCCCCATGATGCGGGCGATGAAGCCCCGCACCGCGGTCGCGAGATCGCGATAGGTCATCGGCCGTTCGGCGAGATGGGCGAGAGCCGCGAGCCGCACGGCCTCTTTCGGCATCAGGGAGTGATCGGGATACATGCCGCGTCCTCCCTCGCTCGGTCAGGCCGCCGCGCGGCGGATGTCGTGGCGCCGCCACACCTCGCGCAACGCGTGCACGAGGTCGCGCATCATGTCGTCGGTGTGGTTGGGCGAGGGGGTTAGCCGGATGCGCTCGGTGCGGACCGGCACCGTCGGGTAGTTGATTGGCTGGATGTAGATGCCGTGTTGCTCGAGGAGCTCGTCGCAGGCGAGCTTGCACAACCGGGCGTCGCCGACGAGCACCGGCACGATGTGACTCGGGCTTGCCATCAGCGGCAGGCCGGCCTCGGCGATCATCCGTTTGAGCGTCGCTGCGCGCTCCTGGTGGCGCGTGCGCTCGACCTGGCTGTCCTTCAAGTGGCGGACGCTGGCGAGCGCGCCGGCGGCGAGTACCGGCGGCAGTGAGGTGGTGAAGATGAAGCCGGGGGCGAAGCTGCGCACCGCGTCGATCAGCAAGGCGTCGCCGGTGATGTAGCCGCCCATGACGCCGAACGCCTTGCCGAGCGTGCCCTCGATCACCGACACGCGGCTGGCGACGCCGTCGCGCTCCGAGATACCGCCGCCGCGCGCGCCGTAGAGGCCGACCGCGTGGACCTCGTCGAGATAGGTGAGCGCTCCGAAATGCTCGGCGACGTCGCAGATCTGGGCGATCGGCGCGATGTCGCCGTCCATCGAGTAGACCGATTCGAACGCGACCAGCTTCGGCGCTCCCGGATCGTCGGCGGCCATCAGCGAGGCGAGGTGCGTCGGGTCGGAGTGGCGGAAGATGCGCTTCTCGACCCGGGAATGGCGGATGCCCTGGATCATCGACGCGTGGTTCAGCTCGTCGGAGTAGACGATGCAGCCGGGCAGCAGGCGCGCCAGCGTCGACAGCGTCGCTTCGTTCGACACGTAGCCCGAGGTGAACAGAAGAGCCCCGTCCTTGCCGTGAAGGTCGGCGAGCTCGCGCTCGAGCAGCACGTGATAGTGATTCGTTCCGGAGATGTTGCGGGTGCCGCCGGCGCCGGCGCCCGACTTGCCGAGCGCCTCCATCATCGCGGCCAGCACCTTGGGATGCTGACCCATGCCGAGGTAGTCGTTCGAGCACCAGACCACGACCTCGACCGGCCCGTTGGGGCCGTGGCGCATGGCGCGCGGAAAGACGCCCGCCTGGCGTTCGAGATCGGCGAACACCCGGTAGTTGCCTTCAGTCTTGAGCTGGGCCAGCGCCTTCCGGAAGTGCTGGTCGAAATCCATGGTGAGAACTCCCGTGGGCGGGACGGACCGGGCCGTGCCGCGAGGCGCCCCGCGGCAGCTAGGATAGTCGACGCGATAGGCTAAAGAAACCCCTTATCCCTTCACGCCCAACAGCTTGGCGGCTTTGTCCAAAGCGCGGCCGAGGCGGGAGAACATCTCGTCCATTTCCGACGGGGTAATCACCAGGGGCGGCGACATGGCAATGGTCTCGCCGATCTGGCGGGCGATCAGGCCCTCGTCCTGGCAGCAGCGCATGACGGTGCCGCCGCCCTTGCCCGGCGGGTCGAAGGGAGTCTTCGACGCCTTGTCGGCGACGATCTCGATGGCGCCGACCATGCCGACGCCGCGCGCCTCGCCCACCAGCGGGTGCGACTCGAGCGCCCTGAACGCGGCCTGGAACCTGGGCGCGTTGGCACGGGCCATGGCGACGATGTCGCGCTCCTCGTAGATCGCGAGCGTCTCGAGGGCTACGGCACACGGCACGGGATGTCCGCCGTAGGTGAAGCCGGTGCCGAACGCGCCGATCTTGGCGCTCTCGTCGGCGAGCGCCTGGAACACGGCCTCGGAGACCATCAGCGCGCCGAGCGGCAGATAGCCCGAGGTCAGGCCCTTGGCCATCGTCAGGAGGTCCGGCTTGATGCCGAAGGTCTGGCTGCCCCAGAAGTTGCCGGTGCGGCCGAAGCCGCAGATGACTTCGTCGGCGAGCACCAGCACGTCGTGCTTGCGGCACACCGCCTGCACCTTCTCGAAATATGTTTTCGGCGGCACGACGACGCCGCCCGCGCCCTGCACCGGCTCGGCGAAGAACGCGGCGACGGTGTCGGGACCTTCCGCCTGGATCAGCGCGTCGAGATCGTTCGCGAGTCGCGTGGCGAACTGCTCTTCGGTCTCGCCCGGCTTCGCATTGCGGTAATAGTGCGGGCACGTCGTTTTGAGCATGCCCGGAATCGGCACGTCGAAGCTGCGCTGGTTGATCGGCAGATTCGTCAGGCTCGACGCCGCGACGGTAACGCCGTGATAGGCGCGGTCGCGGGCGATGATCTTTTTCTTTTTCGCGCGGCCGAGCGCGTTGTTGTAGTACCAGACGACCTTGATCGCGGTGTCGATCGCTTCCGAACCCGAGCAGGTGAAGAACACGCGGCCCATCGGCGACGGCGCGACGCTCAGGAGCTTCTCGGCGAGCTTGATCGCTGGGGGATGCGCCTTGGCACCGAACAGGTGATAGAACGACAGCTCCTCGATCTGGCGCTTCGCCGCTTCGGCGAGGCGGCTCTCGCCGAAGCCGAGCGTCGTGCACCACAGGCCCGCCATCGCCTCGAGGTAGCGGTTGCCGTTGGAGTCGGTGACCCAAACGCCCTTCCCGGAGACGATCGTCAGTGCGCCGTCGGTCTGGTGCTGGCGGAGGTTGGTGTAGGGATGCAGCACGCTCGCCTTGTCGGCTTTCGACAGGGTGGCGGCGTCCCAAGTCTGATTGTGAGCGCGGTTAGGCGAAGGTTGCTGTGGTGCGGGCATTGCGGTCGTAGATGAGGAGACGGTGGTTGTTGGTGTCGCTCACCAACAGGCGGGTTTCGCCATCGTGCTGCACTCCCGCCGGTTCCGCAAGCGGGAGACACACCGCGTCAATGCAGGTATACCCGTCGTCGATGTCGCTGACCTCCTGGGCGGCAAGGTCGAGCGCCGCCAGCCGGGCGTTGTAACTATCGGCCACGACGACCTCTTCGCCGCGCACCGACAGCCCGAGGCAGTGCTGCAACCGGGCCTCGCCGAAAGACCCGTTCTTGTAACCGAAGTCGAACAGGCCGGTGCCGACCAGCGTCATCAGTTGCGGAGTCTCCCCCAACTGGAGAAACCGCACCGACGACGTTTCACTATCTGCGATGAAGATGCGCCCGGTTTCCTCATCGTAAGCGAGACCGCTCGGCTGCGCCATCGCCCCGTGCAGCGCCATGCCGTCCTGGAGCCCTTCCGCCCCGGTGCCGGCGAGGCGCGCGAGGATGCCGCGCTTGGGATCGAGCGCGCCGAGCTGGTGGCTGCCCGCGTTGGCGAAGGCGAGGACGTCGTCGACGAGCACGATGTCCCACGGCGACGCGAGCGCTGTGGTCTTCGCCTCGGCGCTGGCGCCCAAGATGCGTCCGCGACTGCCGGTGCCGGCGAGGGTCTCGACCCGGCCGCTCGAAAGATCGATCGCGCGGATTGCGTGATTGCCGGTGTCGGCGACGTAGAGTGTGGTGTCGCTCGCGGCGAACCCCTGCGGATCGCGGAACGACGCCTGGGCCGCCGACCCGTCGTCGAATCCGGGCTGCCCCGATCCATAGCGGCCGACCTCGCGTCCGCGCGCGTCCAACAGCGCGATCTGGTGGTGGCCGGAGTCGGCGACGGCCCAGCCGCGGCCGCCGTTCGGCAGCACGATCGACTTGGCCTTGCCGGGAAACGCGAAGCGCGACGCGGGCATCGGCGTCACGAGTCCAGCGGGCAGCGGCTTCGGCGCGACATGGGACTGGAAGCCCGCGAGCTGCTCCTCGATGAAGGCGATCAGCTTGTCGGCATCGGGCTCGCCCGACGAGGCACCGAGCACCGAGCCGTCGGGCGCGATGAACACCAGGGTCGGCCATGCCTTCACCGCGTACTCGTGCCACAACGACATCTCGGGGTCGTGGATCACCGGATGCGTGATGCGGTAGCGCGCGATCGCCTGAGCGACGTTCGCCGGATCCTTTTCGGCGGCGAACTTCGGCGAATGGACGCCGATCACGGTGACGGTGTCGGGGAAGCGCGCCTCGATCTTCGCGAGCGTCTGCAGCACGTGCATGCAGTTGATGCAGCAGAACGTCCAGAAATCGAGGATGACGAGGCGCCCCGCCAGATCCGCGAGCGGAATCGGCGCCGCGACGTTGAACCACGTCAGCCCCGGGCGGGCGATCTCAGGCGCGCGGACGATGCCGAGCATCAATTCCGACCGTAGGTGTCCTCGAGCCGGACGATGTCGTCTTCGCCGAGGTAGTCGCCCGACTGGACCTCGATCAGATGCAGCGGCCGGTTGCCGGGATTTTCGAGGCGGTGCACGGCACCGAGCGGAATGTAGGTCGACTGGTTGGCGAACAGCTCGAACACCTGATTGTCGCGGGTGATGCGCGCGGTGCCCTTGACCACGACCCAGTGCTCGGCGCGATGCGCGTGCTTCTGCAGCGAGAGCTTCTGTCCCGGCTTGACGATGATGCGCTTCACCTGGAAGCCGTCGGCGCCGTCGATGCTCTGGTAGCTGCCCCATGGCCGGTACACGGTCGGGTGGGTCTTGGTTTCTGGCCGACCCTTTTTGTCGAGCTCGACGACCAGCGTCTTCACCTCCTGGCAGAGATCGCGTGAGGTGACGAGGATCGCATCGCCGGTCGCGACCGCGACGACGTCCGAGAGACCGACGACCGTGAGCAGCGGTCCCTCGCTGCGCACGTAGCTGTTGCTGACGTCCTGGGTGTGGACGTTGCCGACGTGGACGTTGCCCTCGCGGTCGTGCTTGCCGAGCTCCCACAGTGCGGTCCACGAGCCGACGTCGCTCCACGCCATCTCGACCGGCACCATGGCGCCGCGATCGGTCCGCTCCATCACCGCGTAGTCGATGGAGTTGCCCTTGATGCGGCCGAAGGCGTCGGCGTCGAGGCGGAGGAAGTCGAGGTCGTGCTTGGCGGCCGCCGTCGCCTCGCGGCAGGCGCCGAGCATGTCAGGCTCGAAGCGCTCGAGCTCATCGAGAAAGGTTTTCGCGCCGAACAGAAAGATGCCGCTGTTCCAGGTGTACTCGCCGCTGGCGAGGAAGCGTTTGGCGGTCGGCAGCGTCGGCTTCTCGACGAACTTGGCAACCTCGAAGACGCCCTTGTGGCCGGCGATCGCCTCGCCCTGCTTGATGTAGCCGTAGCCGGTCTCCGGCGCGCTCGGCTTGATGCCGAAGGTGACGAGCTTGCCGGCGGCGGCGGCCTTGGCGGCGCGGGCAACGGCGGCGGTGAACGCCTGCGGCTTGCGGATCACGTGGTCGGCCGGCAGCACCAGGATCAGCCCTTGGGGATCGTGCTCGACGACCCTGAGGGCCGCGACCGCGGCGGCGGGGGCGGTCGATCGTGCGGCCGGTTCGAGGATGATCGCGTCGGGCTTAAGGTCGACCGCCCGCAACTGCTCGGCGACGATGAACCGATGATCGTCGTTGCACAGCGCGATCGGCGGCGCGAAGGCCTCGGCATCGCGGAACCGCAGCGCCGTTTCCTGGAGCATGGTCCGCTCGCCGTCCAGCGGCAGGAATTGCTTCGGGTAGAGAACGCGGGAGAGCGGCCACAGACGGCTGCCGGTCCCGCCGGCGAGGATGACGGGATGGATGCGCGGCGCGCGGTGAGTATTCATGGCTATATGCGACTCCACCGAAAATGAATGTCCGGTCGGCCGCCGCATGGCTACCCACCGGAACCGTCGGCCTGAAGCCAACTCGTACAGCGTGGCGTCTGTGTCACACCGTGTCCTGTGACCGTTGCGGGTGAAAGCTAACCCGCCGGGGCAGCCAAATGTCGCTTTTTTTAAGCCTTCCCGGGGCTTGCGGGGCATTGAAAGACCTCTCATGATGGTCGAAAGCGGGCGCGGTAATGACAGGGCGTTGGGGGAGCGAATGCCGTACCGGGATATGTTGGTTCACGTCGATAGCTCGGCGGCGTCGGCCGAGCGACTGGAAGTTGCGACGCGCCTCGCACGTTCGTTCGATGCGCACCTGATCGGGCTTTATGTCGCCGCGCTGGCCCCAATCCATCAATACGCCGAGGCTGATTTCGGTCCCGACCTCGTCGAGGCTCACGACCGCTACATGCGCGAGGCCGCCGATGAGGCCGAGCGCACATTCCGCTCACGCATCGAGGCCGCGAGCCTCAAGTCCGAGTGGCGGCGGATGGAAGGCAATCTGCCCGAACTCGTGCTGCTGAACGCGCGCTACGTTGATCTGGTGATCGTCGGCCAGCGCGATCCCGAGCGGCTCGATCCCGGCACATCGCCCGAGCTTCCCGAGTACGTGATCCTCGACGTCGGCCGTCCGGTGATGGTGGTGCCGCGGACCGGTGTGTTCCCGTCCGTGGGCGAGCGAATCCTCGTCGCCTGGACGCCGAGCCGCGGCGCGGTGCGCGCGGTCAACGACGCGCTGCCGCTGCTGCAGATGGCGAAGCAGGTGAAGGTCGTGGCGGTCAATCCCGAGATCGGGGTCGGTGGCCACGGCGAGGTGCCCGGCGCCGATATCGCGCTCCACCTCGCGCGCCACGGCGTCAATGCCGAAGCGGCGACCGTGCAGACCGGCGACAAGCGATTCGGCATCACGCTGATGAGCGAAGCTGAGAAGTTTGGCGCCGATCTGATCGTCTGCGGAGCCTTTGGCCATTCGCGACTTCGCGAATTGGTGCTTGGTGGCGTGACTCGGCGCCTGCTCAACGAGGCGACGATCCCGGTCCTGTTCTCGCGCTGAGAGCGACGGCGGTTAACCCCGCGTCACCGCGCGTCTGGCGCTCGGCTCGATCGCGCGGGGCGGGGCGGCATCGGCTCCCGTCAGCGCGGTGAGATCGGCACGCAGCCGATCCGGATCCGATCCCGCCAGCAGCCTGTCGACCGCGTCGTGCTCGCGCCGCCAGATTGGCATGGCGTCCGATAACAGCGTTCGGCCCTTTGTGGTCAGAACGAGACGCCGCCCGCGGCGATCGGCGGGATTGATCGTGACCGTGACGAGGCCGCGCCGCTCGAGCGGTTTCAGGTTCGCGGTGAGCGTCGTGCGGTCCATCGCGAGCAGAGCGGAGACGCTGCCGATGGTCGGCGGCTCGGGCCGGTTGAGCGACATCAGCAGCGAGAATTGGCCGTGGGTAAGATTCACCGGCCGCAGCGCCTCGTCGAAGCGGCGCGCCAGCGCCCGCGCCGCGCGCTGCACGTGCAGGCACAGGCAGCGGTCCCGGACCTCGATGGTGGTAGCAAACGGCAAGGGCCGATTTGACATGGATCCATTATGTTGATATCAACGTTTTATGTCAAGAAAGGGCGTGACGTGCCGACGGTGTCGTTTACATCCGCGCTGCAACGTTTTCATCCCGCGCCGTCGGCGCGGGTCGAGGCCGCGACCGTGGGCGAGGCGCTCGGCGCCGTGTTCGCGGAGCGGCCGACGCTGCGCGGCTACGTGCTCGACGACCAGGGCGCGGTGCGGCGCCATGTCAACGTGTTCATCAACGGCCAGCCGATCCGCGATCGGGCGCGGCTGAGCGATCCGGTGGCGGCGGAGGACGAGGTTTATGTCTTCCAGGCGCTGACCGGCGGCTGACAGGGGAGGACCAATGGCGGACGCGCTTTATGTCGGGACCCGCAAGGGCCTGTTCGAAATCGCCCGGCGCAACGGCGCCTGGGACATCGTTGGCGTGCATTTCCTCGGCGATCCGGTGACCGCGGTGCTCGACACCGGCGGCTCGCTTTATGCGGCGCTCGACCTCGGGCACTTCGGCAGCAAGCTGTGGCGGCGCGGTCACTCCGGGACGTGGAGCGAGCTCGGCGTGCCGACTTTTCCGGAGAAGCCGGAAGACCCCGACGACCCGCATCCGTGGTCGCTCGGCAAGATCTGGGTGCTCGAGCGCGGCGGCGTGAAGGACCGGCTGTGGGCAGGCACGATGCCCGGCGGGCTGTTCCGCTCCGATGACGCTGGAGTGTCATGGGTGCTGAACGAAACTCTGTGGCGGATGCCGGAGCGGAAACAGTGGTTCGGCGTCGCCGGCGGCGAGCAGCCCGGCATCAGCTCGGTGCTGATCGATCCGCGCAATCCGAAGGATATCCGCATCGGCGTCTCCACCGCGGGTGTGTGGTCCAGCACCGACGACGGTGCGTCGTGGAAAATCATCAACCAGGGCATGCACAACGAGTACATGCCGCCCGGCCGTGAGGGTGAGCCGATGACCCAGGACATTCACCGTCTGTCGATCTGCCCTGCGCATCCCGAGGTCGTGTGGTGTCAGCACCACAGCGGCGTGTACCGCTCCGAGGACGGCGGCGCGCAGTGGACCGAGATCACCGCAATTCGCCCGTCGAAGTTCGGCTTCGCCGTCGCCGCCCATCCGACGGACGGCAACACCGCGTGGTTCGTGCCGGCGACGAAGGACGAGCGGCGAATCCCGCTCGACGGCAAGGTCGTGGTGGCGCGGACCCGCGACGGCGGCCAGAGCTTCGACGTGTTGACTCAGGGGCTGCCGCAGCAGCACGCCTATGATCTCACCTGGCGCCACGGCCTGTGCGTGGATTCGACGGGCGAGCGCCTGGCGTTCGGCACCACCAGCGGCGGCCTGTGGATCTCCGAGAACGGTGGCGATTCGTGGAGCGCGCCCGAAGCGCGGCTGCCGCCGATCTCCGTGGTCCGCTTCGCCGACTCGTAACCGTCCAACACAGCTCCGAGGAGGACCGAGTGATCGCAGGGGTGGTGATCGTCGCGGTGATCGCGATCGTGCTGATCGTCGTCGCGGCGCAGTCGTCGGAGTTCCGCGTCAAGCGCAGCGCCGCGCTCGCGGCATCCGCTCCGGCGCTGTTCGCCCAGGTCAACGATTTCCGGAACTGGGCCAAGTGGTCGCCGTTCGAGAGGCTCGACCCGAACATGACGAAGAGCTACGAGGGCACGACGCAGGGCGCCGGCGCGATCTACCGCTGGAGCGGCAACAAGAAGGCGGGCGAGGGTGCCGTCACCATCACCGAAAGCCGGCCGTACGATCTGATCCGGATGGAGCTCGAGTTCCGCAAGCCGTTCAGGGCGGGCAACACGGTCGAGTTCACCTTCGTTCCGGAGCGGGAGCGCACCGTCGTCACCTGGGACATGATCGGCCGGAAGAATTTCGTCTCGAAGGTCATGTGCATGTTCGTGAACATGGACAAGATGGTCGGCCGCGACTTCGAGGACGGCCTCACCAAGCTGGGCGCGGTGGCTCAGGGCTCGCCGCGCTAACCGTTCGCCGAGCAATTCAAAGGAGAAGCACGATGCGGTTCATGGTGATCGTGAAAGCGACCAGGGACACCGAGGCGGGTGTCATGCCGAAGACCGAACTGCTCGAGGCGATGGGCAAGTACAACGAGGAGCTGGTGAAGGCCGGCGTGATGGCGGCGGGCGAAGGTCTGCACCCGACGTCGAAAGGCGCACGGGTGAAGTTCTCGGGCGACAAGCGCAGCGTCGTCGAAGGGCCGTTCCCGCTATCGCAGGACACCATCGCCGGATTCTGGATCTTCAACGTCAAGTCGAAGCAGGAAGCGATCGACTGGGTGAAGCGCTGTCCCAACCCGACAGGCGAGGACAGCGAGATCGAGATCCGCCAGATTTTCGAAGCCGAGGATTTCGGCGCGGAGCTCACGCCGGAACTGCGCGAGCAGGAAGACCGCCTGCGCGCCGAATCCGCGAGAAATCGCTGAAGCCAACACATTGAAGTCAGGAGCGAACCATGCAGATCCAGCCCTATCTGTTCTTTGACGGCCGCACCGAGGAAGCGATCACGTTCTACCAGCGGGCGCTGGGGGCCGAGATCGTGATGATGATGCGGTTCAAGGACAGCCCCGAGCCGCAGCCGCCGAGCATGGTGCCGCAGGGAGCCGAAAACAAGGTGATGCACGCCGCGTTCAAGGTCGGCGACTCGATGGTGCTGGCGTCCGACGGGCGTTGCACGGGCCAGGCGACGTTCGCCGGCTTCGCAATCTCCCTGACGGTCAAGGACGAGGCCGAAGCCCGGCGCGCGTTCTCGGCGCTGAGCGACGGTGGCCAGGTGCAGATGCCGCTGACGAAGACGTTTTTCTCGCCGTCCTTCGGTATGCTCGCTGATCGTTTCGGCGTGGGCTGGATGGTCTACGTCGCGCCCTGATCGGGGCTGTTCCGCACCAGAGAGCGCTTGGGCTCCGCGCCCGCGGAGAAGGTTTCGTATGATCTCAAGCTACGCCAAGAACGCCATCGTCCTCGGACTGTTGGCGGCGGTTGGGCCGTTCGCCATCGACATGTATCTGCCGGCGCTGCCGGCGATCGCCGCCGATCTGCAGACGTCGACGGCCGCGACGCAGATGACGCTGATGTCTTTCTTCATGGCGTTCGGCCTGTGCCAGATCGTCTACGGCCCGGTGTCGGACATGGTCGGACGCAAGCCGCCGCTCTATTTCGGCCTGGCGCTGTTCACCGTCGGCGCGGTGGGGTGCGCGGCGGCGCCCAGCATCGAGTGGCTGATCGCCTTCCGTTTCATCCAGGGCATCGGCGCGTCGTCGGTGATGGTGATTCCGCGCGCCATCATCCGCGATCTTCACACCGGGATCGAGGCGACGCGGCTGATGTCGCTCGTCATGCTGGTGCTGAGCGTCTCGCCGATCCTGGCGCCGCTCGCCGGCAGCGCGCTGATCGTGCCGTTCGGCTGGCGCTCGGTGTTCGTCGCCGCGACCACGGTCGCCGTGCTCGGCGCGGTGCTGGTCTGGCTGCACCTGCCGGAGACCCGTCCGCCCGAGGAGCGGATCGCGGCGAGCTTCGGCAGCGCCCTCGGCGGCTTCGGCTATCTGCTGACCCATCGCCATTTCCTCGGGCTGACGTTCATCGGCGGCATCGCCATGGCGAGCTTCTTCTCGTTCCTGGCGAGTTCGTCGTTCGTCTACATCGGCCACTTCGGGCTGACGCCGACCCAGTACAGCCTCGCGTTCTCGGTCAACGCGGTGGGCTTCATCGGCGCCTCGCAGGCGACTGCGGCTCTTGGTGCGCGCTACGGCATGGGACGGGTGGTGATGACCGCGATGGCGGTCCACACCGTGTTCACAACGGTGTTGCTCGCGCTGACGCTGGGCGGTATCGACAGCCTGACGGTGCTGATGGTGCTGCTGTTCGCGGCATTCGCCTGCCTCGGACTGGTGATTCCATCGACGATGGTGCTGGCGCTCGAGGAGCACGGCCCGATCGCCGGGATGGCCTCGGCGCTCGGCGGCACGCTGCAGATGGTCACCGGCGGCCTGATGATCGTGGTCGTCAGCGCATTCTTCGACGGTACGCCGCGCCCGATGGTGGCGACGATCGCCGGCTGCGCCTTCGCGGCGCTGGCGCTCAGCGCGGCGACGTTGCGACGGCACGCGCTCGGCATCCAGCCGGCGGAGTAACTCACTCCGTCGTGGTGCGGGGATCCAGAGCCGCTTCGATGCCGTCGCCGGCGACGTTGCAGGCGACGACGGTGCCGAGGATGAGGAGGCCCGGATAGAGCGCCAGGCCGGGTGAAGACATCATCATTTCCTGGGCATTGGTCAGCATGTTGCCCCAGCTCGCTGCCGGCGGCTGGATGCCGAGTCCGAGGAAGCTCAGCACGGACTCGATCAGGATGACGTTGCCGACGGCGAGCGCCGTCGCAGCGACGATCGGCCCGGCGGCGTTCGGCAGGATGTGGACGAAGGCGATGCGAAGCCGCGACGCACCCAGCGCGGCGGCGGCGAGCACGTACTCGCGCTCGCGCAGCGTGAGGGCGGCGCCGCGGACCAGCCGCGCCACCGTGGTCCAGCCGACCAGCGCGACAATGATGCTGATGCGCAGTAGTCCGCCTTCGCCCGCGCGCGCGAAGCTCTCGGAGAGGCCGATCTTGGTCGGATCGGCCGCGGCCAAAACGATCAGCAGCGGCAGCAGCGGGAGCGCGATCACCCCGTCGGTAAAGCGCATCAGGACCGCATCGCCGCGACCGCCCGAGAGCCCGGCCGCGAGACCGATCAGCGTGCCGACGACCGACGCCGCCAGCGCGCCGATGATGCCGACCGCGAGCGATACCCGGGCGCCGTACAGGAGCCGCACCAGCACGTCGCGGCCGAGCTCGTCGGTGCCGAGCGGGTGAGTGAGGCTCGGTCCCTCGAAGCGGTGATAGAGATCGACCGCCGTCATGTCGGCGCCAAGAAGATTTGCGACCAGCGGCGCGCACACCGCGAGGAGCGCCAGCAGCAGCAGGAACGCAACCGCGACGATGGCGGAGCGCTGGGTGCGGAAACGATCGACGAGGGCTCTCATCGGTCGTCACCCAGCCGGATGCGCGGGTCGAGCCAGGCGTAGAGCAGATCGGCGGCGAGATTGGCGGCGAGCGTCAGCACGGTGGCGAGCAGGAGCCCGATCAGCGCCAGGTTGAAGTCGTTGCCCATGACCGAGTCGTAGATCATCCGTCCCATGCCGGGGTAGGCGAAGATAGTCTCGGTGACGAGCGCTCCCGAGAACAACCCGCCGAACGACAGGGCGATGACGGTGACCACCGGCAGCATCGCGTTGGGCAGCGCGTGCCGCCACATCACCCACGACTCGGACGCACCCTTGGCGCGGATGGCGCGGATGAAATCCTGGCGCATGGTCTCGATCATCGCCGAGCGGGTGTAGCGCAGCAGCACGCCGGTCTCGTGGATGGTGAGGGTGATGACGGGCAGCATCAGGCTGCGCACGGCATCGAACCATCCGCCGCCGCGGCCCGTGCCCGATGCGGGGAACCAGCTCAGCAGCACCGAGAAGACGATGATCAGCATCAGTCCGAGCCAAAACACCGGCATCGAAATGCCGGCGAAGGCGAAGGCGTTGATGCCACGGTCAGCGAGCGAACCGGGTTTGCGCGCCGCCCACACGCCGAGCGGGATCGCGATCACGATCGACAGCACGAAGCTCACGCCCATCAGCACGCAGGTGTTGACGAGGAACGGGCCCATCACCTCGAGTACTGGCCGCGCGAACAGCCGTGAGGCGCCCAGATCGCCCGAGAGCGCGCTGCCGAGCCAGGCGAGATAGCGCGACCACAGCGGCTGATCGAGGCCGTAAACGGCGCGCAGACGCGCCACATCGTCGGGCGTAAGGCGCGGGTTGCCGGAGATCATCAGGTCGATCGGATCGCCCGGCATCAGGCCGATCAGCAGATAGACGACGAACGACATCGCCAGCAGCACCAGCGCCGTTTGCAGCAGGCGCGAGGCGATGAAGCGAAGAACGGTGTGCCTCATCGCCCCACTCCTGCGCGGCGTCCGGCGCCGAGCACCGGGACGGCGGCGATCAGCTCGCGGGTGTAGTGCTGCTCGGGTGCAGTGAATATCCGCTCGGTGGGCCCGGCCTCGACGACGCGGCCGTGATGCATCACCGCGATGCGGTCGGCAATGGCGCGAGCGACGCCGAGATCGTGGGTGATGAAGAGATAAGTCAGGCGCCGCTGCTGCTTGAGCTGCGCGAGCAGGGTCAGGATCTGGCGCTGGATCGTGACGTCGAGGGCCGACAGCGGCTCATCGAGCACGATCGCCTCAGGCCCAAGGATCAGCGCGCGCGCGATGGCGATGCGTTGGCGCTGGCCGCCGGAAAACGCGTGCGGCGCGCGCGCCGCGTCGGCGGCGGAGAGGCCGACGGACTCCAGCGCCTCGGACACGCGGCGCCGGCGCTCCCCCCGGTCGCCGATGCCGTGGATGACCAGCGGCTCGGCGAGACTGCGGCCGACCGAGAGTCGTGGGTTGAGCGAGGCGAATGGGTCCTGGAAAACGATCTGAACCGCGCGCCGGAACGCCATCAGCGAATCGCCTCGCAACGTCGCGATGTCGGCGTCGCCGAATCGGGCGCGGCCGCTGTCGACCGGGGTCAGTCCGAGGAGGGCGCGCGCGAGCGTCGATTTGCCGGAGCCCGATTCCCCGACCAGCGCGAGCGTCTCGCCGGCTTCGAGCGACAGGCTGACGTCGTCGAGCGCGGTGACGGTGCCGCTGGGAGCGTGCCCGCGATATCGCTTGGTCAGGTGCTCGGCGGCGAGGAGGGCCGTCATGATGCGCTCTCGATCGGGCCGACGCGGGTCCGGGCGGCGTCGAGCAGGGCTTGAGTGTACGGATGGTTCGGCCGCCCGAGGACGTCGCCCACGGCTCCGGATTCCACGATCACGCCCCGACGCATGACGGCGACATCGTCGGCCATGGTCGACACCACGGCGAGGTCGTGACTGATGAACACCATCGCCATGCCGATCTCCTGCTGCAGGTCGAGCAGGAGATCGAGGATGCCCTTCTGGACCGTCACGTCGAGCGCCGTGGTCGGCTCGTCGGCGATCAGGAGATCGGGTTGCAATGCGATGGCGGCGGCGATCATCGTCCGCTGGCGCTGACCGCCCGAGAGCTGGAACGGATAGCTGTCGGCGCGATGGGCGGGAATGCCGACGCGCTCGAGAAGTCCGTGTGCCTCGGCCAGCGCGTTGGCGCGCGAATGGCCGCCGTGAAGGAGAAACGGCTCGGCGACCTGTTCGCCGATCGTCATCACCGGATCGAGGGCCGCGGTCGGCTCCTGGAAGATCATGGCGATGCGGCGGCCGCGCAGCGATTCGAGCTCGCGCTCGGGCGCCGCGGCGATGTCGACGCCGTCGAACAGGATGCGGCCGGAGTCGACACGCGCGGCGGGCGGCAGGAGGCGCAGCAGCGCCGCGGCGACGGTGCTCTTGCCGGAGCCGGATTCGCCGACCAGTCCCAGGGTTCGGCCGCGGTCGAGCGCGAACGACACGCGCTCGACCGCCCGGGTCGTGCCGAAACGCACGGTGAGGTTCTCGACCGCGAGCAGGGTCATTGCGCCGCGCGCTCCTGCCCGGGTGTCTCGACGCGCCAATCCTCGATCCACGCCGTGGTCGGCTCCTGATGGCCTGTCGGCACGACGCCCTTGAGCCACTTCGGCAGGATGAAGGCATCGGCACGGAAGAACAGCGGAATCGCCGGCAGCTGGTCGGCGTAGATGCGCTGCAGCTCGAACCACAGTGCCTTGCGCGTGTCGGGATCGATCGTGATTTCGATTTTGTCCAGCAGTGCGTCGACCTTGGGGTCGTGGAACCCGACGAAGTTCTCGCCCGCGAATCCGTTGGACGACGACGGGATTTCTTCGGAGTGGAGGATCGAGCGCGGCACGTTCTCCGGCGCCGACATCCAGGCGAACATGGCGAGGCCCTGGAACTTGCGTTTGACGAGCGTGTCGCCGAACAGCACGCGGGCGGGCTGGTTGCGGATGCGAGTCTCGATGCCCGCTGCCTTCCACTGCGCCTGCAGCACCTGCTCGACCAGTTCGCGCGAGCGGTTGCCGGCGGTGGTCATCAGGTCGAGCGCGAGCCGTGCGCCCTTGTCGTTGACGCGGATGCCATCGGGGCCCATGCGCCAGCCGGCTTCGTCGAGCAGGCGTCCGGCCCCGGCGAGATCCTGCTTGGTCGCCGGAATCGAGGGATCGTAAACCCAGTCGAGCGGGCTCACGAAGGTGGGGGCGGGCGGCTGCTGTCCGCCGTAGAGCTGGCGGTTGATGACGTCGCGGTCGAGGGCGAGGAGCAGGGCCCGGCGAACCCGGACGTCGGCGACCAAGGGATTGTCGATATTGAGATCGAGGTGCTCGTACACCAGTCCCGGCTTGTAGATGAAGTCGTACTGGTGGCCGTGGCGCTGCTCGAAGGCGATCGCCTGGTCGATGCCGAGGCCCATGCCTTCGCCGGCGATCATGTCGATGGAGCCCGACAGCAGATTGGCCTCGAGTGCCGCCGTGTTCTCGATCACCCGGAAGACCACGCGCCGGAATGGTCCGGGGGTGCCCCACCACGTCGGGTTGCGCTCGAACACGATCTGCGCGCCCGGTTCCTTGTCGACGACTTTGTAGGGGCCGAACCACAGCCCCGGATTGGTGCTGTCGGCGTCGTAGAGCGTCTGCGTCCGGTACCGCGCGGGATCGTTGAACCGCGCCCGCTCGAGATGCTCGGGCAGGATCTCGAAATCGTTGATGGCGTTGTAGTCGAACGTCACCCGGTCGATGTGCAGCGTGAACGTCTTGTCGTCGATGACGTCGATCGACAGTATCCGGCGATAAAGCTCGCCGTTGGCGATCGCCGATTGCGGGTGCTTGCCGACCTCCCAGGTGAACAGCACGTCTTTGGTCGTGACCGGCACGCGGTCGCCCCAGCGCGCCTCCGGCTGGATGGTGTAGGTGACGGCGACGCCTTCCTTGCCGTGCCCCTTGTCCTCCTTGAGCGGCTCGCGCCTGGCGAGGCCGTTCTCGAACGTCGGCAGCTCGACGCACAGCATGCAGATCAGCTTCCAGTCGGCGTCGTAGGTCGTGAACGGCCGATGGGCGAGGCGGATGACATAGGTCTTGGCGAGCATCGTCTCGATGCCGGGGTGCAGCGTCGAGGGGTACTGGGTCATGCCGATGACGAGCTCGTCGCGCGGCGTGGCGTGGGTCGGCGCGGCGATGAGCATGGACGCGACGAGGACAAAGATCCGAAAGAGATTGCGGGCGGTCGCCATGCCCGCACTTTAAGAGGTGCGAACGCGGCCGCAAAGGCCGCGTCTTACCGCTGCGGCAACAAATTCGGGCGCCGCCGCTCCGGGCGGATTATTCGACGAGCTGTGGCGGAGACGTGATCTTCTTGGTTCCGGAGCCGTTGCAGTTCGAGTTCAGCTGCACGTTGCCCGCGAACGTGACCTGGTCGGCGACGATCTGCGTGCAACTGGCGCCGCCGGATGTGGCTCCGCCGGCGAACTTCATGTCCGTCGCGGGGAAATACAAGACGCCGTTGATGTTCTGCGACGACCCGCCGAGGAAGTTGTTTTGCGTGTTCAACGGCGTGTTGGGGTCCTGCATCATGGCGATGCCGGCGAAGGGGCCGGTCGTCGGAGCGCTCATGTTGACCGTGCTCCCACCCGCGATGTTCACGTTTGGATAGTTGGTGCCGGTGCTGCTGGTCAGAATGATGGTGGCATTCTGGACCGTGATGGTCGAACCGGAGTTCGCGGTGAACGAGCCGCCATCGACGATGAAGGTGCCGTTCTGAAACGTGAGCGAGCTCTGGGATCCGGCGCCCACGCCACCGCAGATGACCTTGGTTCCGCCGCCCGCATCGAAGGCTGGCTGATTGGTGTGGGAGCCCACGTTTGCGTTGTTGATATCGCACCCGGAAAAGGCTGGGATTGTGGTGCCCGCGTAGGGATCTTGAGTGGGCGGAGCGCCGGTCTCGACACCCAAGCTCGTGGTCAGGGTGCCGTTGCCCGCGACGCCGCCGACGATCTGCGCGCTCGCGGCGTTGATGATCGCGTTGCCGACGATGTCCAGCGCGGAGCTGCCGGGCGAGTTGACCGCCAGCGAACAGCCGTTGAGGTTGACGTTAGTGGTGCCATTGACGAGCACGTCGACGTTGGCGCCGGCGTTCAGCGCCAGCACGCAGGCCGGGGCGCCGAACTGGATCGTCGACACGGCGCGGCCGCGCAGCGTCAGGGCGGTGTTGAGGAACAGGGCCGAGAAAGACCGCTTCTGCGGCTGCTCAATGATGACTTCGACGGCGTGGATGTTGCCGTTGAATCGACCGCTCATCGGCGGCTTGTTGACCGTCACGACGACACCATTCGTGCCGTCGACGTAGCCATAACGCGACGTGGTCGCTTTGGCTTCGGTCTGCAGCACCGTATTGCCGCCACCGCTCGCCAGTGCCGCGCCGAAGGCGGCCGCATCGGCCGCGCCCTGAAGGTTGCGCTTGCCGACGAACCAGACGCTGGTCTCCGTTGCCGCCCCTGCGAACCCGAGGAGCACGAGCAGCGAGATCGCGATCAGCGTCGAGGTCGCGCCGCGCGAATCGCGCAGAAAGCGACCGAGTTCGTGCCGAACGAAGTTTTTCACCGAGGGCTTCATTCTCATCCTCATACCGGATAGCAGGCCCGCGCCGTCAGGTTCACGTTTCTGGCGAGGAACGGGACGCTGAAGGTGAAGGGATAGCTGCCCGTGACCAGGCGTCCGCACGCCGCGTTGCTTGACGTGAAGATGCTCGAGTCGAAGGTCGCGCCGGATCGATTGGCCGCGAAGGACTTGATCTGCGTTGCCGTGCCGCAGGTGACGGTATCGATCGAGGCACAGCGCGCGGCCTGCTCCACCGAATAGCTGAGCGCGTTCTGAACAAAATACGCGCGGCTGATCTCGAGGATCGCGAACAGCAGCATAAAGAGCGGAGTCGAGATCAGGGCGAATTCGACCGCGGCGCCGCCGTCCTCCGAGCGGAGAAAAGGCCGCCAGCGACATTTGCCGGATGTGCGGCGCGCCCGCATGTTCAGTTCACCCGAACGATGACTTGCGAGGTGAGCGTCGTCGCGTCGACGATGCCCGGCAAGGGGAACAGCGGCGTGAACGGCGCCTGAGCATTCACGGTCACGTACGTGCCGACGGTCTCGCCATTGGCGCAGGTTCCGCCGCACGTCGCCGCGCCGATCGTGTTGCCGGAGGGGCAGCCGCAGCTCGATGCGGGGGCGGGCGAGGCGGCGATCGTCGTGAAGCCGGTCGCGCTCGTGACCGCATTCGTGATGCCGGTGCTGTCCCAGCCGTGGAGAATGGCGTAACGGCCGCCGGCCTGGGCCGCGATCTCGACCTGGAGGCTCGAGTAGCCGCGCATGCCGATGTCGGTGATCGGAACGATGAAGCCGATGAGCAGAGGCGCGCACAGTGCGAATTCGACGGCGGCCGCACCGCGCGAGTCACGGAGCGTCCGCCGAACGGCGGTCACGGATCGCGCATAAGCGCTCGACCAGACCCCGCGTATCCCAGAAACGAATTCTTTAATCGAATCGCGCATTGTCGTCCCACTAGACGAGCGCCTCATGGATCGGCGCACGCGGAAACAATGCCGGATTCCGTTTTCGAGAGGATTAACAATTCGTGCAATGCCCCATAAGTTGTCGGCCAATGCCGCTCAATTTGGGGCGATACGCCGGATTCGGGCCGCAAGGCGGGATTTCGGCCGCGTCCTTCGAAATTGTCACGTCTTGCTCACGAATTGATCGAGCCTTTTCGGCAATTCGCGGCCAACGTTAAACCTTCGTTTAAAGCCTTCGGCGAAATTTACCTCCGCGCCGACAAAACGCCGACGCAACGCACTCGCCGACCGCTGTCGGCGTCAAACGGAGGAAAGATATGTTCAGCACCCTCAAGTCGTTTATTCGCGACGAGAATGGCGCCACGATGATCGAGTACGGCCTCATCGCTGCTCTGGTCTCGGTGGTCGCGATTGCCGCCCTCGGCCTGATGGGCGGAAACCTGCGCGACATGTTCACCCATGTCTCGACCTGCTTGTCGGACGCCCAGGCTGGCACGACCTGCTAATCGAGAGTTAGTGGTTCAGGGGCGATGGATGGCATGCCGTCCATCGCCCCGACACCTCAGACTGCTGGAGCTGCAACGCCGACGAGTGTCGGCGTCGTAATGGAGGAAGCGATGGTTCGCATTTTGAGTTCCTTCGTTCGCGACGAGAACGGCGCCACCATGATCGAGTACGGCCTAATCGCCGCGCTCGTGTCGGTGGTCGCGATTGCTGCCCTCGGTCAGGTGGGTGGAAACCTGACGTCCATGTACACGCACGTTGCGGACTGCCTGTCGCAGGCCCAGTCTGGCAGCAGCTGCTAGCGAGTATCCGATCCGGCGGCGGGCGGCACCGCCCGCTACTGGATCGTGTAGGGGATTTTAGAGTATGGACGCCGCCTTCCAGAATGCTGCTCTCGCCGGGTTTGCCTTCTGCCTGCTCTGGGCGGCGGCGCGGGACGCGCGCGGCTATGTCATTCCGAACCGTGCGATCGTCGCCACCATTGCGCTGTTTCCCATTTATCTTCTGACTCGCGCCATCGCGACGGGCTCGATGATCTCCGCCGTCGGCGACGGCGCCGTCGGCCTTTCGCTTGCGGCGCTCGTGCTCATCGCCGGACTTGCGATGTTCTCGCTCCACCTCATCGGCGGAGGCGACGCGAAGTTGGCTTCCGCCGTCGCACTTTGGGCCGGTGCCGATAACGTCGTTGCGTTTCTCATCATCGCGTCGATCTCCGGCGGCGTGCTCGCAGCGGCGGTACTGATCTGGCGCGCGGCGTTCCCACAGCTCGAGAGTGCGCCATCGCTCCAGACTTTCGGCGTCCGCCTCCGCCAGGGCCTCAAGGCGCCAGTTCCATTCGGGGTCGCCATCGCCATCGGCGGCCTCTACATCGTCACCCGCCTGGCGGCGC
>Ga0310811_10002845_pt1 | contig 21721 bp, 18 predicted proteins | sample YCmetagenome_FD_207642 | JGI IMG/M metagenome (GOLD analysis project Ga0310811, IMG submission 207642) | Soil microbial communities from experimental microcosm in Duke University, North Carolina, United States - YC | ecosystem: Engineered > Artificial ecosystem > Soil microcosm > Unclassified ...
GCGAGCCACTCCTTGGCCACCACCGCGGCGTTGGGTTTGTCCGGGGCGTTGAGCTTGCGGTTGAGATCGACCAGACCGGAGGTGGTCAGCTTGGCCGACACCCCGTTCAGGATCTGCTTCACCTGGTCGTTCGCCTTCGCGGAGTTGATCACCGGCACGACGTTCTGGGCGGCGAAGTTGTTCTTCGGGTCCTCGAGCGCGACCAGGTCCTTGTCCGCGATGTTGGGGTCGGTGGTGAACACGTCCGCCGCCTGCACGGTGCCGTCGGTCAGGGCCTTGATGGTCAGCGGACCTCCCACGTCCAGCGAGCGGTACGACTGGAACGAGCAGCCGTAGGTCTTCTGGATGCCGGGGGTGCCGTCCGGGCGCTGCTGGAACTCGGGCGGACCACCGAACACCAGCTCACCGCAGTGCGGCGCCAGGTCGGCGAGGGTCTTGGCGTTGTAGCGCTGGGCGACCGCCCTGGTCACCACCACGGCGTCCTTGTCCTCGGCGGGTGCCTTGTCCAGCACGGTCAACGGCGCCTGGATGGTCTTCTGCAGGGCGCTGTACACCTCGTCGGGGGCGGTGGCCGTGGCCTGCTTGTCCAGGTACTGGAGCACGGTTCCGGTGTACTCGGGGATCAGGTCGATCGAACCGTCCTTGAGTCCGGGGAAGTACGTCTCCCGGCTGCCGAGGTTGAGCCGCCGGTCGACCTTGACGCCCTTGGCCTCCAGCGCCTGCGCGTAGATCTCGGCGATGAGCGTGCTCTCGGGGAAGTTCGCGGAACCGACCCGAATGGTGTCGCCCGGGGCGGCCGGCGCCGACCCCGCTCCACCGCCGAGGGGCCCGCCCGAGCCGCCTCCGCCGCACGCGGACACGGTGACCACTGCCAGCGTGGCGACGGCCGCTGCCGCGGCCCGTCCGATCAGGGTGGTTCTCATGGGTTCACTCCGGCCATCTCGGGATTGGATAGGTCCGCCGGGTCGTCGCCCAGCCGGGTCGGGTCGTTCTCAGGGTCACCGGACGGGCGGATGCGTGCACCGCCCGATCGCAGGCCGGGTGAGACCACGGCTCGCTGTACCCCGGCCAGGATCGCCTCGACCACCAGCGCGAGCACCGCGACGAGCACCGCACCGGCCGCCATCTGCGGGTAGTCCCGCACGCTGAGGCCATCGATCAGGAACCGCCCCAGGCCCCCGAAGCTGACGTAGGCCGCGACGGCGGCCGTGGCGATCACCTGCAGGGTCGCCGCGCGCAGGCCGCCGAGCAGCAGCGGCAGCGAGTTCGGCAGTTCCACCTTCAGCAGGATCTCGCGCTCCCGCATGCCCATGCCGCGCGCGGCGTCCACCACCGAGGCGTCCACGTTGCGCACTCCGGCGTAGGTGCCGGCCAGCAACGGCGGCACGGCCAGGACCAGCAACGCGACGACCACCGGCAGCAGCCCGATGCCGACCAGCAGAACGAGCAGGATGAGCAGCCCCAGATCCGGCAGCGCGCGCAGTCCGTTGGCCAACCCGACGATCAGGAAGCCACCCCGCCCGGTGTGGCCGACGAGCGCCCCGATCGGCACGGCGACCAGCACCCCGAGCAGTACCGCCAGCCCGCTGTACTCCAGGTGCTCGAGGACCCGGGCCGGGATCCCGGTCGGACCGCTCCAGTGCTGCGGGTCGCCGAGCCAGCCGACGATCTGGGCGAGGAGGTTCACGCGGTGCCCCTCGGCGAGGCCGCGCGGCTCCACGGTGTGATCGCCCGGCCCAGGCCGAGCAGCGCGGCGTCCGCGAGCAGGGCCAGCAGCATGGACAGCCCGATGCCGGTGACGATCTCGGTCGGGAAGTTGCGCTGATAGCCGTCGGTGAACAGCTGACCGAGGCCACCGATCCCGATCACCGCACCGATGCTGACCAGGCTGATGTTGGACACGGTGGCCACTCGCAGGCCGGCCACCAGCACGGGGACCGACAGCGGGAACTCGACCGCCAGGAACCGGCGGGCCGGCTTGAACCCCATCGCGGTGGCCGCGGCCACGACCATGGCCGGAACCGCGGCGAGGGCGTCGGCCACCGAGCGGACCAGCAGCGCGACGGTGTAGACGATCAACGCGACCACCACGTTCACCGGGTCGAGGATCTGGGTACCGAGGATCCCCGGGAGCACGATGAACAGCACCAGCGACGGGATGGTGTAGAGCACCCCGGCGGACGGGATCAGCACCGAGCGCGCCGCCCGGGAACGGTTGGCCAACCACCCCAGCGGCACCGCCAGCACCAGCCCGACGACCACGGGGACGAGGGCCAGCACGAGGTGCTGGCCGAGCAGTCCGAGGATCAGGTCCCCGTTGCGGGGGATCCAGCTCCAGATCACCCCGGCACCGCCACTCTCATATGGGCCCTCACGCCGCCACCCGTCACGCCGCCACCGTCACGCCGCCGCCTCGGCGGCGCGGGCGCTCGCCAGGCGCTCGAGCACGTCGGCCGCGGTGACCGAACCGACCACCGCCCCGGCGCCGTCGACCGCGACACCCAGCCCGGACGGTGAGCTGAGCGCGGCGTCGAGGGCTCCGCGCAGCGAGTCGGATCCGGTGTCGTACAGCGAACCACCGGGGACGAGCTCGTCGGCACCGATCGCCCGCCCGCCGTGGCGGCCGCCGTCGGCCCAGCCCAGCGGTCGACCGTCGGGCCCGACCACCAGCGACCAGCCTTCGGACGGCGTCGTCGCACCGAGGGTCACGGTGCGCAGCTCGCCGATCGGCAGCCCGTCGCCGGACCGGAAGCCCAGCCCCCGGTACCCGCGGTCGCGTCCCACGAAGGAGTCCACGAACTCGTCGGCCGGGCGGGCCAGCAAGGCGCCGGGCTCGTCGTACTGGGCCAGCACACCGCCCACCCGGAACACCGCTACCCGGTCACCCAGCTTGATCGCCTCGTCGATGTCGTGGGTCACGAAGACGATCGTCTTGCCGAGCTCGCCCTGCAGCCGCAGCAGCTCGTCCTGCAGGCTCTCCCGGACCACCGGGTCGACCGCGCTGAACGGTTCGTCCATCAGCAGCACGGGCGGGTCCGCCGCCAAGGCGCGGGCCACCCCGACCCGCTGCTGCTGCCCACCCGAGAGCTGCGCCGGGTAGCGCTTGGCCATCTCCGGGGAGAGCCCGACCAGTTCCATGAGCTCCCCCGCGCGCGCCCGGGCCTTCTTCTTGTTCCAGCCCAGCAGCAGCGGCACGGTGGCGACGTTGTCGATGATCGTCCGGTGCGGGAACAGGCCGGCGTGCTGGATCACGTAGCCGATACCCCGCCGCAGCTCGGCCGGATCGCCGGACATGACGTCGCGGCCGTCGACCAGGATCGTGCCCTCGGACGGCTCGATCATGCGGTTGATCATCCGAAGCGACGTCGTCTTGCCACAACCCGAGGGGCCCACGAACACCGTGATCTTCCCGGTGTCGACGGCCATGGTCAGCGCATCCACCGCGACGGTACCGCCGGGGAAGCGCTTCGTGACTTCCCGGAACTCGATCACCGGGGCTCCCGTCCTTCAGCCGACGGCAGATCGCCTGCCGCCACGAGGCCAAAGGCTAACCCGATCGGGTCGGCCGGGCGACCGCAAGCTGATCATCTACGCCGGCCGGAGCGGCTCGTGGAGCCGGTCGCGGGCGATGGCCACGGTGACCTGGCCGAGGCTGATGCCGGCGTCGTTGGGCGGGACCCGCGAGTGCGTGAGCACCTCGAATCCGCGCGCCTCCAGGCTGTCGCACAACCCTGCCAGCAGCAGCGCGTTCTGGAAGACCCCGCCGGACAACGCCACCGTGCCCAACCCGGTCAGGGCCCGGGCGGCGTCGGCCGCCCGGGCCAGCAGGTCGATCAGGCCGCTGTGGAAGCGCGCCGCGATGATCGAGGTCTCCACCCCCGACCCGATGTCGGTGAGCACTCCCCGCACCAGGTCGGTACCCCGCAGCAGCGGTCCGTCGACCCGGGCCGGGTAACCGGAGGAGGCGTCCCAGCCGGCCGCCGGCGCGCGCCATGCCAGCTGCTCCAGCTCGATGGCCGCCTGCCCCTCGTAGTTGACGCGGTCACGCAGCCCGACCAGGGCCGCGACCGCGTCGAACAAGCGCCCGGTGCTGCTGGTCGGGGGCGAGTTGACACCGGCCTCCAGCATGGACCGCAGCCGGCCCCAGCCGGCACCCTGTCGTTCCGCGAGCCCGGGCGGCGGGGGCAGGTCGCACGCGCTCAGGTAGGAGGCTGCCATCCGCCAGGGCTCCCGGACCGCGGCGGCGCCGCCCGGTAGGGCCACCGTCTCGAGGTGACCCAGCCGCTCGAACCCCGCCGCCGACACCTTCATGATCTCGCCGCCCCACAGCTGCTCGTCGCAGCCGTATCCCAACCCGTCGCAGGCGATACCGATCACCGGACCCGCCACCCCGTTGTCGGCCAGGCAGGACGCCAGATGCGCGTGGTGGTGCTGTACCCCCAGCAGCTCGACGTCGAGCGCCTCGGCCTGCTCGTGGGCGTACTTGGTGGACAGGTACTCCGGGTGCAGGTCGTGGACCAGCAACTCCGGCATGACGTCGAACAGCTCCTTGAAGTGCTCGATGCCCAGGGTGTACGAGCGCAGCGTCTCGTAGTTCTCCAGGTCGCCGATGTGGTGGGACAGGAACGCGTGCGAACCTCTGGCCAGGCAGAACGTGCTCTTGAGTTCGGCCCCGCAGCCCAGGACGGGCCGCGTCGCCGCTTCGGCGAGGGTCAGCGGCTCCGGCGCGTAGCCCCGGGAGCGCCGGATCGGCACCACATGGACCCTGGCGGAGCGGACCTTCGCGGAGCCGACTTCCAGCCGCACTCCGGCGGGGTCGGCTCGGGCGGGGTGCTCGCCGACCACGCGGTAGACGGAGTCGTCGGCCCGGATGTGGATCGGACGGTCGTGGGTCAGGAACCCGTCCGCGATGCCCCGCAAGCGGGTGATCGCCTCGTCGTCGCGGTAGGCGATCGGCTCGTCGGAGATGTTCCCGCTCGTCAGGACGATCGGGGCGCCCACGAGTTCGATGAGCTGATGGTGGATCGGGGAGTACGGCAGCATCAGTCCGATGCTCGCGTTCCCCGGTACTACCTGGGTAGCAAGGTCGGTATTACCAATGGTGTCCGCATTGGTGGCAAGAGGGGTGCTCCGGCGAGGAAGCAGCACGATCGGGCGGCGCCTGGAGGCGAGCAACGATTCGCACCGGCCGCCCTCCGGCCCGAGGTCCGCGAGCCGGCGCGCCGCCGCGAGATCCGGCACCATCACCGCGAACGGCTTGTCCTCGCGGTGCTTCCGAGCACGTAGAGCCGCTACCGCGCGGTCACCCACCGGCCCGATCGCCATCGCGGCCAGATGGAATCCCCCGAGCCCCTTCACCGCGAGCACGGCGCCCTCGCGCAGTTGCCGTGCGGCGTTGTCGATCGCACCCGTGGTCATACCTTTGGTAGTACCGAGGGCCGCACCTGGGCCTGCCTCGGCGCCCGACGGCTGCGTCGGACGCCCGTCAGCGTCCAGCAGCGTCATCGTCGGACCGCAGTCCGGGCAGCAGGTGGGCTGGGCGTGGAACCGCCGGTCGGTCGGGTCGTGGTACTCCCGTGCACACGCCGCGCACATCGGGAACCCGGCCATCGTGGTGGCCGCGCGGTCGTAGGGCACCCCGGTGACGATCGTGAAGCGGGGGCCGCAGTGGGTGCAGTTGATGAACGGGAACCGGAAGCGGCGGTCGGCGGGATCGCGCATCTCCGCCAGGCAGTCGTCGCAGGTGGCGGTGTCCGGCGAGATCAGGGTCGAACGGTGTCCGATCGACGTGCTGGCCACGATGGTGAAGCCGCGGGATCCGGTCACCGGGATCGGCTCGCTCACCACCGATTCCACCACCGCGAGCGGCGGCGGGTTGCGGCGCAGCTCGGCCAGCAGTTTGCCCACCGGCTCCGGGTCGCCCTCGGCCTCCACGAAGACCCCGGACTCGTCGTTGCCCACGAACCCGGACAGTCCAAGCCCCTGGGCCACGCCGTGGACGAAAGGTCGGAATCCGACTCCCTGGACGATTCCCGCGACCCGGATCCGGAGCCGGATCATGCCTGGTCGCCGGCCAGCGCCGTCTGCACGAGCTCCCACAGCACGTGATAGGTGGTGGTCTGCGCCTCCTGGATCCGGTGCACCGAGTCCGAGGGCATGACGAACAGGAAGTCGATCTCGCCCCGTCCGGCGGCCTCGGCCATCGCGCCACCGGCGTAGCCGGCCAACCCGACGGTCAGCATGCCCATACGATGCGCCTCGGCCAACCCCCGCAGCACGTTCGCGGAACCGCCGCTCGTGGACAACCCCAGCGCGATGTCAGCTGGGCGGCCGAGGGCGGCCAGCGGGCGGGCGAAGACGACGTCGAAGGACACGTCGTTGGCCAGCGCGGTGAGTGTGGCCACGTCATCGGGCAGGGCGAGGGCCGGGAGTGCTCGCGCTCCCGGGACCGGGGTGAGGAAGCGGGCGGCCACCGCGCGGGCGTCGGTGCTGCTCCCCCCGTTGCCGAAGGTCATCAGGCGCGCTCCGGCGGTGAACCGGCGGGCCATGGCGGTCGCGCACTCAGCGAGGGCTCCAGCGTGCTCCAGCGCCACCTCGGCGCGGAGCCGCTCGATCTCCGCCACCTTGGACCTGGTCGACGCCGCCAGCTCGGCCAGCACCTGTTCGAGTCCGGCCGGCTCGGAGGGCGGGTCGTAGAGGAACGGGTAGAGGGACTCGACGCTCATGGCTGTTCCGACGGTACATCGACCCGGGCGATGGCCTCCTTCGCGTGCACCAGCACGACGTCGCCGACCACCGCGTCCACCAGGGCGACGCTGATCTCCTCGTGGGTGCCGGCCTCGGTGCGGACCGTGGCCAGCTCGTAGCCGTGCAGCGAGATGATCCGTACCGGTACCGCCATGTCGGAACAGGTGATGCAGACATCGTCGGCACAGTGCGCGGGCTGCTCGACGATGTCCGGTGCGTCCTTGTCTCTCCCGGGGATGCTCATCGCGCCGCCCCGGACCGATCGGCCCACTCGGCGAACACGTGCACCAGCTCCCACAGCAGGTGGTAGGTGGTCACCTGGACCTCCTTGACCACGAGTGGGTCGGACGAGGGGACCACGAACAGGTGCTCGGCAACTTCACGATCGTCGTCGGGGTCCGGCGGGGCGCCGGGTAGGGCAGCATCGGACCCGGTCGCGGCGGGCGCCGGTCGGCCGAAGAGCCCGACGGTGAGCAGCCCGGCCCGGCGCGCCGCCCGCAGCGCCTCCGCGACGGGGCCCTCGCACGGGCCGGCGGAGACTCCCAGCGCGATGTCGGCGGGCTCGGTGAACAGCTCGATCTGCCCGGCCAGGTCAGGCCCCGGGAGGGCGAGCGCCGGCAGTGCCCGTTTGCCGACGATCACCGGGTGCACGAACTCCACGACCACGTGCGCGGCGTCGCACCCCGACCCGCCCTCGCCGAACACCACCAGTCGGCCGCCGCGCTCGAAGCGGACGGCCATGGCGTGGCACGCGAGCGCGATGGCGTCGGCGTCAGCCGCCAGAGCGTTGGCCGGGCACACGCGGCGGGCGAACGCCTCGGCTGCCTGAGCCGCCGTCAGCTCCGCCAGACGTGCCGCCGCCATCACCGCTCCTCCGCTCGATCCCGTGCGAGCCATTCCCCTGCGATCCGTTGCCGTACGAACCGTTGCCGAACGATCCGCTCCCGTGCGAACCGTTCCCGTGCGAACCGTTCCCATGCGCGCCGTTCCCGCGCGAACCGTTTCCGTGCGCGCCGTTCCCGGAGGAGGCCACCGCGCCGGCTCCGACCGCACCGTCAGCGGCCGTACCGACCCCGACGACCCCGGTTCGGGCGATGCTCCCATGTGGGCCGGGGCAGCCCGCGACGATGCAGTTCGAACCGTGCGGTTCGGCGGCGGACCCACGATCCGAGGCGCCACCCTCGGCCGCGTCAACAGCGAGGCGCTCGTACCGCTCCCGGAACAGGTGCAGCGTTCGGTGGGTCTCCTCCAGTACCTCGACCTGCCGGTCCAGGGTAGCCACCCCCAGCGGCGTCACCTGATAGGTGCGGCGGGCGGGCCCGGCCTCCGAGGTCTGCCAGCTCGAGCGCACCATGCCGGCCTTCTCCAACCCCCGCAGCGCGCGGTACACCGCGCCGGCGTCCCCGTCGACCGCGTGAAGCACCCGTAGCCGGTTGACCAGGTCGTATCCGTGGTCGGAGCGTTCGCGGAGGAGCAGCAGCAGGCACGGCTGCAAGAAGTTCCTAGGATCGCACTCGCCCACGGCGAAGCCCCCCAACGGTGGTTACCCCCGATGGTTGCACCTCGTGAGCCGGCTCACAAGGTCGGTGCGAGAACGGCTGGATGAACGGGCGGGCCCGACCTTGGTCGGCCCCGACCTAGTTGGCCTTGGCCCTCGTCCGCACGACGGCCTGGGTGCTCATCGCGTCGGGCGGTGAGACGGGGCCGCCCTCGGGGACCGGGTAGGGCGTGCCGGCCAGCACCGCCCGGATCGCGGCCGGCTCCAGGGCCTTGGCGAACAGCCAGCCCTGGTAGGCATCCACCCCGAGGCCGCGCAGCGTGTGGAACTGCTCGGCGGTCTCGACGCCTTCGGCGACGCAGTAGCGGCCCATCGCGGCGGCCATCTGGACGACCGCCCTGGCCACCGCGAAGTCGGCCGGGTCGGTGCTGATCTCGCGGACGAAGGTGCGGTCCACCTTGACGATCTGCGCGGGCAGCTCCTTGATCCGCGAGAGCGAGGAGTAGCCGGTGCCGAAGTCGTCGACCGCGAACCGCACGCCCAGGCCGGCGAGGTCGCTCATGGTGGCCAGCGCATGGTCGGGCAGCGACACCAGGCAGGTCTCCACGAGCTCGAGGACCAGCCGGTCACCGGGCAGCCCGCTCTCGGCGAGCGCCGCACGGACCGTGGTCAGGAAGTCACGGTCGCCGGGCAGCAGGCCCGCCAGGTTGACCGCGACGCCGACCGGGCGGCCGCCGTGGGCGGGCCAGCCGGCGGCTTCCTTCACCGCGGTGCGCAGTACCCAGCGGTCCAGCTCACGCATCAACCCGCCGCGTTCGGCGACCGGGATGAACTGGTCGGGGAAGATCATGCCGCGCTCGGGGTGCGGCCAGCGGATGAGCGCCTCGGCCGAGCGGACGGCACCGTCGGCGCCGACGACGGGCTGGTAGTGCAGCACGAGCTGGTCGGTCGCGATGGCCTCCCGCAGCTCGTCCTCCAGCCGCAGCTGGTGGCCGGCGGCGGTGGCGCTGTCCACGGTGACGAAGCTGAGCTCACCGGGGCCGCGCTGCTTGGCGTCGTACATGGCCGCGTCGACCAGGCGCAGCAGGTCCTCGGCGCCGGGCGAGGTGCCCGAGGAGGCCGGCAGGTCGGCGTTGACCGGCAGGTCCCGGGGAAGCGCGACACCGATCGAGGCGGTCACGCGGACCGGGTGGCCGTCGACCTGCATCGGGGCCCGCAGCAGGGCCGAGACCGTCTCGGCCAGCCGGTTGACCCCGCCGACCGCGTCGATGTCGTCGCAGACCACCACGAACTCGTCGCCGGACAGCCGCGCGGGCGAGCAGCCGATGGGCAGCTCACGCTGCAGCCGGGAGGCCAGCATGATCAGAACCTGGTCGCCGGCGGCGTGCCCGAGCGCGGTGTTGACCCGTTTGAAGTCGTCGAGGTCGCAGCACAGGACCGCGAGCTTCTGGCGGTCCGGGCCGGCCAGCTGGCGCCCGATGCGCGCGCTCACGGAGGAGCGGTTGGGCAGCCGGGTCAGCTCGTCGTGGGTGCCGGCGATCCGCAGCACGTCGGCCGCGCGGCGCCGCTCGGAGATGTCGGTGAACACCACCAGCCAGAACGGGCGCCCGTCGTCTCCGACCGACACGGTGACCGACAGCTCGCACCACACCGAGGTGCCGTCGACCCGGCGGATGGGGCACTGCGCCACCCGGTAGCCGTGACGGGCCCCGGCCGGGACAGCGCGCAGCCAGGCCAGGTCACCGCCGCCGGCGCCGGTCTCACGGGACGGGTCGGGGTCGACGGTCATGGCCCGGGCGGTGACCCCCCGCAGCCGCTCGACCGGGGTGCCCAGCATGGCGCAGAGCGCGGCGTTGGCGTCCACGATGCGGCCCTCGCGGTTGAACACGCCCACCCCGAACGGGGCGATCGACACCAGGTCGACGTAGCGGCGGGTGGCCCGCCCGACGCGCTGCTCGACCGTGCGCATCTCGGTGACGTCCTGCACGGTGCCCACGAGGCGTACCGGCGCGCCCTCCGAGCTCCGCTCTACCCGCGCGTGGCAGCTGAGCACCCGCTCGGTCGGGGCCCCCACGCGGTGCTCGGCATGCTGGCCGGCGTCGGCCTGCGCGGGATCGGTGCGCAGCAGGTTGCACAGCACCGCGACCTGCTCGAGCTCGACGGCGCCGCCGGGACGGCTGTCCGGGGTCAGCCCGATCTCCCGGTAGAGCTCGGTCAGGGCGGGGTCGCGGTGCAGCGTTCCGGTACGCAGGTCGTAGCTCCAGCCGCCGGCGCGGGCCAGCTGGCGCAGGGCGGCGATCTGACGGTCCTTGTCGTCGCGGGAGGGCAGCGAGGGCACCACGTCGGAGGCGTCGACCAGCATGGCCACCCGGAGCTCACCGCCGGGGCCGGCGGCACCGGCCACCCCGGTCAGGGCAGGTGAGAGGCTCGCGGCCGGAAGGCTCCACCGCACCACCCGGACCCGCACCAGCGCGCCGTCGGGGCGAACGAGACGGGCGTCGCTGTCCGGCCCCACCAGCAGCTGCGCCAGCGGCCGGAACAGCAGTCCCTCCGCGGCACCGGGCTGGCGCGGGTCACGACCGGCCATCCGCAGCAGCGCGGCGTTGACCCGCAGGACGCGGCCACTGCCGTCGGCCAGCAGGGTCGGCGCGGAGGGAAGCGGCAGGGCCTCCAGGCCGGACGGGCCGGCCACACCCGCCGGGGGCATCACGGGGTCGGAGACCTGTCGGATGGGACCCGAGCCGACCGCCGCGCCACGACGGCCCGGCTCCGGCAGCTCGGGAGGACCCGGGCGCCGCCCGGCCCCATGCGGCTCCGAGGACCTCGGTGCCGGCGCGCCCCGCTGGGGACCCACCCTGTGCCCGAGATCGCCCACACCCGGCCCCTTCACGATCGGTCATTTCGCACCCTGTCGAGTGCGTGTCGTGGGGCTCAACGAGTGACAAGTGCGTTAGATCCGGGCTCCTCACCCGTATGGACGAGGTCCAAACCGCTCGATCGCCGCCTCATACATGACACAACGTGACGGGCGACCGGCGGCGGCGGCAAAATCCCAGGTAGGACGCCACGTGGGTGACTACGGATCGTGGCGAAGGGCGGTCACGGTGTGCAAACCACGACCGCCCCATTTGCCACATCCGTCGGCGTGTCGACCTCTCAAGGCGTGTCGGAGGCGGCCGCGACGGCGTTCGCCACGGTCGCCGCGACGCGGGGGTCGAACGGGCTGGGCACGATCCGGTCCGCCGACAGGTCCTCGGACGCCACCGCGAAGATGGCGTTGGCGGCGGCCAGCTTCATCTTCTCGGTGATCCGGGTGGCGCCGGCGTCGAGCGCGCCCCGGAAGATGCCCGGGAAGCCCAGCACGTTGTTGATCTGGTTCGGGAAGTCGCTGCGCCCCGTGGCCACGATCCGCGCGTACCTGCGGGCGACGACAGGGTGCACCTCCGGGTCGGGGTTGGACAGCGCGAACACCATCGGGTCCGGCGCCATCGTGCCCAGCAGGTGCTCCGGCAGCGTCGAGCAGGAGAGCCCGACGAACACGTCCGCGCCGGCCAGTGCCTCGGCCTCGCCACCGCTGAGCCGGCGGGGGTTGGACCGCTCCGCCAGATCGGCCTTCACCGGGTTCATTCCGGCCCGGCCGGGCACCAGGATGCCCTTCGAGTCGAGCACCGTCACGTCCCGGGCACCGGCCGCGAGCAGGATGTTCGCGCACGCCACCCCGGAGGCGCCGGCCCCGGTGATGACCACCTTCAGATCGGAGATCGAGCGCTGCTGCACGGCGCAGCCGCCGAACATCGCGGCCAGCAGCACCACCGCCGTGCCGTGCTGGTCGTCGTGCATGACCGGGCAGTCCAGCGCGTCGATCAGCTTGCGCTCCAGCTCGAAGCAGCGTGGCGCGGAGACGTCCTCCAGGTTGACCGCGCCGTAGCTGGGGCGCAGCCGGACCAGGGTCTCGACGATCTCGTCCACGTCCGTGGTGTCCAGCACCAGCGGGATCGAGTTCAGCCCACCGAACTGCTTGAACAGCGCCGACTTGCCCTCCATCACCGGCAGCGAGGCACGCGGGCCGATGTCACCGAGGCCGAGCACCGCGGTGCCGTCGCTGACCACCACGACCAGGCGCTGCGCCCAGGTGTACTGCGCGGTGAGGGAGCGGTCGACGGCGATCGCCCGGCTGACCTCGGCCACGCCGGGGCTGTAGGCGATCGACAGGTCCCGCGCGTCGGCCAGCGGGACGGAGGTCACCACGTTCAGCTTGCCGCCGACGTGAGCGTCCAGGATCTCTTCGGTCGTGAGAGTCATGTCGACGTCGGCGCCGATGGAACCGACTTCGGAGTCGGTCCCTTCGAACTCGAACATGACACGGTCGGCATTGATGGTCACGCGATATCCCCTAGTCAGAAGTCACGGTGCTGGTACCGCTGCGACGCGGGCCTCCACGTGCGCCCGCTGGCCGTGCACCGATTTCCGCGGGGTGTCGCGCTCTCACGGTGCCCGACAAACCAACTCGGAGCGGCGGGATGTCCGCTGCGTTGACGAGGCTCCGAGGAGGTCGGTTGTCAGGTAAGCCCCGAGTGTCTCATCATTCACCCCCCGTTGTCTCCCCACCGACTCAACGTCACATCGGCGCACCGCACATCAGCAGGGCCTCTACGGTGACCTGGTGCGGGTCTCTGAGCTGTCCATAGCCGGCGCGTGGGTGTTCGAGCCGCAGCGGTTCGACGACGCGCGGGGAACGTTCGTCGCGCCGTACCAGGAGGCGGCGTTCATCGGGGCGGTCGGGCGGCCGATGACCGTGGCCCAGTCCAACCACAGCGTCTCCCGCCGCGGGGTGGTCCGCGGCGTGCACTTCAGCGACGTGCCTCCGGGGCAGGCCAAGTACGTCTACTGCCCGCACGGGCGGCTGCTGGACGTGGTGGTCGACGTGCGGGTGGGCTCGCCGACGTTCGGGCGGTGGGAGGCCGTCGAGCTGACGCCGGAGACGTGCCGCGCGGTCTACCTCTCCGAGGGTCTCGGCCACGCGTTCTGCGCGCTCACCGACGACGCCGTCGCCTCCTACCTCTGCTCCACCCCCTACGCCCCCGCCCACGAGCGCACGGTGTCCGCGCTGGACACGGCGCTGGGCCTGCCGTGGCCGGGCGACCTCACCCCGGTGCTCTCCGAGCGCGACGCCACCGCGCCCACGCTGGCCGAGGCGGCGGAGGCGGGCCTGCTCCCCCGCTACCTCGGCTGACGACGGCGCAGCCTGCGGGGCGCGGGCCAGAGCCGGTAGCGCGCCACCCCGAGAACCGAGGCCGGACCGAGATCGCGCGAGTCGGTGCTGCCGAACGTGTTGTCGCCGTGCACCAGCCACCCGTCCCCGGACGCCCGCACCGCCCGCTTGACCGACAGCTGACCCGGGCGGGACGCCCAGCGGGCCAGCACGATGTCACCACAGCGGACCGGCGCGCCGAACCGCACCAGAAGGACGTCCCCGTCGGTGAGCGCCGGTGACATGGACGGTCCGTGCACCAGTACCCGCGACCAGCCGAACCATCCCATTCGAACCCCCCGTCCGCGTCCGTGCGGTGAAGCCTGCCGGTCTCGAGCCGCGGGGGTAGTGTCGCCCCGTAACACGATCACCAACAGGGAGCTGAGTATGGGACTGCTGTCTCGCATTCTTCGCCCGCGGCTGGAGGCCACCGCACACTGCGACCTCCCCTGCGGCGTGTACGACCCGGCCCAGGCCCGCATCGAGGCCGAATCCGTGAAGGCCATCCAGGAGAAGATCGGGGGTAACGACGACCCCTCGTTCCAGGCGCGTGCGATCGAGATCAAGGAGCAGCGCTCGGATCTGGTCAAGCACCACCTCTGGGTGCTGTGGACGGACTACTTCAAGCCGCCGCACTTCGAGAAGTACCCCGAGCTGCACGAGCTGTTCAACAAGGCGACCAAGGCCGCCGGCGCGAGCGGCACCAAGGGCTCGAACGACCCGGCCACCGGCCAGGCTCTGCTCGACTACATCGCCCAGATCGACAAGATCTTCTGGGAGACCAAGCAGGCTGCCTGATCAGAGGCCGCAAAACGGCGCTGACCTGCGGAGACCATTCCGCGTTGGTCAGCGTCGTTTGTCGTTGTGGAGCGATTTTCCACCGCCCGGAGAGGGCTACCCGGCAGAGAAGCCCGCGGCTCCGCCGCTGATGCAGTTGACCGGGCCCAGGCCCTGCTCCCCCGGAAGGGTGTCGGCGAGGTGGCGGAGCGAGGTGGCATCGAGGATCGAGTGGAACTGGCCGTCGTCGGTGAAATTGACGTTCGCGCCCTCCACCCGGATGAACAACACGGCGTCTTCGGTGTTCGACTCCGGGACGACCAGGGTGTGCACCGAGCCGGCCGGCTCGTAGAGGTAGGACCCGGCGGTCTGCAGCTGGTCGGGGTACTCGACGTAATTCCAACTGCCGGCCACCGTGTACACCTCGGCGACTCCGGTGTGGTAGTGCAGCGGCAGCCTCACCCCGGGAGCGAAGGTACCCAGTACCACCCACTCGCCGGCCTCGATGTCCAGCCGGAGCGGCTTGATGTGCACCCCCGGTCCCGCTACTTCCTTGATGAGGGGAATGTCGTGTTCGTTGACGGTCAGCAGCTCGACCTGGGGCAGGGCTACGAGGGGCAATGAGGCGCCGGTGGAGGTGCTCGCCGGACCGGGTGCCGTGGTGAGAGTCATCGAAGGTCTCTTTCGGTCGAAGCGCCCGCGCGCTGACGTGGAGCGGTGACCGACTAGATCACATACGAGTGGCGGCAGCAACGGATCAGGCCTGCTCGCCTCATACAGTCGACCGTTCTCAGCTTCGCCTAGTCCTGGTGGTGAAGACCCCTGCCTGTCGGACCGGCGCGTCTCGGGGTTTCGGGCCACCACCGTGGTCGACGGCGTCCTCGTCGCCGATCGCCTGCGAGTAGCATCCGCCGGGACAGATGACTCCGGTGACGAAGGCGTCCTGCATGAGCTTGACTGTCGATACGTCCGTTGTCCCGATGGGCGAGCGGTTCGACTACTGGTCGAGCGCGGCCTCGGACGTCATCCACCCGATGGCCCTGGATCGGCACGACCGCCGCCGGTTCTCCGGGCTGATGCACATCAGCCGAGCCGGCGAGATGGACATCTTCCACATCGCCGGGGACGCGCTGACCGTCAACCGCACGACCGAGCTTGTCCGGGCCCACGACCCCGAACAGCTGAACCTGGTCGACGTGCTGCGCGGATCGTGCCGGGTGCACCAGGACGGCCGCCGCGCGGTACTCGGACCGGGCGACATGTCCGCCCACGGAACCTCGAAGCCGTACACCTTCTGGGCCGACACCCCGTTCGAGCTGCTGATCTTCGGGATCCCCCGTTCGCTGCTCGGTCCGTGCGCCGACCAGATATTCGCGGCCACCGCGACGACGGTCAACGACCGGGCCGGGGAGATGGCCCGGCTGGGTCAGGGCTTCCTGCGCAACCTCGCTGCCGGGCTGGAGTCCGGGCGGCTGGACACCCACGCGTCCGGGCTGGCCGAATGCGTGGCCGGGCTCACCCGCGGCCTGTACACCCACGTCGATCCGGAGCCCCCGGGTGAGCCGTCCGACCACCTCTACCCTCGGCTGCTGGCCCACATCGAGAGCCACCTCGGCGACCCGGCGCTGAGCGCGGGCGGGATAGCCCGCGCGCACTTCATCTCGGTGCGCCGGCTGCAGAAGATCTTCCACCAGCACGGCACGACCGTGACCCGGTACATCCTCGCCGAGCGGCTGGAGCGGTGCCGGCGCGCGCTCGCCTCCCCGGTGGGGCGATCCCACTCGATCGGCCAGATCGCCCGACAGTGGGGCATGTGCGACCTGCCCAACTTCAGCCGCCGGTTCCGGGCCGAGTTCGGGATGTCGCCCAGCGAGTACCGGTTGACGCACGGCACCGGCTGACCCCCGGTTGTCCCGACGCGTCCGGGGGTTGTCGCGGTGCGAACGATCGTCCGCACATCCGTCACCCCGGGCTCGGAACCGGCGATGCTCTACCCGTTCGCCCGTCGCGGAGGAGAAACGGCATGTCCGAGCAGGAGTACGACACGGTCATCGTGGGCGCCGGTTTCGCCGGGCTCTACGCACTGCACAAGTTCCGCGACGGGCTGGGGCTGTCCGCGGTGGTGATCGAGGCCGGGGACGACGTGGGCGGGACCTGGTACTGGAACCGCTACCCGGGGGCCCGCTGCGACATCGAGAGCTACAGCTACTCGTACTCGTTCTCCGAGGAGCTCCAGCAGGAGTGGTGTTGGAGCGAGCGGTTCGCCGGCCAACCCGAGATCCTGCGTTACCTCAACCATGTCGCCGACCGGTTCGGGTTGCGTTCCGACATCCGGTTCGGCACCCGGGTGACCTCGGCGAGTTGGGACGATGACAGCCGGCGGTGGACGGTGGTCACCGACGGGGGCGAACAGCTCGTGTGCCGGTTCCTGGTGTCCGGGGTGGGCAACCTCTCGGCGGCGAAGGACCCGGAGTTCGACGGGCTGGAGCGGTTCGGGGGCAACGTGTACGCCACCGCCCGATGGCCGCACGAGGGTGTGGACTTCACCGGCCGGCGGGTCGGTGTGGTCGGCACCGGCGCGTCCGGAATCCAGGTGATCCCCGAGATCGCCAAGCAGGCCGCCCACCTCACCGTGTTCCAGCGGACCCCGAACTACGCCACCCCCATCGGCAACGGCGCGATGGACCCCGAGTTCGACCGTTACGTGAAGGCGAACTACGCCGCGCTGCGTGACCGGTCGCGCAACCACTTCCTCGGGGTCCCCTACGACCTGGTGCAGCCGTCGGCGCTGGCGCTCGACGACACCGAGCGCCGCCGGGTGTACGAGCAGCGCTGGGCGCAGGGCGGGTTCCGGCTGTTCTTCGATGCGTTCGCCGACCTGGTGTTCGACGAGGCGGCGAACGACACCGCCGCCGAGTTCATCCGGGAGAAGATCCGTCAGCGGGTGACCGATCCGCGGGTCGCCGAGGTGCTGGCGCCGACCGACTACCCGTACGCCACCAAGCGGCCTCCGCTGGAGACCAACTACTACGAGACGTTCAACCGGGACAACGTCACCCTGGTCGACCTGCGGTCCACCCCGATCGAGCGGGTCACCGCGGCGGGCGTGCGGACCAGCGACTCCGAGCACGAACTCGACGACATCGTGCTCGCCACCGGGTTCGACGCGATGACCGGTCCCCTGCTGCGGATGAACCTCACCGGCCGCAACGGCACGCCGCTGGCCGAGCGGTGGGCCGACGGCCCGCGCACCTACCTCGGACTGATGGTGCACGGCTTCCCGAACCTGTTCCTGATCACCGGACCGCAGAGCCCGTCGGTGCTCTACAACATGCCGCTGGCCATCGAGGATCACGTCGACTGGATCGCCGACTGCATCACCCACCTGCGCGAGCAGGGCTCGGCGTCGATCGAGCCGACCCCCGACGCCGAGGACGGCTGGGTCGCCGAGACCGCGCAGCTCGCCGGCAACACCCTGCTGCCCCGGACGGACTCCTGGTACATGGGGGCGAACGTGCCCGGCAAGCCACGGGTCTGCATGGTCTACCTGGGCGGCGCACCCACCTACCGGCAGATCTGCTCCGACGTCGTGGCGAAGGGTTACGAGGGGTTCGCGCTGGCACCGGAGGGCGCCACCGCGAACGCCTGACCCGCCACGCCGGGAGCGCCCGACCCACCGCGGGCCGCGGGCGACAGCAGGCCGCCGCACGGGTCCTCACCTCCTGACCGAACTCGACGTCCGCCGGCGGCCCCGCCGATTCCGTGTGTGCCGGCCACCTGGCTCGTCCGGGGCCCGATCGGCTCTGGCGCGCGGGGCCGAAGGCGCTATATTGGCGATGTCGAATGTCAGACATTAGGAGGAATGGTGGGACCGGAGCACCGGCGGACTGTCGTCACCGGCGCGGCGTCCGGCATCGGTCGCGCCACCGTGGAGCTCCTGCGCCGCGAGGGTGACGAGGTGCTCGCGGTGGACGTCGACCCGCGCGGGCAGGAGGTGGCCGACGCCTGCGGAGCCCGGTTCGTCCGGGCCGACGTCTCCGACCCCGACGAGTGGGCTCGGATCATCACCGCCACCGAGTCCGAGCTCGGCGGCTTGGACCTGCTGTTCCTCAACGCCGGCGTTCCGGCGCTCGAACCGGACGTGCTCACCGCCGATCTCGACCGTCTGACCAGGGCCTACGGGGTGAACGTCGGAGGCGTTCTGCACGGCCTACGAGCGGGCGTGCCCCTGCTGGAGCGCGACGGAGGGGGCGATCTACTGATCACCGCCAGCCTCGCGGGGATCATGCCGTACTGGTCGGACCCGCTGTACTCGCTCACCAAGCACGCCGCCGTCGGACTGGCCCGCAGCGTGGCCCGCCCGCTGGGCAAGCGCGGCGTGCGGGTCAACCTGCTCTGTCCCGGGGTGATCGACACCCCGATCACCCCGGACCACATCCGGGTGGCCATGGCGACCGCCGGACTCGAGCCGCTGTCCCCCGCGGCGGTCGCCGGCTACGTGCTGGAGATCCTGGGCAAGCGCGACTCCGACCGGATCTGGTTGGCCCAGCCACAGCTCGGGCTGGTCGAGTACGTGCCGGCGCCGGTGCCGATGCCGGCCCCGGTGCGGGCGCCGATGCCGAGCGCCCCGTCCCCCGCCTGACCGGCCGTCACCGCATCCGAGCCTGCCGCCGCACCCCCCGAGCCAGGAGAAACCCGTGCTGTTCACCGAGGAACACGACCTCTTCCGCAAGAGCGTGCGCGGCCTGCTCGCCCGTCACGTCACCCCGAAGCTCGACGAGTGGGAGGAGATCGGTTGCTTCCCCGGACACGAGCTGTTCCCGGTGCTCGCCGAAGCCGGGCTGCTCGGGCTGGAGTACGACCCCGCCTTCGGTGGCCAGGGCGCCGACCACAGCTACACCCTGATCCTCGGAGAGGAGCTCGGCGCGATCCCGTCGATGGGCGTGATGACCGCCATCGCGGTGCAGACCGACATGGCCACCCCGTCGCTGCACCGGTACGGCTCACCCGAGCTCAAGCAGCGGTTCCTCCGCCCGGCTCTGGAGGGCACGGCGATCGCCGCGATCGCGGTGACCGAGCCCGACGCCGGGTCCGACGTCGCCGGGATCCGCACCCGGGCCCGCGATGACGGCACCCACTGGGTGATCGACGGCTCCAAGATCTACATCACCAACGGCACCCAGGCGGACTGGTTCTGTCTGCTGGCCCGCAGTTCCGACGTCGTCGAGGGCAAGCCCTACTCCGGGATGTCCCAGATCATCGTGCCCTCCGACCTGCCCGGGGTCACCGTGAGCCGGTCACTGAAGAAGATCGGCAACAAGGCCTCGGACACCGCCGAGCTGTCCTTCACCGGCGTCCGGGTGCCCAAGGAGTTCACCATCGGCACGGCCGGCCGGGGCTTCCAGCAACAGATGCAGCAGTTCCAGGCCGAACGCATGATCGGCGCGTACATGGCCGTGGGCGGGATGCTGGAGGCGCTGCGGCGCACCCGCGAGTACGTCCTGGATCGGCACGCGTTCGGCAGGCCACTGGCCGAGAACCAGTACGTGTCGTTCCGGCTCGCCGAGCTGTCCGCGCAGCTGGACCTGGTACGGACGTACACCCACGCGTGCGCGGAGTCCTACATGCGCGGGGAGAACACCGACCGGCAGACCTCGGTGAGCAAGCTGACCGCCGCCCGGTTGCAGCGCGAGATCGCCGACTGGTGCGTGCAGTTCCACGGCGGGATGGGTTACATGGAGGAGAACTGGACGGCCCGCTACTTCCGGGACGCCCGGCTGCTGTCCATCGGTGGGGGCGCCGACGAGATCATGCTGCGCAGCATCGCGCGGATGGACGGGCTGCCGGCATGAGCGGAGCGGGAGTGAGCATCGCAGTGAGCGTCAGCGAGCGAGGAGCGGAGCGAGCGCGTGAGCGAATGGTGAGCACATGAGCGGAGCGGGAGTGAGCATCCCGGGGGCCGGTGTCGGACCGGCCACCGGCCCGGCCCGTAAGCGGCCCTACGACCGGCCCCAGGTGGGCATCTGGCTGGCTGTCGTCCAGCCGGACAACCTGGTCGAGTTCGCTCAGGCCGCGGAGGAGAGCGGTTGCGACTCGCTCTGGGTACCAGAGCATCTGATCTGGCCGGCCGAGCTCAGCTCCCCCTACCCCTACCGCTCCGACGGCGGCCCGCCGGTGCCCAGCGACGTGCTGCTCTACGACCCGTGGGTGCTGCTCGGGGCGGTGGCCACCGCGACGACCCGGATCAAGCTCGGCACCTGCGTGTACGTGCTACCACTCCGCGACCCGCTGGTGACCGCGAGGGCGGTGGCCACCCTGGACGTGATGTCGGCCGGGCGGGCGGTCCTGGGCGCGGGGCTCGGCTGGATGCGCGAGGAGTTCGAGGCTGTCGGGATCGACTTCAAGTCGCGGGGCGAGCGCTGCGACGAGATCGTCCCGGTGCTGCGTTCGCTGTGGTCGCAGGAGCTGACCTCGGCCAGCGGAAAGCACATCAACTTCGCGCCGCTGTACATGAACCCCAAGCCGCCGCAGGGCGCCGCGCTGCCCATCGTGTTCGGCGGAGAGTCGAACGCCGCACTGCGCAGGGCGGCCCGCCTGGGCGACGGATGGCTGGGCACCTGGCACGACGTGGACTCCACCCGCGCGGTCACCCGGCGACTGGAGGAGCTGCTGGTGACGCACGGGCGGGCCGGCGAGTCGTTCGAGATCACCGTGATGATCAGCCCGAGGATCATGTCGTCCGAGCTCATCGAGCAGCTGTGGGAGGCGGGTGCCGACCGCATCTGCATCGGCTCACCGCGCGCTCCGCTGGCCCTCTGGCCGGACATCCTCCGCCGTCTCGGCCCCATCATCGCCGAGCTGGGCTGACACCCCTCAGCGCGCCCGCCTGCCGCGCAGTCCTTGGGTCAGGAGGGTGGCCAGCTGGCGGGAGACCTTCTCGACGTCGATCTCTCGGCCTCTGAGCATCGCGTTCATGTCGACCCCGAAGTAGGAGCCGTACAGGGCGTACACGACGACAGGCAGCGCCAGATTCGACGATCCGTTCCTGGCGAGAACCTCGCGCAGCGCCCTCGCCGAGGACCAGATCAGGGGCCGAACCCGCTCGGCGTAGAACCGCTTGCTGTCGGGGTCACCTTCGAACAGGGCCACCCCGAGGTACGGCGCCAGCTGCGCGACGCCCGTCAACATGTACTGGTGGAAGTGCTCCAGCCGGCCGGGCAGGTCGCCACTGTCACCGTCTCGTAGCGCCTCCGCGGCCTCCTGGAGATCCCGCATGAGCCGCTCCAGCGGCGCCAGCACCGCCTCCTCGAAGATCTCCTCCTTCGAGCCGAAATACCGGTGCAGCAGGGCCTCCGAGGACCCCGCGGTCTCGGCGATGAGCCGGAACGTGGTCGCGGAGAAACCGATGCGCAGGAACACCTCCTTCGCCGCCGTGGTGATCTCGGCGC
>Ga0310811_10002846_pt1 | contig 21711 bp, 22 predicted proteins | sample YCmetagenome_FD_207642 | JGI IMG/M metagenome (GOLD analysis project Ga0310811, IMG submission 207642) | Soil microbial communities from experimental microcosm in Duke University, North Carolina, United States - YC | ecosystem: Engineered > Artificial ecosystem > Soil microcosm > Unclassified ...
CGACGGATCCCACAAATTTTGGCCGGTCACCTTCTGGATGAAGTCCACCACATCCTGGCGGAAGTAGAGGAAGATGGCGCCGAGGATCACCCCGAGCACAATGCCGAGCGATCCGATCGTCACGCCGACTGTCATGAATACCTTCATCATGCCGTGGCGGCTTGCACCCATCGTTCGCAGGATCGCTATGTCGCGCGTCTTTGCGCGCACGAGCATGATCAGCGAGGAAAGGATGTTGAAGACGGCGACGAGCACGATCAGCGAGAGGACGACGAACATCGCGACACGCTCGACCTCGAGCGCCTGGAACAGTGCCGAGTTCATCTGGCGCCAATCGACGATCACTCCTTTTCCCTGCACCAGTGTTTGAAGGGGACTGACGATCTGCTGCACGTGATCGGGATCGTTGGTCTGAATTTCGACCATTCCAACCTGGTCACCCATCAGGAGGAGCTCCTGGGCATCCTGCATCGGCATGAGAACGAACGCTTTGTCGTAATCGTAAACGCCAACTTCGAAGATTGCCGCGACCGTATAGGATTCTTCCCGCGGCACCGTGCCGACCACCGTGGATCGCCCTTCAGGATTCCACAGAGTGATCTGGCTTCCGGGATACGCCCCGAGAGTCTCAGCAAGGCGGGATCCAATCGCAACCTTGCCGCTTCCGGGTGTCACCGACTTGATGTCGCCGGCCACAACGTTCGACATGATCGTGCGATTGGCATGAATGTCTTCCAGCCGCATGCCGCGGACCAGGACGCCCGCGAAGCGGCCGTTCGTCGTCGCCATGAGCGGCGTTTCGATCAGCGGGACGGCCGATGTCACGCCCGGGGTCTTCTTCGCGGCGACGGCGATCCGCTGCCAGTCAGAAAGGCGGCCGTCATAACCCTGCACGACCGCGTGGCCGTTCAGGCCCACGATCTTGTCGAAAAGCTCCGCGCGGAAGCCATTCATCACGCTCATCACGATGATCAACGCGGCAACGCCGAGCGCCACCGCGATGAGGCTGATCGTTGCGACGAGGAAGATGAAACCCTCACCCTTGCCGGGCAGAAGGTATCGGCGGGCGAGCATTCGCTCCGCACGGTTGAGGATCATGCCGTCAGTCTCGCAAGGGCGCTTTCAATGCTGAGCTCCTGGCGCTCGCCTGTTGAACGGCGCTTTAACTCCACTGTTCCCGCTGCAATTCCGCGCGGACCAACGACCACCTGCCAGGGCAGGCCAATCAGTTCCATCGAGCCGAGCTTGACCCCGCCGCGCTCGTCGCGATCGTCGTAAAGCGCGTCGATCCCCGCGCTTTTCAGGCTATCATAAAGCCGGCCGGCCGCAGCGACGCTTGCTTCATCGTCAGCGCGCATCGTCACTATTCCCACCTTCCACGGAGCGACCGCTTCGGGCCAAATGATCCCGGCGTCGTCGTGGCTCGCCTCGATGATCGCCCCGACCAGACGTGATACGCCGACGCCGTAGCTGCCCATCATCGGAGTGACGGGAGTTCCGTCGCGACCTGAAACCTTGAGGCCCATCGCCGCGGAATATTTGTCCCCGAAATAGAAGATGTGGCCGACTTCAATGCCGCGACCCATCCGTCGACTCGCCTCGGGCAGAACTTCCCACTTGGCGACGTCATGCGTTTCATCGGTCGCTGCGTAGGTTCCGCTCACGCGATCGAAGAGGCCCTGGAGGCCGGCTTCGTCTCCATAGTTGAGGTCCGACTGGTGCCAGTCGAATTCATCATAGGCGGCGTCGTAGAAGACCTCGCTCTCGCCGGTCGGGGCGAGGACGATGAACTCATGGCTGAGGTCTCCACCGATCGGTCCCGAAGCCGCTTTCATCGGTACAGCCTGGATGCCCATGCGCTGGAAGGTGCGCAGATAGGCCAGCATTTGCGTGTAATAGCTTTGCCGTGCTCCAGCCTCGTCGAGGTCGAAGCTGTAGGCGTCCTTCATCAGGAATTCGCGTCCGCGCATCACGCCGAAACGGGGCCGGACTTCGTCCCGGAACTTCCACTGGATGTGATAGAGAGTGCGCGGAAGATCTCGGTAGCTCCTGACCTCGTCGCGGAAGAGCATGGTGATCATCTCTTCGTTCGTCGGGCCATAGAGCATCTCGCGATCGTGCCGGTCCTTGATGCGCAGCATCTCGGGCCCGTAGGCGTCGTAACGGCCGCTCTCGCGCCACAGGTCGGCCGACTGCAGCGTCGGCATCAGTATTTCCTGCGCGCCGGCGCGGTCCTGCTCTTCGCGGACGATCCGCTCGATCTTCTTCAACACCCGAAAGCCGAGCGGCAGCCAGGCATAGATGCCGGCGGCCGTTTGCCGCACCAGCCCTGCCCTCAGCATCAGCTTGTGGCTGACGATCTGGGCGTCAGCGGGACTTTCCTTGAGGACGGGGAGGAACGCACGAGACCAGCGCATGAGGCGCGCTCTAGGGTCACGATTCCCGGCTGGCAACCGGACCATCCCTGTGGCCGCGCCGACACAGGAACAGCAGAAACGCAACGCGGATCAATTTACGGCGGTGACAAGCGACGCGTCTCGGGCCTACTCAACACTAGTCCGAACGCAACTGACCCTTGGGTCGGGTTCGGGGCCGCTGAGACGACTGGGGACGTCGAGGCGACACATCCAAGGGGGCTGGCGAGCAATCGTCACGCAGGGCGCCCGGATCGCTAGTCGATCCGGGCGTTTGCATTTGAGGAACCGTGTTGACGGGACCGCGCAGTTAAGGGATCAGCCCGTCAGCAGACACGAAATCATTCCGCCGTTGTTTCATGCTGGTTCCGGCGTATCATGATCCAGAACGAAACCGCAGCGCTCACAAGAGGATAGCGACGATGGACAAAAATGTGGGACCGGAAGATCGGGTAGTTCGAATCGTCGTTGGAATCGTGCTTGGCGTACTCGCCTACCTGCAGGTGCTGCCGGGCATCGCCACGATCGTCATGTGGGTTCTCGGCGCCTACTTGGTGCTCAGCGGTCTTCTCGCCCGCTGCGTGTTCTACAAGCTCGCCGACGTGGACACGAGCATCCAGGAACAACCCTACTCGACGACCGACGATCGCGCCGGCCTATAAGATCGATTCAGCCCGTCGCTTCATCGGCGGCGGCGATCGTAGTTTGGCGATGACCGATCGTAAGCGCGGACCAGCGACGCGGATCACGCATGGCGGCCGCAGACGCGAATGGCGCGGCCAGCTCGTCAACGTTCCAGTCGAACGTGCGTCGACGATCCTGTTCGACAACGTCGACGAGCTTGAGCGCAGCAGACCCGCGCTCGGCACATACCGGTATGGGCTTCAGGGCACAGCAACTCATTGGGCGCTCGCCGAAGCGTTGACCGAGCTCGAACCTGGCGCTGCCGGAACAGCGCTTTACTCGTCAGGGCTTGCCGCGATCACCGCGCCGTTGCTGGCACTCCTGTCTGCCGGCGATGAGCTGCTTGCGCCTGACAGCGTTTACGGCCCGACGCGGCGCTTTTGCGACACGATCCTGAAGCGGCTGGGAATCGTCACTCGCTATTACGATCCGGTCATCGGAACCGGCATTCGCAAGAATATCAGCGAAAAAACTCGCGTAATCCTGCTCGAGAGCCCCGGCTCGCAAACCATGGAGGTCCAGGACGTCCCGGGAATCTGCGCCATCGCGCGGGAACGCCAGATTGTCACGTTGCTCGACAACACCTGGGCGACGCCCCTGCTCTTTCAGGCGATCTCGGCGGGCGTCGACGTGACGATGCTCGCGGCCACCAAATATGTCGGTGGTCACGCCGACGTGATGCTCGGTGCCGCGACTGCAACCGAGCGCTACTTCGAAACCGTCCAGACCGCGAGCTGGGATCTCGGACACGCCGTCTCGGCGGACGATGCCTGGCTAGGTTCTCGCGGCCTGCGGACAATGGCGGTCCGTCTCAAGATGCATGAGGAAAGCGCATTAAAGGTTGCGGACTGGCTGAAGCGGCGGCCGGAAGTTGGCCAGATGCTCCATCCAGCATTTCCGGACTGCGCCGGGCACGAATATTGGAAGCGCGATTTTAAGGGCTCATCGGGATTATTTACCTTCGAGCTCAAAGGCGACCGGAAAGCCTTCGTCGATAGCCTCGAATTGTTCGGGATCGGCTACAGCTGGGGCGGCTATGAAAGCCTGGCGCTGCCGGTGGACCCCTATCGAACCGTCACGAAGCCGCCCGCGAACAATCTGGTCCGCCTGCACATCGGACTCGAAGATCCTGACGATCTCATTGCCGATCTCAAAAACGCGTTCGATCAGCTCGCCTGCTGAGGCGTAGAAGCCGGCACGATCGTGACCTCATCGCCAACCTTCGTTGCGTCGAACAACCTCTCCGCGAAGTTAATGGGAACCCCGATGCAGCCGTGCGTTGCAGCACCCCAGCGGACGCTGCTTGCATGGATTGAAACACCGTCATTTGTGAGCCGGAGGGTGTACGGCATTTCGGCGTCGTACACTGACGAACGATGGTTGCGCGCCTTGGCGAGGATGTGCAGCCTGCCGGCGGGCGTCTCCTTATTGTCGCCGCCATAAACGATGACCGCCGTTCCGATCTCGTAGCCCGCGCGGAAGACCGAAATGAGCTGCGACTTAAGGTCGATGCGGATCCATGTCGGGCCATCGGGCACCGCAGCATCGTCCCACTTGTAATCGCCGAACTTGAGCGGCCGCTCGACGGCAAGGAGCGACTTGATCGGCCGATCGATCGTCCCGGACTTCAGTGCCTGCCGGAGCTGCTCATTTGTCAGGAAAATTCGACCATTTGACGATACGTCTTTCGAGCTGTCCTTCGGGGTCGAAGCGGCTTCGGCGCTCGCCACTCCAGTAGAGGCGCCTGATCCGGCCTGCAGGCCCACAGCGACCAAGGCACTAATGCCGCAGCCGAGTGAAATCCAAAGCCTTTTCACGATTCAGCCAATCGCAGGCTGGCCGCGGCGTCGCTTATGTCGCCGGAATGCGCCGCCCATCGTTGCGAAACCGATAAGCATCATCGCCCAGCTCGCCGGTTCAGGGACAGCACTCGTGGTTACAGGGGGCGGCGGAAGTTCCTCGGTAATGATTGGAGGTGGAGCGATGACGCCGCCTCCTCCTCCCGGCGGCGGAATATCGGAAAGGATTGGCGGACCGCCCCCTGCCCCGGATGAAGCAGGTAGAATAGGCGCGGGAGTACCAGCGGCGACATTGTAGAGCGGCGGCGCCGCAACGATTGGCGGCACAATCAAGGGTGCAGGGGGCGCTCCCATGATCGCTTCGACGGGCGGGATGACGTGGCGTCCAAGCGGCGCAGCGGTGGATTCGACGGCAGACCTCTTGTGCTTGAGATTGGCGAGGGCACCGGCGGGCCGCTGCCCAGGCGATCGCTCGGCAAGCATTGCGGCAACGGTCTCGAAACCCTGCGCAGCCTGGTCCACCCGGTCCCCGACTTCCTTGGAAAGTCGCGGATCGGCTGCAATCGTTAGCGAAAACGCAGCCGCAATTCCGGCAAGCGCGGCAACCATGCTGTTTCTGCGGTTCAACAGCGCGGACGTTCCGCGCATCTGGCCGGCGATCACCGGCATTGATCGACGGCCTCTATCAGCGAGCGAGACGCAAGGCGGCCCCCATCGCCGAAGAGTCGAATTTTCCCCCTGTGATCTGACCCATCAACCTTCAGCCAATAGCTCCCCGCGGATCCCATCGCGCCTGCATCGGTAAAGGTACCCCCCTGTCCAATCGGCATGTAGGCCCAGGCATGCCCGGCTAGACCCTGCGTCGCGGCAAAGCAGGCGCCGAAAGCATCCACTGACTTGGACGTTGTGACCTGGAGCAGTGGCTGGCCGAACTGCGGAACAGCGGCAACGAGCGCAAACAGTACGGTTGAAACGCCAAGCAACTGAGCCACCGCTCCCTAACGATAGTTATCAGGGCGTTAACTGTTTAGGAGTGAATTGGTTTCGAGCAACGGATGACTTATCCATTTCGGTGCCGGTCCAGAAACGGAACAGTCTGCTGATCGCGAAACTTGGGCTTCCCGGAAAAATGGTAGCGGAGGAGGGACTTGAACCCCCGACACGCGGATTATGATTCCGCTGCTCTAACCAGCTGAGCTACTCCGCCCCAACACAGGGATGGCCCTCGATTCCGGGGCGCTGTGAGGCGCGGCATATAGGTAGCGCGACGAAGCCGGTCAACGCGAGGAACCGCTTACTGCTGCTGTCGTTGAGCGTGCAACGAACGAGGCTCTGATGGACCCGCTGACCCCACTCGATACATTGTGCCGAATCATTCTCCGGGCCCGCGAATATGAGGCACAAACGGCCAGCGACTACGATCGCGACGAGGATCCGGACAATGTCGACGACGAACAGGAGGGAACCCTCAGCGTTCTGGAGGACGACATCAACACCAGCGTGGAGGAAGAGCTTCACGCGGCATTCGAGGATCTCGGAGAGGACCAGCTCGCCGAGGTGATCGCATTCTGCTGGGTTGGCCAGGGCACCTACGAGGCGGCTGACTGGGACGAAGCGATGACCGAGGCGCAGGACCTCGTGAACTCCGGTTCCGACGGCGCGATCGAGGAGCTGATGGAACAGCCGATGCTCGCCTCTGTACTCGAATCAGGCCTTGCTGCCTTCGAGCTCAGTTGCGAAGGCATCGGAGAGATGAGCTAAGCGCCGCGAAAGGAATAGACCGCAATCCTTTCCCACGGACCGCCGATATAACGGTGGAGGCCGAGGCCGGCGATCGCGAGCGGCCTGGGGCGGAAATCGCGCCCGAGCTTAGTTAGTAGGGCGAGAGATTCCTTTCGAGAAACCTTGTTCTGGACCGTAACATGCGGTCGCCAACCGCCGGAGTCCTGTGCTCCGAGAAGACCGTGGAAATCCTTCGCAAGCTCGCAACGCAGGAAGTCCAGCTCAGGGGAGACGACGCGGAAAGCCACTCCGCTGCCGAGGTCCATTACGCCTTCGATCGCGGCTCGAGGCGGCGGCGCGCTCGCGAGCCGAGCGAGCGTCCTCCGGGCCTCTCCTTCAGCCGAGGGCGGCAAGGAATGGAACATGGTGAGATGGGCGGTGAGCTTGTTGCGATCGGCAGGATAGTAAGTTCGCCGGAGTTGATCGAGCCAGGCGAAATCGCGCGGTGCGATCTCGGCGGTGATAATCAGCGCGCCGGCCACTGCTCACGGGCCATCTCTTCGAGCGTGTTGAACATCGGCGCATCCATGTTCGTGACGATCCTTTCGCCATCCACCTGCGCGGACTTCCACGGCAAACGGCGCAGCGTCTCGCCGATGCCCGCCACGCCGCCCTGCGATACGACCACATAATCCAGCTGCCCGCTGGAGCAGCCGGCCATTGCATCGATGCAGCGGCCGAGCTCGGTCTTGCCGCTCACCACTTGCCCGCGAAGCAGCAGCGATACTGGAAACAGCGCCTCGCCGAGTGTCCGCTCGCTGGCCTCGGCGGCCGAACGACCTCCCTGCTCCACCCCCGCTTGCCGTCCAAGCCAACGCCAAATGCCGAAAACGTCCAGCACCGTCAGAACGACATTGGTCCACATGAGAGCGGGCTGGTGGGTCAGCGCACCCACGCCGATCCAGCACAAAGCGCCGGCGGTGAAGACGACGAAGCCATAGCCGGTGATTCTGGGTCCGAGGTTCGAAGCGGTGATCGTTGCAGCCACGATCGTTGCGATTGTCGCAATCCAGGAAATGGTATCAGCCATGGCGCGGCAATGCGCAGGCGTGGCGAATTGTTCAGATCTCGACTTGCGAGCCCAGCTCGACTACCCGGTTGGTCGGAAGCTTGAAGAATTCCATCGCGCTTTCGGCGTTGCGCAGCATCCAGGCGAAGAGCTTCTCGCGCCAGATCGCCATCCCGGGGCGCGACGAGGCGAGCAATGTCTGGCGAGCGAGGAAAAAGCTCGTGTCCATCATTCGGCACTGGTTACCGATCCCCTTCAGCTGCGCGAGCGCCGACGGAACGTCGATCTCCTCCATGAAGCCGTAGCGCAGGACGACGCGATAAAAGCCCGACCCGTAATCCTTCGTCTCTAGGCGCTTCTCATCCGAGACGTACGGCACGTCCTCGATGCGCACGGTCAGGAGGATCACGCGCTCGTGGAGCACCTTGTTGTGCTTGAGGTTGTGAAGCAGCGCGTGGGGAACGCCGCTCGACGAACTCGTCATGAACACGGCAGTGCCGGGAACTCGCGCGGCGCTCGGTGCCGCCGACTTGATGAAAATCTCCATCGGCAGGCTGGCTTCGTTCATCCGGCTGATCATCAGCTGCCGGCCCTTCGCCCAGGTGGTCAGGAAGGTGAACGCAATTGCGCCGACCAACAGCGGGAACCAGCCTCCGGCGGGAATCTTGAGCAGGTTCGCGGAAAGGTAGGTGAAATCGACGGTGAAGAAGAGGACGAGCAAGCCCGCGATCGCAAATCGGTTCCAGTTCCACATGTGCCGGAGCACCACTGCGATGAGGAAGCTGTCGATCATCATCGCGCCGACGACGGCGATTCCGTAGGCCGCTGCGAGATTGGACGAGCTGCGGAACGTCAGCACGAGCAGGATCACCATGATCATTAGCGCCCAGTTGATGATCGGAATGTAGATCTGGCCCGCAGCGCTTTCGCTGGTGTGGGTGATCCTTAGACGTGGAACGAAGCCAAGCTGGATCGCCTGCTGAGTCACCGAGAAGGCGCCTGAGATCACCGCCTGACTGGCGATGATGGTGGCCGCGGTTGCAAGCAGCACCAGCGGCAGCCGCAACTGATCGGGCGCGAGGTAGAAGAAGGGATCCTTGACCTTGGCGAGCGCCGTGTGGACGTCAGCCGACAGGATCATTGCGCCCTGGCCAAGATAATTGAGGAGCAGCGCTGGAAGAACGAAATAGATCCATGAGATCTGGATCGGCTTCCTGCCGAAGTGCCCCATGTCCGCATAAAGCGCCTCGGCGCCGGTGACCGCCAGCACCACCGATCCCATGGCGATGAAGGCACGCATGAAATCGGCGGCGAAGAATCGGAAGATGTTCAACGGATTGATCATCGCCAGCAGCACCGAGGGGTAGTTCAGGATATGCATGACCCCGAGCACCGCGAGCGTCGCAAAATAGAATAGCATAACGGGGCCGAACATCAGGCCGACACGCGCGGTGCCCCGCGCCTGAATGGCGAAAAGGCCAACCAGAATGCCGATAGCGATCGGGATCACGAACGGAGCGAGCCCGGCATTGACCGTCGTCAGGCCTTCAACCGCCGACAGCACGGAAATCGCCGGGGTGATCATTGAATCGCCGTAGAAAAGTGCCGTCGCAAAGACGCCCAGCAGGATGATCCCGCTGGTCCATCTTTTCTTGCCGCTCAGCGTTCGGTTGATCAGCGCGAGGAGTGCGAGACTACCTCCCTCCCCCTTGTTATCCGCGCGCATGATGATGGTGACGTACTTCAGCGTCACGATGATCATCATCGAGTAGAAGATCAGGCTCAAGACGCCATAAATGTGCAGCCGGTCCGGAATGAGCGTGTGGTGTCCGGCGAAGGTTTCGCGGAAGGCGTAGATGGGCGACGTGCCGATATCACCATAGACGATACCGATCGCTCCGATGACGAGCTTGTAGAGCGGTCCGTGGGCGTGGCCGTGTGATGTGTCCTGAGGCGCCTCGGTTGTGGCGCCGCCCGTCGCGGTGATGTTCATGTGTTGAGGTTCAGATCCGACAGACCGCGAACTCGCATCCCCTGAACCGCGAGCGAGGTCCTCGGTCACGGAGCGCGCTCCCTAGCACTGCAGTCCCCGGCCCGCAATCGGACGGGACAGAGGCGAAAAGCCCGTCTATAGGCCCGCGCAATCATCGATTGGAGCAAACGAAATAATGCGCATTGGGGTGCCAAAAGAGATCAAGGTCCACGAATATCGCGTCGGATTGACGCCGGCTTCGGTCGCGGAGCTCGTTGGCCACGGCCATGAACTGTTCGTGGAAACGGCCGCCGGCAAGGGCATCGATTGCCCCGACGCCGCTTACGAGAAGGCCGGCGCGAAAATCCTGCCCGACGCCAAATCGGTGTTCGATTCCGCGGACATGATCGTGAAGGTGAAGGAGCCTCAGCCGCAGGAAATCGCGATGCTCAAGCCGGGGCAGATCCTGTTCACCTACCTTCACCTTGCCGCGGACAAGGAACAGGCGCTTGGGCTCATGAAGTCTGGGTCGATCTGCATCGCGTACGAAACGGTCACCGCAAACAATGGCTCGCTGCCGCTTTTGAAGCCAATGAGTGAGGTGGCGGGCAGAATGTCGGTCCAGGTCGGCGCGCATTATCTCGAAAAGGAGCAAGGCGGACGCGGTGTCCTTTTGGGCGGTGTCCCCGGTGTCGCGCCGGCCAAGGTCGCCATCCTCGGCGGCGGCGTATCGGGCGTGAACGCCGCGCAGATGGCGACCGGAATGCGAGCAGACGTGACCATCTACGACATCAACAACGACCGCCTGGCGGAGCTCGACATGTTCTTTTCGAGCCAGATCAAGACCGCCTATGCCTCACGGGCAGCGATCGCCAATGCGGTCAAGGAAGCGGAGTTGGTGATTGGCGCGGTGCTCGTGCCGGGTGCGGCGGCGCCGAAACTCGTCACGCGCGAAATGCTCAAGACGATGAAGCGGGGCTCGGTGCTGGTCGACATTGCGATCGACCAGGGCGGCTGCTTCGAGACTTCGCATCCGACGACCCACGCGGATCCGGTCTATGAGGTCGACGGCATTATCCATTATTGCGTGGCGAACATGCCGGGCGCGGTGGCTCGGACGAGCGCGTTCGCGCTCAACAATGCGACCTTGCCCTTCGCACTGAAGATTGCGAATCTCGGCGCGGAGCAAGCGATGCACCAGGACCCTCATCTTGCGAACGGCCTTAACGTTTCCGGCGGCAAGATCCGCCATCAAGCCGTCGCCGAGGCTCTGGACCTCGCTTACGATCCGGTCGACGGTTGAGGCTTTGCGGCGTCGGGCTTGCTGAGCGCCGCGACACCCTGTTCGACGAGCGGGCGCCAGTCCGGCTTGGCTGGAGCCGTCTTCAGAATTTGCCGCCAGAGCGCGAGGGCCCCTTCCCGATCGCCTGACCTCGCGAGCGCCAGTCCGTAGAAGAATGGCGGCGCCGGGTACCCGGGCGAAAGCTGTTCGGCGCGCTTGTACGCGAGCTCGGCTGGAGGTGTGAGGCCACGTGCGTGGTCAACCAGCGCGTTCCCGAGACCGATCCACAGCTGCGGGTCGCCAGGATAGCGTTTCACAGCATTCTCGAGGATACCGACGGCATCCTCGCTCTTTCCGTCGCGCGCGAGCGCTTCGGAGATGCGCAGCCAGGTCTCGGCCGGGGTAAAATAGCCAAAGAATGCATGGCGTGCGTCCGTCAGCGGGAAGATGTCGTGGGCATCGCCTGCTTGGGCGCGCGCGCCGGGCAGATCGGGACTGCCCTGGATGGCATAACCGACCGCACCCAGGAGCATCGCTGCGGCGCTCGCCGTAAGCAACCCCCCTCGAACGCGCAGCACCCACAGGAACGCAATGGTTCCGCCGACGAGCGAAAGGAGGATGACCCACCCCATCAGGAGCTCGCCTTCAGCTTGATCCTTCGCCCGACGATCCACGCACCCACAGCCAGCAGGGCAAGTGGAGCGAGCCACAAAGGCCAAGCCGCAGGCTCCTCGGTCGGTTTGTAGCTGATCCACGTTCCGTAACGCTGGATCAGCCAAGCGCGGATCGCGGCGGGCCTTTCACCAGCCGCGATGCGCCGGCGAACCAGGTCGCGCATGTCGCCGGCAAGTTCTGCGTCGGAATCGGCGATCGACTGTCCCTGGCAAACGAGGCAGCGGATTTGCTCCATCAGCGCCTGCGCCTCTGCTTCTTGCCGGGCATTCGTTAGCTCGCGATTGGCCCAATAGGCGGGCGGCAGATTGCTGTCGGCTCGCAAAGGCTGGGCGAGCAGCAGAGCGACGATCAGCGCCGCTTTCCTCACCGCATTTGCTCCAATTCCCGGAGCACGCCGGGAATGTTGGAGGCATTCAGTGGCCCGATATACTGACGCCTGATCACGCCACGTCCATCGATAACGAATGTCTCCGGAACTCCGGACGATCCGAGCGCGATCTGCACTTCGCTTTTTCGGTCGGACCCGATCCGCTCATAAGGGTTGCCGTTGCGATTCAGGAAAGCGCTCAATGCGTCGGGCGTGTCCCGCACCGCTATCCCGTCGATCTCGACGCCCCGTCGCCGCAGTTCCTGCAAGATCTTGCCCTCGCTCGCGCAGGGTACGCACCAGCTTGCGAAGATGTTGAGGAGTCTCGGCCGCCCAGTCACGAGGTCGTTCGAATTCAGTCCAGACTGGCCGGCAGTCGCTGCAGGAAGCGTGAATTGCGGCAGTGGCCGCGTCACCATCTGCGACGGCACCGCCGTGTCCGCCGGCTTGATCAGCCTCCAGGCCAGGCCGCTCAGAACGAACAGCAGCAGGATGATCGGGATCAGGCGCAGGCCGCGGCTCATGCGTAGCCTCTTCGCCATTCAGGGTGGCGGCGCCGCCGGAGGAAAGGCAACAGCCGCCCGAGCAGCGCCAATGCGCCTCCGAAGGCAATCAGTGCTCCGCCCGCCCAGATCAGGGTCACGAACGGCTTCCACCACAGCCTCAGCTGCCAGGCTCCGGACGGGTCCTGCTTTCCGATCACGGTGTAAAGCTGGCCGTCCCAAAACGTCTCGATGGCGGATTCGTTGGTCTCGGTTGGCGGATCCGAATAATAACGCGTTTCGGGCGTTAGAGTGATCGACCCCGAACCCCGGCTCGCGCGCAGCTCGCCCTCGATCGCCGTCCAGTTCTTTCCCGCGGTGGGGGTGACGGAAACGAGCTCAACTTGCCATGGCCCGACGCTCAGCGCTTCGCCGAGCTGGGCGATCGCCAGGCGCTCGCTGCTGAAGGCAGCGTTCGCAGCCATGCCGGCAAGGGCGACGGCAATGCCGAAATGCGCCACCACCATGCCCCAGGTGGCGAGCGGAGCGCGGAACGGATTTCGATTCGCGAGCGGCAAAGCACTCGCGGCAAGGAGGAAGCCAGCGACGGTGAAACCCGCGCGCGGCAGGATGCCGATGCCCGGCGCGACGATGACCGTAATGACGAGAGCGCCAACACAGACCAAAGCCGGCACTTTCAATTGCCGGAGGACTGGACGCCGCTCGCGCCGCCAGCTCAAAAGCGGGCCAATGCCGACTAGCAGAGCGAGCACCAAAGCAAGCGGCCCCGCAACCGCATTGAAATAAGGCGCGCCGACCGAAAGCTTCTCGGCGGTCAGAGCCTCTACGAACAAGGGATAGAGCGTTCCCAGGAACACGATCCCCAGGATGACGCTCAGAAGCAGATTGTTCACGACCAATCCGCTCTCGCGGCTGACCAGCTCGAACGGCGCGCCCTCCTTCAAGCTGGCACCGCGCCAGGCGAACAGGATGAAGGCGGCACCGACATAGATTGCAAGCAGCGCGAGCAGGAAGGTTCCGCGTTCTGGATCGATGGCAAAGGCGTGCACCGATGTCAGGATTCCCGACCGGACGAGGAACGTGCCGACCATCGACATCGAGAAGGCGATCACCGCCAGCATCATCGTCCAGGCCTTCAGAGCCCCTCGCGCAGCAAGCACGTTGATCGAATGGAGGAGCGCTGTGGCCGCAAGCCACGGCATCAGGGATGCGTTCTCGACCGGATCCCAGAACCAATAGCCGCCCCATCCGAGCTCGTAATAAGCCCAGTAGCTGCCCGCCGTGATTCCAAGCGTCAGCAGGATCCACGCCCCAAGGACCCATGGCCGCATCGCCCGGGCGAGACGGGCATCGACCTCGCCGGTGAGAAGCGCGCCGACCGCAAAGCTAAAGGCGACCGAAAGTCCGACATAGCCGAGGTAAAGCGTCGGCGGATGAAAGGCCAAGCCCGGGTCCTGCAGCAAGGGGTTGAGCCCCTGCCCGTCCGGCGGCGCAGGGAAGAGCCGCGCGAAGGGGTTCGATGCAAATAGCAAGAAAGCGTAGAAGCCAAGTGCCAGGATCGCCTGGCTTCCGAGCGCCGCGGCCAACGTGCGTTCGCCTGTTCTTCTTGAGAAGAAAGCAACGAACGCGCCGGCGATCGCGAGGATCGTGACCCACATCAGCATCGAGCCTTCGTGGTTTCCCCAGGCCCCCGCCACCTTGTAGATGAAAGGCTTCGCGCTGTTGCTGTTGGCGAAGACCAGCGAAACCGACATGTCACTTCGGGCGAAGACCAGGAGGAGCATTGCGAACGCAATCAGCGTCAGCATACCCTGCGCCACGGCCACGCCGCGCATCGGCCGCGCGACCTCGACACTGCTGCGCAGCGCAAGCACCATCAGGAAGACTTGATAGGCGGCGAGCCCCGCTGCGAGCCACAGCGCCGCAAGGCCAGTCTCGGCGATCATTTCTCGAGCGTCTTACCGGCCTTGTGCTCGGCGGCAAGATTGCCGAGCTCGGGCGGCATGTAGCGCTCGTCGTGCTTGGCGAGAATCTGGTCGGCAACGAAAGTTCCGCTTTGCATGCGCCCTTCGGCAACCGCGCCGCTTCCTTCGCGGAAGAGGTCCGGCACGATGCCGCGGAACGTGACTGGCGTCTGCGCTTTGCCGTCGGTCAACACGAAGTGAATGGTCACGCCATCCGCTTCACGCCGAACCGAGCCTTTTTCGACCATGCCGCCGAGGCGCGCAGCCTTGCCGTCGCTTGCTTTCCCGGCGGCAATGTCCGCTGGGGTGTAGAAGAAGCTCGCCTGATTCCGGAGCCCAATCATCGCCAACAGTGCCGCGGCCACCAAGGCAACGAGCGCCGCTGCGACGAGGACGAGCCGCTGGTTCTTCGGTTTCATTTGGCCCTGAGGCCGTCGGCGGCGGCTTCCGCTCGCCGCATCGAGGCGAATGCCCATCCCAGCAACCCTGCGGTCAGGCAAATCGCGACGAAATAGGCGGCGACGACGAACGGCCAGGGGTTCATGCGCTTAGTCTCCGCATTCGCGCTTCGACCTTTGTTTCGGCGAGCTCTGCCCGCATCCGCATCAGCACCGCCGCGCCAAACAGGCATGTGAAGCCCACCATCGTCAGCGGCAGCGGCCACAGGATCGAAGTGTCGATGGTCGAGCCGGTGAGTCCGATGCTCTCTCCCTGGTGCAGCGTGCGCCACCACAGGACCGAATAATGGATGATCGGAAGGTTGATTGCGCCGACCAAGCCGTAGATTGCAGCGATCCGGCCCTCGCCGCCGCGCTCGCGCTCGGCCGACGCCAGCGCGATATAGCCCAGATAGAGAAAGAACAGGACGAGCATCGATGTCAGTCGCCCATCCCATTCCCACCAGGTTCCCCAGGTCGGGCGACCCCATATCGAGCCGGTAATGAGGCAGATCGCTGCGAATGTCGCGCCCGCTGGGGCTGCAGCGCGGCCTGCGATCGCTGCAAGCGGGTGACGCCAGACGAGCTGACTGACCGACCCGGCAGTAATCGCGGCCCAGCCCGCCATTCCAAGCCATGCGGACGGCACGTGGATGTATAGGATCCGCACCGTTTCACCCTGGAGATAATCGGGTGGTGTTAGCGTCAGTCCCGCTGCCATGCCGCCGAAAGCGAGCACAAGCCCCACCAGCAGCAGCCACATCGTGGCCGGTCTTGCAATCCGGAGGAATCGCGCGGGGTTCGCTAAAGCATGCACGGCGAGCTCTTATGCCCTGCCGATAAGCCTTTGCGCCATACCATCTGCAACAGCGGCCGGGTCGCGGCCCGTCTCGGCGCTTTCCGCCCAGATCTGCTCGAGGCGCACGGGAATGCCTTCGATGCGCTGCCTGACCAGGCTCGCGTCGCCATCGCCAAGATATTCAGTGCAAACGTTGATGATACCGCCGGCATTGATGACATAGTCGGGAGCATAGAGGATCCCGCGCGCGTGCAGCCGCTCGCCGTCTCCAGCGGTCGCGAGCTGGTTGTTCGCGCCGCCGGCGACGACCGGTACCTTCAGTGCCGCGATCGTCTCTTCGGTGAAGATGGCGCCAAGTGCACAGGGGCTGAGGACGTCGGCCTCGAGTGTCAGGATCTCGTCAGCGGAAACCACATTTCCGTTGGTCGCGTCGGCAAGCTTCTGCGCCTTCGCTGGATCGACATCGGCGATGCTGAGCTTCGCGCCCTCGGCGCAGGCGTGCAAGGCGACACCCGTAGCAACGCTCCCCGCCCCTTGAAGCGCAATATGGAGGCCGTCGAGCGTGTCCTTGCCTAGGGCCCTCTTCACCGCCGCCTTGACGCCAAGGAAGACGCCAAGCGACGTGTGCGGTCCCGGATCGCCACCGACGTCACCGGCGCTATTGGGGAGTCCGGCAACGAACTTCGTTGATCTTGCGACCTCGATCATGTCGGCGACGTTGATCCCCACATCCTCCGCAGTCACGTAGCGGCCGCCGAGGCTTTCAACTGCCTTGCCGAAGGCATGGAGCATTTCCGGAGTCTTCGTTCGATCTTCATTGGCCAGAATCACCGACTTGCCGCCGCCGAGCGGAAGGCCCGCCATCGCATTCTTGTAGCTCATCCCGCGTGAGAGCCGCAGCGCATCGACCAGAGCTTCATCGTCCTTCGCATAATGCCAGAAGCGCGCTCCGCCGGCGGCTGGGCCGAGGTGCGTGGAATGAAGGGCGATGATGGCCTTGAGGCCACTTTTCTCGTCGGTGAAGAAATGCACGTCTTCGTGCGCGTCGAAATCGGGCAAGCCCCAGGGCGTGGTCATTGTCGTCGAAATGTCCGGTTGCAGATGAGGTCGATGGGGCGATCGAGGGGACTTGAACCCCCGACCCTCGGTACCACAAACCGATGCTCTAACCAGCTGAGCTACGATCGCCACGAAAGCGCTTCAGTAGTCCGCCCTCTCCAGCGGTTTCCTTCGGCGCCCGCGCCACTTAGGGACGCATCCGGACGAAGGCAAGCGAGGCTGCCGAGCTCGATAGGAGAAGTGTCTGCGTCGATCCGGCGCGTTTGCGCTCTGACACTCAATCTAAGTAAATCATTCAACTAGCGGCAGAAACTATATAAACTTTCGATAACTTGCTCTCTTAATCTGGTTCATAGAAGTGTCATGCACCCGACTGTGCTACAAAGCATCGTTCGTGGTGGGGAGAGACCGCAATGGCGAGTCGGCGAGCAAGGTCGGCAACCGAGAGTGTGTCTCTGCGGGAGACTCTCGTCTCGGCTGGATTGGAACCGCGCCTCGCCGACCTCCTCGACGAGATGCCGCATCGGGTGGTCTACATCGAGCCACGGCGCCCATTCCGCGAGCCCGGGACGCCGCGGGATGAGGTCATATTCGTGCGCTCGGGAATTCTCTCAAAATTCAAATCCGATGCGACCGGGCGGCGACAAATCGTTGCGTTGCGCTTTCCGGGCGAGGGCATATTGCCGGTGGACGGCCCCGCCCAATATGGCATCCAAGCCATCGTCCGAAGCGAAGTGCTGATCGGCAAGGCGAAAGACTTCAACCCCCTCCTCGAGGCCAACCCGTCATTGCAGCGCTTCTTCTGGCGCCTGCTTCAGCGCAATGAATCGATCGGGTACGAATGGCTGGTGAACTGCGGTCGCCGCGATTCCACAGCGCGGGTCGCACATCTCTTGTGTGAGACGGCGGTTCGAATGCACGCCGCCGACGATCACATGGTCAACCCGTTCACGCAGCAGCAGATAGCCGACATCACGGGGCAGACATCGGTCAACGTGAACCGCGTTCTGGCGGATATGGAAAGGCAGGGCCTCATCAAGCGCAAGGGCCGCGATATCGAGTTCGCCGACTGGGACGAAATGCGGCGCGTCGCCAGTTTCCAGCCGGCCTATCTGGAGAATTAGGAAAGCTCTCCGACGAACGTCGGATGCGCCTTCTCGCATGCCCTCCGGACATGCCTCGAGAGCGTATGGTGGGCGCGACAGGGATTGAACCTGTGACCCCACCCGTGTGAAGGGTGTGCTCTACCGCTGAGCTACGCGCCCACTGCCGTGTGGAAGGCCGCGGATATAGTGCCGTCGAGCGCCGTGTCCAGCTACTGAACTGCGTCCTTGAGGACTTTGCCAGGACGGAATTTCGGCTGCGAACTCGCCTTGATCTGCATCGGTTCGCCAGTCCGCGGATTGCGACCGGTCGATGCCTTCCGGCGAGTGACCGAGAAATTGCCGAAGCCAACGAGACGCACTTCATCGCCCCGCTTCAGCGTCGATGTGATCACTTCCAGCATCGTCTCGACTGCGCGCATGGCATCGTTGCGGCTTAACCCCGAACGGTCCGCGACATGACCGATCAGTTCCTGCTTGTTCATGCCCCAGCTCTCCCTCACCGGCTGCAAGACTCGCACGCCCGGAGCATCGGCCTTTAAGGCAAGACTCGGCGCTTAAGTCCAGTGGCTGGAACCACCATAATTTCGTTTCATCGCGGGACACTGGGGAATGGCGAATTCGATGACTATATGCGGCGAACGCCGATCAGCCTCCAAGGAGCACTGCCATGACAAGTGATGCACCCGAACAACAACCGGGAATGTCTGGCGATTTCGTCAGCAGGATCGAGACCGAGCTGCTTCATACCCGAAAGGTGCTGATTTTCGGCGACATCCATGATCGGCTGGCCCGGGATGTCTGCTCGCGGCTGCTTCTGCTCGCCGATCGCGATGCAAAGGCGCCGATCGACATCTACATCAATTCGCCAGGCGGACATGTGGAATCCGGCGACACCATTCACGACATGGTCCGCTTCATCCGCAACGACGTTCAGATCAACATGATCGGAACGGGATGGGTCGCGAGCGCGGGCGCGCACATCTTCCTGGCGGGAGCGAAGGACCGGCGCTTCTGCCTTCCGAACACGCGCTTCCTGCTTCACCAGCCCGCCGGCGGCGCCCGCGGAATGGCCGCCGACATCGAGATCGAGGCCAGGGAGATCTTGCGCATGCGCGAACGACTGGTGCGGATCATCTCCGAGGAGACAGGCCAACCGGTCGAGCGGATCAACAAGGACATCAACCGCAACCATTGGCTGACCGCCGAAGAGGCGATCGACTATGGGATGGTCACGAGCATCATCCGCGATCCCCGCGATATCCCTAAAAGCTGATTACCAGCGCTCAGTGGCGGACGGACGGTTCGCCGGCAGAGGTACCGGAAGAATGAACCGGCGGCTCGGGCGCATGCTCGTCAGCCTCGGTCCACTCAATCGCCTGCAGCGGCGCCACGAGGGCGCGCGCAAGTACCTGGTCGACATGGTCCACCGGGACGATTTCGAGGCCTTCCTTTACTGATGCCGGAAGCTCGGCGATGTCCTTCTCATTCTCGGCCGGGATTAGGACGGTCGTGATTCCTCCGCGAAGCGCGGCGAGCAGCTTTTCCTTGAGGCCGCCGATCGGCAACACGCGTCCGCGCAACGTCACTTCGCCGGTCATGGCGATGTCACGGCGGACAGCAATTCCGCTTAGGGTCGAAATCATTGCAGTGACCATCCCGATGCCCGCGGACGGGCCATCCTTCGGTACTGCACCCTCGGGCAAGTGGACGTGGATGTCCTTGCGCGCGAAGATCGACGGCTTGACTCCATAAGCCGGAGCCCTTGCCTTGACGAAGCTCATCGCGGCCTGGATCGATTCCTGCATCACCTCGCCGAGCTTACCGGTCGTCTTGATCTGGCCCTTGCCCGGAACGGTGACGGCCTCGATCGTCAGCAGCTCGCCGCCGACCTCGGTCCACGCGAGGCCGGTGACCGCGCCAATCTGGTCCTCTTCCTCTCCCATTCCATACCGGAACTTACGGACGCCAAGGAAATCACCTACATTGCTGGACGTTAGCTCGATCTTCTCTGCCTTGTTCTCAAGAATCTGGCGCAATGATTTTCTGGCGATCTTGGCAAGCTCGCGCTCGAGCGTCCGAACCCCGGCCTCGCGCGTGTAGTGGCGGATGATCGCCCGCAACGCATCGTCGGAGAAGCTCAGCTCCTCCGCTTTTAGTCCGTGGGCGTCCATCTGCTTCGGGATCAGGTGCTGCTTGGCGATCTGCACCTTCTCGTCTTCGGTGTATCCCTCGAGCCGGATGATCTCCATGCGGTCCATGAGCGGCTGCGGCATGTCGAGCGAGTTCGCCGTGGTGACGAACATCACATCCGATAGGTCGTAATCGAGCTCGAGATAATGGTCCTGGAACTTGTTGTTCTGCTCCGGGTCTAGGACCTCCAGCAGCGCCGACGACGGATCGCCACGGAAATCCTGACCGAGCTTGTCGATCTCATCGAGTAGGAACAACGGGTTCGAGGTCCCCGCCTTCTTGATGTTCGAGATTATCTTGCCGGGAAGCGATCCGATGTAGGTGCGCCGGTGCCCACGGATTTCGGCCTCGTCGCGAACGCCGCCCAGCGACTGGCGGACGAACTCGCGGCCTGTCGCCCGAGCTATCGAGCGGCCGAGCGAGGTCTTGCCGACGCCGGGAGGTCCGACGAGACAGAGGATCGGCCCCTTGAGCTTGTTGGTTCGCGCCTGAACTGCGAGATATTCGACGATCCGGTCCTTGACCTTCTCGAGACCGTAATGGTCCTCGTCGAGGATCTGCTGGGCTTCGGCGATGTCCTTCTTGAGCTTGGACTTCTTGCCCCAGGGCAGCCCGAGCAGGACGTCGAGATAGTTGCGGGCAACGGTCGCTTCGGCTGACATCGGCGCCATCGCCTTGAGCTTCTTGAGCTCGGCGTTGGCCCGCGTCCGAGCCTCCTTGGAAAGCCGAGTCTTCCGGATCTTCTCGGCGAGCTCCTGGAGCTCATCGCCCCCCTCTTCGCTCTCGTTTCCGAGCTCGCGCTGGATCGCCTTCAGCTGCTCATTCAAATAATATTCGCGCTGCGTCTTTTCCATCTGGCGTTTTACGCGGCTGCGGATCTTTTTCTCGACCTGGAGCACGCCGAGCTCACCTTCCATGAAGGCGAACACCATCTCCATCCGGCGAGCGGGATTCAGCTCACCGAGAAGAGCCTGCTTGTCCGCGACCTTGATCGAGAGGTTCGAGGCGACAGCGTCGGCAAGCACGGAGGCATCCTCAATCTCGCCCAGCTGGATCCCGGTTTCGGGAGGGAGGCGCTTGTTGAGCTTGGCGTAATTCTCGAACTGGTCGATCACCGAGCGCATCAGGGCCTGGCTCTCCGGACCTGGCGCGCCTTCCTCTTCGACCTCCTCGATCTCGGCCGCCGAGAAGCCGTCACGCGGGACTATATCGATGAGCCGTGCTCGTTTCACGCCCTCGACAAGGACGCGCACCGTTCCGTCGGGCAGCTTCAATAGCTGCATCGCGGTAGCGATGACGCCGAGGTCGTAAAGCGCGTCGCGGTCGGGATCATCCTCCGCCGGGTCGAGCTGAGCGACAAGGAACAGTTCCTTGTCGGCGGCCATCGCCGCTTCCAGCGCAGCGACGGACTTCTCGCGCCCTACGAACAAGGGAACGATGCGGTGCGGGAAAACGACAATATCGCGCAGCGGCAAAATGGGGAGAAAGCGAGTCATGGGTCAGTATATGGGCTGCGCCCCTCGCCCGCGCAACAAAGCGCGCTGGAGCGGAACATTCCGTGGCTTTGAGCCGCTCTAGTTCGCTGCGAACAAGGAGACAGCGGAATGGCCAACGATCGCGAAAAAATCAGCACTGGTCCGAATGAAGAACCGATCAACGAAACGATCGC
>Ga0310811_10002847_pt1 | contig 21711 bp, 20 predicted proteins | sample YCmetagenome_FD_207642 | JGI IMG/M metagenome (GOLD analysis project Ga0310811, IMG submission 207642) | Soil microbial communities from experimental microcosm in Duke University, North Carolina, United States - YC | ecosystem: Engineered > Artificial ecosystem > Soil microcosm > Unclassified ...
TGATAGTTTGGGTAACCATACTCGGGCCTGTGATTGGTGTGCTGATTATCAGGCAGATATTCCAGTCGTTTTCAAATATTGTAGCGCATACCGAGTTCCGGTTATCAGACAGAGCTAACAAAATTATCGGGTTGGTATTTATCACCCCTAACCTTCACCATGTTCATCACCACTACCGTTTACCTTATACCGATTGCAACTATGGTGATGTATTAAGCATCTGGGACCGGCTGTTTGGCACATTTGAAGAGCTGGACAGAGAGGATACTTGCTTTGGTATCGACACTCATATGGATGAAAAGATCAACGGAAGATTCCTGAATATTGTTAAGATCCCTTTCCAGAAGCTGGAGCGCAAAAAATACCACGACGACATTTTATAAACCAACTATATTTATGCGGATTGACAGGAGACTTGTTCTGCTGATCGCTATTGCCTTTGTTGCTGCAACAAAGGGACAGGCCCAGGTTGAAGATATTTCTTCAAGGTTTTATTTCCCGGGTTCACTTGGGATGGGTTTTCCTTTTACCAACAACCATACTCATCTCAATAACGGGCTCTCAATCAACACCGCTATTGAGTACCGTCCAACTTACAGCAACGACGTATTTTTTAGAATCGATTATGATGCCCTGAACAATAATTATACTGCTCATTTTCAAACTATCCCAACAAACATTGTGCAGGGAAAGCTATCTACCGATTTCCTTGTTTTCGGAGCCGGGTATCGCCACAATTTTGCTAGATGGGGCATCTATGGTTTATTACAACCAGGATTGGGCATACATTCATTTAACCAGGCGGTCGGCACTCCTAATGGTGTAATGCTGCGTACGGTTTCCAATAACCGTGCAGCATTAAAAGCTGACGCCGGTATCGAATATTATGTTACTCACCATTTCGCCTTAGTTTTCGACCCTTCATTTTATAAAATATTCTCGCACAGTGGTTTTAACACATCACATTCGCAATTCGGCGCGTTAAATATCGGACTCGCCACAACTATTTTTTGACATTTTTTTTAGCATTTATACTTGCTTTTTTAAAACTAGTTTATTTATATTTGCTAATATATTTAGCATTATGAATAAAATAACAACAGCAGAGCAGCTAATTATTTTTAGCCGTTACTTAGGTCAGCAAGTAGTAATCAGGAGCTTATTGAATGATGATAATGAAGTTATAGGCACACTAAAAGGCATTAGGCAAAATGCTTTGCTGGTTGATATTGATGAAGTAAACCGCTGGATACCGTTGAATGATAATTTCAACATATGCGAAGTAAGGTTATTGTTGAAGCCATTAAAAAAGCTGACTACCTCTATCATTAATACTGCTAACAGCTTGCCTGTACAGGCTTTCATTACCCCTTATTACCAGCAATTGGGGTTTGACATGCCTGTATTTATTTCTCCCGGGCACCCGGGCAATTGCAAGTATATACAAGAGCTCGACCTGGCTGATTACCGTACCCCCGCTGAGATATTAGGCAGCCAACACCATATGGTAATGGTCCGCTGAGTGTAATTAAATTTCTTATTGTAAAACATATACCCTACCTCTACCGTTCTAAACCGGATCAGGCGAAGTTTCAGTTTAATGTTCTTTTGTCTGATCTTTGCGTTTAGAATTAAATGAGCCGCCGGAAAAAAATAAAGATCATACTCCCTCTTGTGTTTATCCTGTTTTTGGGTGCTTATGCCGAACACAAACATGTGCAGCAAAAACTTAATGTAACAGGACATTTGCAGGATAAGCAAATGGATGAGATCTCGGGCATAGCGGCATCGGCTATTCATGAAGGTATTTACTATGTACATAATGACAGCGGCGATACCAGTCGCTTTTTTGCTATTAATCCACAGGGAAACATCAAATCTGTGATCTATTATAAAGGCGACCTAAAAGAAAAGCAAGGTGTGCGGGATGTTGAGGATATAGCCGTTGGACCAGGACCGGTAAAAGGCAAAAGTTATGTATACATGGGCGACATTGGGGATAATGACGCCTGGCGAAAATATATTACTGTTTATCGCATAGAGGAACAAAAAGCGTGGATCGGAAAGGATAGCGTTATACAAGCGAAAACTGTTCCGGTACATTTTAGGTACCCTGATGGCCCCCGCGATGCAGAAACTTTGATGATCGACCCGATTGAAAAGCTCTTTTACATTGTCTCTAAACGTAGCGATTCTGTTACTGTCTACACTTCGCCATTGAGTTTTAAACCGAATGATACCGTAACGCTCACCAAACGTTGCAAGCTATATTTCAGCGGATTCCGTCCGTTTAAGTGGATTACTGCCGGTGATATTTCCAGAGACGGGCAACAGGTATTACTGAAGGACTATGTAAAAGTTTATTACTGGAAACGTGACGGTAAGGAACCGATCTGGAAAACGATGCAGCGGAAACCAGCGGAATTACCCTACCAACAGGAAAAGCAAGGGGAAGCCATTGGTTTTACATTGGATGGTAAAGGATATTATACTACCAGCGAGGGTGTCTTTGCCCCGATCTACTACTACAACGTACCGGAGAAATAATTTTCCCGAACACAAGCAACATCTTTTCATTCATCCCATCTTATGAATATTAGCGGACACTTGCTGTTCGCTAATGATACATTACGTTGACATGAGGGCTAACATAAGCGACTTTTAATCAAGTCAATACAAAATCGGCACCAATTTTAATAACTGTCACTCATAACCGTTCACACTTATGAAAAGATATATCTGTAGCCTTGCATTCTTAATACTTACCTGTACATCAACATTCGCACAGGAAAAACAATTGACGGAACTGTTAAAAGATTACGGCATCCCCGGCATGCAATTAGTCTGCATCAAAGGCAATAAAACCCAAAACTTTAACCTTGGTGTTATCAGCAAAGGATCGGATAAAAGAGTTACTTCTAAAACGGTTTTTGAGGCTGCGTCGCTGAGCAAGTGTGTATTCTCCTATATCGTGATGCGGTTGTATGACCGCGGTGTTATCGATTTAGATAAGTCGCTGATGGATTATATGGGAAGCTATGATCGCTTTGAGCCAAACGAACCGCGCTATGCTAAAATAACTGCCAGAATGGTATTGCGTCATACCACCGGTCTGCCTAACTGGGGTGATGATAAATCTGCCAAACTGATTTTTACACCTGATAGTACTTTTTCTTATTCAGGCGAAGGATTTCAGTACTTACAACATGTGGTTGAAAAATTGACCAACAAATCATTAAATGAGCTGGCTGAGCAGGAAGTGTTCAAACCGCTTGGAATGAATAATTCAAGCTATGAGTGGTCAAGCAAATTTGATACGACATCATCATTTGGCAGTACTCCCGATGTAACCAAATGGCACAAAACCCAGATGGCAGCTTCTAGCCTGCTGACTTGCGCCCATGATTATGCTGTCTTCTTGCAAGCATTGATAAATGGAGTTGGATTAAAACTTGAGACACAAAAGATGATGTTCGCCACCGCATCAAACGCCGATTGGTTTAGGCACAACATTGACGCGGAAACCAAAAAGCATATCACATGGGGCCTCGGCGTTGGCTTACAGGAAAACGAGACCGGGAAATGGATATGGCATTGGGGCGATAACGGTGATTTTAAGGCTTTTTACATTGCAAATCCGGAGAAGAAGGAGATATTGGTTTATTTCACCTACTCCACATGGGGCCTGCACATTACCACAGATGTTTTAAATGAATTCTTCCCAAAACAAACCTGGTGGCCCTGCCTGTGGACCGGTTATCAATTTCATGAGTTAAAACGGATGGAGGCATTTATGGCAAAGCTGAAAAAGCAAGGCTATGAGCATGCCAATGAAATAGCTGAGAACATGAAGCAAAAAGATAGTGGCTTTAACTTACCGGAGGATGATGTTAACGACCTCGGCTTTATCCTGATGCGCGATGATAAGAAAAAAGAAGCGGTTGAAATATTCAAATTCAACCTGGACAGGTTCCCAAACAGTGCCAATGCCTATGATAGTTTAGCTGAAGGTTATGAAGCCACAGGTGATAAAGAATTAGCCGTAAAAAACTTTAGGAAGTCCATCGAATTGAATCCGAAGAATACTTATGCTGCTGATAGGATTAAGGAGCTGGAGAAGGCGGGAAAGTAATATATAGAGTGTCATGCTGAGGCACTCGAAGCATGTTGGGCGAAGGCCTTTACGCACACACTTCGAGTGCCTCGGTGTGACACCCTTTTATTTCAATTTATTTAATTATTGAAACCTATCCACCGCAAACGGCGTGATATTCATGTCAGTCGGTTGGCCATTCAATACCTCGCTGATGATCTTACCCGTTGCTGGCCCCAGACTCAAACCGATCATAGCATGACCGGTTGCGACTGCCAGGTTCTGGTATTTATTGGATAAACCGATGTAAGGCATACCATCCGGCGATACCGGGCGGAAGCCGAACCATATATCTTTTTGCTGTGGCATTTCAGGTTTAAAGTTCGGGAAGTATTTTGGCACCGATTCTACAATGCCTTGCACACGGCTCATATTGACCTTTTGATTGATCTTACCTACTTCCATCGTTCCGCCATAACGTATGCTGCCATTCATTGGGGTAATAGCCACGCGTGCTTCACAGAGTATAGATGGAATTGTCATGCGCTTAGAGTCTTCTTGAGGAACCATGAATGAGTAACCTTTTCCTGGCATCAGAGGCACTTTCAAACCTGCAAGTTTTGCTATACTGGGCGACCATGCACCACCGGCTACTACATAAGCGTCGCCTTTAAATTCTTTATCTTTACTGCTTACCGATGTGATCTTGCCTGCATCATGCGCTATCTTCACAATCTCTGTATTGCGGTAAATAGTTACGCCCTTGGTGTTCTCCATGTACTTCACCAATTCCCTCATTAGTTTATTGGGATACAAATGCGCATCGCAATGGTAATGCACCGCACCTAAAATATCCATCTCTACACCGGGCTGTAACTGCTGGCATTCTTCCGGAGTAAGATATTGTGCATCAAGACCGAGATTGACAGCCTGCTCAGCCATATGCTTTTCTTCTTCCACAAACTTTGGCGTTTTAAACAGCATCAATATGCCTTTGTCCTCCAGGCCAAAATCAATATTCGAATCCTTTTCAAATTCTTGAAAGAGCACTTTACTCATTACTGAGATATCACGCAATGCACCTGCCGAACGGTCGACATGCTTGCGGGTGGCACTTTTCAGGAACTTTAGTCCCCAGCCGATGAGCTCAGGGTTAAGTGATGGCTTTACATAGAACGGGCTTTTACTGTCAAACATCCAGCGGATGCCCTGCTCCACCATACCGGGCGCGGCCAGTGGTATAAAATGGCTCGGGGTGATCATCCCCGCATTGCCATACGAACAATTGTCGGACAGATCGCCCTGATCAATAATATCAACTTCCCAACCTGATTTATTAAGGTAGTACGCGGAAAATAACCCGATTACACCACCACCTATTATAACTGCTTTACTCATTTTATTAATGCATCCTTCTTCACCATATCATTCTGTAGTTAATGAGAATAACGTGGTGCGACCGGCGTCATGCTGAGGCTCTCGAAGCATGGTGGGCAAAGGCCTTTTACGCGCACACTTCGAGTGCCTCAGTGTGACACCCTATTTTGTTTTGTTCGTTTATATCACCTGGAATCCATATGCATACGGATCCTCATCATCAATTTTTATAGTATTGTATCCATAAACCCGTGCCCATCCCTCAATACTTGGAATAATGGCCGATTTACCGCCAACTTGCACCTCATCCTCTACCCTGCCGATAAATTGGCTGCCGATGATGCTTTCATGTATAAACTGGTCACCTTTTTTAAGTTTGCCTTTGGCATGCCATTGCGCCATACGTGCTGAAGTACCTGTGCCGCAAGGTGAGCGGTCGATCGCTTTATCGCCATAAAATACAGCGTTACGTGCAGTTGCTTCTGGGGATATGGTTTTGCCTGCCCACAAAACATGAGTACACGTATTGATAGTCGGATTATCCGGATGGACGAAGGTATATTTCTCATTTATCCGCTGACGGATAATCCTGCTCCATGATATAAGTTGATCTGCACTATAGTTTTCCAGTCCTTTAAAGTTCGGTTGCGGGTCCACTATAGCATAAAAATTCCCTCCGTAGCTTACATCAAAGGTCAATGTGCCCAAATCTGGGCATTCTACTTCAAGATTTTCGGCAGCAAGATATGCAGGAACGTTAGTCAGCTTAACTGATTTTACTTTTTGCCCTTCCTGTTTGTATTCGATCAGCACCAAACCGGCGGGCGCTTCCATACGCACAATGCCTTTGGTTTTTGGGATGATCAATCCTTCTTCAATCGCAATCGTGATGGTACCAATCGTCCCATGCCCACACATAGGTAAACATCCGCTGGTCTCGATAAACAATACGGCTACATCATTTTTAGGATCATGAGGCGGATATAAAATACTTCCCGACATCATATCGTGTCCGCGTGGCTCAAACATCAGACCTTTACGTATCCAATCATATTCCTTCAGGAAATGCTGGCGTTTATCGCTCATGTTCTCACCATTCAAGTTAGGGCCTCCACCTGCTACCAGCCTAACCGGATTGCCACAAGTATGCGCATCTATACAAAAAAAAGTCTTACTCGACATTCTTATTAGTTCAGTCTTTAGTCCATTTATTATCAACCAGGCGCCATATTTCAAGTGGGTTGCCATTTTTTAATTCATCGGGCAACAAGTCTTGCGACCAGTTTTGCCAGCTTACAGGCCTTACGAATCGTTTAATAGCTCCTGTCCCTACTGAAGTGAAGCGGCCATCAGAGGTTGCTGGGAACGGTCCGCCATGCTGCATGGATTGTACCACCTCAACACCTGTAGGCACATTATTCATGATCACACGACCTGCAATTTTAGTCAGGTTTTGAATCAGTGATTTATACTTTGGCAGATCAGTTTCATCAGCTACAACGCTTGCGGTAAGCTGCCCATGTAAGGCATTCAAAACTTGCTGCACCTGTACCTCGTAATCTGCTTCTATCAATAAAGAATATGGGCCAAAAACCTCGTCTTTCAATTTAGGATTAACCAAAAATGATGAAGCGCTCACTGTAGCTACCAATGGTTGTGCCTGATTTACTTTATCGCCATTCAGATGTCCGCGGCTTATTGCCGAAACGCCTTGCTCCTCCAGCATTTCTTCAGACAAGCTACTGTAATTTTTACAGATGCCAGGTGTAAGCATCGTAGCAGAGCTGATCTTGGCTATTGCCTCGCCCAATGCATTTTTAAATTTCTTTAAAGTATCAGATTTTATTGCGATGAGCAGACCAGGATTGGTGCAAAATTGCCCTGCACCTAAAGTGATGGAAGCGGCATATTGTTCGGCTATCTCCTGATAACGGCACTCTAAAGCATCAGGCAATATAATTACCGGATTGATGCTTCCCATTTCGGCAAATACCGGTATAGGTTCTTCACGTTGTTGAGCCAGATTAACCAAGGCCATTCCACCTTTATAAGAACCAGTGAAGGTGACAATCTTCGTCTTTGGATGCTTTACCAAAGCTTCGCCAATGGCATATCCATCATCATAAAGAATGGAAAATACGCCTTCTGGCATATTATGCTTTTCGGCTGCTTTTTTTATGGCTGATGCCACCAAAGCGCTTGTACCCGGATGTGCAGGATGTGCCTTTACAATAACCGGGCAACCAGCGGCTAAAGCCGAAGCGGTATCGCCCCCCGCCACAGAAAATGCCAGAGGAAAATTGCTCGCACCAAATACCACAGCCGGACCAACAGGTATCAGCATTTTGCGTATGTCGGGGCGAGGTGCTGGTTTTCTTTCGGGTAAGGCATTATCAATAACTGCCTCTACCCACGAGCCTTCCTCCACCAGATCGGCAAACATGCAGAGCTGACCGGTTGTACGGCCACGCTCGCCTTGTAAACGTGCTTGTGGCAAGCCGCTTTCAGCCATAGCGCGTTCTATCAGCTCATCCCCTAAAGCGTTGATCTCATCAGCTATGCTGCGTAAAAAATCTGCTTTTGTTTTCTTGCCGATATAACGATAAATATCAGCCGCGCTTTCAGCGAGATCCAGCGCCGCGTCAATATCAGCTAAAGTTGCTATTTGAAATTCTCCAGGCAATGCGTTTCCTGACGATGGGTCGATCGCCTGGAATGTTTTGCCGCCTGTTTTATATTGATAACCTACCAGGTTTTGTGTTTCCATGATGCTAATTTATGCCTAAAACATAAACTATGATAAATGAGTTTGAATTACGGTGTTATTAAATTATTACGCCAATTGTGCCTCAATCTTTCCCCAACTACCTTCAGGTAATAAAGGACGGTTTGCCAATGCATCATTGATAGTCTTCAATACTTTTTCGCGTTCAGCTCCTTCAACTTTTAAACGAGGTGCACGCACATTTTCGGTACCGATACCAGTGGCTACTTCTGCCAGCTTAATGTATTGTACCAGTTTTGGATGGATATCCAGTTCCAGAACCGGCAGGAACCAACGATAAATTGCCAAAGCCTCGCTGATACGGTTAGCTTTCACCAAATGGTAAATAGCAACTGTCTCTCTAGGGAAAGCATCCACCAGGCCGGCTACCCAGCCGTCAGCTCCCATTACCAGGCTTTCCATAGCTAATGGGTCAACACCGGTCATGATCTTGAAGCGGTCTCCGAAACGGTTGATCATTCTGGTTACGTTAGAGATATCACGTGTAGACTCTTTTACGGCCTGGATATTATCGTACTTCGCCAATTCTTCAAACATATCTAACGTCACCTCTATCTTATAATCCACGGGATTGTTATAGATCATAATAGGCAGCGGTGTGCTTTTAGCTACTGCAGTTAAAAAAGCTAATGTTTCGCCATCGTCAGCTTTATACCGCATTGGTGGCAATAACATTAATCCACTTGCACCATATTCTAATGCTTTTTGGGCACAGGCTACAGCAGCTTTGGTGGTCTGCTCAGCAATGTTCAGCAATACCGGAACTTTTCCATCCACAAACTCAACAGTATGCTTTAATAATGCAAATTTTTCCTCATCGCTTAAAACACTGGCTTCGCCTAATGAGCCTCCCAAAATAAGGCCGTTTACACCTGCTTCTAACTGCGCATTGATGTTGTGGTCAAATGCATCGAAATCAAGTTCGTCATTATCCGTGAACTTGGTTGTAACTGCGGGGAACACCCCTCTCCATTCAAATTTCATATCTGTTTTATGATTTTTATTTAGACACAAGGTCTACATACTTTACCTGTTCGGGGAACCAAACTTGCATTTCACCTTTGCCGCGATTGGCCCATGAGTAATATGGAATAGCCGTGAGTGTTGCAGCTTGTGTGCTTATGTTTTGACCCGATGGGTCTACATTGATGCTTTTCACATCGGCTTTCAGCACCATTACGCCATTTAGCAAATCGCGTTCAAATTGCGCTTTAAAAGTCGCATCTTTTGGCACGATCAGGTTGCTGGCCAGCCCATTGTTATCTTTCCATTCGGCGCAATACATGATTGGGCCACGCTGAAGGGCAATCTTACCAATATTATCAGGCACATTGGTATTAGCAACTACACGGCGTACATCCATTGGCAAGTTCATTTCTACCTTATCACCTTTCTTCCATTTTCTACCGATCACTGCATAGCCTTTTTCGACCTGATAATTCACTGGTATACCGTTTACTTTTATTCCTACACCCTGGACTGATTTCTTTTGATAGCTATACAAATCCGATGGAATTGCTTCATTCTGCGCCCATCCCGGTATACGGACTTTCAGGTCCATATCCATTTTCTGAGCAGGATCAATAGTAAATTTCAGGCCGCCATCCCATGGATAATTATTTTCCTGGGTGATCTTTACAGCTTTGTTATTTACCGTAAGGCTTCCCACTCCGCTGATGAAAAGGTTAACATACAAAGCATTGCCTTTTTCCGCATACATGTAACCCGGGATCGATGGTACCAGTCTCGCCACGTTAGTTGGGCAACAGGAACAGGTAAACCAGCCTGAGCGTATGGGTTCAATGTCAGGCCCTAAAAAGTTATTTTTTATCTGCATGGCATTGGTGTAGAAGAATGACTTTCCATCCAAACCAACACCTGATATAAGACCATTGTACAATGTTTTTTCAAGCACGTCAATGTACTTGCTATCACCATGCAGCAGGAACATACGCTGATTCCAGAAAACGCTGCCTATTGCCGCGCATGTTTCATTATAAGCGGTAGCGTTAGGTAATTCGTAATTATCACCGAAACGCTCGCCATCTCCTACTGCACCTATGCTACCCTGCACATACATTTTTTTGGTGACCATATTTTCCCAAATCCGGTCTATCGCTTTCAAATATGCAGTATCGCCGGTCAGTGCAGCTACGTCAGTCATTCCTGAATAGAGATACATTGCACGCACAGCGTGTCCCTCTGCTTCGGTCTGATCTACAACAGGTTTATCGTCCTGCCAATACATACCGTTTTCCCACTCGTTTTTGCTTTTGGTTTTGTACTCTTTGTGACCACGCTGATCTATAAAGAATTTAGCTAATGACAGGTATTCAGTTTTGCCCGTAGCACGGTACATCTTCACTAATCCCATCTCCACAATTTCGTGCCCTGGAGCTACATGTTTTTTATCAGGCCCGAAAGTTCGCACCAGAAGATCGGCATTTTTAATAGCGATGTTCAGAAAATTGCGCTTACCTGTTGCCATATAATGCGCTACAGCTGCCTCATACATATGGCCACAGTTATATAACTCATGGCTCATATTCTGCTCGTTCACCCAACGCTCAGGGCCGGCCCAGGGGCCAGGGTGTAAAGGATCGATTGTGCGTGCAGTATATAAATAGCCATCGGGCTCTTGTGCCCTGCCAACAATAGCGATCAGTGAGTCTAAATAAGCCGACAATTTAGCATCAGGATGCTCTGCCAATGAATAAGAGGCGCCCTCAATGGTTTTGTAAATATCGGTATCATCGAAAGGGTATACGGTACAGAATTTACCCTTGTGCTCAGCGGCCATTATGAAATTCTTCACGCGGCCGGTACTATCGCAACGCTGAAACGACGCGGGAATAGTAACTGTACGGTTAGTTTCGATGCGCGAGGTCCAAAACTGATCGGTTAATTTTACATTGGTAAATGGTACTGGTTGTATGGGGTAATCCGGATGTTGGGCAAATGATGCAATGCTGCAACAAGTTAATATTAGCGTAGTTATTCTCTTCATTTAGTTGGTGCTTCCGATAATTCAAAGTTACGATCTCAGTTCACTAAAATTAAAGAGGATATTTACCCAATACTAACCGCATTTTAACCACGATAATACATTTATCAGTCCGAAATCGGATAAAATAGTAACACATTTTAAAACACCACCATTTTTATTAAATGGTTAACTGCATAGTCGATGCAGTCATTAACATTAACTTAACATTGAAACAACAATCAGTTAATCTTTGACTAATAATTTTGTAACAGATAATCAAAGTTGTTTCCACTAAAAATAAACGATCATGAAAAATCACATTCACAGCGAGAAAGAGCAAAAAGACGAAAAATTAGTTCAGGAGAATCACAATGATGATTATTGGACAAAAAAATATGATATTTCTGCTGAAGAATTAAAAGGTACAGGAAATATCGATCTTTCTACTCTTATAATCAAAGCCGGTATTAAACGTAAAACCTTTCAGACAGCTTAATCACTACGGTACTATATTTATTATGAAAAACGGATGGTCTTATAAAAGGCGTCCGTTTTTTTATTGTCATTTCATTAAAATATAATAAAACTTAACAACTTGTTTATTTTCATTTTGTAATTAAAATCTTACATTTATTACCTATACAAACCTGACAATATGAAAAGAAAATTATTTACACCTATTGCATTAGTTTGCTTATTTATTGTTTTTTCTGCTTTTGTTTTTGCTGACCTGAACGGTAAATGGAACGGCGTGATCAAAACACCTGATGGTAACGACCTGGAAGTAAGTTATAACTTTAAAGTTGACGGTGATAAACTAACCGGCACAGCCGAATCTCCTGCGGGACAAGTAACTGTTGATGATGGTAAAATAACAGGCGATACCTTTAGCTTTAAAGTGACTGTAGATGGGAATGACTACCCTCATAGCGGAAAAGTTTATGCTGATTCATGCGGCCTGGATATTGACTTCGGTGCACAAAAAATACACACTACTTTAAAGCGCGCGCCTGCCGATAAATAAGATTTCAACCTAAAATAGTTTCATAGTAAAAGCCCCTGCCGCAAGGCCGGGGTTTTGTTTTTATGGCAATTAGTATTGAGTCAAAAAAGTATTGATTATTTGTAACTTAACTATTGCTCTCCAATCTAAATATCAATTATAAGCTTACAGAAACTTAACCATTCAAAACATGAAAAGAAAGCTCTTTATCACAACTGCGTTGTTATGCTGCTGCGTAGTAGCATTTGCTTATTTTGCCGGGATTACCGGTCACTGGAAAGGCACACTAGTTGCCCCTGACGGAAATGAATACCCGCTTGATTACACCCTCACCTCTGACAATACTACCTTAACAGGCAAAGGCCAGTCAACCCAGGGAACTATGGACATTACGGAAGGTAAAGTAAAAGGCGATAGCTTGTCCTTTGCTGTTGATGTGGGGGGCGTGAAAGTGTTGAACGACGGTAAATATTTTGCTCAAGGCGATTCTATCAGCCTAAACATAGATTACCAGGGATTTAAAATGCACAGCACTTTAAAAAGAGCTGCTGATCAATAATCGGATATACTAATAATTCTCATAACAGAAGTCTCCGAAAAAGGAGACTTTTTTATTTGATCTGTAACGTTTTATAAAAAACCAGCATCATAGTTTAAAACCAATTAACATGAACAGAAAAATATTGATCGCTTTGGCATTAGTTTGCTGTGCTATAGCAGGCCTGGCCGCTGTTTTTGCCGATGTAAACGGAAAATGGAAAGGTACCCTTATGGGTCCGGACGGCAACCCTCTTGACGTATCTTATACCATCAAAGTAGATGGAGACAAGTTGACCGGTGAAGCATTCGCCCAAGACCTGACATTGAAAATTGACAGTGGAAAAATAAACGGTACCGATTTCAAATTTAGTGTTACCAATCCTGAGGGTGTTACTATTCCACATAATGGAAAGTATATCGCACAGGGAGATTCCATCTCTATGAATGTTGACTACCAAGGTTTCAAGATGCATAGTACGCTGAAAAGATCTGATAAATAGCGATTCAATCGCTAATCCATATTAAGCACTCGTTGTAAACGAGCGCAAGTGTATTAAGAACCTGCCATTGAGCGGGTTTTGTTGTTTTAAAAAAACCAATCAAAATTTGTGCAGGTATTGATTGTAAAATAAACAATTGCACCTATTTTTGCGCCACGAGCTATGAAGCAAAAATTAACTGCCGTTTTACTCATCCTCGCTATTATCAGCAGCAGTTTTTCACGCTTTTTTATCTACGCAGGTTTCGAAATGAACCGGAGCTATATTGCCACCAAGCTTTGCGAGAACCGCAACAGGCCCTGGCTGCATTGCAACGGTAAATGCTACCTGATGAAAAAGATAAAACAGGCTGAAGAAAAACAAAACAGCACTGAACGCGAGTCGCAAAAGAACCTGGTACAGGAAGCATATTGCGAGAACAACACGCAGGTGAGTTTCTATACTCGCCTGATCCGGGAGATCATGATCCCGACTAACCGCATCGAACTGCCACAAGGCCACGGTGCTATTTTCCGCCCGCCACAGTTGGGTTAATCCTTTTATTTTGTTTTCCTGATTAAATAAGTCTGTCATTTCGAATCTGCAGGGTGGCTTCGTGCTTGGGTGCAGGTGAGAAATCTTCTACGATTTACCTAATGACCGTATAAGATTTCTCCTCACGCCACACCACCCACCAAGCTCGTCGAAATGACAATCAGAATTTGGAAAGACCCATAATTAATTCATCTGCAAACTATTCAAAGCCTTAATGCTTTGAATCATAATATATTATATGAACATTTTTAAAAGAATATGGCTTTTGACGATTGTCCTGATTTTTGCGGGGCAATTGTCGAAAGCACAACACCTGCTTACCGGGCATGTGATCGATAGTGTCACGCGCCAGCCTGTTGAATTTGCTACCATTACTGTTGAGGGAAAATCTATCAGCACCAATAAAACAGGTAATTTCAGGATTGTAATGCAAAAGGATAGCAGTATACTTACTATCACCTGTATTGGCTGTAAAAGCAAAACTATGACTTGCCATATGACCGATGAACATATCATCATACCCATCGCGCGAGGCAAAATTGATCTGAAAGAAGTAGTGATTACTCCGCAGTTAAGCGGCACATCATTTCATACCTTAAGTACGTTGGATCTAAGCCTGCGGCCTGTAAACTCGTCGCAGGACCTGATGCGACTGGTACCGGGCTTATTTATCGCCCAGCACATGGGCGGCGGTAAGGCCGAGCAGATATTTATCCGCGGTTTTGATGCCGATCATGGAACCGATCTGAATGTTTCTGTGGATGGCATGCCTGTGAACATGGTATCGCATATTCACGGACAAGGTTACGCGGACCTGCACTTTTTGATACCTGAAACTGTTTCAACCTATGACTTTGGCAAGGGCCCTTATTATAGTGGCTTCGGAGATTTCACTACTGCCGGATATCTGGCCTACACAACCAAAGATGCGTTGGATAAAAGCATGATCAGCATCGAAGGCGGACAGTTTCATACTTTCCGCGCTGCGGGAGTGATTGATCTGTTGGGCGAAAAAGCAAAGCAAAACGGAGAGGACGCCTACATAGCCGGAGAATATAATTATACCGACGGTCCTTTCAAATTGCCAGAGCATTATAAGCGCACCAATTTCTTCGGCAAATACACCAAACAGTTGGGAACTAATAACAAACTGTCGCTTAGTGCATCAACCTTTAGTACAAGCTGGATTCCCTCCGGCGAGATACCTGAACGGGCAGTAGCTGCAGGTACTACAGCAATTGATGATAACGGGAATCCCTACATCGCACCTATCTCCCCAAATCCCATTAATCGTTTTGGCACTATTGATAGCGTCCAGAATGGTAAATCCAGCCGTATAAATGCCATCGCGAAATTGTCCACCGATCTGAAGAACAACTGGCTGATGGAAAACCAGTTGTATTACACCCATTACAAATTCGCCTTGCATGTTAACTCAACTTTCTTTGCTGATGACCCTGATAATGGAGATGTGCGCCAACAAGGGGAAGAACGGGATATGTTTGGATACAATGGTAAACTAAGTAAGCAAAGCAATTGGAGTAACTCATCTCTTACTTCGACCTTAGGATTAAACACCCGGTTTGACCGTACCTATGGCACCGAATACAGCCACGTAACACATCAATATCAATTTCTGGATTATGTCACCCAGGGTGATATTCGTCAAAACAATACAGGCGTTTACCTGGACGAAACCTTGCAAAGCGGCAAATGGCTGTTCAATATAGGATCAAGGCTGGATTATTTTAATTTCAATTTTCATGACACGACCAAAACGCAATTAGTAGCAAGTCCGAAAGTCAACATTGAATATACTGCGAATGATAAAGTGCAGCTTTATTTTAAAGCCGGTAAAGGTTTTCACTCTAATAACTCTATCGCTGTTATCGGCAATAATGGGCTGGAAACTATTCCGGCTGCTTATGGGGCTGACTTAGGCTTGAACTGGAAGCCTATTCCTCATTTGTATATCAATACCGCGTTGTGGTATTTATATCTGCAACAGGAGTTTGTTTATACCGATGACGGTGATATTGAACCGGGAGGCAAAACAAAACGCATGGGTGTTGATCTTTCTGCGCGTTATCAATTGGCTAAGTGGTTATTTGCCGACCTGAACGTCAACCTGGCCAGACCGCGTTTGGCTGACAGTGCAAAAAATACAGGCTATCTGGCCCTTGCGCCAACCTTTACCAGCACTGGTGGATTGGATTTCAAGCTTGACAATGGTATAAATGGAGGTTTAAGCTATCGATATATGCATAGTCGCCCGGGTAACAATACCAATACTTTGCGAGCTGATGGCTATTATGTAACCGACTTGAAGCTGAACTACACTCAGAAACGCTATGAAATAGGTTTAACGATTGAAAACCTGTTGAATACCAAATGGAATGAGTTTGAGGCGGAAGAAGTGACCCGGTTAAAAGGCGAATCAGCGCCTGTTGACCAGATGAGCTTTACACCGGGAACGCCGTTTTTTGCGAAGCTGAGAGTGGCGCTGTTCTTCTAAATACTATTAAAAAGAAAAGAGTGCCACACTGAGGCACTCGAAGTGTGTGCGTAAAGGCCTTGCCCGCATGCTTCGAGTGTCTCAGCATGACACTTTTGCACAGAAGTATTAAGTCACAATTAGACTCAAGGCATATAACTAAGCCTTTTCGCCTCGCCTTCCCAGAACAGGGTAGTCGGGTGGAAATGCATCCATGAATGGCGGTATTCCTGGTAAGCCTGTACTTTGGCCAATCGTTTACCTTTTTGTGCACCTGCAATACATAATCCATCCAGGTCCCATGTGGATGATGTTTCCACGTCGGTCAGGCATTCATCAGTACCTATTTTAAAGCTAAGTTCTTTTCCGTCAACATGCCTGTTGAATGCATGAAAGGTAAGACTATCATTTTCAAGCATAACAAGCAGGGGCGTATTGCCGATGTTGTCATTAACCACGCGTACCTTTTCCAGTTTCCGCCAGTTATAGGCCTTTGGCTGTTTGTCTATAATTACACCTACATACCATGATTTACGAACCAATGAGTCCTTGTTCTTCATCAAGGAGTCTTTATCCACAGGCTGCACACGGTCGTAATTTCTCAGATCGTTATAGGCATCAATAAAATGGGTATCCGGCTGTAAAATGAGCGAGCCCGGATGTTTATCGAGCCAGGCGCTGAGGGTAGCTTGTTCGTAAACAATTTCTTTTAATTTAGAACCACTCATTGGTCCTGCGGCGGCCTCACCGGTAGCCTGGTACCACCAGGTACCGCTGCTTTCGTCCTCAATAACTGCGTTGTAGTGCCTTGCTCCCACCAGACGAAAGTTTTGACGAACCCCGTTAATCATCGGACTATAAACTCTTCCAGAACGACACATAGTGCAGTAAGTAACCAAAACAGGCAACTTGCCTACATTATCCTGTATTTTGTGATGATAGCCTAAATAATTTAGCGGGTAAGCTTTGGCAATGCCATCACTTACAACACCAAGCACAATGTTAGTTTCAGGCACTTTATTATCTATAGCGTTGGCAAATTTGATGTCTACAGGCTCTTCAAACATTGCCGAAGCTTTGTAGGCAACGTCGGTTACATAAAAACTGGCTAATCCTAAGATCAATACTGTGCCTTTAACCCAGCGCCGCTTTTTGGTATTTTGCGTGAAATACTTGAATAGGTACCACAATAACAATAACCCTCCTATTACTCGCAGCGGCAGTATTATTTTTTCGAGATAGTAGCAAAGCTTTATTGCTTCCAGGTTTTGACTACCGGGAAATGGCATCAACAAGTAAGCATGCAGCAAACCCGGTAAAAACAGCAGAAACACGCCTGCCCAGAATAAAAATGGCCTGGTATTCTTTTTCACATTCTCAATTTGCTTACCGGATTAATTGGTTGAATTAGCTAATATATTAATTAAATCAAAAAAAGCCAATTTATGTGAAATTACCTCATTACCTGCAATTTTACTTTTTACTTACCTTAAAATAAGCGTCACAACATATTTTTGTATCATGACAGCTACAGAAAAAATGAAGGTCGAAATATGGTCGGACGTGATGTGCCCGTTCTGTTACATTGGCAAACGCAGGTTTGAGGACGCTTTAAGGCAATTTACTCACAAAGATCAGATAGAAATTGAATGGAAAAGCTTTCAGCTTAATCCCGATCTGAAGACTGATTCAACCATAAATATTAACGAATACCTTGCCGACAAGAAAGGTTGGACGCTCGATTATGCCCAGCGCATGAACGATCATGTCACCGAAATGGCAGCGCAGGTTGGCCTTACCTATGATTTTGACAAAGCTGTAGTTGCCAATAGCTTTAACGCTCACCGCATCAGTCATTTGGCCAAGAAACATGGGCTAGGTGACGCAATGGAAGAAACATTATTTAACGCCTACTTTACAGAAGGCAAAAATATAGATGACGAAGAAACATTGATTAACCTTGGAGGTTCTATTGGTTTGAAAGCCGAAGATATAAAGCAGACTCTTGACAGTCATGACTTTGCTGATGCAGTAAAGCATGATATTGCTGAGGCTCAATATTTAGGTATTCAAGGCGTTCCGTTTTTTGTCATGAACAATAAATATGGTGTTTCAGGTGCGCAGGCGGTTCCTGTTTTTGCGGAAACATTGGAAAAATCATTCGGCGACTGGCAACAGGAGAACGCCAAGCCCAAACTTACCGTGGTTGAAGGCGAAAGCTGCAGCCCGGATGGTGATTGCGGGTAAATCACACAAATTTTCAAACAGCCTTATTTCTTAACGGTTGTAATTTAGTACACAAGGAAATAAATTGTGCATAAATAAAATGTTGCTATCTTTGTGATAAAGATACTTAGTGTAATTTTTACACCAATATTTATCCAAAATGGATTCAGCTTTGCATCAACCTGTTACAACATCACGCCTGGCACTTCGCATTGCCGTTGGAGCTATGTTTTTTATGGCAGGATTATGTTTTGCAAGCTGGGCGTCGCGTATCCCAACTATCCAGCAAACGCTTCACTTATCTGATGCTGGTTTGGGCGGTGTATTACTTGCCATTCCTACAGGGTTGATGTGCTCTTTACCATTTACAGGCTGGATCATCACCAAAATTGGCAGTCGCAAGTTGCTTATCATCGCTATCAGTTTATATGCCTGCTTTCTTGTCGGGCTGGGTGCAGCACGAACCACAGTCGAGCTTATCTCTTGTTTATGGTGCTTTGGTTTTGTAGGTAATGCAGCAAATATTGCGGTAAACACACAGGCCGTTGCTGCTGAAAGGCTGTATGAAAAGCCAATTATGGCTTCGTTTCACGGGATATGGAGCCTGGCAGGCTTTACCGGAGCAGGTATCGGTATTTTTATGATCGGTCATAAAATCATCCCTTTTCATCATTTCATTGCTATTTTGGTTTTGATTGTTATCGGTGTCATTGTGACTTCAAGACAATTGAATAATGACAGTGGGTCAGTAGGCAAGGGGGAAGTTGTTGTGCTCTCCATCCGCGATCGTTTGCGGACAATGGTACCGCTGCTTAAACTAGGCGTTATTGCTTTTTGTTCGATGATCTGCGAGGGAACGATGTTTGACTGGAGCGGAGTATACTTCAGGAAAGTAATTCATGCAGAAAATGGTTGGATCGGCGCCGGGTATTTCGCATTTATGTGTTTTATGGCAATGGGAAGGTTTGTAGCCGACTGGTTCGCCGGAAAATTTGGTTTGAAACGAACATTGCAGATCAGCGGTACGTTAACGGCTACTGGCTTATTGGTATCAGTAATCTTTCCTTACTTATGGCCATCTATTTTTGCCTTTATGCTGGTAGGGATCGGGGTGTCATCCGTAGTACCTATGATCTATAGCTCTGCGGGGAAAACAGCTACAATGTCTCCCGGCGTGGCACTGACAGCTGTATCAACCATTGGTTTTTCAGGGTTTATGATCGGGCCGCCACTTATTGGTTTTATAGCGGGTATAGCCACATTACGGGCATCATTCCTGTTGATCGCCTGTATGGGAATGTGCGTGGCCATTCTTTCAAGCAAAGCCAGATTGGATTGATCTAAAGCTGGTTTAAATCCCTATCGGTTGGATTCAGGATATATTCAAACTTTTCGTATCCGTTCCTGAATACAAATTGTAATCTTTCTTTAGGCTCATCAATGTCTAATGATAAAGAACCTAACACTTCCGGAAGATTATCTCTTACCAGTTTCAGGTCGGTAATATCGGGCATTTTTACAGAGATGTCATTTCCTGCTGGTTCAATTTCCCAGCCGTGCAGGTTAGCCGCCTTCAGCAGTTCTATCCATTTTTGTTGGTATGCATTCATGAAATTGCTTTATGATAAAAGCAGATTCAGCCTAAAATGGTTTGCTTATGATCAGATTTAGTTACCGTTCATCAACTTACCATAAACAGCCAGAGGCGTCAACCGATTTTGGAACATGGTCGTCGGGCTGTCATAAAACAGTTTGAAATCATCTGCACTTAGCTGCCCCGGATAAGGTGCATAAAAGTGATGCGTATTGGCATTTCGCCATAAAAGCACGTAGGAAGTTTTATATTTTGAAATAACCGGCAGCAAGGTTTTCGTCCACCAATCAGCTGCAGGGATGCCTTCATAGCCGGTTTCGGCAAGGCATGCCAGTTTATGATATTTTGCACCAATAACATCAAGCAACCCTAAGCGAAGGTTAAGGTACCATTTGTAATCTTTAATACTTTGGTAACAATAGTTATCAAAGCCAATAAAATCCACGTAATCGTCTCCGGGATATCGATCCATAAATTCAGCTTCGGTATTAAAATCTGCCACCGAATAGACGATGAGCAGATTGTGCAGCTTTTTGGTATTTCGCAAGTAATCAATGGTGAATTTCCATAAAGTCTTAAAATCTTCGGCAGATGAAGTGTTTTTGCACCACCAGAACCAATTCTCGGTCAGCTCGTGAAATGGGCGAAATAAAATAGGTATAGGCTCGCCTTCCGGCCCTTTTAAACTTTTGAGATATTTGGCTGCCTTATCCAAATTGTTAACATAATCCTGGTGATGGCTACCTCCGGGAATTAATTCTTTTACGGTTTGCATGGTGGTATCCCAGGCTGTTTTTCCATTAACCGGGTTATCCATGTGCCAGCAAAAGCTATTAATGCTGCCATGTGCGTATACCTGTTGTACCAGCTTCTTTTGAAGTTTGAAGGGTATGCCATTAATGTCATGAATACTATCGTGCTCTATTCTTGCCAAATCCCAGCCATAAACCGCCGGATAATCACCCGTTACACTTTTTATATCGGAACGATTAGGTTCAAATTTCCACCCCACACCATAAGCCAGATCATCATGGTGACCAAGCATTACACCTGCTCCTGCCAAACGCTGCATGCTGCTGAAAAGCCAGCGCGTTTCTTTAGTAGCCTGTTTATCGCAGGGGGGATAGGTTTGGGCATGAGTGATTGAAACAAGTAATAATAAGGCAGTAAAAAAGGGATAGAAAGTATACTTCATTATTTTATTTAAAGCAATGCCATCCTACCCTTTGCGCATAGGATGACATTGTACCTGATTACTATTTAGTCAGTTTCAGCATTATCACATCATGTGATGCTATGGTTTGCCTGAAAGCTTTTTGTGTTGTACCAACGTCCTTATGTACCCAAAGATCGCGCAGTTTGTAACTGGTTTTGCTGAAGTCAACATCGGTATTGGATATTTTATCCTGAATCATATGCGCAGCCCAATCAAAATTGACAGTCTGTGAACGGTCTGAGCGATTCAGGAACAACACAGCCAGGTTACCGTCACTTAATGGTTTTACCAATATTTCCATACCGTCAAATTCGTAATATTTAAAGCACTCCACGCCCATTGCATCCTGATTTACGGCGATTG
>Ga0310811_10002848_pt1 | contig 21706 bp, 21 predicted proteins | sample YCmetagenome_FD_207642 | JGI IMG/M metagenome (GOLD analysis project Ga0310811, IMG submission 207642) | Soil microbial communities from experimental microcosm in Duke University, North Carolina, United States - YC | ecosystem: Engineered > Artificial ecosystem > Soil microcosm > Unclassified ...
CCCAGCCCGAGGAACAGCGCTGCATAAAGCCAAATCTCAAGTGTATGAATGGCAACAATGCCAAGCGACGCGCTGAGCAAGAGGGTCAGGGGCGTGATACGCAGCTTCCGTATAAGGTGGCTGTGAGAGCGCAAGAGGCCCATCACCATGTTGAGTCCGATGAGATGGACCATCACCGTGATGACCACCATGGCGCTTGAGAGTGCCAGCTGATTCAGCATTACCGTACCTCCGGCGACAATGTTGCAGTTCGAACGCGCGAAATGCCACTTTCCGCTTTCGACCAAATGCGATCATGTGCGTCAGGGCTTGCCTCGGCTGACCTTTTCCTCAGCCATCTTTCTTGCAACTCGCGCGGCATATTCGGCATCCTTGCCTTTTAGCGGCCCGCCGTGGGGCGGCGTGCACTCCTTTCCCACACTGTCGCCAAGCCTGACGCACATGCTGATCGCGTTCTCCAGCATACCTTGATAGTAGGATACAAATACCGTGTGCGCGCGCGTTGCTGACGCTACGCGGTTCTTGAATCCCTGGTCCTTGCACAGGGCGCGCCCGTCGAACGCCGCAACTTCGGGCTCCTCGGCCTTGGGATCGAAGTGAATTTTGACCCGCGGATCATCCTCTTGGATTGGCTTTATTCGCGCCGCGCGGAAATAGTCGATCTGACGCTGTGTCCATTCGAGGTTTCCATAATATTGGGCGACGGCGTCACGCACATCCTTGCGTTCAATGGACGACAGGCCACCAGCTCCCATCAATTCCTGATAGACTGAAGTCGGCACCGTCAGCGCGGGCATCAGCGGTAGCGTAGTGATCGCCTGAAACTCCGGGTTGGTTGGGCATTTCCCTTCAGCCAACTTGACGGCAAAATCCTGCTCCCGGTTGAGCATAGTACTTAGATCGTCCCGAAACGAACGGATGACGATAAGGTCAATCTCGCTCTCCTCGAGCAGACGTTCCATCAGCCTGTCGTGCCGCGCCGCCTCGTTTCGGCTGGTGGCCCATTCGTTGAGCTCGAAGGCGATCAGGATCCCCGCAACCACGCTCATGGTTTCAAGCGACAGCAGCGCCCATTCACGCCCGTCGATGCCCCGAAACGCACTGCCCACGCGTTTGAAAAGCAACACGCCCCCCCTGTGGATGCGAATATGCCCGATGGCTGGCACAATATCAGCACTGACGGCAAGTGGTTGCCATTCCTAGGACTGGCGTAATGACCGCTATCGACCCAAAGCGGACATTACGCCGGCGATGCATTCCCTAAGCTCGGCCTAAGCCAATACTTCATGACTCCGTAGCGATATTCCGCGGCGTCGATCTCAAGGCCGGCGCGGCCGATCAGATCGGCCATTTCGTCCCGGTCATATTCAGCGACATGGTCGTTGTCGGAATAAATCAGCTCGCGCCCCAAATGCTGTCGCACCGAGTTCAACGGGAAGGCATCAAAATCAGGCACCTCGACATAAGTCCGCTCGAAGCGATGCGCGAGGCGAAGCACGGCTTCCGGATGGTCGAGATGTTCAAGCACATGTGACATGATCAGCACGTCGAACTTCGTGCCGGAATCGTCGAGATATTGCTGGGCGTCGCATTCGACGAACTCGATGCCCGGGTAGGCCGAACGGGCGAGTGCCAGCTTCTCGCCGCTGTGGTCGACCCCGACGACTTGCCTGGCCATTCCGGCCAGCTTGTTGGTCATCTGGCCACTACTGCAGCCGAGGTCGAGAATGGCGTCCTCGGAGCGGATGCGGCAGTAGAGGAAATCATTGCCGGCCAATTGGTCGAGTTTGAGCCGCGTGGCGCTTTCATGGGCGAGCCGCCAGCTGATCCAATTGAGATCGAGCAGGGCGTGGAGCTTACGCCGCAGGGACAGCGGGGCGAAAGCGTTCAACTTGTAGGCGATCGAGACCAGCCATTGACGCCGCTTCTCGCGACCAAAACGCACTCCCATCCGCCACCCAATAGATCAATGAGTCGGAGCGCTCAATGCGGCGGCTTAGGTCAGGAGCAGCGTCGCGCACCGCCGCCGCCATGCTTCGCTAGTCAGCCCTGAGCCGGGTTGGCCGCGCGGTTCATTGCTTCCAGCTTCTGGCGGAGGCTGACGTTGAAGCCATGTTCCAGCACGTGCCGGGCATCCGGATTGGCCGCCAGATAGGCGTTCAGCGCGCGGCCCTGGGCGCACCAGAAGCGGGACTGCTCCGACAGGGTGACGGTGGCGATGGCCGCCGATTCGCCGAGCACGGTCGCTTCGCCCAGCAATTGCCCGGCAACCGCGCGCCCGACCAATTTGCCGTGCGTGTGGACGTCCGCTCCCCCGGAAGCGAGGTAGTACAGCTGCGCCGCCGGCTCCCCCTCGTGGATCAGCACGTCGCCGGGCCGCCCGTCCATCCAGATGCCCTGGTCGATCAGCCGCCGCGCCTGCGCCCGGCCCAGTCCGGCGAGCGGCCCGGCCAGCATCTGCTGCTCGACCGCATTGAACTTGGCGGAACGGTTGGCGACCAGCCCGCTGAACGCCTGGACGCCGGCGATGATCAAAATCAGGAACGGTAGGATCGAGCCGAGCAGCCCATGCTGGCTGGCGCCGTAGATCAGGCCCGCGACGCCCGCGACGCCCAGCATCACATGCCCGGCCAGCCTGGACCGCGCCAACAATGCGCCCAGCGCCGCCGCGAAGATGACAATGTAGAGGCCGAGCATCGCGGTCATCGAGGATCTTATCCCTCCGACCGCGCGCTGAACGTATCGACCAACACGTCGAGCTGGGCCTGGCAATCGGCGCGGATCAGGCTTTGCGCCATCCCTTCAAGACCCGACGGAATCGGCGACAGCTGGCGGAGGGTCAGCGTGGCGGGTTGCGCAAGTCCCGAGACGTTGATGCGCTTGCCGGTCTTCACGGAAATATCCGCCGGCCAGGATGCCTCAAACTGGTTGGCATCGAAATGCACCTTGGCGGCCTTGCCGTCGGAATCCGTCAGCGTCACGTCCGCGGCAGCGGCGGCCTCGGGGCGATAGAGCGTCAGCTCGCTCGGATTGGCGATGCAGACATTGCCGGTCCGGCCAAGGTCGGCCTGCCAAACGCTGCGTGTCCCGCCGGTACCGCGCACGGCCCCCAGCCGGACCCGGCGGGCGCTGGTTCCGGCGGTGCGAGCCGTGGCCGATGCATTGGCCGCGCTGGCGGCAACGCTGAAATTGCCCGGCCCGTTCAGGGTCCGAGTCCCGCGGGAATCGAGCAGGATGACCGTGTCGGTCGCCTTCAGCTTCAGCACATGATCGTCCGGCAGGGCCTTGCCCGGCGGATATGCGGCGGCCGAGGGTCCGGACGAGCGGACCACCAGCACCGCCGCAGCGGTGGAGGTCGAAGCGAGAAGTGCGGCACTTGCCGCGATCAGCAACAGGCGGGCCATTTCATTTCTCCTTGAGCTTGAACGCGCCTCCCGGCCCCGCCTCCCTCAGGCGGCAGGCAAAGGCCGCTAAGGCCGCATCATTATCTTGGGTTAAGCAAATTTGCTCGATTGCGTCGAGGGCGGAACGATCCCCCGCATCGAAGGCGTTCCAAAGGCGGACAAGTTCTTCGCGAAGCTTTGGATCGAAATCTGGCGCCGGTTCCCACACCACGATTGGCGTGTCGCGGCCGGACAGCACGATCCGCCCCATCGGGCGGAAGCAGTCGATCGTCGTTCGGCTGCGCGCCTCCTCGCTGATCAGGGCTACCGTCTTCAGATATTTGTTGGCGCCTTCCAGCCGGGCGGCGGCGTTCATCGCGTCGCCCAGCGCGGTGTAGCTGATGCGGCCTTCGCCGCCGAAGTTGCCGACCACGGACTCGCCATAGTGGAGGCCGACGCGGGTGCGGCCGAGCTCGATCCCGTCTTCGCTATGCTGCCTCGAAAATTCCAGTGTGAAGCGGTTCATGGCGAGAAGCGCTGTGGCGGCATGATCGGCGTCGTCCTCATGCGCGATGGGGGCCCCCCAAAAAGCCACGACGGCGTCGCCGACGAACTTGTCGATCGTCCCGCCCTGGTCGAGGACGATGTCGCACATGCCGTCGAGATAGGCGTTGAGCAGGGATGCGACCCGGTCTGGCGTCAATTTGTGGCTGAGGCCGGTGAAGCCCTCGATGTCGGTGAACAAGGTGTAGATCGATCGTTTCTCGCCGGTCAACGACAGCTTCTTGGGGTCGCGAAGGATCTGGGCGGCAATATCGCGCGGCAGATATTTGCCGAGCGCGGACTGGGCGTAACGCCGCTGCTCCGACCCGGCGGCGCGCACCGCGGCTCCGGTCGCGGCATAGGCCAGGCCCCAGCCGCCGAGCCATCCGAACGCGGGCAGCCCATAGGTGTCGATGCCGTGCCACTCATAATAGAAGGGCGCGAACCCGAAGAAGGCGAGCTGGCCCACGATCACGAATGCAACCACCCACGGCCGGACATCGAGCATGGCGGTAAAGGCGCCGCATAGGACCACCAGGATTGCCAACGCCCATAATGCGACGGGACCGGCCGAGCTCGGCAGGCGCTGGTCGAGCAGCTGCGCCGCCATGGTGGCATGCGCTTCCAGTCCGCTCATTGTCGGGGAATTGGCGAGTACGCGCGTCTCGGGCGTTTCGAATTGGTCGAGATCCGGAAAATCCCCGCCAATAAGCACGATGCGGCCCTTCACCTGGCCGGCCAGTATCGGCGCAGTCGCCTGGTCTGCGAAAAGGTCGATGGGCATGCTTGCAAAGACCGGGCGCTCGCCGTTTGACGGCAGCCTGAACTCGATGCTCCCCTGATAGGAGAAATCGCGACGCGCGCCGGTCACCGCCATCGGCAGGAAGGTAGCGAGCCCGGGCGGCAAGGAAGGCCAGCGGCGCAAGACATTGTCCGTATCGGGCTCAAATCGCACCGACGCAGGCTGCACCTGGGTTCCGTGAAGCTGGGCAAACCAGCGGGTCATGAACTGCTGCTGCCATTGCTCGACCTCCGGCCCGGCGGTGGCTCGAGTAGCGTAGGCCAGCTTTACCGGCGTGCGCATGTTCTTCAGCGTCGCCAGCAATAGCCCGTCGTCCGGCTGCGGCTGGTCGATCAATATGTCGATGCCGATAGCCTTGGCCCCCATTCGGTCGATGTTGGCCAACGCCCGGGAGAGCATCGTGCGGCTGAGCGGGGAGCGCTGCTGCGTCGCCTTGAGCGTATCCTGGGTGTAGGGGATCAGTATAATCCGATTGTCCTGGGCGACCTTGCGCTGATTTTCGCCGGTTACCTCGCGGAAGTCGAACAACGCGCGTTCGGCGTCGGTCGAAATGGGAATGGTCTTGCCAAACACCGGCAGGTCGACCGGCGCTTCCCAGCTGTAGCGGGCGAACAGGATCGCCCAGACCAGGATCAGCGCGGTGACGATCATTCGAGTTGGCGGGACCTTGCGCAGTTCATTGATGGCGCTCTGCAATGTCGGCTGTTCGTCGCCGGCGAGCGGATCAGGCCCCAGCGTCCAGCGGCGGCGCGGCTGATCCACGCTCAGCGGCCCTTCCCGTGGCACTCGTTCATCCGCCGACCCCCGTCCGCGGCGCGACATGCGACTCGCTGCCGCGCCCAAGCGGTTAACTTGCGATAAAAAGCGGCGAGTTCAAAGGCGCGCGGCGCGCGCCTGGTCCAGCGCCAGTTCGGCCAGCGGTTCCAGCTGCCCAACCATCTGGGCGGCATGGGCCGAAGACGCATTGCCGCGTGCCAGGCGGCCCTTGATGCCGTGCAGGATCGCCGCGAGGCGGAACATCACGAACACCACCAGATAGTCGACGTTGGGCAAGTGGTCGCGGCCGGTGCGGCGGCCGTAGGCGGCGACATATTGCTGTTCGGAAGGAATGCCGAGCGCGGCAAGATCGAGGCCGGCAAGGCCGGTGAAAAGGCCGGCCGGCATCCGGTACATCAGCATATGATAGACAAAGTCCGCGGCCGGATCGCCGAGCGTCGACAATTCCCAGTCGAGGACTGCAGCGACCCGCGCTTCATCGGGCGCGAAAATCATATTGTCGCAACGAAAATCGCCGTGCACGACGCGCGCGTCGCCGCTGTCCGGCGGCAAGTGCTGCTCCAGCCAGCCGACCAGCGTATCCATCTGGGCCAAACGGCCCGCCTCGACGTCGGATTGATATTGCTTTGACCAGCGCGCCAGCTGGCGCTCGACGAATCCGGTGGCCTTGCCATAGTCGCCAAGCCCGATCGCCTCCGGATCGTAGCAATGCAACTGCGCGATCGTCGCATTCATCGCGTCGAAATGCGCGGCGCGCTCCTCGGGCGACATGCCGGGAAATGCCGCTTCCCAGACGATCCGTCCCTCGACCAGGTCCATGACGAAGAAGGGCGTGCCGATAACGGCCTCGTCCTCGCACAAACCATAGATGCGCGGCGCCGGGAAACCTTGCTTCCCAAGAGCGCTCATGACGCGAGCCTCGCGCTCCACGGCGTGGGCGCCGGGCAGAAGCTTGCCTGGCGGCTTGCGGCGGAGGACATAGGCTCGGCCCGGCGTATCGAGCCGGTAGGTCGGGTTGGACTGGCCGCCCTTGAACTGACTGACGGTCAAAGGTCCCGCGAAGTCCTCGACATGGCTTTCCATCCACCGCTCAAGCGGCTCGACGTCAAACCGCAGCCGCTCGCTGACGTCGCGTGTGCCGGTGTTGGCTTCGGTGCGGTCCATGGCCGGGCACAATGGAAGTGAGGCGGAGCGATTGCAATTGCACGGCGTTTTGTAAGCATGGCGCGAATTGTCCACCTGTCCGACCTCCATTTCGGAGCCCATGACGAGCGGCTGGTCGAAGCGGTCGAAGCGAGCGTCGATGCGCTTGCCCCCGACCTCGTCGTCATTTCAGGCGACTTCACCCAGCGCGCCCGGACCGACCAGTTCAAGCAGGCCTGCGAGTTTCTCGCCCGGCTGAATTCCAGGGGCCATGAAGTGCTCGGCGTCCCGGGCAATCACGACGTGCCGCTGTACGATGTCTTGCGTCGATTCCTGTCGCCGCTGACCCGCTACCGCCGATACATCGACGATAGCCTTTGCCCGTTCCACGAGATCGCTGGAGCGGCGGTGCTGGGCATCAACACCGCGCGGTCGCTGACGTTCAAGGATGGGCGAATCAACCAGAACCAAGTCGATTTCATCCGCGACACCTTCGCCCGGACTCGTTCCGACACGGTGCGGGTCCTGGTTACGCACCATCCGCTTTTCGCGCTGCCGGTCGGAGACGGCCCGGAGCTCGGAAAAGCGATCGGGCGCCAGCAGCTGGCCCTGGATGCCATCGCCGAGGCCGGCGTCGACCTGCTCCTCGCCGGACACAATCATCGAGCGTCGGCCCATCACGCGCATGAGCTGGCAACAGGAGCGGGCCCGGCGCTTGTGATCCAGGCGGGGACCGCGACCTCGACCCGGCTGCGCGAGGAGCAACAGAGCTTCAACCTGATCGAGGCCGCGCCCGGTCGAGTGGCAGTGACGGTGCAGTCATGGGACGGCACCGAATTCGCTCCGTGCGATGCCGGCCGGTTCGTCCAGGGCGACAAGAGCTGGACGAGCATGACCGGCGAGCATTTGGCCGAGGCGCCGGAGGCTTGAGTCTGATGGCGCCGCGCGCCTAAGGACGGCTCGAAACCAAGGGGGAGGATTGATGGACGGGGCGGCAATCGAAACCATGGACCTGCCGCATTTCGACCTGGGCGAATTCGTCCGCCGGGTGCTGGCCGAGGATTTGGGCTCGGGCGGGGACGTCACGTCGAAGGCGACGATCGACGCCAATGCCCGCTTCGCCGCCGAGATGAACTGCCGCGAACCGATCGTGGTCGCGGGGCTTGAGATCGCGATCGCTTTTTTCCGGGTTTGCGACCGGGAAGTGCGTGTCGAACGGCTGGCCCAGGACGGCGACGCGGTTGCGGCCGGGACGGTCTTGCTGCGGCTCGAGGGCAATGCCCGGGCGATGCTCGCGGCGGAGCGGTCGGCACTCAACACGCTGCAGCATCTGTCGGGGGTCGCGACGCTCACCCGCCACTATGTCGACGCCATCGAAGGGACCGGGGCGACCCTGCTCGACACGCGCAAGACCATTCCCGGGCTTCGCCTGCTGGAGAAATATGCCGCGCGGATGGGCGGGGCCGAGAATCATCGCATGCGGCTCGACGACGGCTTGCTGATCAAGGACAATCATGTCGGAGTGGCCGGCGGAGTGGCGGAAGCGGTCGCAGCGGCAAAGGAATATGGCAGCGAGCTGCCGATCCAGGTCGAGGTCGACCGGGTCGAGCAGATCGAGCCGGCGCTGGCCGCGGGCGCGGACCGCTTGTTGCTCGACAATATGAAGCCGGATATGCTGCGCGAGGCGGTGGAGTTGGTCGCTGGACGGGTTCCTCTCGAGGCCTCCGGCGGGGTCAGGCTCGACACGATCCGCGCCATTGCGGAGAGCGGCGTCGACTATATTTCGGTCGGGCGGATCACCCAGTCCGCGCCCGCGGTCGATATCGGCCTTGACTATGTGTTAAAGGACTGACGGCATTTTTTGCGCGCCATTTAGCCTTGGTCGGCCTATAGGGACGGCAAACCATTATTGGAGACGCAATTGTTTAAAGGCTTGAAGCCCGTTCTTTACGGTGGCCGCGAGGTGTGGCCGCTGATTGAGGGCGGCAAGGGCGTCTCCGCGACCAACCATGCCAGTTCGGGCGCCTGGGCGGCGGCGGGCGGCATCGGCACCGTCTCTGCGGTCAACGCCGACAGCTATGACCCGGAAGGCCGGATCATCCCTCAAATCTACAAGGCTCTGACCCGCCGCGAGCGCCATGAGGAGCTGATCCACTACGCTGTCGAAGGCGCTGTGGCGCAGGTCAAGCGGGCATATGAGATTGCCGGCGGCAAGGGCGCGATCAACATCAACGTCTTGTGGGAGATGGGCGGCGCGCAGCGAGTGCTGCACGGCGTCCTCGAGCGAACCAAGGGACTGGTAACCGGAGTCACCTGCGGCGCCGGCATGCCCTACAAGCTGAGCGAAATCGCCGCTTCCTACGGCGTCAGCTATTTGCCGATCATCTCCTCCGGCCGCGCCTTCAGCGCGCTGTGGAAGCGGGCCTATTCCAAGGCCGCCGAATGGCTCGCCGCAGTGGTCTATGAGGACCCGTGGCTGGCCGGCGGGCATAATGGCCTCAGCAACGCCGAGGATCCGCGCAAGCCGCAGGATCCTTATCCCCGGGTCAAGGCCCTGCGCGAGACGATGCGCGAGGGCGGCATTGCCGACAGCGTGCCGATCGTCATGGCCGGCGGCGTGTGGCGGCTCGACGAGTGGAACGACTGGATCGACAATCCCGAGCTCGGGCAGATCATGTTCCAGTTCGGCACGCGCCCGCTGCTGACCCAGGAAAGCCCGATCCCGCCGGCGTGGAAGGCGCGGCTGATGAACCTGGAGGAAGGCGACGTCCTGCTCCACCGTTTTTCGCCCACCGGCTTCTATTCGTCGGCGGTGCGCAACCCGTTCCTCCGCAACCTGGAGGCGCGCAGCGAGCGGCAGATCGCCTATACCAAGGAGGCGATCGGCGACCATGCGTTCGAGCTTGACGTCGGCATCGGCACCAAGCGGCATTATTGGGTCACCAAGGGCGACCTGCAGCATGCCCGCGAATGGTATGGGGCCGGCTTTACCAACGCGATGAAGTCGCCCGACGACACGCTGATCTTCGTCACTCCGGAAGAAGAAAAGATGATCCGCGCCGACCAGGCCGCCTGCATGGGCTGCCTGTCTCAATGCAGCTTCTCCAGCTGGGCGGACAATGAGAAGAATTCCACCGGCAGGCTGGCCGATCCGCGCAGCTTCTGCATCCAGAAGACGTTGCAGGACATCGCCCATGGTGGACCGGTCGAGGAAAACCTCATGTTCGCTGGCCATGCGGCGTTTCGCTTCAAGAGCGATCCATTTTATTCGAACGGCTTCGTGCCGACCGTGAAGCAGCTCGTCGATCGTATCCTGACGGGGGCCTGATGCTGAAGCGGGGGCTGGGTGTCGCGTTGCTGCTGGCCGTTGCGACTTCGGCGAGCGCTCAGGAGAAAAAGCCGCCCTATTGGGCGTCGATCGCCAGCGGCGAGGCGATGATGCGTACCGGTCCCGGCCGCAACTATCCCGGCACCTGGCTGTACAAGCGCCGTGACCTGCCGGTCCGGGTCATCCAGATTTATCCAAACTGGCGCAAAATCCAGGATCCGGACGGAGAGCAGGGCTGGATGCTGGTGACGCTGCTCAGCGATCGCCGCACCGCAATCGTCAAGCCTGGCAGCGCGCGCGACATCCATGTGAAGCGCGATGCCAATTCTCCCGTGCGCTACCGGGCTGAGCCAGGCGTCGTCGGGCGCTTGGAGAAGTGCGACGGCAGCTGGTGCAAGATCCAGATCGGCAAGCGCGAGGGCTTTATCGCCGAGGGGGATGTCTGGGGCGTCGGCGAAGGCGAGGCCTTCGACTGACCGGTGCAAATCGGCAACTTAATCCGTTTGTGTAAAAGTCATGTTTTTCCCCAGTTGCCAATTTGTAACAGTGTTGGCACAAACGGGGTTGCCTAGGGAACCGGCGGGCCGATGTCAGGTTTCCGTGTTTTGCACCTGCATCGCGCTCGGCGGTGCACGAACGGGGAGTAATAGAGATGAATTTGCTGGCTACACGAACGCGCCTTCTCAGCGGCGCGGCACTCACACTTGGATTGACGATGATCGCGGCGTCGCCTGCACAGGCGGCTTGCTCCACCGTTGGCGGCGACACTTGGCTTTGCGCCGCAAACACGACGACGACCGATACTACTGGTTTCATAACTGGTACCGACCGCAATCCCACGTTCTTTGCGGATCTGGTCCCAACCTTCCTCGATGTTGACCCCGGTGTATTGGTCGATGGATTCGGCCTTGCCTGGGTCCAGAGTGACGCCGGCCAGGCGGGCACGAATGCGACAGCAATCACCAACGACGGCACGATCCAGGTCAACGCCGGCAACACACCGACGGCAGGCGGCGGCGATGGCGCCCTCTACATAAACGTTGGCAATGCCCCGGTGACCTACAGCGGCAGCGGTAGCATCAGCAATCTCGGAACTGGCGATGGTCTCGAGGTGGCGATCAACGGTACCGCCTCCCTTACCGTCAACACCAGCGGTTCGATTTTGGCCGCCAACGGCAGCGGCGTGCTCGTCACCAATGTGGCCGGATCGGGCGCGATCAGCGTGACCACGGGCGCGGTCACGGGTTCCGTGGATGGCATCAACATCGCGAGCAATAGCACTGCTGGCGCGGTAACGGTGGTCACCAACGGAGCGGTCTCCGGCGGCACCGGCTTCGGCATTCTCGCGTCGACGACCGGAAGCGGTCTCGTTCATGTTACGAACAACGGCGGTGTCTCGACTGGTGCTGGCGGCGGTCCCGCCATCTCCGCTGATAATTTCGGCAGCGGTAGCGTCATCGTCGACGGCAATGGCGCGATTACCGGCGGCACAGGCGGGCTCAGTGCACTGTTCTCGAACGTTACGGGCGGCGGCAATATCACCATCACCGGCAATGGCGCGGTTACTGGTAACGGTACCGGCGGCATTATTGCCCAGACCTCAGGCGGCAACGGCAACGTCAGCATCACGCGCGGCGGCGCTGTAAGCGGCACATTCGGCATCGACGCCTCGGCAGTCGGGACCGGCACGGTCGGTGTTACCACGACCGGCGCCGCAGCAACGATCACCGCCTCGGCGGGCGACGGCGTTCAGACGACGGCTGTGGATGGCCTTACGACCATCAATTTGGCGGGCGCGGTTAATGCGACCGGCGGCGACGGTGTTGACGCAACTGCAACTGGCACCGGCGGTATCACCGTCACCACCGCGGCCGTCACGGCCACCGGCGGCAACGGCATCGGGACTGTGACTACGACCGGCAACCAGATTATCAACGTCGGGGGTGCCGTCAGCGGCAGCGGCGCTGGGATGGATGGCGTTAACGCGCTTTCCACTGGCGGCGGCACGATTACGGTAAACGTCACCGGTGGCAACGTCACCGGCACGGATGATGCGATCTTCGTCGGCAGTGCCGGCGCCAAGATCATTAATGTCAGCGCGGGGCGGACTGTGTCTGGCGCCTTCGGCGTCGACTCGCAGGGCACCGGCAATACGACCATCAACAACTCGGGCACGATCAGCAGTGGCAATATCGCCATCCTGGCTGCCAACAATGCGGTCACGCTGAACAACAATACTGGCGGCACGCTTGGCGGCCGAGTGGTTCTCGGCGCCCTGGCCGATACGATCAACAACAGCGGCACCTGGAACGCCAGCCTGGCGTCTGACTTTGGCGCCGGCGTGGATGTTGTAACCAACAATGCCGGGGGCATCATCAATACCGCCACCGGCACGGGGATTGCCAACCTTGAAACGCTGACCAATGCGGGCACGATCAACACCACCGGCACGCTGACGTTCAGCGGCTTTGCAACGGTGCTGAGCAACACTGGCATTATCAATCTTGGGGCTGCTTCGGCGGTCACGGGGCTTGGCGCCACGACCAACGCGGCGGCAGGACGGATCAATGCCGGTGCGGGCTCGTCGCTGACGGGAACCGGTGCGTTCAGCAATGCCGGCACGATCGACACGGCTGGCAACTTCACGCTGGCCGGCTACACCTCGCTGAGCAACAGTGGCACGATGGACCTGGCAGCGGGCACGCTGACGGTTCCGGCGGTCCTGTTCACCAACAGCGGCACGATCATTGCCGACGAAGGTGCGACGACCATCACCGGTCAGACCAGCTTCGCCAATAGCGGCACGATCCGTCTGACCGATGGTGCCACCAATGACGTGCTGACGATCAACAGCGGGTTCGCTGCGTCGGGTGCATCTTCCCTCAGCATCGATTCTGACGGACTTACGGCGGACCGGCTTGTCATCAATGGTGGTGCAACCGGCACGACGGTCGTCAATGTCAGTGCGCTTCCCGGTGGGGTATTCTTCAACCCAACCGGGGTTCTGGTGGTCGATACGACGGCGGCGACGGGCACGTTCAATCTGGGCAGCACGATCGGCAATCCGCTGATGGACTTCAGCCTGTTGCGGAATGGGACTGATGTCTTCTTGATCACCCTGCCGAACGCCAATGCGTTCCATCCGCTGGCGCTGGTCAATGTCGGCCTCGACATGTGGTACCAGTCCAAGGACATCGTCGACAATTACCTGGCTCTGAAGCGCAGCGATCTCCAGCCAGGCGCCAACCCACTCGGCGTCTGGGGCCAGATTTACTGGGCCCGCGACCGCTACGGTGACGACGACACCCAGGTCGTGTTCGGCAACGACGTGTCCATCAACGAGCACCTGCGGACCGACCGGCGCGGTATCCAGGGCGGCGCCGACTACAACTTCGGCGGCGGTGTGGTTGGTTTGACCGCCGGCTGGGAGAAGGCCACGGCCGACATCGGCGGATCGAGCGCCGAGGTTCATGGCAAGGGCTGGAACATCGGCGCTTACGGCATGTTCGGATCGGCTACCGGCTTCTACGGAGCGCTGCTGGTCAAGTATGACAAGAACAAGCTGGAGCTCCAGGATACGCCGTTCGACGGTCTTAACGATCTCGACAGCCACAGCTGGGGTATTGAGGGCGACGCGGGCTACCGCATGCCGGTCGGCAGTTCGCTGATCGACTTCGGTCTTGGCCTGTCGGCGGTCAGCACCAAGATCGACGACTTCAGCTTCCTCAACGTCGACTATGACTACGACAAGGCGAAGAGCCTGCGCGGTTCGGCCGGTGCCCGGTTCGAAAGCGCGATGGGCGTGTTCGTCGATGCCAGGTTGTTCCATGAGTTCCATGACCACAACGACCTGAGCTTCGCCAGCGGCGCGGTGAGCGATACGATTGAAGCCGAGCGTAAGGGCACCTGGTTCCGCGGTGAACTCGGCTACGGCAAGCCGGCCAGCTCCGGCCCGATGGCCGCAGTCTGGGTCAACGCGGGCGACGTCCATGGCTTCGGCGTGAAGCTGGGCTTCCGGCTTGGTGGGGTTGAGGCAGCGCCTCCGCCGCCGCCTCCGCCGCCGCCGCCGCCGCCGCCGCCTCCGGCGACGCAGACCTGCCCGGACGGCTCGGTGATCCTGGCGACGGACGCCTGTCCGCCGCCGCCGCCGCCGCCTCCGCCTCCGCCGCCGCCGCCGGAACCGGAACGCGGCTAAGCGACGGGCGCACAGGCGCTGAGAAAAGGGACGGCGGCTCCGCAAGGGGCCGCCGTTTCCTTATTGGCGTCTCGGCGCTAGGCTGGCTTCAAAGGGGGAGGGGCCATGAAATGTGTATTGGCGCTCGCACTATTGGGATTATCGGCAATGTCCAACGCAAGCGAAACGAAGCCGGGCCTGGAACGGATTGGCGAACCCATGCTGGGCGCCCAGCGGCTTCCCTTCTCCAGCGCGGTCCGGGCCGGCGACACCGTCTATCTTTCCGGCGCGCTTGGCATCACCCCCGACGGAAAGCTGGGCGAGGGCATGGAAGCGCAGGCCAGGCTGGCGATGGACAATCTCGGTGCGGCGCTGAAGTCGGCCGGACTTGGTTGGGGCGACGTCGCCAAATGCACCGTAATGCTCGACAACATGGCCGACTGGCCGGCGTTCAACCAGGTCTATGTGACCTACTTCCCGGACGGAGAATATCCGGCGCGGAGCGCGTTCGGAGCTGACGGCCTTGCGCTCGGCGCGCTGGTCGAGGTCGAGTGCATCGCCTACGCGGCAAAGCGTTAGAGAAGAAGAGCGGCGAAGGCGCTGAGCCCAACCAGGGTCAACGGCGCCCAGCCGATATGTTTCCCGCGGCTGCCAAAGGCATCAACAAGCCCGCCGGCCGCAAAAACGATGCCGGTCGCAACGAGACCAACGGTCTGCGCGTGATCGGGCGCCCAGGCCCAGGCGAACAGGATCGCTGCAAGCACCAGGCCGATGCCGCTGGTCAGATGCCAGGCGAAGGGGACGATGAAGCGCGCCAGCGGATGCTTCATCACGCCCGCGCCGTCATCCAGCAGCGGCCGCACGAGGCGCCGCTGGCCGATCGCCGAATGAACGCACATCGTCATCGCCAGCAACAGCGAGGAAAGTGTCAGTGCGGCCTGAGCCAGGCTCATTTGAGCTCCTGCGGATTGCCGATTGTCCGGTTTAGCCGGATTGCCTCGCGGATCAGTTGTTCCGCAACCGCCGGGTCGATGGGCGTATCCTCGCGAAGGGCAAGCGTGCGCAGTTCATACTTGCCGCCGCCCGTCAGGCGCGGCTCGATGCCGAGCATCCGCTTGCCGCGCCAAAAGCCGAAAAGGACTCGGTCCTCTTCGGCGCGGATCATGAAGGCCGGGCCATTCGCCAGATAAACGAGATGACCCCACTTGATGGTCTCATCGGCATCGCCGATCCCGGCCGCAATGCCACGCAACAGATCGACACGGTTGCGCCGCCAGCCGTCAATCGACTGAACATATTCATTGGGGCTGGCACGGAGCGGGCCAGAGCGCTTCATCATGAGGCGGACCTCGCCAACAAGCTCCCCGCCATTATGCAACCCGGCTTACGGCTTAACCTCTTCCGGGACGGCCATGAAAGCTACCCGCGTGACCGTCAGCTTCTCGCCCTTGTCGCTGGTCGTCTCCATCGACTGGCCAATTTCCGTCGGCGCCGTGGTCCAGCACTCTTCGCCCTTCTTGTCCATCGCGCTAGTGAAGCAGGCCTTGTCGTCCTTCATCACCACCGTACCGTGGTCGATGTGCTTGTCGCCCGACCAGGCGACATAATTGCCGCTGGCGTCGATGGACTCGGTTTCCTTCTTGCCCTCGCGGGTGAATTCCCAAGTGGTTTCGTTGATCTGGAATCCGGCCGGGGTAGCCGCATTGGCTTCCATGCCCATGTTGGATTCCATCGCCATGTTGGTGTCCGTCGCGTTCATGTCGTTTGCCGGCTCGGCGGGCTTGTTGCACGCCATAAGCGCTAGCACGGCCAGCGAAGTCATTACGATCCGCATTGCCTCTCTCCCTGTGTAGCGAGGAGGCGCTGGTAGCAGCTTTGGCGGCCTAGCGCACCTGTCGCCTAGACCAGCTCAACCGCGACCGCCGTGGCCTCGCCGCCGCCGATGCAAAGCGAAGCGACGCCCCTGGTCTTGCCCTTGGCCTTGAGCGCGCCGATCAGCGTGACGATCAGCCGCGCGCCGCTGGCACCGATGGGATGGCCGAGCGCGGTCGCGCCGCCATGGACGTTGATCTTGTCGTGCGGAATGCCGAGGTCGCGCATGGCGAACATGGCGACGCAGGCAAAGGCCTCGTTGACCTCGAACAGGTCGACATCGTCAACGGTCCAACCGGCCTTCTTCAGCACCTTCTCCATGGCGCCTGCAGGGGCGATGGTGAACTCGCTCGGCTCGCGGGCATGGGCGGCGCTCGCCACAATGCGGGCGATCGGCTTCAGGCCCTTGGCCTCGGCGTCCGACTGGCGGGTCAGCACCAGCGCGGCGGCTCCGTCGGAGATGGACGAGCTGGTCGCCGCAGTGATGGTGCCGTCCTTGGCGAAGGCCGGCTTCAGGGTCGGAATCTTGTCGGGGCGGCCGCGGCCCGGCGCCTCGTCGGTGTCGACTACCGTCTCGCCGCCACGGCCCTGGATCACGACCGGCACAATCTCGTCCTTGAACGCACCGCTATCGATGGCGGCCTTGGCGCGGGCCAGGCTCTCGATCGAATAATTGTCCTGATCCTCGCGGGTCAGCTGGTACTGGTTGGCGGTTTCCTGGGCGAAGGTGCCCATCGCCCGGCCCGGCTCATAGGCATCCTCGAGCCCGTCGAGGAACATATGATCGTAAGCGGTATCGTGACCGATGCGCGCGCCCGAACGGTGCTTCTTGAGCAGGTACGGTGCATTGGTCATCGATTCCATGCCGCCGGCGACGATCAGGTCGGCGTTGCCGGCCTTCAGCGCTTCCTCGGCCATGATCACGGTTTGCATGCCCGATCCGCACACCTTGTTGACGGTCGTCGCCTGGACCGACTTCGGCAGGCCCGCCTTGATCGCCGCCTGGCGGGCCGGAGCCTGGCCAAGGCCGGCAGGAAGCACGCAGCCCATGTAAATACGGTCGATTTCATCACTGTTCACACCGGCGCGTTCGACGGCCGCCCTGACGGCTGTCGCGCCGAGGTCGGTGGCGGCGACCTCGCCGAGGGCGCCCTGCATTGAACCCATCGGCGTGCGGGCGGCGGACAGGATGACGATCGGATCGGTAGCCATGGGAAATGCTCTCTTCGATTTGGATTGTTGCAGCGCACATAAGCGCTTGTAGGGAGTCGTTCAATCAGCCGTTGCCCTCAAACCAAAGCCTGTTAGGCTCAGCGCCCATGAACAGGGACAAGCTGCTCCTCGCCGCGGGATGCGCGGCCTTCCTCACCGCGGTTGCAACCGCCCAGGCTCCTGCACCGCCCGCTGCCGCTCCGGCGCCGCCGCCCTTCAAGAATCTTCAGGTATTCCCGAAGAACATCGGCCGGCCGGAACTGATCAGCAACATGAAGTTCTTCGCCCAGTCGCTCGGCGTACGCTGCACTCATTGCCACGTTGGTACCGAGGGCCAGCCGCTGTCGACCTTCGACTTCGCGTCGGACGCAGCGCCGACCAAGCTTGTCGCCCGAAAGATGCTGGCGATGGTCCACCGCATCAACCAGCAGGACTTCGGCGTCACCGACTTCAAGGACGTCAAGGTGACCTGCTTCACCTGCCATCGCGGCTCGACCAAGCCGCTGACCGCGCCGCCGCCGGACGTAAACCTGGTTCCGCCACCGCCTGCGCCGGCTCCGAAAGCGTCCGAGCGGGGCTGACAAGTCTCCATCGTCTCTGCTAGCGCCCCGGCGACAGGAGAGACTTAGATGAGCGACATGCCCGGCCTCGACTTCGGCCTTGGTGAAATGGCGGATACGATCCGCGAGACGACCGAGCGCTTCGCCCGCGAACAGATCGCGCCGATCGCGGCAGAGATCGACGAAAAGGACGAGTTCCCCAAGCAGCTGTGGCCGCAAATGGGCGAGCTTGGCCTCCACGGCATCACCGTCGAAGAAGAATGGGGCGGGCTTGGCCTCGGCTATCTCGAGCATGTCGTCGCGCAGGAGGAAGTCGCGCGTGCCTCGGCCTCGGTCGGCCTAAGCTATGGCGCGCACAGCAACCTCTGCGTCAACCAGATCCGCCGCTGGGCGAACGAGGATCAGAAGCGCAAATATCTCCCCAAGCTAATCAGCGGCGAACATGTCGGATCGCTGGCGATGAGCGAGGCCGGTGCGGGCAGCGACGTGGTCGGAATGAAGCTTCGTGCCGAAAAATCAGGCAACGGCTACCGGCTCAACGGCACCAAATTCTGGATCACGAACGGGACTCACGCCGACACGCTGGTGGTCTATGCCAAGACTTCCCCCGAGGACGGCAGCCGCGGCATTACGACTTTCATCATCGAAAAGGACATGGAGGGCTTTTCGATCGGCCAGAAGGTCGACAAATTGGGCATGCGCGGCAGCCCGACCGCCGAGCTGGTGTTCGATGACTGTTTCGTCCCGGCCGAAAATATCATGGGTCCTGAGAACGGCGGGGTCGGCGTCCTGATGAGCGGCCTCGACTATGAGCGGACCGTGCTTGCCGGCATCCAGCTCGGCATCATGCAGGCCTGCCTCGATACGGTCATCCCCTACGTCCGCGAGCGCAAGCAGTTCGGCAAGCCGATCGGCAGCTTCCAGCTGATGCAAGCCAAGGTCGCCGACATGTACGTCGCGCTCAATTCGGCGCGGGCTTATGTCTACCAGGTCGCCAAGAGCTGCGACGCGGGCAAGACCACGCGGTTTGACGCGGCGGGTGCCATCCTGCTGGCGAGCGAAAGCGCAGTGAAGGTCGCCAATGAGGCGGTCCAGGCGCTGGGCGGCGCCGGCTACACCAAGGACTGGCCGGTGGAACGCTACTATCGCGACGCCAAGCTGCTCGACATCGGCGCCGGCACCAATGAGATCCGCCGCATGCTGATCGGACGGGAATTGATCGGGGCCTAGCCCAGCAGGAGCGCGACGCCCCAGCCGATCATCGCCAGCCCCGCGATGCGCGCAATCCATTTGCCACCGGGCAGCAGCTTTTCTACCGCGACCAGCAGGGTGAGCCCGGCCACCCACAACAGGTTCATCACTCCGCCCACGAACAGCAAGGCCATCAACAGCCAGCAGCAGCCGACACAGAAGGCGCCGTGCAGCAATCCGAGCCGGGCGGCGCCCCCGATACCCGCGCGATAATGGCGGCTGATAAACTCCGCCGGCGAACGGCAGCGGCTGAGGCAAGCGTCCTTGATGGGCGACAGCTGATAGAGGCCGGCCGCGATCAGCAGTCCGCCAGAAGCAGTGCGGCTCGCCAAAGCCATCGACATCGGCAAGGGGATCAAAAGTTGGACTGTAGCGGCGAGCAATGCGAACCCGATCCAGCAGGCCAAATAGCCGGCCAGGAACGCCGCAGTCAGAAGCGGCAGATCGCCGCCGACTGAATGGCGATGCACGCGGGCGTAAAGGAGGATCGCCGGGGCGGCGCTCGGCAGCATCATCGCCACCATCATCGCGGCCCACATCGCCGCAGCCACGGTCCACTTGAGCCCGGCTCCGTGCATGGCCGGCATCGGCTTCATGCCGGCTCCCGACAAGAGGTAGGCCCAGGCCAGCAACGTCATGAGAAGCAGCGCGGCAATCGTGACCACGCTGCTGCGCCGTGCGATCCGCTCTGCGTAAGTCGAAGCGGGCACTACCTCGTTCAGCTGCGCACTACCCCGTGGCTGCTCAGGTGCAAGTTGGCGAACTGGCCGTAGCTGTTCTTGAAATCGACCTGCACGGGCCCGGTCGTGCGGCTTGACGCGCTGCCAATGTCCGCAACCTCATATTCGAAGCCGGCCGGAAGCACGATCTGCGCCCGGCTCTCCTCGCCGCTAACCTTGTTGCGGATCGGTTCGCCAACCGTCTCGATGTAGTCGGGAACCGAGAGCCGGCCACGGCGACCCTCGACGTCCACCTCGAAATCGATGTCGATGAACACCGGCTCATGCATCGTCGTGACCGTCGAAGCGTAAACCGCGAACATGGTGGCGAACGGATCCGTGTCCTGGCCGGTCATTATCTTGAGCAGCGCCTCGCGCTGCGCGTCGTCGGCGTTACGGTCGACGAACGCGATCGCCTCGCCATTGCCCTCGTGGATCGGCCCAGGCCATTTGAAGATGGCGGCGATCCTGAGCCCGTCCAACTTGGTATCGCCGTGAGAGCCCTGGTCGATCTGGATTCCGGCGACGGCGTGGCAGTGTCCCTTGTCGGGCAGCGCGTTAAACTGGCAGTTGCAGCCATATTCGCAGGTGCAATTGACCAGCTCGCGACCCTTGAATTCCCAATAGGTCATGGCGGCGCATTAGCAGATTGCGGCGGGGCCGTGTAGCGTCCTCGTCAACAGATCGGGGGAGGGGTTGCGATGCGACTGACGATGATCCTGTTGGCTTTGGCCGGCCTGTCCGCGTGCAACCGCAATGCTTCCGAGACCGAGGAACCGGCAAAGCCCGCCGCGCTGACCTATGAGGGCGGCGACTATAAGGACGAAGCGGGCAAGCTGGCGCACGGCAAGCGGCTGGCGGCGGTGCTCGATTGCACCGGCTGCCACAAGGCCAATTTGCAGGGGCAGAACGTCACTCGGGACGATCCCGACTACGGCGACATGAACGCGCCGAACGTCACGCTCCTGCTTGCCAAATATAGCGACTCGGATTTCCGGCACTTGATCCGCGACGGAGTGCCCAAGGACGGCCGCGAATTCTGGTTCATGCCGGTCGAAAGCTTCCAGTATTTGAGCGACGCCGATCTTGCGGCGCTGCTTTCCTATCTTCGCACCTTCAAACCCGCCGGAGCGCAGCTGCCGCCGATCAGGAAGGGCAAAGGCTTCCAGGAGGATGTCGACCGCGGCTTTGGCAACGCCCGGCAGCAAGTGAATCGATATAGGGCCGAACCGCCGGCGGACATGGGCCCCGGCCATGCCTGGGGCCGCTACCTCGTCGAGACGACCTGCACCGGCTGTCACAACAGCAAGCTGCAGGGTTATCCGGGCTTCACGCCCGATCTCGATATTGCAGGCACCTATTCGCAGGCCGAGCTGACGCGGCTGCTGACCACCGGTGAGGGCAAGACCAAGAAGAACCTTGGCATGATGAGCGAGATGGGGCGGGACATTTTCGTCAATTTCACGCCCGCCGAGCGCAAGGCGATCGTCAACTACATCAAGGCCCGCGCCGGCCGGACACAGCCGGCGCGGGCCCAATAGGTCACCAGACTTTGACGCGCTTGTCCGGCGCCAAATAGAGCTTGTCGCCCGGCTGGACGTTGAACGCCTTGTACCAGGCGTCGACGTTGCGCACCGTCAGCGCGCGATACTGGCCGGGGGCGTGGCCGTCGGTGGCGATGCGCGCCTTCAGCTGCTCGTCGCGCATCTTGGTCGCCCAGCTTTGCGCATAGGCGATGAAGAAGCGCTGGTCGCCGGTGAAGCCGTCGATCACCGGCGGTTCCTTGCCGTTGAGGCTGGCGCGGTAGGCCTCATAAGCCGCCTGCAGGCCGGCGACGTCGGCGATATTCTCGCCCAGCGTCAACTTGCCGTTGACGTGGAGGCCGGGGAACGGCTCGTAGCTATCGTACTGCTTGGCCAGCGCATCGCCCGACTGCTGGAAA
>Ga0310811_10002849_pt1 | contig 21704 bp, 26 predicted proteins | sample YCmetagenome_FD_207642 | JGI IMG/M metagenome (GOLD analysis project Ga0310811, IMG submission 207642) | Soil microbial communities from experimental microcosm in Duke University, North Carolina, United States - YC | ecosystem: Engineered > Artificial ecosystem > Soil microcosm > Unclassified ...
CCGGAAACATCGCCAGCGGACCGTAAACGATGCCGTCGGCGCGGTTCTTGTTGACCGGGATATTCGCCGGCTCATCCGACGAAATGTAGCCGCACGCGGTCATCTTGCCGACCAGTTCCATCAGCTCGGCCGAGACGGACTCCGGCAGGTCGAACCCCATCACCATCGCGCCGACCGGGCAATTGAAGTGGTCGGACGCCTTGGCGAAGAACACCCCGCTCTCGGCCGAGCGCCAGAACGCGCACGCCGAAGGAACGACGGCATCGGAGGTCCGCACCCCCGCCGGGGCTTCGGAGGTGAACGCCAAGGCCACCGGGGGAATATCCAGCCCGAGCCGGGAGGCAAGAGTGTCGGCGATGGTCTCGTAGTTGGGCACGGCGGTCTCCAGGGTCAGCGGTGACGCCAGCGGAGCAGCCGGTGCTCCAACGCTTCCGCCAGCGAGAACAGCACGAGGACGAACAGCATGATCAGCAGGATCAGCGCGAAGCTGAGCGCCGCATTATAGGTGCTCTGGGCGAACTGCAGCAGGTAGCCGAGGCCGCGAGTCGAGGCGACGAACTCGCCGACGACCGCGCCGGTGAACGCGAATCCGACGGCCACCTTGAGACTTCCCATCACCTGCGCGGTCACCGACGGAATATAGACCTCGCGCACCAGCACCCAACGGCCGCCGCCGAGCGTGACGACGCGCTCGACCAGCTTCCGGTCGACGTTCTTGATGCCGCTGTAGACGGCGAAGAAAACGAGCACGGCGACCAGTACCACGGCGAGAGCGACCTTGGACGACAGATCGATGCCGAGCCAGATCACGAACAGCGGCGCCATGATCACGCGGGGAATCGCGTTGAGGAGGATCATCACCGGCTCGAGCAGCTCGGCCAGCACCGGAACGAGTGCCGCGAGGAAGCCGAGCAGGATGCCCAGCGCGAGGCCGAGAATCAGCCCCAGCACCGCGGCGCTGAAGGTCGCCTGGAGATGAACCCAGATGCCGCCGTCGATCGCGAGCTCGACCGCGACCGCCGCGACGCGCGAGGGCGCCGGGAAGAACAGCGGATTGAGCAGGCCGGTCCGCGCCGCCGCCTCCCACACCGCCGTGAGGAGAGCGAGCGCGATCGTGCGGCGCACCCACGACTTGGCAAAGAACGTTTTCACTGCGCAGCCTCCGCGCCTGCGACGTTCACCTCATCGGCGAGGTCGCACCACAGTCGGTCGAGCAAGGCTCCGAACGCCGGATGCTTGCGCGTCTCGATCAGCGTGCGCGGCCGCGGGATCGGAACCTCGTAATGGGAGCGGATGCGCGCGCGCGGCCCCTGCGACAGCAGGTACACCACGTCGGACGTCGACAGCGCTTCCTCGAGATCGTGGGTGACGAGCAGGACGGTCATGTGCTCGCGCTCGACCCAGTCGACCAGCTCCTGGGTGATGCGCGCCCGCACGATGGCGTCGAGCGATGCAAACGGCTCGTCCATCAGGAGGAGCTTGGGCTTCAGCGCCAGTACCTGGGCGATGGCGACGCGCTTGCGCTGGCCACCGGACAACTGGCTCGGATAGCGCTGCTCGAGCCCGGCGAGCCCGAGACGAGCGAGCCAGGAATCCGCCTCGGCAAGCGCCTTGTCGCCGGCAATTCCGCGGATGCGCAATCCGAGCGCCACGTTCTGGCGCGCCGTCCGCCACGGCAGCAGCGCGTCATCCTGGAACAGAAATCCGACATCGCACTTGTCGACGTCGAGCTCGACGGAGCCGTTGAGCGGAGTCTGCAGTCCGGTGACGGCGCGCAAAACGCTGGTTTTGCCCGAGCCGGACGGCCCGACCAGGCTCACGAACGCGCCGGTGGCAATATCCAGGTCGAGGTTTTCGAGAACAGGTTCCGCGCCGTAGGCGAGGCTGACATTGCGTACTTTGAGCACAGAAGCACTTAGAGATTCGCGACAGACGTGTCGAGCAGCGTATTGAGATCAGCCGGCTTCTTGGCGACGCCGGCGATCCGATGCGCCTCGGCCACGCGCTCCGCCGCCGCCCGGTCGATCTTCACAGTGTCGGGGTAGAGCGACGTCCGGTACTTCTCGAGGATAGCGATGAGCTGCGGACGATCGCCGCCAGCGACGAGCTCCTTCGGCAGCGCCGCGACGATCTCCATCACCGGAATCGTGCGGGTGTCGTGGAGACCCTTGGAAAGCGCGCGCACGAGGCGCTGCATCTCGTCCTTGCGCTTCTCTAGCTCGTCGGCGCGCACGGCGACGCCCATGAACTCGTAGGGCCCGCCGAGCATCCTGTTGGCGTCGTTGATGTCCATCGCGTTGACCAGGACGCCGCCGCCGGCCTGCACGATCAGCGTGAGCGCCGGCTCCTGCACCATCGCGGCGTCGACCTGGCCCAGACGGAGCACGTCGAAGATGTTTGTGCCGAGAGTCGCGAACCGCACCTTCTTGGGATCGGCGTGCGCCTGCTCCAGCAGGTAAAGCGCGAGGATATGGTCGGCGTTGCCGAGGCCCGAGATGCCGACGGTCTTGCCCTCGAGATCCTTCAGGCTCTTGATCGAGTCCTTGGCTTTCGGACCGACCGCGAGCGCGAACAGGGGCAGTCGGCCGGTCGAGGCGATGCGCCGGATGTTGGCGCCGTTCGCGAATGCCTCCAGCGCGACGTCGAACGCGGTTCCGGCGTAATCGACGGCGCCGCCGATCAGCGCCTGCATCGCCTGGCTGCCGCCGCGGGTGTAGACGAGTTCGAGGTCGAGCCCCTCTTCCCGGAAGTGGCCGCGGTCGCGGGTCACCTCGTAGGGGACGACGCAGAGGAGCTGGCCGCAGAACGCCAGCCGAAGCTTCTTGGACTGCGCGTAGGCGGCGCCGCTCGCGGTGGCGGCGAGGCCGACGGCCACGCCCGCCAAGCCCTTCATTGCGGTGCGACGGTCGAGCACAGGATCCAGGGCGGACCCGAGGTCGGTGTCCGCCTTCGTCTTTTCACAGCATTTCATGGATGTCATGGCCTTGCTCCAGTCCGCCAATCCGGTCTGGATATTTTACATTTATAGTCTGCTACTCATTTAACTTCAACACAGTAAATTTCCGTATAATTCGCAGGTACGCCCACGCGGGGGCAAGAAACGTGACGATCCCGATGTTGATTTGCGAACAGGAGCTAACTGTTTTTCAGATACTTATGTAATCTTTTTTATGTCTCAGATCAGAAGCCACGCAACTCAGTATTCCTGCTCGGCCGGAGGGTACAGGATTTCGCTCACGTAGACATTGTCGTGATCGCGATGATCACCCTGCATGCGGGCGATGCCGGGACTCATTTGGCGCCCGGCGGCCGGTATTGCTCGTCCGTGACCGGCTCCATCCAGTCGACGTTCTTGCCCTCGAGCGTCTCCTGGACGGCGATGTGAGTCACCCCGGTCGTCGGCGTCGCACCGTGCCAGTGCTTCGTGCCCGCGGGACACGTGACCACATCGCCGGGATGGATCTCCTCGACCGGCTCGCCCCAGCATTGATGCCACCCCTGCCCGCCGGTGACGATCAGGGCCTGACCGAGTGGATGCGTGTGCCAGTGCGTGCGCGCGCCCGGCTCGAAGCTGACGCTGGCGCCGACGACCTGCGCCGGCGCGGGCGTCTGGAACAGCGGCTCGACATGCACGGTGCCGGTGAACCAGTCCACCGAGCCCTTGTCCGAAGGCCGCGATCCGCTGCGTGTGATGGGCATGACGTTCTCCATCGCTGTCCTCTGCCGAGCGTTATGACGCTGGACGCAGCACGTATGTAGGCCCGGCTGACCGCGCAATGGGCGGGGAAATCCACGTCACTTGTGAGCGGAATTTGCGAACCATGCGCGAAACGCAGCGACCGAGCCGGATCGTTCATCATTGGGGCGACGGTGTGGCGCGATTGCAAAACACTGCCGAAGGCCGCCTTTCTGAGTGGCCGGCGCACGGGTGCGGCCCACAATTCCGCCATCGCTGCATGCGCTAATGTAGTGACGGCCGATGGCCGATCGACGCCGCGGCTGTTGGCCCTCTGGAGGGGGCCAATGATGACCCGCCGCGTATTGCCAGTCCGTCCCCGCGCGTTTCCAAACCGCGCCTCCGACTACCCCATGCGCCGTAAAGGCGAACCCGTCGTCACCGCAATCTGGACGGCGGTTTCGGCGATCACGCTGGTGCTGGGCCTGTCGTTTCCCTGCCTCGGCGCGCTGGAGAGTCCGCTGCACCCCTTTATCGTTCCCGCGGTCGCCAGCCTGTACGCGCTCGCGCTGGCGATAACCTGCGCCTACAACCGGCTCCGCTACGGCCGTATCTGGCTGAAGCCGCTGCCGCGCGCACGGTCGCCTCGAACCCGCCAGGCACGCTCACCGCCCGCGAGCCGCCGTTCAAGGCCGCTCGCGGTGATGATCGGGTAAGTGGCTAGAGCTCAGTCCGGGCGTGCTGGTCGTCGCACCACTCGCGGATGACCTCGCCATTGGCGCCGCCGACCGAGTCGGCAATCTGCTCCATTTTCACCCGGGCGTGACGTCCCTTCGACGTTGTGAACAGGAGCCACGTGCCGTCGCCACGGGCAAGAACGCGCAGCTCCGCTTCGGCCATCGTCGGCTCGCCGGGGAGCGCTTTCGATTGTTCTTTTGCTTCCATACCACCCTCCTTGGCCGGAAGAGTCGTAAGCCTGCGGGAAGCCAAAGGTTCCGCCGTGAGGCGGCGGGCGCTCAGGCAGGTTTGTGGCATACCGCTTCGACGTTGTGTCCGTCGGGATCGAGAACGTAGGCGCCGTAGTAGTTGGGATGGTAGTCGGCACGGATGCCGGGCTTGCCGTTGTCGTGGCCGCCCGCCGAAAGCGCCGCCGCGTAGAAGGCGCGCACCTGCGCCCGGCTCTCGGCGATGAACGCGAGATGCATCGGCCCCGGCGGCACGCCGTGGGCGCCGAACCAGAACCCGGGCTTGCCGTTCTTGCCGAGCATCGTCCAGTCGAGACCTTCCTTCACCACGACGATGCCGAGCGGCGCGAGCGCCGCCAGATAGAAGACGCGGCTCTTCTTGTACGACGCAACCCCGAAGCCGATGTGATCGAACATCCCGGACTCCTTGCCCGCGAACCACGATGCGGAAACGCCATGACATCGTTCGCGTTTCCATAGCATTGCCGCGGCGACCCAGGCCGCGCCGCGGCTTCCGACGATTACCCGATCATGGTTACGTAATCATTAGGGAATGCGCGCGCACGCCGCCGGCTATTTGCGCACCGGGATGATTATGTATTGGGGCTGCTGGTTGACGAATTCCACCGTCTGCCTTGGCGCGGGCCAATCTCCAGTCGGCAATGACCCGCGATGAATGTCGACACCGGCGAGCGCCTCGTACTTCTCCTTGATCAGCGGAATGTCGCGGTCGGCGGCATCGTTGATGGACGGATGACCGCGAGTCGGCACATTGGTCGCCATGTACAACTTGTCAGTGTCGTAGGTCATATGCAGATTGCCGATGTAGAGCACCTCATCGGGTCTGACGGTGAAGCGGCGCGGTTGCATGCCCGTCGGTTTGACGAGCCAGCTTTCGCCCGACAAAGCCCAGTCGGCGAGCTGGTAGTCGCCGGGAGCGACTTCAAAGGCAAACACCGTCGCCCTCACCGCTCCCGCTCCGCCACCGCCGCTGATCACCTTTTGACGAGGATTCACCGGAACCCTCAATCTGGGACTTGCATACGGTATCGTGGCGTTTTCGAGCCAGAAGTTGACGGAGATCGTCTCGACGCCGTTGTCGGTATAGCTCGCGGTTCCGACGATCACGGCCTTGCCCGGCGTCGGTCGAAACGCCGCCCGCTCCATTTCGCCGCGCGGCCCCGCGCACCCCATCAGCGCCAGCGACAACGCCAGCGCGACCAATCCCCCAAATCTCACGTCCGTTCCCCCCACTCTTTGACCGCTTCGCGGTCGTTGCTGATTCCCCTCAATTCGCCGGCGCGGCGTCGTCGACCAGGAGTTCGACGCGCTCGGCGCCCATCCATTCGTCGAGCCGAAGCTTCCCGGCGATGTGGATCGAGCGTCCCTGCGCCTCGAGCAGCATCTTGCCGAGCGGCTGGTCGGCCGAGCGGAACGACATCGCCTTGATGCGACCGCCGCCGTTGCCGGTGAGGAACAGCCGCACGTGGTCCTCGCCGATGCGCTCGGCCTTGCCGACGCGGGCGTGCATCATCGCGAAACGCGGCTCCGGGTTGCCGGCGCCGAACGGCCCGAGCTTCGCGAGCAGCCGGCACAGATCGGCTCGCGCGCCTTCGACCGCGAGCGTACCGTCGATGGCGATGGTGCGCCCCGCCTCGCCTTCGGCCCGCGCCTTGGCGAGATCGGCCGCGAGCCGATCGGCGAGGAAGGCGACGAGATCGCCGACCTTGCCGCTTTCGACGGTGAGTCCCGCCGCCATCGGATGGCCGCCGCCGTTGACCAGCAACCCGGCCTGGCGCGCGGCGATCACCGCGGTGCCGAGGTCGACACCCTTCACCGAGCGCCCCGATCCCTTACCCACTCCATCAGCGAGCGCCACGACGATCGCCGGGCGGTGGAAGCGCTCGACCAGTCGCGACGCGACGATGCCGATGACGCCCGGGTGCCAGCCCTCCGAACAGGCGAACGCCAGCGCGTCCTCGCCCGAGTTTCCGCCGATGCCCTTGGCGAGATTGTCGGCGACCTGCGCCTCGGCCTCGGCCAGCACGCGCGCCTCTATCTCCTTGCGCGCGGTGTTGTAGCCGTCGAGCTTCTGCGCGATGGCGCGCGCCTCGTCGGGATCCTCGGTCGAGAGAATGCGGGCGCCGAGCGTCGATTCGCCGACGCGACCGCCGGCGTTGACCCGCGGTCCCAGCAGGAAGCAGAGGTGCCAGGCGTCGGGTCGCTTGTCGAGACGCGCGACCTCGGCCAGCGCATTGATGCCGAGATTGCCCCGCTGGGCGGCGATCTTGAGGCCTTGCGTAACCAGCACGCGGTTGAGCCCGGTGAGCTTCACCACGTCGCAGACAGTGCCGAGAGCGACGATGTCGAGCCACTGCATCGGGTTCGGCTCGGCGTGTTTGCCGCCCCCCTGCAAGCCGTACCAGCCGGCCGCGCGCAGCGCGCGATTGACCGCAACCACCAGCAGGAAGGCGACCCCGACGGCGGCCAGCGTGCCGTGGGGCGAGGTCTCGTCGAGGCGATTGGGATTGACGACGGCGAACGCCGGAGGCAGCGCGGGTTCGGCGACATGGTGATCGACGACGATGACGTCGAGCCCGGCGTCGCGGCCTTCGGCGAGCGCCGCATGCGCCGTCGTGCCGCAGTCGACGGTGACGACGACCTTGATGCCCTTGGCCGCAAGAGCGCGCAGCGCCGGACCGTTGGGGCCGTACCCTTCCTTCAGGCGATCAGGGATGTAGAACGTCGGATTCGCGCCGGCCGCGCGCAGAAATCGCAACAGCAGCGCCGTTGATGTCGCGCCGTCGACGTCGTAGTCGCCGAAGATCGCGATCGGCTCGCCCGACCGCACGGCCTGCGCGAGCCGCTCGGCGGCCTTGTCCATGTCCTTAAGGTGGGACGGATCGGGAAATCCATCCTTCAGCGTCGGGTTGAGGAAGCGCTCGGCCTCCTCGACGCCGACGCCGCGCGACGCGAGCAGACGCGCGAAGATTTCCGGCACGCCCAGGCGCTGCGACAGAAGGAGAGAGGCACGGGGATCGGGGGTGCGGAGCCGCCACGCCCGGCCGGTGAACGAAGACGTGACCTCGAAGGGAGCCGCGAGGGTGTCCTGTTCGCCCATCAGCTCGCGAGCAGGTGATCGCTGCTCTTGATCGTGAAGTTGTGGATCGCCTCAATTTTGCGCACCGTGCCGCTCTTCGAGCGCATGATGATCGACTCGGTGACGGCGCCGCCGGGAAAGCGGCGCACGCCGTGAAGCAGCGTGCCGTCGGTGACGCCGGTCGCGGCGAACATGACGTTGCCGTGGGCAAGATCGAGGAGACCGTACTTCCGATTCAGATCTTTGACGCCCCACTTGGCTGCGCGGGCACGCTCGTCGTCGTTGCGAAAGATCAGGCGTCCCTGCATGAAACCGCCGATGCAGCGCAGGGCCGCAGCCGCCAGCACGCCTTCCGGCGCGCCGCCCGAGCCGAGGTACATATCGACGCCGCTGGTCGGCTTCGACGTGGCGATCACGCCGGAAACATCGCCGTCCGAGATCAGCATGATGCGGGCACCCGCCTCGCGCACCTTGGCGATGACCTCCGTGTGGCGCGGGCGATCGAGAATGCAGACCACGAGGTCCTGGATCTCGGCCTTCTTGGCCTTGGCGAGACTCTTGAGGTTCTTCGCGGGCGTCTCGTCGAGGTCGACGACGTTGTCGGGCAGACCACCGCAGATGGCGATCTTTTCCATGTAGACGTCGGGAGCGTTGAGGAAGCCCTGGTGGTCAGCCATGGCGATGACGGCGAGCGCGTTGTTGCCGCCCTTCGCGGTAATGGTCGTGCCCTCGAGCGGATCGAGAGCGATGTCCATCTTCGGTCCGCCGAGGCCGACCTTCTCGCCGATGTAAAGCATCGGCGCCTCGTCGCGCTCACCCTCGCCGATCACTACAGTACCGTCGATGCACAGCCCGTTGAGCGCGGCGCGCATCGCGGTGACAGCCGCCTGGTCGGCGGCCTTCTCGTCGCCGCGGCCCATCAGCTTGGAGGCGGCGAGCGCCGCAAATTCCGTCACGCGCACGGCCTCGAGCGCGAGGTTGCGATCCATGGCGGCGGCGGCTTCGACGGCCTTCGATTCCATCAACTTCTGATCAGGCATTGGTCAGGGTTCCTCGATACGGATGACGCGCGGCGGTTCCTGCACCGTATCGAGCGCCGCGATTTTTGCAAGCGCCCGACGCATAGAGGATTCTCGCGTCTCGTGTGTGACAAGCACCACGGGCACGGCCTCTTTCGGGTCACGCGCGCGCTGGAGCATGGATTCGAGCGAAATCTTCTGGTCGCGGAAGGCTGCCGTCACGTCGGCGATGACACCGGGACGATCCGTCACCATGAGGCGGATGTAATAGGCGCCGGTGTGACGGGTCATCGGCACCGCGCGCGCCGAATCAAGCGCTTTCGCGGGGACCGAGAACGTCGGAACGCTCACGCCGCGGGCAATGTCGACGAGATCGGAGGCCACCGCGGACGCGGTCGGCCCCTGCCCCGCGCCGCGGCCCTGGAACACCGCCTGACCGACGAAGTCGCCCTCGGCGACGACGGCGTTGAACACGCCCTCGACGTGGGCGATCGGCGTGCCGAGCCGCACCAGGCACGGATGCACCCGCTGCTCGATGCCGTCCTCGCGACGGGCCGCAAGCCCGAGCAGCTTGATGCGGAATCCGAGCTCGTCGGCGAACGCGATGTCGAGAGCGCTGATGTGGCGGATGCCCTCGACGTGCACCGCCTTGAAGTTGACGCGGCTGCCGAAGGCGACCGCCGACAGAACCGCGAGCTTGTGAGCGGCGTCGATGCCGTCGACGTCGAACGACGGATCGGCCTCGGCGTAACCCTTGTCCTGCGCTTCCTTGAGCACCTCGCCGAAGTCGCGCCCTGTGCGGCGCATCTCGGTGAGGATGTAATTGCAGGTGCCGTTGAGGATGCCGTAGACGCGCGAGACTTTGTTGCCGGCGAGCCCTTCGCGCAGCGCCTTGATGATCGGAATGCCGCCGGCGACGGCGGCCTCGAACGCGAGCTGCACGCCCTTGCGCTCGGCGGCCATCGCGAGCTCGGTGCCGTGATGGGCGAGCAGCGCCTTGTTGGCGGTGACCACGGGACGGCCCGCCTTGATCGCGGCCTCGACCACCGCGAGCGCCGGACCATTGGCGCCGCCGATCAACTCGACGACGACGTCGACGCTGGGGCTCTTCGCCATCTTCACCGGATCGTCGAACCAGCGGACGCCCGAGAGATCGACACCGCGATCCTTCTCGCGATCGCGCGCCGAGACGGCGACGAGGTTGAGCCTCCGCCCGCAGCGGCGCTCGAGCGCTTTCGCGTTCTCGGCGAGCAGACGGACGATTCCGGACCCGACCGTGCCCAGTCCGGCGACGGCGATGTTCAGTGGATGGCGCATGGAGCGGCTCGTGGCGGAGGAGCGGTCGGGCGCGGGCACTACCGCGCCACCGCCCGGCTCTTTTCCACCTCGCCCAACAGGCGATCCGCGGAGCGCATGAACTGGCGGACGTTGCGCGCCGCCTGGCGCACGCGGTGGCGGTTCTCGACCAAGCCGATGCGGACGTGGCCGTCGCCGTACTCGCCGAAGCCGACGCCCGGCGATACCGCGACCTTGGCTTCGCGCATCAGCAGCTTCGAGAACTCGAGCGAGCCGAGATGCTCGAATGGTGCCGGGATCGGCGCCCACGCGAACATCGTCGCCGGCGGCGCCGGAATGTTCCAGCCCGCCTGGGCGAAGCTCTCGACCAGCACGTCGCGACGCGCCTTGTAGAGCTCGCGGATCTCCTCGACGCACTCCTGCGGGCCGTTGAGCGCCGCGGTCGCCGCGACCTGGATCGGCGTGAACGCGCCGTAGTCGAGATAGCTCTTGATGCGGGTCAGCGCGTACACGAGCCGCTTGTTGCCGGTCGCGAAGCCGATGCGCCAGCCAGGCATGTTGTAGGTTTTCGACACCGTGGTGAACTCGATCGCCACGTCCTTCGCGCCCGGCACCTGCAGGATCGAGGGCGGCGGCACGCCGTCGAAATAGATCTCGGCGTAGGCCAGATCCGACAGGATGAAGATGTTGTGGTAGCGGCAGAAGTCGACGACCTCAGCGTAGAAGTCGAGGCCGACGACCATCGCCGTCGGATTGGCCGGGAAGTTCAGCACCACCGCGAGCGGCGGCGGCACACAGTGCTCGACCGCGCGCTTGAGGCCGGCCATGAAGTCGTGGCCCGGTCCGATCGGCACGTGGCTCACCGCGGCACCCGCGATGATGAAGCCGTACGGGTGGATCGGATAGCTCGGGTTCGGCACCACGATGACGTCGCCCGGAGAGGTGATGGCGCTCGCCAGATTCGCGAGGCCCTCCTTCGAGCCGAGCGAGACGATCGTCTCGGTCTCGGGGTCGATGTCGACGTTGAAGCGGCGCTTGTAGTACGCGGCGTTGGCGCGGCGTAGCCCGGGAATGCCGCGCGACACCGAGTAGCGATGGGTGCGCGGGTCCTTCACCGCCTCGACCAGCTTCTCAACGATGTGCGGCGGCGTCGGCTGATCCGGGTTGCCCATGCCGAAGTCGATGATGTCGTCGCCCGCAGCCCGCGCTCGTGCCTTCATCGCGTTGACTTCGGCGAAGACGTACGGGGGAAGCCGTTTGATCCGGTAGAATTCTTGTTCCATGACCGTGTTGGGGCTTGGGCGTTGGGCTCTTGGACCGGGGCCTTGCGGGGCGCGCCTTGTTTAAATACCGGCGGAATTACTTAGGATTGCTTATCCGCGGGTATGGTTTTCCGCCGGTGCGATCCCCCACACGTTGTAGGACGGACCGCCGCGCGACTGCTCTCCTTATACTCGCCTGGATGGCAAAATTATAGCGCTGCCGCGGCGAATTCCCGGTTTTCCGCCGCTCCGCTCAGCCCCAAGTCCGTGAAACGCGGGTGACCCGGCCCTGGGGCGCCTACTCGAGATAGATGTCGGCGCGGCGGAGACCGGCGTCGCCCTGGGGTAGATTCGCGACCTCGGGTGCGGCGTCCGGCGAGGTCTCGGCCTCGACCTGGATCTTCGCCGCGGGCACGCCGAGCCGGGTCAGCGCGTCGGCGACCGCGTGGGCGCGGTTCCACGACATGTTGAAGGTCGCGAGGAGCGCCGCCTGAGTCTGGCTCTTGGAAGGCGACGAGCGACCGACGACGCGGACCGTCGAGTTGCGCGCCTTGGCGTCGCGTGCGACCGCCGCGAGACCGCGCCGCTGCTCGGCGGAGACCTGGCTCGAGTTGTCGTTGAACAGCACCACGGCGTCGGGCTGCGGACCGTTGAGGTGCGACGGCAGCGGCGCCGGAGTCGCCGCGACGACATCGGGCGACGCGGGTGTTGCCGCCGGCGGCGGAGTCGGCTGGCTGTCGGCGACGCGCGGACGCGGTGCGGCCGTTACCGACGGAGCCTGCGGAGGCGACGCCTGGGCGGACTGGGTCGGACGTGGCGGCGGAGTCACTGGCGCCGGTGGCGGTGGCGGTTCGACGGAGGCGGCCGGCGGGGGCGCCGCGGCAGGTGCTGGCGCCGGAACCGGCGGAGGTGACGGCGGCTGCTGCGACGACGAACTGGACGTCGAGTTCGTCGACGCGGACGAACTCGATGACGAAGTCGCCGACGACGGCGGCACGTAGGGCGGTGGCGGCGGCACGATCACCGTCGGGCGCGGCGGCGGCGCGTCGACGTAGCGCGCGTTGTCGCGGTCGGCGACCAGGCTCGCGGTGATGCGCTTGCGCTCGTCCGCGGACGTCACCGACTTCGGGCGCGCCGGGACCGAGGCGAGATTGGGGAACGGCTCGCCCGCGCCCGGCACCGGCCGGTTGCGGAGCTCCGCCGCTTCCTCGGTCTTGGGCTCCGAGGGCTGCTCCTTGTCGCTGTCGAAGACCGACGTCGCGCCCTTGTACCACTGCACCGGATTGGCCCAGTCGGGAGTCGACGAGCACGCGCCGAGCGACAGCAGCGCGACCAGCGCCGGTACGATGGCCAGACGTCGCGCGGCGCGTACGGTTCCCGGGCTCCTCGCTCGGCGATCGGGGAAGAGCTGCGCCTCGTTCATACTGGGATCCTCGGTTACATCCATAAGCACTGGCATGGGTAACGGCATGGGTACTGGCACCTGCGCCGGCATGTCTGTCGCCGACATCGTCGCTGTCGCGACCCTGCCGCGACGGCGGTTCGGTTTCGCCCGGGTGCGCGCAGAGACCATTGCGGCCCGGGCGACGCTCCCTTATTGACTCACCGGCAGCTCCGCCGGGTTGCTAGCATACCTTTGGCGGAAAACGAAGAAAAGCGCGCGCCGGAGCGCTCTTCCTCACGCCCCGTTGATCCCCGTCCCCCCGGCCCGTCCCACCATCGGCACATCGCCGCTTCCCCAGTCTTCGCGTCGAGAAAGGATCTCCTATGGCCACCCGGAATATCGCCGTGCTCGTCGGCAGCCTGCGCAAGGACTCGCTCAATCGCAAGATGGCGAACGCGCTGATCGAGCTCGCGCCGTCCTCGCTCAAGCTCCAGATCGTCGAGATCGGCCAACTACCGCTGTTCAACCAGGACCGCGAGGCCACCCCCTATCCCGAGTGGACCGCGTTCCGCGACCGCGTCCGTGCCGCCGACGCCGTTCTGTTCGTCACGCCCGAGTACAACCGCGGCCTTCCCGGCGGCCTCAAGAACGCGATCGACGTCGGCTCGCGGCCCTACGGCCAGAGCGTGTGGACCGGCAAGCCCGGAGCCGTGGTCAGCGTGGCGCCGGGTGCGATCGGCGGCTTCGGCGCCAACCACGCGCTCCGCCAGTCGATGGTGTTCCTCAACGTGCCGATGATGCAGCAGCCCGAAGCCTACGTCGGCGGCGCCGACAAGCTGTTCGACGCCGACGGCAAGCTGACGGTGCAGTCGACGCGCGACTTCATGACCAAGTTCATGCAGGCCTACGAACAGTGGATCGACCGCTTCGTCGCGAAGTGAGGCACGATGCCCCACTGAGTCGTCATGCTCGGGCTTGGCCCGAGCATCCACGAGTTTTCGCCGGTCTGCCGAAACAAAACTCATGGATGGTCGGCCTTCGCCGACATGACGATATAGGAACGCGCAGCCCGCGCGTTTTACTTTTCTCCGGGCTCCGCCCCATTTGCTCCCACGCCGTTTGTCGGTAGGCTTCGGGGCGATGCGCAGACCAGCTTCCCGCGACCGCGCCGACCGCCGCTCCAACCCCTATCTCGCCTTCGCGGAATGGCGGCTCGAGCAGCGCTCGATCCACACCCGGCGCACCGTCAAGTATTTCCGCCAGAGCCGCGATCACATGATCCTGTGGACGTTCGTGATCCGCGGCCATTACACCGCGAATGCACCGAGCTGCAACGACTGCATCCGCGAGGTGCCGCGCGCCAAGGAGACGGCGCGCAAGCTCCTGCTCGCCGCCGTCGCCAAGGGCTACTTCGAGCTGCGTCCCTCGCCCATCGACCGACGCAAGAAGCTGGTGCACCCGTCACGCCAGTGCGTGCGCGAATATGAGAACATGGTCGACATCCTGATGCGGCTGCCCGACGCGGTCGCCCACCAGATCCACGACCTGACGCTCTGATCGCGCCCCCCAGTTCGGAGATGGCACTTCGGATATCGTACTAAACTTTGGTATTTTCTCCGGCGCGGCGCCCATCATGATGAACGCCGCCAAATCGATGCGCGAACCAGCGCGCGACGAGCAACCTTCAAACAGTCGTTCATCGCCCCGCGGCGGTGAACAGGGAGCGCACGATGAGTCAGCCGGTCCAGTTGTTCTGCTGGCACTTCATGGCCTATCCGTACCTGGCCGACAATTTCGACGAGACGGAGCCCACGGGCTGGGTCACCGTTCCCAACAGGCTGTGGGACCGCGACAAGGCGCGCGGGCTCTATCAGGAATACATCGACCAGCTCTCCTACGGCGACCAGCTCGGGTTCGACGGCATGGTGCTCAACGAGCATCACCAGAACATCTACGGTCTGATGCCGTCGCCCAACATGATCGCCGCGGCGCTGACCCAGACGACGACACGCGGCAAGATTGTCGTCCTCGGCAATCTGCTGCCGCTGCACATGAACCCGCTCCGCGTCGCCGAGGAGTACGCGATGCTCGACAACATGTCGAACGGGCGGATCATCGCCGGGCTCGCGCCGGGTTCCGGCCCCGAGACCTTCAACTACGACGTGCCGTCGGCGCCGACCCGCGAGCAGTTCTGGGAAGCGGTCGATCTGGTGACCAGCGCCTGGTCCAAGGACGGCCCGTTCCGCCACGAAGGCCGCTGGTACCCACTGCGCTACGTCAACACCTGGCCGCGGCCCGTGCAGGTGCCGCACCCGCCGGTATGGGTTCCGGGCTCGCGCTCGAAGAGCACGATGGTCGAGGTGGCGAAGCGCGGCTTCGCGTTCTTCCTGTCGTCGCGCAGCCACGGCGAGGAGACCGCGCGCAGCCAGCGTGAGTTCGCCCAGGCGATCGAATCGACCGGCGATCGCTACCAGCCGTTCCGCATGGGCATCCTGCTGTCGGTCTACGTCGGCGAGACCGACGAGCAGGCGAAGCGGGAATCGCGCGAGGGCATCTGGTACTTCCTCAAGAACTGCCTGAAGGGACATCTCCGCCGCACCGGGCGTCAGCTCACCTTCGGGCCCGGCATTCCCTACGTGCCGCCCAAGGATTTCCGCGCCCTGCTGCAGCACTCGAAGCCCGACTCGAAGCTCTTGGGCGATGCCGATTCGTGGGAGGAGCTCGAGAAGTCGAACAGCATCATCGTCGGCTCGGCGGAGACGGTGTACCGCCGCCTGTCGCAGCTCATCGAGGAGAGCCAGGTCGGCAATCTGCTGATCCAGTTCCACCTCGGCAACATGAAGCAGGATCTGGTGCGCAAGAGCATGAAGCGCTTCATCGAGGAGGTGGCGCCGCGACTGCGCGAGGAGTCGAAGGCGATGTTCGCCGAGCGCTACGGACGCGAGCTCGAGCACCCGCGGGCGCTCGTCGGCGTGGGAGCCGGCAAATGAACACGCAAACGATGACACCCGCACGCACCGTCGACGTTCGCGGCCGCAAGGTCGCCGTGCTGGAGCAAGGCACCGGAGCACCCCTCCTCTATCTCCACGGCTTCGTCGACGTCCACGGCGTGAAGCCGGACTTCATGCCGTTCCACGACAGGCTCGCGAAAGCCGGGCGGCTGATCGCGCCGGCGCATTCCGGCGTCAACGGCACCGACGAGAACACCGACATCCTGACGATCGAGGACGCGGTATTCCACACGCTCGAAGTGATGGACGCGCTCGACTTGAAGCGCGTCGACGTCGTCGGCCATTCGCTCGGCGGCTGGATCGCGGCCGAGCTCGCGGCTCGCCATCCCGAGAAGGTCGCGCGTCTCGTGCTGATCGACGCCATGGGTCTGTTCGTGCCGAACGAGCCGACCGGCGACATCTTCATGATGGCGCAGCCGAGCGACGGCGGGCAGAACACCGGCCTGCGCGAGTTGCTGTTCAAGGACGCCAGGGGCAAGGTCGCCAACACGCTGTTCCCCGACGGCCGCGGCGACATCGAGGACGAGGTGCGACGCTACCAGATGCTGCGGCTGGGGTCCTTCATCGGCTTCAAGCCGCCCTACTTCTACAACCGCACGCTCACCAACCGGCTCTATCGCATTGCCTGCCCGTCCCTCGTCGTCTGGGGCGAGCACGATCGCTTTGTCCCGCCGGCGCACGGCCGCGAGTACGCGAAGCTGCTGCCGGGCTGCATGGGCCTCAAGACGGTCGATGCCGCCCACGCGCTGATCGCCGAGCAGCCCGACACCACGGCGAAGATCGTGACAGAGTTTTTGGGATAGCGTTCACCCGCGCCAGCGAGGAGCCGATGTCCGTCCAGCTCTATCACCACCACACCTCGGTCTGCGCCGCCAAATCGCGCCTCGCGCTCGAGGAAAAGGGCGTCGCCTGGGAGGGAACCCTGGTCGACCTGCGCGCCTCGCAGCAGTACCGGCCCGAGTATCTGGCGATGAACCCGTTCGGGCTGGTGCCGGTGCTGGTCCACGACGGCAAGGTGATTCCGGAATCGACGGTCATCAACGAGTACGTCGACGAGGTCTTCGACGGCCCTGCCCTGCGCCCGGCCGATCCGTACGCCCGCGCGCAGATGCGGATGTGGACGCGCATGAACGACGAGAACGTCCACGCCGCCACCGGCGTCATCACCTCGTCGATCGCCTTCCGCCACCAGGCCAAGCACGATGACCAGGTCGGCCACATCCTCGATCCCTACAAGAAGGACCGCAAGACGGCGAGCGTCGCGAGCGGCCTCGACAACCCGCACTTCCGCACCGCGCTGCACCGCATCGACATCCTGTTCGGCCAGGTCGAGGAGGCGCTCGGCGGCACCGGGCCCGGCCAGGCATTGGCGGGCGGTGGCCCCGACTGGCTGGTCGGCGACTACTCGCTCGCCGACATCGGCTTCGCCTCCTACATCACGCGCTTCGATCACCTCAAGCTCGAGTTCCTGTGGAGCGAGCGGCCGCGCGTGCGCGGATGGTACGAGCGCCTGAAGGCGCGGCCCGCCTACCAGCGCGCCATCATCGACTGGCTGCACCACGACTATTCATACGTCGAGCTGATGCAGCGCGAGGGCGCCAAGCAGCAGAACCGGCTCCGCGACATGATCGCGGAGATACGGGCGGGGTGAACGTGCTCTCCGTCAGAACGGCGGAGATCGTGGCAGAGTTTTTGGAGAAGACAGCTTCTCGCCTTTAAACAAAAGCCCGGCGCGCGCACCGGGCTTTCTGCTTTCGTCATTCCCACGCCCCGTTTTTTTAAACGGACCGTGAGCAAGCGGTCGCAGGGTCGGGAATCCAGTTCTTTGAAAAAACTCTGGATGCCCGCTTTTGCGGACATGACGAAAGAAGACGCTGAGAATAACGAACCCTACCCCACCTTCCCCTTCTTCATGATCTCATCGATCTTCGGAAAGGCGTCCTGGGCGATCTTCGGCACCTCCTGCCAGTCGCGCTTGCTCGCGTCGTTCTTGAAATAGTCGAACGGCCGCGTGCCGGGCCCGGCCGGCTTGCCGACGATGATGCGCCCGACCATGCCCGCCATCTCGTGAGGGGCGCAGAAATAGTCGTAGACACCCTCGGCCGTGAACGTCACCTCGAAGGTTTCGCCCGGCATCAGGTAGTCCGAGTTCCAGGGCTTGGCGCCCTCGGGGATGCGCAGCGAGTGTTTGTCGTTGTCGGGGTGATAGGCCGTCGTCGTGTGGACGTTGGCCTTGCACTCCCACCGTACCGTCTGCCCCGGCTTGATCAGCAGACCGGAGGGGCTGAAATTCACGACGCTGCCGATATCGTCGCTCGTCATCGTCACGACCACGACATCGGACCTGGCCTGCGCCCACACCCGTCGCGGGAGCAGCAGGGCGGCGGCGGTCGCGCCGCCGCCCCTCAGGCTGGTTCTCAGAAATGCGCGTCGCGAGACGTGCATTACATCGACACCCATCGCTTCGCCTCGATCACTTGGCTACCAGGGCCTCGTCCTGCTTGGACACGTGCCACAGCACGATGTGGTAGTGCGGCTCGGCGACGCCGGGGTGGCCGGCGTTGAAGTACATGCTGACGTGGTCGACGTTGCCGCCCGGCGCCTTCAGATCCGAGATCGTCTTATGGGCGTCGATGTCCTTGAGCGGGATCATGTAGATCGTGCTGACCAGCTTCCCGCTGTGGTCGTAGGTGATGAATGGCCCGTCCGGCAGCGTCTTGGGATCGACGTAGAGCGTGCCCATGCCGGGCAGGAAGTCCGGCAGCTTCACGAGCTCGCTGACCTTTTTATAGGGGGCCGGCGGCGGTGCCTTGGACACGTTGTCGGCGGCGAACGCCGGGGTCGCGATGAAAGCGGCGGCGGCGAGTGCGAGGAGGATCCGTTTCATGGTTGTTCTCCGGTCCGGGGATGGAGCGACCGCGACGCCCCCGAACGGGTCGCGCCGCGTCGATCGCGGACCACCACCATGCGCGGATTGCCGCCGTCTGTAAGTTACCGGGATAACAACGCCCGAAAAACGTGCTGCCGCAGCCCGTTAGCGGTGGGGTGCCGCCACCGCCGGCTCGCCCCCGGCAGACGCGACCGCGTCGTACGCCTCCAGCGCCTTGAGATTCAGCACCAGGAAGCCATGCCGCGAGTACTGCACCGCGCCGCGGTCGCGCAGGTGGTTCATCGCCAGCGACACCCGCTCACGGCGTACCGCGATCATCTGGGCGATTTCCTCCTGGGTGAGATAGGTCGGGATCTCGACGCCCGACACCGTCGGCCGGCCGAGCTGGGTGGCGAGCCGCCGCAGTTGCCTGACAACGCGGTCGAGGGTGCCGCTGAAGGCGACGGAGTTGAGCTGGTCGTAGGCATCGGCGAGCGATGCGCACAGCATCTGCACGAGCTGGTCGAGGAGCGCGCGGTCGTTCTGCACCGCGGCAAGTACGTCGTCGAGCGGCACGGCGACGATCTCGCACGCTTCCAGCGCCACCGCGCGATCCTGGCGCGGCGCGCCGCCGGCGCACAGCTCACCCATCACGTCGCCTTCGCGCCGCACGTCGTAGATGATCTCTCGGCCTTCGGCGGTGATCGTGCCGATCTTGGCGAAGCCCTTGCGCAGGAAATACAGCGTGCGGTCGCGATCGCCGAGCTCGTAGATGACCTCGTCCGGGGCGACCGGCGTCACCGCACGGTTAGCCAGAATGTTGACGCACAGCCGGCCACGGAACGTCGAGGCCAGCACCGACGCCAGCGGCGCATCGTGCATCCAGCTTTCTATGACCTCGTTTTCAGGCATCGCCGCACCCGCTGCTCACGTGATTGATGGGGCGATTTTAGTCCAATTCACGGTGCGGTGGTGAGCGGCACTTCAGCGGTGCCGCCCGACCGCTCACGGGCTGGGCAAACCAGGCTTTTTTTCAGAAAGAATTTGGCGTGATTGGGCGGATATCCTTCGAGCGTACTGAACACCTCGTAGCCCAGACGCTCGTAGAACGGCCGGGCCTGAAAGCTGTACGTCTCGAGGGTTGCACCAACGGCGCCCCGCGACCGCGCGTAAGCCTCCGCGGCCTCCATCAGCCGCGTTCCGTAGCCGGCGCCGCGCGCGGGCTCGGCGACCCACAGATGCATCACCTGCAGCCAGCCGCCCCAGAATTGGCCGAGCAGCCCGCCCAACACGTCGCCACGCTCGCCGCGCAGGACGAAGTTGACCGGACAGTAATCGTACAACCCGGTTGCGGCGACACCGTAGAAATCGACGCCGGTCACGATGAACTGTCGCGCCCCCTCGTCGAGGAAGGGCTCAAAGTCGATCCGCATCGTCTCAGCCATGCTCTGGAACTCCGTGCTTCTTGCGATCCTTTGTTTGTCGGCCCGGCGGAGCCGCGGGCGCCCGATCCACCGGCCGCCCGCGGTTGCGACTGAGATCGCCCTGCGATCAGTTGTCCTTCCACCACTCCCGGGCCATCCGCGAATCGATCCAGTTCGACGCCGCGGCGGCGTGCGGCCGCTCGACGCTCATGTGCGGCGACATCTCCGGGGATTCCGTCCGGTTGGCGGAGGTCCCCGCGTCGGACATCTGCGCGACCGGCGCGCCCTGGTTGAGCACGCTCGGAACGTCTGCGTGGCTCGCCAAAGGCGCGCCGAGCAGCACGGTCGCAATCAATACGGACAAACGGATCTTCATCATCGAACTCCAGGTTGCACGCGGCACCGTTGCCGGCGTGTGCGTCGGAGTTCGAACAAGAGCGGTCGAAGTTACACGCGCAATCGCATGGCCGTCATGCGCGCGCTCATGCCGTGACGGCGGATTTGCCGAGGGCGGAGCGATTCGCAAATAAATTCCGTTCCACCGTAACGCCCGGCCCCCGTCGGGCGAACAGATCGCGGAACGGAAATGGCGATCCGTCGGAGTCGATGAATATCAGTCGTCACGAGGTTGTGTATGGACCGACGTCACTTTCTTCTCGGCCTGTGTTCTCTGATGAGCGCGCTTCCCTTCAGTCATGCGCGAAGCGCCACATCGGATGATCCCCCAATTCTCCGGACTGCGGTCTCGCAGTTCACCCTGCTCAGGCCGACTCCGCTGATCCCCGCGCTGCCGATCGTGCGTACCGACGGTATGATGGACGACTTCGGCGCATTGCGAGGAAAGGTGCTGCTCGTCAATTTCTGGGCGACCTGGTGCCCGCCGTGCGTGAGGGAAATGCCCTCGCTGGATTACCTCGAACGCAGGCTCGGCGGCGCGGAATTCAAAACGGTTGCGATCTCCATGGACGTCAATGGTGCAGCGATCGAACCATTCTTTCGGCAGCACGGCATCGACCGTCTGTCGCCCTATATCGACTCCGACAATCGCATCGCGCACTTCGACGTCCGCAACACCAACGACGCGCCGTTTGCCCTCTACGGGTTGCCGATTACCTATGTGGTCGATCGCCGCGGCCAAGCACAGGGTTACATCACCGGCGCTGTCGACTGGCAGTCACCCAGCGCACGCCGCCTGGTGCAGCACTACATAGGGAGCGCGTGAGCGCGCCATATTCTGTCGCCTGCCTCAGGCAAACGCCGCCAGCAGGGCGAGAATAACGAACACGTGCGCGGCGAAAATTCCCATTCCCGTGACGAGGGCGTGGAACGTCCGCTCGTGCTCCTCGACGCTGACGCCGGTCTGGGCATCGACAGTCCGGGTATCGACGGTCGCCATGGTTCCCTCCATCACGGAAGTCATGTCCATCGATTCCTAACCGGCCCGACAGGCTCGGGTTCCCACGGCAGCGTGCCTTGGGCACGGCTGCATACCGTTTGTTACCCGTGCGCGCTGTACGCCCATGGCTCGCCTACCCGGAGGCCAGCAGCCGGGCATGACGAATGAGCCTTTGAACCGCTTCGGCGATTCCCATCTTTCCACAGCCCCCTTGCGCGGGGTTTTGCGCGCGCGCATGGTGCGCGCGTCGCGACAAGCGGCCGGGAGCTATTAGGCCTAGCGCCCCGTCGAGTGAAGCGATG
>Ga0310811_10002850_pt1 | contig 21700 bp, 22 predicted proteins | sample YCmetagenome_FD_207642 | JGI IMG/M metagenome (GOLD analysis project Ga0310811, IMG submission 207642) | Soil microbial communities from experimental microcosm in Duke University, North Carolina, United States - YC | ecosystem: Engineered > Artificial ecosystem > Soil microcosm > Unclassified ...
GTAGGCATGGGCAAAACTCCTGCTTGAAGTAGGAGCCGCCGGATCAGTGGTCGCTGCGAGGAGAAAGGTGTGCCGCGGACTAATCCGGCGGCAAGGCTGATCTCTAGACGCGAGCGATCGCCCATACCGCAGCAAGGCTGCGGCGACGGCGGGCGGTCAGGCTGGTCGCGAGATGGATCATGGCCGCGGCGTATAGGGGCGCGCTCTGATCGCGTCAAGTTTCACATCATGGGGACCAGCCCAGTTTAAACCGCGCGCCACAGCCATTCCGTGATCCGCGCGATCACGTCGCCGAACAAGAGCAGCGCGGCCGCCCAGATGAAGGCCGAGACGAAATTCGCGATCTGGAACGACCAATACGGCATCTCGAAAATGCCGGCCGCAAGCGGCACCGAGGCGCGCAGCGGTCCAAAGAAGCGTCCGATGAAAATACTCGGCACGCCCCAGCGCCGCACAAAGGCCTCGCCGCGCGGCAGGATGTCCGGATAGCGCGACAGCGGCCATATCTGCGCGACCTGCTCCTTGTACTTGTAGCCGAACCAGTAGGAGAGCCAGTCGCCGAGCGCCGCGCCAATGGCGCCCGCAAAGCAGAGCGGCCAGAAGCTCATGCCGCTCGCGCCGATCAGCGCACCGATCGCAACCAGCGCGCCCCAGGCCGGAACCAACAGCGAGATGAAGGCAAGTGATTCGCCGAATGCGAGCAGCAGCACGATCGGGGCTGCCCAAAACTGATGGTCACGCACGAAATTGGCGAGCACGTGCGCGTAATCTTCCATTCCCAAACGGCCTTCCCGCCCCGGCTAAGCTTATTGAACCTTTTTGTGGCATCCCTGCCTAATAGCAGGTAAGCCGGCCGCCTCAGTGACTTCAAGTCACAAAGCGCCACGTGATCGTGACTGATCCCCGCCCCGCTGGCTTGCATTCCGTCCAAAAACACAAGGAAGCTCTCATGATCGGATCGTTGATGATGTGCGTGAGCGTTGTCGTCCTGTTCTGCGGCATGGTGTTCGGCATTGCGATGGGCATCACTGAGGATTTTGCGCTGCAGCCGGCCCATGCCCATCTCAACCTGCTCGGCGGCGTCCTGCTGTTTCTGTTCGGCCTCTATTATCGGCTCGTGCCGGCCGCCGGCAAAAGCGCGCTGGCAAAAGTCCAGGGCTGGCTCCATATCATCGGCGGCATCCTGATGCCGATGGGCGTCGCGCTGGTGATCACCCATGGTACGGGATTCATCGCCATCCCGATCCTCGGTTCCCTGATCATGTTGGCGGCCATGGCGCTTTTCGCTGCGATTGTGTTCCGCACCGCGACGGCTTAAAGCGGCCCCCCGTCACATTTTCAGGCCTATCCGTGGCATAGTCGCAGGAACCGATTCGCGGCGCCTCGCTTGCGCGGAACACATGAAAAGACATGCCTAAACCGTTGAAATCTGCTGCAAAAGCCAAAGCCAACGACCTTTTTGCCGAGCCCGACTCTAAGGGTGAGGGCAAGGGACGTGCCGGCTTGAAAGTCGCTTCCCGGGGTTCCGGCGCCGAGGCCGGCTACACCGCGGCCGACATCGAAGTACTGGAAGGTCTGGAGCCGGTACGGCGCCGGCCGGGTATGTACATCGGCGGCACCGACGAGAAGGCGCTTCACCACCTCTTCGCCGAAGTCATCGACAACTCGATGGACGAAGCGCTGGCCGGCCACGCCGATTTCATCGAGGTCGAACTGGATGCCGACGGATTTCTGACCGTCAGCGACAATGGCCGCGGCATTCCCGTCGATCCACATCCGAAATTTCCAAAGAAGTCGGCGCTCGAAGTCATCATGTGCACGCTGCACTCCGGCGGCAAATTCGACTCCAAGGTCTACGAGACCTCTGGCGGTTTGCACGGTGTCGGCGTTTCCGTGGTGAACGCACTTTCCTCCCGGCTCGAGGTCGAGATTGCCCGCGCCCAGAAACTCTATCGGATGACTTTCGAGCGCGGCCACCCCAAGGGCAAGCTCGAGGACGCCGGCAAGATCAACAATCGCCGCGGCACCAAAATCCGCTTTAAGCCCGACACCGATATTTTCGGTGCGAAGGCGACCTTCAAGCCGCAGCGCCTGTTCAAGATGGCGCGCTCCAAGGCGTATCTGTTCGGCGGTGTCGAAATCCGCTGGCGCTGCGCCCCTGAGTTGCTCAAGGGCATCGAGGATGTACCGGCCGAGGATAAATTCCATTTCCCCGGCGGCCTGAAGGATTACCTTGGCGCGGCGATCCACGCCGACACGCTGGTGCATCCGGACGTCTTCTCGGGCAAATCCGGCCGCAACGGCGCGCATGGCGCCTGCGAATGGGCGGTGGCGTGGACCGCGGATGCCGACGGCTTCCTCTCCTCCTATTGCAACACCGTGCCGACGCCGGATGGCGGCACGCATGAATCAGGCATCCGCAGCGCGCTGCTGCGCGGCCTGAAGGATCACGCCGAGCGCGTCAATCAGGGTAAGCGCGCTTCCAGCATCACCTCCGAGGACGTCATGGTCGGTGCCGCGGTGATGCTCTCGGTGTTCGTTCGAGAGCCGGAATTCCAGGGCCAGACCAAGGATCGCCTGGCGACCGCCGAGGCCCAGCGCATTGTCGAACAGGCCGTCAAGGATCCCTTCGATCACTGGTTGTCGGCCAATCCCGTGCAAGCCAACAAGTTGCTCGATTTCGTGATCGATCGCGCCGAGGAACGTCTGCGCCGCCGCGCCGAGAAGGAAATCTCGCGCAAGGCCGCCGGCAAGAAGGCGCGTCTTCCCGGCAAGCTCTCCGATTGCACCGAGGCCGGCCTTGCGGGCTCAGAACTTTTCATCGTCGAGGGCGACTCGGCCGGCGGCAGCGCCAAGCAGGCGCGCGACCGCAAGAACCAGGCCGTGCTGCCGCTGCGCGGCAAGATCCTCAACGTCGCTTCCGCCGGCAAGGACAAGCTGACCGCCAACGCGCAGCTCGCCGACCTGATGCAGGCCATCGGCTGCGGCACGCTTGCGCATTACCGCGAAGAGGATTTGCGCTATCAGCGCATCATCATCATGACCGACGCCGACGTCGACGGCGCGCATATCGCCTCGCTCCTGATCACCTTCTTCTACCGGCAGATGCCGCGGCTGATCGACGAGGGCCACCTATATCTCGCGGTGCCGCCGCTCTACAAACTCACCCATGGCACCAAGAGCGTGTACGCGCGCGACGACGCACACCGCGATGAACTGCTCAAGAGCCAGTTTAACGCCAACGCCAAGGTCGACATCAGCCGGTTCAAAGGTCTTGGTGAAATGATGCCTGCGCAGCTCAAGGAAACCACCATGGACCCGCGCAAGCGCACTTTGCTCCGCGTGGTCCTGCTGGCCGACGATCGGGAGGGCACGGCCGATTCGGTAGAGCGGCTGATGGGAACCAAGGCGGAGGCCCGTTTCGCCTTCATTTCCGACAAGGCGCCCTACGCCAGCGACGACCTCCTGGATGTCTAGGCAGGTATAGGTTGCAACAACCATCATGTCGCAACACGGCGACCACAATCGTGGTCGCGCTCGTTTTTGATTTTTGATTTATTTTCAATGAGTTACAAATCTATCATCGATCGCCCCAGCGATCGTTTTCCGGCAAGTGTGCCTGTGCAGCAACAGCATTTTGGGTGGAACTGTCTATAGTGCTGTTAACGGGCTCACGGAATCGGTGACCCAAGGGGACTGTCACGCGGTCAATGTTTGAACGCCAATACTGAGGAATTAACAATGAAGAAGCTCTTGCTCGTTACGACCGCACTGGCGGCTTTCACGGGTTCGGCGTTTGCCGCCGACCTGCCCGCCCGCGTCTACACCAAGGCTCCTCCTCCGGTTGTGGCGGCGAACTGGACCGGCTTCTACATCTTCGGTGGCGCCGGCGGCGGCCTCTGGGCTTCTGACCAACATACTCAGGTTACCGGAACCAACGCTCCGCTCTCGATCGACAATCGCACTGGCGGCTCCGGCTGGTTCGGTACCGTTGGTGCCGGCTACGACTGGCAGGTCAGCCCGAGCTGGGTGTTCGGTATTCTCGCTGACGGTCAGTTCGGCAGCATCCGTGGCGACCTCAACGATACCTTCAACGGCTTGACCGGTTTCGAGAAGATTGAGGACCAGTGGGCTGCCGGTGTGCGCGTTGGCTACTTGGTCGCTCCGAACGTTCTGTCGTACGTGAACGGCGGTTATTCAGGGGCGCACTTCTCAGGCACGAGCATGATCAACACTGTGAGCGGTGCCCCGTCCGGCGTCCATACGAACAGCTTCAACCGCAACGGTTGGTTCGTTGGCGGCGGCGTCGAGAACAACTTGAACATCTTCGGCATCACGGCGCCCGGCTGGTTCATGAAGACCGAATATCGCTCATCCTTCTACGACCAACACTCGATCACCGAGTTGAATAACGGGACCAACACGCCGGCTGGTTTTGACGTCCGTGCCAACAACTGGAACCAGACGATTTCGACCTCGCTGGTCTATCGCTTCAACTGGACCGGTCCGGTGGTTGCGAAGTACTGATCTCCTCCCTGAGTAAGGAACTTAAAAGCCCCGGCATCCAGCCGGGGCTTTTTTGTATTGGGCTGTCGCGATGCCGTTCCGCGCGGCGGCCGCGCCCGTCACGATGGCGCTTGCGTCTTGTGAGCGCGCGCATGTGACGAGCCGCCTCGATGGCCTTGCCCCCGATTCAAAGCTACGCTTGGCTTGAAGCGGTTGAACAAGGCCGGACAAAGCGCGGCGCAACAGATGCCGGCGGCGGGAGGAAAGCTGATGCGCAAACTGCTTCTGACGGTCGGGCTGATCGCGCTCGCGATCGGGCTGCTCTGGATCGGCCAAGGCACCGGTGTGGTCGCCTGGCCGAAATACAGCTTCATGGTCAACGAAATCCAGTGGGCGGGATATGGCGCGGCGCTTTCGGCCGTCGGTCTGATCCTGATCTGGCAAAGCCAACGCTAAGAGAAAACGAAACCAAGAAAAAACAGGAAGTGCAGCGATGAGATCGTTCAATCTGAAAGGCAAGGTTGCCATCGTCACGGGCGGCAATGGCGGCATTGGACTCGGCATGGCGCACGGGCTGGCGGCCGCTGGTGCCGACATCGCCGTGGTCGGCCGTAATGAGGACAAGTCGAAGGCAGCCGTTGCGGATTTGGCGGCGCGCGGCGTCCGCGCGATCTCCGTTGCGACCGATGTCACCGACAAGGAGGCTGTCGGCCGCATGGTCGAGCGCGTCAGACGCGAGCTCGGCCGCATCGATATCCTGGTCAACAATGCCGGCATCAACATCCGAAAAGCCCCGCACGCGCTCGAGCTCGATGAATGGAGCAGCGTCATCGACACCAATCTCACCAGCGCCTTTCTCTGCTCGAAGGCGGTGCATCCGGCGATGAAGGCGGCCGGCGGCGGCAAGATCATCAATATCGGTTCGATGATGTCGATCTTTGGCGCCAGCTTTGCCCCGGCCTATGCCGCCAGCAAGGGCGGCATCGTGCAGTTCACGCGGTCCTGCGCCTGCGCCTGGGCCGTCGACAACATTCAGGTCAACGCCATCCTGCCCGGCTGGATCGACACCGACCTGACCAAACGCGCCCGCGTCGAGGTCAACGGCCTGCATGACAAGGTGCTGGCACGTACGCCCGCGGCGCGCTGGGGCGCGATCGATGATTTTGCCGGGATCGCAGCGTTCCTGGCCTCGCCCGCGTCCGACTTCGTCACCGGCACCGCCATCCCCATCGATGGCGGCTTCTCGATCATGGGCTGATCGGCTGGCCCTCCGAAATACAAAAGCCCCGGCATCGTCCGGGGCTTTTTTGCTGTAGCGATGTCGCGCCATCAGTTGTTGCTGCGATTGGCACTCTTGAACGTCTTGATCTCCGACAGGCTGCCGTCGCGGTAGGTCAATTCCACCGACACGAACCGGGTCGTCGGCGCAAGTTTCAGATATGGCGTAGCGCTGGCCGGGATCGCGCTGGGGTCCTTGGGATCGCAGGCCGGCATCTTCAGCACCTTGTCCGGCACCGCGCTGTCGATGCCGATCCGCACCTCGCGGATCGCGCAGCGATAGGACATAAGGTGCGTATAGTAGACGAGCAGCCCGTTGAACTCACGGAACGACAGCCAACTCGTCGCGGTCATGTCGAGGATCTTGCGCTGGTCGCGGATCAACGCCGCTTCCGGATCGAACTTGATCGGGAATGGTCCCTGCATGTCGCCCGACGCATCGATGTAGCGGACCTCGATGATTGCGGCCGGCGCGTCCGCGGCAAGCTCGATCGCGGGATTGGGCATGCGCTTGCGCGTGCGCGGATCCAGCGTGTCGAGGAAACCGGTCTCGCGGAAATCGCCGGCCTCGCCCATCCGCCAGGAAATGCCGAGCGTCGGATCGGCGATCGAGAACACCACGGTCCAGCCGCCATTATGGCGGGAGAAGGAGGCGATCGGCGCGTTGGTGGATTCGGTCTCCGGCACGGTGTTGCGTGGCGCGATGACCGGCGGAATGGCGGCGGCGACCTGCTGGGCGGGTTTAGCGGGCTTGACGGCATCGCCCTGCCCCTTCGCTGCGCCGTTGAGAAAGACGTTGTCGACCATCTGGTCGGTATAGGCCGGGATTTGCCGGTGACCGATGCTTTCGGCCATCTCGCTGACGAGTTTGCGGGTGTGCTGGGCGACCTCGACGAGATCCTCGCCGGGTTGCAGCAGCTCCTTGGAGAAGGTGCGCGTGAACACCGAATTGGGACTGGTATCGTCGTTGGAGAGGCGGTCCAGCGCCGTCTGCCTGTAGCCGGCCGAGAAGATCGAAAACACGCCCTCGGGCAATTGCGTCATCGGCGCAAGCCCGCCGCCACCGGCCACCGCGCGCGTACCCCTGCGCTCGAACGGATTGTTGCGGCAGGCATCGAATACCAGGATCGAGGTGCGTACCTGCCTGTTCTGTAGCCGCTCGACGATGCGATCGGCCAGCACCGAGGCGTCGCGCACCAGCTCTTCCTGGCCTTCGGTCGCCGCTGGCACGTCGGTCGGCAACAGATAGTTCTGGCCGGCAATCTCGAAACCATGGCCGGCATAGAAGAAGAAGGCGGTATCGCCGGGACCAACCGCGTTGTCGAACGCAAGCAGGCTCTGGCTGAATTGCTGGCGGTTCTGGTTTTCCGCAACCATCACCGTGAAGCCGAGCTGCTTCAGCGTTTCACCCATGGTGCGGGCGTCGTTGACGGCCTTCTGCAACTTCGGCACGTTCCTGTAGTCGTTGTTGCCGATGATGAGCGCAACGCGCTTCTCGGCATGCGCCGGCAAAGCCAGCGCCATCAGCATGGTCGCAAGCCCCAATCTCAGCCAACTCAAATTGCTCATGGAAATGCCTGCGCCCCGAAGACAAAACTGCCTTCGTGATAGTCGGCCAGGGCACTTCGAGGGTTCAAACCACCGTCGAACACCGGCGGGGCGAATTGAGGGTGAGTTCCGGATGAGATTGTCCAACAGGGAGAAAAGCACAGGATCAGCCGCCACGGATTTGAAGACGAAATGACGAAACGCGCGTTATTTGTGCGAAAACATTAAGGTTTTTAAGCCTTTTGGCCCATTCCAAGATTGACTTTGGCCATTTCGCCCCTATGTTCCGGGCAAAGCGGATTTGGGTCTGATACGATTCCCTTAAGACCGGCCGCTGGTCAGCGTCAGTTACCGCCCCAGAGCTTTATCAAGCGCGCCGTTTCGGGGCCGAACGCGACCGCCTTTTACCTTCGATTCCGAACGGCGGTGTCGACTAGAGGCTCAATGTCATTTTCTAATCTCGGACTGTCCGACAAGGTTCTCGCCGCGGTAGCGGCAACCGGTTACACCACTCCTACTCCCATCCAGGAACAGGCAATTCCCCACGTGCTGACGCGCCGCGATGTCCTTGGCATCGCGCAGACCGGCACCGGCAAGACGGCAGCCTTCGTGCTGCCGATGCTCACCATCCTGGAAAAGGGCCGCGCCAGAGCACGAATGCCGCGCACCCTGATCCTCGAGCCGACGCGTGAGCTCGCCGCACAGGTGAAGGAAAACTTCGACCGCTATGGCGCGGGCCAGAAGCTCAACGTCGCGCTCCTGATCGGCGGCGTCTCCTTCGGCGACCAGGACTCCAAACTCACGCGCGGCGTCGATGTCCTGATCGCAACCCCGGGTCGCCTGCTCGACCATACCGAACGCGGCGGGCTGCTTCTCACCGGCGTCGAGCTGCTCGTGATCGACGAAGCCGATCGCATGCTCGACATGGGGTTCATTCCCGACATCGAACGCATCTGCAAGCTCGTTCCCTTCACGCGACAGACCCTGTTCTTCACCGCGACCATGCCTCCGGAAATCCGCCGCGTCACCGAGGCCTTCCTGCACAATCCGGTCCGCGTCGAAGTTTCCAAACCGGCCACGGCCGCAGTCACCGTGACGCAATCCCAGGTGCCGTCCGGCCGCGAAGCGCATCAAAAGCGCGAAGTGTTGCGGCGTCTGCTGCGTGACGCCAAGGACCTCAAGAACGCGATCATCTTCTGCAATCGCAAGCGCGAAGTCGCCGTGCTCCACAAATCGCTGCAGAAGCACGGCTTCAGCGTCGGCGCGCTCCATGGTGACATGGACCAGCCCGCGCGTATGGCGGCCCTCGATCAGTTCCGCAAGGGCGAGCTTCCGCTCCTCGTTGCTTCCGACGTCGCCGCGCGCGGCCTCGATATTCCCGAGGTGAGTCACGTCTTCAATTTCGACGTGCCGCACCATCCTGACGACTATGTGCACCGGATCGGCCGCACTGGCCGCGCGGGCCGCGCCGGGACCGCGATTTCCATCGTTTCTTCCCTTGATCACAAATCGGTCGCCGCTATCGAAAAGCTGATCGGCCAGAGCATTCCACCCACCGAAGGCGATCTCTCGGCAGAGGCGGAAGCCTCCGACGAGGGAGCCGCACCGCGCGAGCAGCGCTCGCGGCGAGGCCGCGGCGGCAGACAGCGTGAACGCGAGCCGCGCCAAAGCAGCGGCGAGCCACGTCACGCTAGCGGCGAGCCACGTCACGCAGGTGGCGCAAGTGGCGAGTCACGTCACGCAAGTGACGAATCGCGTCACGCAGGCGGCCAACGTCGTCACGGCGCCTCGAAGCAATCGGCGGCACCGCGTAGCGGGCAGCGCAACGAGCCACGGCGCCCATCGCGCGAAACGGAATCGGAGCCCGCCGACCACTCGCATCTGCCGGCGTTCCTGCTTCGGCCGGTCCGCGCCCGCGTCTAATGTCGGAGGGAACCGGGCCGGGAGCCGTTTACCGCTCGTTCACTTCCCTCCACTAGCTTGGCCCCCCATAATTCCAGTTATTGCGGCAGGCGGGCGGTGCCCGCCATGGGGACATTTTCGTGGTCAAGGTGCTCGACGAACACGAACGCACAATGGCCTTCGCGGAAGTCGCGCTGGGCCAGATCAGGTCGCTTCGCCAAACCGCCGTCCCTCGCAACTACGAAATCTGGTACGTTTACGCGACCGGATATAACGCCCAGCTCAACAAGATCATCAACGAGACATTGGCGCGCAGCGGCAAGCTGACGGAAGCCGACCTCGAACAGATCTACGACACCTATCTTTCCCACATCAAGACCACCGACCGCATCGACAAGGTCGGCGCGCGCGTGATCGGCGAGATCGATGACGTGATGGCGCTGCTCACCGACGCACTTGGTGTATCGGCAAGCTATGGCGCCAGCCTCGAGGGCGCGAGCCAGGAGCTGTCGGGCGCCAAGACCCGCGAGCAGGTCAAGGCCATCGTGCAATCGCTGGTGAAGTCGACGCATCAGATGCGCGAGACCAACAAGGCGCTCGAGGAACGGTTGACGCTGTCCAAGAACGAAATCTCCAACTTGCAGCAGAGCCTGGAAGCGATCCGCGCCGAGAGCCTGACCGATCCGCTGACAGGGCTCGGCAACCGCAAATATTTCGACCGCATGATCGAGATGGCGGTCCAGAGTGCGATTGCCGCCGGCGAACCGCTGTCGCTCATGATGTTCGACATCGATCATTTCAAGTCGTTCAACGATTCCTATGGCCATCTCACCGGCGACCAGGTGCTGCGCCTGGTCGGCATGTCGCTCAAGCAGACCATCAAGGGCCAGGACATCACCGCGCGCTACGGCGGCGAGGAGTTCGCGGTCGTGCTGCCCAACACCGCGCTGCGCCAGGCGCTGACGGTGGCCGATCACATCCGCCGCGCCGTGATGGCGAAAGAGCTGAAGAAGAAATCGACCGGCGAGATTCTCGGCCGCGTCACCATTTCGGTCGGCGTCTCCATGCTCAAGCCCGGCGACGACACGGATTCACTGATCGAGCGCGCCGACGCCTGCCTCTATGCCGCCAAGCGCAACGGCCGTAACCGTGTGGTCTGCGAAGTCGATCCGGAATACACCGCCGAGACGCAAAGCCAGGTGGCTTGATCCGTTCCTCATGGTGAGGAGCGCGTCGGCGCGTCTCCGAACGATGCGGAGCCTGTCATCGGGCCGCGCTTCGCGCGGACCCGTTGGCATCGCCGGGAGAACCATGAGGCCCCCCATTTTCGTCCGTGGCCATCCTTCGAGACGCCGCGCAAGCGCGGCTCATCAGGATGAGGACCTTTTCCGCGGCAACGTTTTCTTCACAATCCGCTTGCTGGCCTGCCTTTTTGCGACAGCTTTCGCCGGCGCTGCCTTTTTGGCTGGAGCCTTCGCCTTCTTCCCCCGCGGCCGCTTCTTCACCGCGGCGCGTTGCGCGGCGCCGAGCGCTGCCCTCGCCCACTGGCTCAGTTCCTCGGTGTCGTCGAACAGCCGCGCCGGCAGTTGCCAGTAGGAGTTGACCATCACGGTCCTGGCGCGGGTCTGGTATTGGAACGGCTTTGAGCCTTCCGCCTCGAATTGCGGGATGGTCTGTTCGTCGGCACGGAAATAGAGCCCGGCCCGCAGCGCCAACGCGAAATTAACGCCGTCGACCGAGATGCCGAACCCGGAGAACATCGGGCGGATGGTGACGGGACCGAAATCCGAAAACAGGTCGATCAGGAATTCGCGGTCCATGCAAACACTCTCGTGCCCCGGATGCGGCGCAGCATGAAATGGTGCGCCGCTGATCCGGAGCCCAGCTTTTTGCGAGGATGTGGGTGGGTCCCGGATCTGCGCAGCAGCGTAAACGCTGCGGCGGGTCCGGGACAAGCGACTAGTCTTGCAGGAGGCTAGACTAGACCTGCGCGGGCTTGAGCTGCACGGATTCGCCGCAGCCGCAGGCCGAGATCTGGTTGGGATTGTTGAAGATGAACTGGGCCTGCATCTTGTCGGCCTTGTAGTCCATCTCGGTGCCGAGCAGGAACAGCACGGCCTTCGGGTCGACCAGGATCTTCACGCCCTTGTCCTCGACGACCTCGTCGGTCGGGCGGATTTCATGGGCATATTCGACGGTGTAGGACTGGCCGGCGCAGCCGCCGTTCTTCACACCGACGCGCAGGCCGACGATCTCGGAATCGGCGCGCTTGGTGAGATCCTGGATGCGCTGCGCAGCCGCTTCCGTCAGCCGCATTACTTGCGGGCGCGGCCGCTTCGGCTTGGTAATGGGAGTGGTCGATGCTGGCGTCATGTCAGTCATTTGGTCAGTCCTGACGGCAAATCAATGCAAGGAATATTCAAAGGCCTGGCTTCACCACATATTGAGCACGAGGCGGGCCTCGTCGCTCATCCGGTCCGGCGACCAGGCGGGGTCCCAGACCAGATTGACGTTGACCACGCCGACGCCGGGAACACTCGCGATCGCGTTCTCGACCTGGGTCGGCAGCTCGCCCGCGGCCGGGCAGTTCGGCGTCGTCAGCGTCATGGTCACATCGACGGCGCGCTCGTCGGAGATATCGACCTTGTAGATCAGGCCAAGCTCATAGATGTCGGCCGGGATTTCCGGGTCAAACACCGTCTTCAACGCGGCGACGATCTCGCCCGTCAGCCGCTCGGTCTCCTCCGGCGACAACGCCGAATGCGTCTCCATGTTGGCGGTTTTAACTTCGGCTACGTCACTCATGCGAACAATTCCCCGGCCTTGATCAGCGCCTGAACGAGATGGTCGACTTCTTCACGGGTATTATACATGCCGAATGAAGCGCGGCAGGTCGCCGTGACATTGAACCGCTCTAAAAGCGGCATCACGCAATGGGTGCCGGCGCGCACCGCGACGCCCTGACGGTCGATCACAGTGGCGACATCGTGGGGATGGGCGCCCTTCATCTCGAAGGAGATCACCGGCCCCTTGTTCTTGGCGGTCCCGATCACGCGCAGCGAATTGATCTCGCGCAGCCGCTCCTGGGCGTAAGCGAGGAGGTCATGCTCGTGAGCGGCGATACGCTCCTTGCCGATCGAATTGACGTAGTCGATCGCGGCACCCAGGCCGACGGCCTCGACGATCGCCGGCGTTCCCGCTTCGAACTTGTGCGGGGGATCGCCGTAGGTGACCCAATCCTTCGCGACCTCGCGGATCATCTCGCCGCCGCCGTTGAAGGGGCGCATCTTCGCGAGGTGCTCATGCTTGCCATAGAGCACGCCGATCCCGGTCGGACCGTAAACCTTGTGGCCGGTGAAGACGTAGAAGTCGCAGTCGATGTCCTGCACGTCGACGGCCAGATGCACGGCGCCCTGGCTGCCGTCGATCAAGACAGGAATGCCGCGTGCATGCGCTGCCTTCACGACGTCCTTGACCGGAACGATGGTCCCGAGCGCATTCGACATCTGCGTCATCGCGACCAGCTTGGTGCGCGGCGTCAGAAGCTTTTCGAACTCCTCGAACAGGAAATTACCCTCGTCATCGACCGGCGCCCATTTGATCACGGCGCCATGGCGTTCCCTGAGGAAGTGCCAGGGTACGATGTTGGAGTGATGCTCCATGATCGAGATGACGATCTCGTCGCCGGCCTTGATGTTCTCCTCGCCCCAGGAATAGGCGACGAGGTTGATCGCTTCCGTCGCGTTGCGGGTGAAGACGATCTCCTCGTTGCGACGGGCGTTCAGGAACTGCGCCGCCTTGGCGCGGCCGCCTTCATAGGCTTCGGTCGCGGCATTGGCGAGATAATGCAGGCCGCGATGGACGTTGGCGTATTCGCTTTTGTAGGCCTTGGTCATGCGCTCGAGCACCGCGGTCGGCTTCTGGGCGGAGGCGGCGTTGTCGAGATAGACCAGCGGCTTGCCATAGATCTGCATCGCCAGCGCGGGGAAATCCGCGCGCAGGCGGGCGACGTCGTAGGAGCCATTGAGGACGGCGGGATGCTTGGTCATGCCCTCGCCTCCAGCCAGCGCTCCGCGGCCGCCATGACGGCTTCACGCAGATCATCGTCGGCGATGCCTTCGATGGCTTCGCCCACGAAGGCCTGGATCAGCAGCGCCTGCGCAGCCTTCTCGGACAGTCCGCGGGCGCGCAGATAGAACAGCAGGCTCTCGTCGAGCGCACCTGCCGTGGCGCCATGGCCGCAGGTGACGTCGTCGGCGAAAATTTCCAATTCCGGCTTGTTGTCGGCTTCCGCCTCATCGGAAAGCAGAAGCGCGCGGGTCATCATCTTGCCGTCGGTCTTCTGAGCATCGGGGCGCACGATGATGCGGCCCTGGAACACCGAATGGGCGCGATCGTCGATGACGGCGCGGAATACTTCTCGGCTCGTGCAACTCGGCACGGCATGATCGACCACCAGCGTGGTGTCGCCATGCTGCGTGCCGTTCAGCAGATTGACACCGTTGATGTTGAGCTCGGAGCCTTCGCCAGCCAGCGCGACAAAGCCCTGGTAGCGGCTGAGCGCGCCGCCGGCGGTCATGTTGAACAGATCGAATTTCACCTTCGCGCCGACGCTGACGATCGCGGATGTGATGTTCACGGCGTCCGCACTATCCGCCATCAGCCGAACCTGCGTCAGCTCGGCCTCATCGCCGATCGAGAGCAGCACGGCATCATGGGCCTGATAGGTCTTCGCACTTTCGGCCGCGACAAAATTCTCGACCAGCGTCACGCGCGCGCCCTTGCCGATCTTCATCTGCGAGCGGGTGACGGCGGACACCGAGGAAACCGTCGCGACATGGATGATTTGCAGCGGCGCGGCGAGCTTGGTGCCGTCGGCCACCTCGACCACGACGCCATCGGTCGCGAGCGCTGCGTTCAGCGAGATCATGACATCGGCCGCGGTGGTCACCAGCAGATCGCCGGCACCGCCCTCCAGCACCTCGCGCAGCGTCGTGACGCTGACACCGGCCGGCGCCTTGTCCGACAGCTCCGCTGCGAAGACGCCGTCCACCAGCACCAGCTTCGTGGCTCCAGCGACTGCAACGGGCTTCAGCGCCGCTTTCGCACGCTTCAACGCCGCCGCGTCAGGCTTCTCCGCCAGCGGCCGCACCTCGCGCATCAGGGCGCGCAGATCGGTATATTTCCATTCCTCGATCCGGCGGTGCGGCAGCCCTGCCCGCTCATAGGCCTCGAAGGCCAGACGCCTGGTCTCGGCGACCTTGCCCGCGCCGGGCAGCCGGTCGCGTGACGCGGTGAACAGGCTTTCCATCGCGCGTCCGGTTTCGGTCCTTGCCAATACAACGTTCATCGCAAAATCCGCTTTCGTCAGGCGTCCTCGAACTGCGTGTAGCCGGATTCTTCCAGCTCCAGCGCCAGCTCCTTGCCGCCGCTTTTGACGACACGGCCCTTGGACATCACGTGCACGTAGTCGGGCACGATGTAGTTCAGGAGCCGCTGATAATGGGTGATCACGACCATGGCCCGATCCTTCGACCGCAGCGCATTGACGCCGTCGGCCGCGACACGCAGCGCGTCGATGTCGAGGCCTGAATCCATTTCGTCGAGAATGCAGAGCGACGGCTCGAACAACGCCATCTGCAACACCTCGTTGCGCTTCTTCTCGCCGCCGGAGAAACCGACATTGACGCCGCGGCGAAGCATGTCCTGAGGAATGTTCAGCGACCTGGCGACCTCGCGAACCTTCTTCAGGAAATCCGGCGTCGAGAACTCACTCTCGCCGCGCGCCTTGCGCTGCGCGTTCAGCGCCGTGCGCAGGAAGTTCATGGTGGCAACGCCCGGGATTTCCACCGGATACTGGAACGCCAGGAACACGCCCTTGGCGGCGCGCTCGTCGGGTGCCATTTCCAGCAGGTCATCGCCGTTGAACAGGATCTCGCCGCCGGTCACCTCATAGCCGGGCTTGCCGGCAATGACGTGCGAGAGCGTCGACTTGCCGGAGCCGTTCGGCCCCATGATCGCATGCACCTCGCCCTTGTTCACGGTGAGCGACAGCCCATGGAGAATCTCGCGATCCTCGACACGAACTTGCAGGTCTTTTACTTCGAGTAGCGGCATCTCTTGTCCTTAACCGAAACTAGTACTCTTCGTCATTGCGAGGAGCGAAACGACGAAGCAATCCCGCTTTGCTTGCGCAGTGGATTGCTTCGCTGCGCTCGCAATGACGGCGTCATCCGACGCTGCCCTCGAGCGAGATCGAGATCAGCTTCTGTGCTTCCACCGCGAACTCCATCGGGAGCTGCTGCAACACGTCCTTGACGAAGCCGTTGACGACGAGGCCGACGGCCTCTTCCTGGGAGAGGCCGCGCTGGACGCAGTAGAACAGCACGTCCTCGGAAATCTTCGAGGTCGTCGCCTCGTGCTCGAAGGTGGCCGAGGAGTTCTTGGCCTCGATATAGGGCACGGTGTGCGCGCCGCATTTGTCGCCGATCAGGAGCGAATCGCAGGCGGTGAAGTTGCGCGCGCCGGTCGCCTTGCGATGCGCTGTGACGAGGCCGCGATACGTGTTCTGCGAACGGCCGGCCGCAATCCCCTTGGAGATGATGCGGCTCGAGGTGTTCTTGCCGAGATGCAGCATCTTGGTGCCGCTATCGACCTGCTGGAAGCCGTTCGAGATCGCGATCGAGTAGAACTCGCCACGGGAATTATCGCCGCGCAGGATGCAGCTCGGATATTTCCAGGTGATCGCTGATCCCGTCTCGACCTGGGTCCAGGAGATCTTGGAATTCTTGCCGCGGCAGTCGCCACGCTTGGTGACGAAATTGTAGATGCCGCCCTTGCCCTCGGAATTGCCGGGATACCAGTTCTGCACCGTCGAATATTTGATCTCGGCATCATCGAGCGCGACGAGCTCGACCACGGCGGCATGCAGCTGGTTCTCGTCGCGCTGCGGCGCGGTACAGCCTTCGAGATAGGAGACGTAGGAGCCCTTGTCGGCGATGATCAGCGTGCGCTCGAACTGGCCGGTGTTGCGCTCATTGATGCGGAAATAGGTCGACAGCTCCATCGGGCAGCGCACGCCCTCCGGCACGTAGACGAACGAGCCGTCGGAGAATACCGCCGAGTTCAACGTCGCGAAGAAATTGTCCGAGGTCGGCACCACCGAGCCCAGGTACTTCTTCACCAGCTCAGGGTGCTCGCGGATCGCTTCCGAGATCGGCATGAAGATCACGCCGGCGGCCTTCAGCTCCTTCTGGAAAGTGGTCGCGACCGAAACCGAGTCGAACACCGCGTCGACCGCGATTTTGCGCTCGCCCTCGGGCTTGACCACGCCTTCGAGTACCTCGACCTCCCGCAGCGGAATGCCGAGCTTCTCATAGGTCTTGAGAATCTCGGGATCGATCTCGTCGAGCGAGCCGACCTGCTTCTTCGGCTTCGGCGCGGCGTAATAATAGAGGTCCTGGTAGTCGATCTTGGGGTAGTCGACGCGAGCCCAGGTCGGCTCCTGCATGGTCAGCCAGCGGCGGAAGGCCTCAAGGCGCCACTCCAGCATCCAGGCCGGCTCATTTTTCTTGGCCGAGATGAAACGGACCGTATCCTCCGACAGGCCCTTCGGGGCCTTGTCGGACTCGATCAACGTCTCGAATCCATAACGGTATTGATCGACGTCGATCCGCCGAACGCGGTCGACCGTCTCTTGTACGGCTGGCATTCAATCCTCCGCTCGCGGTTTCAAGGACCGCGGTGGAACAGTTCCAAAGCTCTCTTACGATGCCTTAGCGCGGAAAGCACGTACTTAGAACCGTTCAAGCCGTGTTTCGTCGCTACCCTTAATTAGGGTGCGCGCGAGCTTTCGCCAAGCCTGAAGGGCAGAATCGATGTCTGTTTCAGCCGTGGCCCAGCCCAGACTGAGCCGCACGGCCCCTTGGGCGAGGTTGGGGCCAAATCCCATCGCCTCCAGTACGTGGGACGGCTGGACCTTGCCGGACGAGCAGGCGGAACCCGAGGACACCGCAACCCCTTCCAAATCAAAGCCAATCACGGCCGTTTCGGCCCGGAGCCCCGGAACTGTGAATAGCGTGGTATTGGACAGCCTGGGTGCGTCCTCCGCAAAGATGATGGCGCCGGGCGTCTGCCTCAGACCCGTCTCCAGCCGCCCCCGCAGGGCCTCCAGCCGCGGCCGATCGGCCTCCAGCGCGCCCATAGCCGCCTTCACTGCCGCGCCGAAACCGGCGATCCCAGCGACATTTTCGGTGCCGGCCCGGTGGCCACGCTCCTGACCGCCGCCTCGGAGCAGCGGCTCGACGCCCAGGACCCCCTCCGCAATTACCAGCGCGCCGACGCCCTTGGGGCCGCCGATCTTGTGCCCGGACAGGGTCAGAAGATCAGATCCGATCTCCTTGATATTGAGCGGTATTTTGCCGAATGCCTGGATCGCGTCGACATGCAGGAGCCCGCCCGCTTCATGTATGATCTGAGCTGCTTCATGGATTGGTTGCAGGGCCCCCGTCTCGTTATTGGCGGCCATGGTCGAGACCAGAGCGGGCGGCGCCGAAGCGAGCCTGGCGCGGAGACCATCGAGATCGACGATGCCGGAGCGGGTCACCGCGATCTTCGAAATCGCCCCATGCGCAAAGCGGCCGCCGGCCATCACCGAAGGGTGCTCGATGGCCGAAACCAGCAGGCGCTGAAGCGGAGCGCCTGGTCCGCCGCGAAGCCCGGGGCCCAGCGCCAGCGCATTGGCTTCCGTGCCGCCCGACGTGAAGACCACATTGCGGGGCATCCTCGACCAGACGCCGCGCCTGCCGGCCCTCGGCATGGACCGAGGACGGGTTGCCGCAAAGCTCCCACGCCGCCGCCATCGCCGCCTTGGCCTCAGGGCGCAGCGGCGTGGTGGCATTCCAGTCAAGGTAGACCCGGCCCGTCATAGAGTAATATAATACCTTAATCCTCGACGATCACCCAAATGGCTCGGGCAATGCCTTCCAGCCAATTGGCAATGTTTGGTCGCTTCGGCAACCACCGTGACGAGCGCGCGTACCGCCATGTCGGATGTTCAAGATGCTTGCTTTTTGCCCCTCGCCTCATGTTAGAACGCGCTCGAGTTTCACCGAGCGGCGTTCGCACATCACCGACGACGCGCACCCTTATCTCCCGCAAGGCTCCGCCGAACCGATGGCAGTGAGCCGGCATATCGGTTGATGGCCCTAAGGATATCTCATGCCTGAAGTGATTTTCACCGGCCCGGCAGGCCGTCTGGAAGGCCGTTATCATCCGGCCAAGCAGAAGAATGCGCCGATCGCGATGGTGCTGCACCCGCATCCGCAATTCCGCGGCAACATGAATCATCCGATCGTCTATCAGGTCTATTACGCCTTTGCCGCGCGCGGCTTCTCCGTGCTGCGCTTCAACTTCCGCGGCGTCGGCCGCAGCCAGGGCTCGTTCGACCATGGCAGCGGTGAATTGTCCGATGCGGCCTCCGCGCTCGACTGGGCGCAGACCATCAATCCCGAAGCGCGCGCCTGCTGGGTCGCCGGCTTCTCTTTCGGCGCCTGGATCGGCATGCAGCTCCTGATGCGCCGCCCCGAGGTCGAAGGCTTCATCTCGATCGCGCCCGAGCCGAACCGCTACGATTTCTCCTTCCTCGCGCCCTGCCCCTCGTCCGGCCTGATCGTGCATGGCGACAAGGACATCGTGGCGCCGGCCAAGGACGTCAACACGCTGGTTGAAAAACTGAAGACCCAAAAAGGCATCGTCATCGACCAGCAGACCATCCCCGGCGCCAACCATTTCTTCGAGGAGAAGATGGAGCCGCTGATGGAGACGGTCACGGCCTATCTCGACATGCGGCTCGCCAACGTGCGCTGAGCCAATTGCCCATGGGCGCGTTCGTGGCACTCCTGCGGGCGGTCAATATCGGCAGCACCGGCAAATTGCCGATGAGCGACCTGAAGGCGATCAGCGAAGAGCTCGGCTTCACGTCCGTTCGCACCTATATCGCCAGCGGCAATGTGGTGTTCGCCAGCCGCAAGTCGGAGGTCGCGATCAAGTCCGTGCTGGGGAAGCGGCTAGCGGCCCATGCCGGCAAGCCAGTTGGCGTGCTCGTGCGCAGCGCGGCTGAGATGGCGCAGGTCTCGAAGGACAATCCGTTTCCGAAAGCCGCGCCCAATCGTACCATGGCGATCTTCCTCGACGAGGCCCCGCCGAAGGATACGATTGCTGCCGTGCGCGGCCGCAAGGACGAAGAGATCAAGCTCGGCAAGCGCGAGATCTACGTCCACTACGGCGAGGGCATGGCGAAATCAAAGCTCGTCATCCCCGCCGCAAAGGCCGGTACCGCGCGCAACATGAATACGGTTGCCACGCTCGCCGCGATGGCCGCGGAGTTGGGCTAGGCCGCGACCTTCGCCTGCAACAGCGACAGATGCGAGCGGCGACGCTCGATGAAATCGCGCAGCAGCGCCGGATAGTCGCTGGCAACCGCCGATCTGACCGACGGCCTCGCCGCCAGGTTTTCGCGCCAGCGCGCGAGCTTCGGCTTTCCCCGCAAAATGCCGAAATCGCCGATCTCGTCGAACACGTCGAAATAGCGAAACACCGGCCCAAACACGGCGTCGACCAGCGAGAAGCTCTCACCGTCGAACCATGGCCCAATGATGCGCGCTTCCAGCGCAAAACGCGCCTCGAGTTGCGCGGCCTTGGCCTTGAAGGCCGCTTCGTCCGGTGCCGAGTAAAGGCCGGCAATATCGCTCAGCACCGCGGAGCCGAACTCGATGAAGGCCCGGTGCTCGGCGCGGCGCAGCGGATCGGAGGGATGCAGCGGCCGCGCCTCGGTCTCCTCCAGATATTCCAGGATGACAGCGGATTCGAAGATCGCGTGATCGCCGACCAGCAGGACCGGCGTCTTGCCGAGCGGGGATACCTTGAGGAACCAGTCAGGCTTCTGGGCGAGATCGATGTCGATCCGCTCGAACGGCACGCCTTTCTCAGTCAGCGCAATCACCGCGCGCTGCACGTACGGGCAAAGCTTGTGGCTTATGAGCTTGGGGCGTTCGGCCATGGGCATCCTCGCGAGTTCATGCACTTGCATCTAAATTACATGCAGTTGCATTGAACCGTCAAGGTGCCTCCCATCAAGGCCGCGCGATCACCCCGCCGGTCATCGGGATCGGCACGCCGGTCGTGGCGGGATAGCTCAACGGCAGGCCTTTCAGCCCGCGTGCCGCCAGGAAACCAAAGGCCTGCGCCTCGATCGCATCAGATGCCCAGCCCAGCGTTTCGGCAGCTTCCACCGTGGCAGGCTCCAGCCGCTCGCGCAGCATGCGGATCATGGTGAGATTGCGCGCACCGCCGCCTGCTACGATCCAGCTTTTGGGTGGCTTCGGCAGCAGCGGCACGATCCGAGCGATCGCAGCCGCCGTGAATGCCGTCAGCGTGGCCGCGCCATCCGCAGGCTGCACCTCGCCGAGCTTGAGCGCGGCAAAATCATTGCGATCGAGCGATTTCGGCGGCGGCAGCGCAAAGAACGGCAATTCCAGCGCGCGCCTCACCCAGGTGTCATCCGCGATGCCCTGCCCAGCAAAACGGCCCTCGCAATCAAAGGCCTGCCGCATAATGCGGAACATAAAATCATCGAGCAGTGCGTTGCCCGGCCCGGTGTCGCAGGCAACCAGTGTGTCGTTGCCGTCGATATAGGTAATGTTGGAGACCCCGCCGATATTGACGACGACGATCGGGCCTTCGCGGTTCAGGGATTGCGCCAGCGCGCGGTGATAGACCGGCACGAACGGCGCGCCCTGCCCGCCGGCGGCGACGTCGGCGGCGCGGAAATCATGCATGACCGGGATGTGGATCGCCTTCGCGAGCGCCGCGGCGTCGCCGATCTGCACGGTCAGCCGCCGCTCCGGCCGGTGCAACACGGTCTGGCCGTGAAAGCCGACGATATCGATGTCCTCGAAGGCGATCCGGTTATTTGCCACAAATGCGGCAACCGCTTCCGCATGCGCAACCGTCACGGCCTCCTCGGCCTCACGCAGGACGCCCGGCCGCGCATCGCGCTGCGGCAGATGAACGGCTTCGGTCAGGGCGGCGCGCAGGAGGGTGCGCTCGCGATCGGTGTAGGCGCGATAGCCGGACGGCCCGAACGATTTGACCTGCCTGCCGTCGGTTTCGATCATGGCGACGTCGACCCCGTCGAGCGAGGTCCCGCTCATCAGACCGAGTGTCGTTAACATCATTGTCGTCAGGTCCTTGGCGACGCCCTACCCCGGCGCCAAAATCCCGTTTTGGGTGCCGAAACCTTGTGCCAAACGGGCACATCTTATAATGCCACAGCGCGCCGGTTCGCGGCAGCCGGTTCGGAGATCCTTCCCGCAATTTGCTGCAAATACCGTAAAACAAAAATGATCAGAGTCGAAGAAAGATGACCCCTTTCAAGTCCGATTTCCTCAACCTCCTGCAGGAGCGT
>Ga0310811_10002851_pt1 | contig 21697 bp, 21 predicted proteins | sample YCmetagenome_FD_207642 | JGI IMG/M metagenome (GOLD analysis project Ga0310811, IMG submission 207642) | Soil microbial communities from experimental microcosm in Duke University, North Carolina, United States - YC | ecosystem: Engineered > Artificial ecosystem > Soil microcosm > Unclassified ...
GTTGTGTCCAAAATGTCTGTCACTGCACTGGCCAACCAGAGAATGGTGTTAGAGAATGCCACATTTGATTCAGATTAGCACAATCATTTATTTGCCTTCCATCATTCATAAATTTAATCTTTACTTCAATGTAATCACAATATGTCACATTCACGAATATAATTGAAAATGTTTTGAACAGCGACAATCCATGTAATGCAAAGAGCAACTGCTCAGCCTGCCCACCCACTGTGAAATTTATCACACCTTCCAAACCTACCAAACCAGGAGACACTGTGTGTGTGAATGATAATATTTACAACTGCACTGACTGACTCATATTGCCTGTGGGCAACATCAGCTGTAGAAAATCATTTGAATAGAATACCCCCTGGCGGAGGAAGCCATCCACAGTCTCTGACTGATGAGTTCATATGAGCGAAGACTAAATATAACATGCTGAATGACACACCAGACATACCTCATTATCTCCTCATAACTCAGTCAGGGAAAACTGGTTTGCTCTGTGCACACAAATACATAACCGTGTGGTTACCTACTAATTACTGCCAGGCTTCCTAGGAAAGATTTTCCTTGTTGTGCATAGAGCTGGCTATAATTCGGTAGTTGCATGGACATCAAGTCATCTTGTATCTGGTAGTAGAGTCAATGAACATTATTCCTCTCCTGCTAACAATTTGTTCTTCTGATAAAAATCTGCAACTCATCCAAGATGTCACGCAGTTTAAGCAGAGACATATAACTTACTGAATGGAACACTGGACACACTTCAGGAACTCCTTACATTTCCATCACCCAGCTTCTCCGTCATCAAACTGCTAACATGTGTTGTGCTGCAAATTTGTTGGATATCAAGTGTCTTGTGGAGCGAGGGAATAGTTATTGTAGTCATTTTTTGTCTTAGCTAAAGCTGACAGAGATGAGCCCACATACCTTGCAGCAACAATACTAGACACACATACCTCGATGTTTGCTACTGCTGGCCTTACTAACAGAAAGGTTTTTCTGTTGCATTTTGAATGCAGCAGTAACTTAGCACCCAAGAGTGTTGGAGCCACATCTTCAGCATGTTCCATTTGCACAGTGTGCTTGGTCATCGGTGAGAAACCCTGAGACTTGAATTATTTGTCAATACTGATCAGGAGACTGCACATGCTCAACTCAGGAGCATTTTCTGGTGCCTGTCCTATGTACTGAGATTTATTTTGCCATACCAACATCCACCACACTTTCTCCTCTTCTTAATTGAGCACCTTGTGTCAGAGTGTGCAAATTCCTTTTTATGTGAAATATGATTGATGTTTGTGCTGTTAAGTAGAGGGCTGAGCGGCATTGCAATATTTTGTTAGATGTGCCAGTCTGGCAATTTCCTGTCCAACATGACGGCCTAGACCACCAGCTTACAAATAATCACCCATCCCGTGACCATGAAATTTAGTCATCACAAAAAACACTACCTAGCACCTCCAGTATCATATGAATGCTGTAATCTTGTGGGCAGTGTTGCAAATGCATTTTTGACACAATTATTCAAAGATGAATGTGTTCCAAACTGTCTGAGGGATGGGGCGTGATGCATATGAAATAATTTTTAGCCAACACAGGCAAGTGCCTACCACTTCGGAGTAAAGTGCCAGTTGTCTACTACATGAAGGTATTGTCAAACATGAATGTTGATTTTTTCTCATTGTACAATTGAATATTAGTGCTAGCAAATCAAGGATAGTATGAAGAGTTTCAGTTCTCACATCAGAAAATTTGTTTTACTGATCGTCGCATAACAGAAAGACCTTGCATTAATATTCAATAGAAACTTTTTGCATCACACTGACACTTAAATACTTGCATTTCACTTCATTGGCCCACGTTGATATATTTTGTTTGCAGGACAATCTAAGCAGAAGATGGTACACCAAGCACAGGAGAACTTGCTTGGCTACCATGAAAATGCATTGTTCCCTCGTAAGGTCAAATATTTACATGCAAACCCCTTTACCAAATTTGTGGGGATTTTCATGATTGTTATCAATATATAGTATAATATGACATTTTAATATGTTCATCGGTTTACTGATGATGTGGAAATTGCAACAGAAGAGTCTGCGGTCACAAAATAGACTGCGATGTGTGATAGTATCAGCTGCGTGTAAACCAGAAGTTCTGTTGCCATGGAGTTACATACTGAATGAAGGAGTCATTATGCAGTTTGGTAAATTATGCCCTCTGGCTCAAGCGCTCAAGACAAGGGCAGTCATGTGTCACAGCGATGGGCCTGTGCTATTTCACACACCTAGTCCTGAAAGCTTGATCAATGATTCCCATCAGAAGTCCAGAATCTTCATCCTGTACACAACGTACATACTCGAAATAATGTGCGTCCGCTAGTATCCAAGTCAACCAAACTCCTTTTCACCACGAGACCCGAAAAATCCACAAGCACTACATCCTTATCAACATCCAGATACATTTCTGAGCAACACTGTTGACATGTGCGCTATGGTAAACCTCATCAGTTTTCTAACCTTCGGATGAGGTACTCGTCAGATTTATCTGCATGTGCAGCTCAGAATAGTTGTTTCCGAGGGTGGGCTGTACAGCGAAGCAGTTGATCGACTCGATGATAATGTTTCCAGCATAACTGACTTAGTATTCTCTTGCATAACACTTTTGGGACTCAGATTGATGATAATGATATCGAGTCATGGTAGTATGTTACTACAAAACTGAATATGATACTTACACTGATTTATCGCGCACTGCACAGCTCTTCGGCTGGGACTTAGATTCCTTGTAGCAAACCATCCACCAGAAACGGTGCTATGCGTTCCTCCATGCAGGTTGAATGGTCAAAGTGGTCGAATCTATTCAATACATGATGAGCATGGTTAACGATGCTGCGAATGAATTTTGCCTTGAATGGTCTACTGGTGAGTACATTCTGAGGGTTTTGGACGACTTGGGGGTGGCCATTTAACCTTTAAGAAAGACTAAACTGTGCGCTGCATCTTAGAAGGGGATGGAGGGGGATGAGGCTGCTGCCACAAGCAATTAAGACATGTCTATCCAAGTTGGACCATAATCAAGCTGGGTTCCTATGTGCTACCTTCTATGCACAATGCAGTAGGGAAAGGTTGAGATGAAACTTCCTCACACAGGCCATTGAGGATGTGAAAATGGTGTGGACAATATCTGTTCTTGAGTAACTGTGCTGATACCACCGATGCAAGGTCATCAAACTCAACTCTAACTTGTCTCATGTTGGGTATGAGCTAAACTATGCAGCGCTTCACAAGGCACAGCATTACAATGATGCAATCAATGCCTTCAAAATCATGCTCTTCCAGTTTGAAGGTACTCCCAATGCGCAGATACACAGTAAGCCCTGAATCACCCATGCATCAATGTGTGGTTCATAATCTTGTTGTCCAGAGCTGCATCAGCCTATTTGAAGTGGAGGATGACATTCAAAACCATTCAGCTTACTTGTAAAATGCCCTGCTTCGCCTACTCAATGCCTTCATTGGATGTTTATGTGATCGACGAGCACAGATGAATACCTTCAAGGTGAACACACAAGGAGCTTTGTCTTTATCGATGAAGGATCCACACCTCCAGATGGAGCCCATCAAAGAAGCTGCGATCAAATACTTCCATTGGGTCATGCCATCGCATAGGTTGGGAAAACACGCATGATGGCCCTGGGCCAGCCACCTTCCAAAGCGAGATATCCTAGTAGTTGATTGGAAAATGTTGAAGGACACATTCATCGATTGAACTTTGATTGGCAATTGGATTATTTCCGAAAGGTGGAACTTCTGAGTCTACTGTACGGTCAGGAGTAAGTTAATAAGGCTTCTGTTGAAGAAGTTCTGATTGGAATTTCGTGTGCGCAGGGTGAGCGGATCTTCCTAGTGGTCACGGGCTGTTTATTACTGCCAAGAAGGTGCATGACACAGAACCATTTGACATTTCTGTTCATCTAACTAATCTTATCCACCAGTAATGTAGTCATGATACATTGGTCCCTGACCTCCAAATCGAATATCGAGTCTGAACTGGCAAGATCAGTCAGCTACTAAACTACTCCAGTTGATGTGGACTTCATCATTGACTTGGACCTGTCTCAACACCACGTGACAGATAACTTGAGCTCTATGGCCTATGACACTAACCACACCCCTCAACAAATATTTACGGATTATGATGATCGATATCAGAACACCTCAGCTCATTCAACTGTCGGGCGGTTTAGTGATCCCCAATGCGGCACCTTATCAAGTAAGTCCAGGTGGTGATAACCTATGATGCTGTCCTCTCTGATTCAATGGTTCGCACCCAAGTGTCCCAGGTGACAACCCATCCTCAGAGTACTCATCACCCGATCTACATTGACTTGGTGCCCCACGTGAACCACGATCAGTACACCGATCAGCAGCATGTGACTGAACCCCAGGGTATAACGCATCCTCAGAGCACGTATATTTCAACTTACGATGACTTGATGCCCCATGCGAAACCCCAGGATCAGTACGTCAGTCAGCCGCCATGCATTGACCCCAGTACTTCACATTCTAAAACCATGCATTGCTCAATATACGTTGACTCAGGATTACATGATGTGATGAACTCTCAGGATCAGTACACTGACTTGAATCAGCCGCTTTGTATTGTCCCTGGTACATCACACCCTCAAAGCGTGCATGACTCGGTGTATGTTGACTCAGGGGGGCACATGAACCCTCACGACCAGCACACAAATCAGTCGCATGACATCGTTCCCCAGGGTCCACCATATCCTCAGAACACGCATCGCTTGGCGTGCATCGACTCTGTTCCCCACGTGAACCCTGATGATCAGTACACCAATCAGCAGTGTGACACTGATCTTCAGGCCATATCACACCCTCAGATCATGCATGTTTCGACTTACAATGATTCGATGCCACATGCGAAACCCCACAATCAGTCCAGCAATCACTCTAACTTCTCCGATGATCATCCTGGCCCTGAACAATTCACATTGGCTTCACAGACAACTCACTACCCGCCTGCCCATGGATTTGTCAGTGACACCTATTATCACACCCCTCATCCCAAAATGTCTTATGAACGACCTGACCCATTGATTCAGTCATCTGATTGGATGCATGGTTTATTTGATGTGCATAACGCCGGTAACGGAGTTGAGGGGGGACCTTCAGTTGATCTAGAACCTGCTGCCAAACATCATCATGATTTCAACCATTTATGCTACCACCGAACTTCCAGTCAGCACACTCCATATACCGTATCTAAAAGATGCAACGACTATCTCACCCCTCGCGATGTAGAGCACGGTGAGGGCTCATCTCACAGCACGGCACAGAGTGTGCTGCCTCTTGTGCTGGATACCCAGCCTGTAACCGTACCATCCCCTGTGGTACCAAAAGCGCCATCCCCCATACCAGTTGCCCTGCCGCAGTCAGTGTTAAATTCATGAACCTCAGTTGTCTTCGGTGTTGCAGACTTATCAAAGGTCAAGTCTGCGGCACTATTCCAAATGAAGTGCACTATCTTCATCAACTCTTTCTTCCTGGACGTGGCCACTGTTGGGAAGATGGCACGTAAATGCATGGATGCCAAAGTATCACATGATGGTAAGCTCTTGAAACTCACCATTCGGGACTGTCACTGATTAAGTTGGTGTGTAGACGATCTTGTCGCCTGGTCCAAGACGTCGGACAGTGAATTAGAAGTGTCCAAACTCTGCAAAGCCTTGGGGACAATTAAGAAAAACATTCAATTCCTCAGCCATAGTGCGGTCCTTTGGGGATATGACCCGCACTACTTATTGATGGAAAAACCCAAGAAAGAGGTAAAAGAGTTCGTCTGTAGGCTCATTAAAAACAACATATTCCTATTTGGTGTCATTGATGCTAGTCGTTGCCTTCCCCTGTCTTGTGCATGAATGCTCATGTTATTTTTTTTAGATTCAAGGCAAGAAAGTGGAAATCACCTTCGGGAATATCGCAATCAGATACTTCGCCTGACAACTCTTCCTTCATGACAGGAAGTACATAAATTATGTTGGGCAAGACCAAAACATTCAGCATGTGTTGAACTTTATCAGTGTATTGTTCAATTGGGTGCTCAGTGAACTGTCGACTGGCGAGTTCAAGGACCGGGATTTTAAAATGAACGAGAAGACACATGAATATTCCGAAGAGCTCAAAAGCTATTCAACGCGATGCCAAAAGAACATCGTGATGCTCTAGTGAAAAGCATCTTTACTTAAGGAGGTGAGCAGCTTGCATAGGTTAATGATGCACTACTGATGCGTCAACCTGCAGGGGCGGTAATCTAAGGTGGTGACTGTACTAGGGTTCGTTTGCTTGTCAGTGCCTCAGTATATTTTCCCCCCTCGTCTGGTTTTGGTGAGAGCTTCCTTGCTTGTCAAGGAATACATTCGAGTAGCGAGCAATCCAAGTACATTAGATGCGCAGAATTAATAAATCGGATGTATCACTACCTTTTTTATCGGATATGCCTGGGCCATAGGTGACTGCTTGTCACAAAGTCGGCAGTTTACAAAGTCTCCTTGCCAAACTCAATTCTCTTCACCAAAATCTAAATTTGCTTTGATGTCACCTTCATAAAAAGAGTGCATGGGGTGCCGAGTGCTTGTCGGACGATTTCGTTGTCGTTCTAGTAGGCTAGGGAACTTCCATTGTCACATGACAAGTCGGGGCAAACTTTGCACGTGCCACGGCTACTGTGGCATTCACCCAAATCTCTCTCTCCGATCCACTGGATTATCATTATCATGGGGCCTCTCGACTCCATGTTGGTTCAGAGGAGCAAATCACCTTGTTGTCAGTGAATTCATGAGTCCATGATATGGTAGTCATGCCAAGACCTAGTACTAGTAGCTACTAGAATGGCTTTGTGACTTGGAGGCACAGAACACCGTATACAATCCTGGCAACACCCCTTCCAGACGACTGTCATGCTGCTTCAACTTTGGACAGTTTCTGTGACTTCACTGCCAGATTCTCCGACTCTAGACCAGCTCGCTGTCATGGTTTGCCACCTGTATGATGTTCCCTGTGCAAAGGAGATCTTCAAACAGCAGTCTCGCATATAGTACAACTCTTGGAGGCTTACATCCATATGATATTTGTCAAGGAGCCCGAAGATAGAAGTTTGTGGGTCGAGAACACATGTCACCTTTATGACTCCATGGAAAAGGGTACAGATCATAGAGTCCACCCAACCGCGTCTACATAGACTACCATGCACTTAGCGTGGAGGTGGTACACTTCATTCATCTCCTTACTTTATTATTCTGATCACTCTTTCTATATTTAACCCCAAATATGCATCTGTCACACATTTATATCACGACCCCATACCTCCGATCGGTAAGTTTCCTCTCGTACCACATTTCTATCTCCTCACATTCCTCAGGCTACCTCCATGTCATGGGGACGCATCCCTGACATTGATCCCCACCCCAAAAGCTTTCCCAGATTCAACACCTCAATCGCCATCAAGTTACCATTTGGCTACTCATAGATCTCCCTCCCGCTCCAGCAGCCACTCTAGTGTCTGTGCTACTTTGCAGGATATCAAGGATCTCTTCCTTGATGCTGCCACTGATGAAAGGAGCATTCTGAATGCTCATGAACAACAGCCACAGTCTCCCTGTGCTGCCTTGGCTACCCACCCGGAGTCAAAAATATCCCCGTAGGTCCATTGGATCGGCCTGGCAAACTTATGACCTATCAAACCTATAAGACCCTCCCTGCCCACCTGCAATTGCTACTCTACAAACCACAGACGACGAAGACCCTGGACCAAGATGACGAGGTGCAGTGTACTCTGGTGGGTGAAACATCCTCCATTCTATCACTCCCTAGTTGACACACCTCTCAGTGAAATCTGAGTTCTTCTCTCCACTCCAACCCCAACACAGATCCAAACGCAGACGGTGAAGGTGATGCAGATCTAGATGCAGAGTTGAGAGAAGCAGCTACTGACCACCACAGTGCGTTTTTGACAGGCATGGAGGAAGAAGCTGTGTTGCTATTTCTCGTCTCTAGTAGATCTCTAGTGATTTTGACATTATCCGATCCAGTCAAATCTCTTTCTATCATTTGTTTATCATTTATTGCAAACCATCTGATCGGATTACTATAATCTGTTTTTGTCCATGCTCGTCCATTGTATACAACCATTGTCAGGCCTGTGCTCTTTCAAAGTTTTTGTTTTGTTTTTTTCTATCTGTATGAACTCCACTAGTTCGCATCATGTCGATCAGTCTGTGTCAGGGCACTTCATATGGAAAGGTTTTGAATAGCATTTCAGATCAAAACATAAATTAGGCAAAACCAGAATGATCAATGAAATTGAGAGGGGTGCGCTACTGAGTCTTGCCTGCTGCGATGACAATATGTTATATTTTTGATATGAAATGTAATACCACTCTACATCTGTTGACACGTGCCAAAGGCACCCCCCACAGAAAAGCCTTAAATCATCATTTAATTCCAAGCATACATGACGAAAAATGAGAGCATCCAAGAGGTATGAGAGGAGTACGCTGTTGTCCTATGTTGGTCTTCATTACCACAGGTCATGATTTTGTTACAAAGTCACACACTATTATACATCTGTTGACAAGTGCTAAAGGCGCTTCCCACGAGAATGTCTTGGATGACATTATAATGCAAAGCAAAAGTAAGACCAAACGACAATGCTCAAAATGATTGCCACCAGTATGCTACCATCCGTCGTTGGGTGTAATGCAGGAATGTCATCACATTGTTGTGCACTGCTCATGTTACTCTCAATTTGCTGGCATTTATGGCTATGTATCTACAACACAAATTTTCAACGGTATAGATGATCATATTTTGTAGGAGCAGGATTATATCATTCTACAGTTCACATGACTACAATATCAAGCTCTCATCAATTCACTGATGGACAGATATTTCCTCAACCTCTTCAGAAAAAGTAATGCAATAATTGAATACCTGCAATGTCGAAAGGTATTTGAGGTTGAAACACAAGAAATGTGTTTGATACTCACGAGAATTGCAAGACTGCCCACTAAGAACGTTAATGATAGTCAATAGGGGAGCTCACAGTAGGTCGCTTCTGCTTTTGCTTTTGCTTCTGCGTCAGGTGACACGTGGGAAACAAGGGTTAGCAATGAATTATATAAGCAGTTAACTCTCCATACACATTGGGCATACTATACTACTGTATTACTACACATGGCTTGCAGCTCACTACATCACCAATACTTAGAATCTTATATATTTTATGTGATCACTCGAGCACTCTTTCAACCTGCACAGACCCTTGAGGACCTCACACAAGAGCTCAATATGGATATAAATTACATACTAGCCATACAACAAGCTCACTACCTGAATTCTCATCCTCCTGTCCTCAAATCTGGAAGTCTACACCTCGCATGGGAATGGGCACAGAGCCCAGATGACTACCACTGCTTCATTAATATGCTGTGAGTCTCTCCAGAGGTATTTCAAGTTATTCTAGATTAATCAAGGACCACCCAGTCTTTTGTAACAACTCAAACCAAGCTCAAGAGTCAGTGGAGATTCAGTTAGGGGTGACACTATACAGGATGGGGTGGTATGGAAATGGTGCTTCACTAGCAGATATAGCTTGGACTGCAGGGTGCTCTGAAGGTGCTGTTGAGAAGTACACTGAGCATTGCTTCCAAGCTATTGAGTCATTTCATGACACTTTGTATGTCTCCCCACCACCCAGGAGAAAGAGCGGGAGAAATGCTGGATAGATGATCATCTTAGATTTTCAGGGACATAGTGGGATGGATGGGTGATGTATGATGGTACCATTGTTGTAATTTATACAAAGCCTGCACTCAATGGTGATGCATATTTCACCCAAAAGTCAAACTATGGTTTGAATGTCCAGGTAAGTGCAAGAAGTTAGTACCATATTATACATTCTATGACTGACAAGAGTTTTGTTTATAGATTGGTAATTTGCCTTCTAATCTTCAAATTGTTGACTACTCCCATGGCATGACCGGATCTGCCCATGATGCTTGGGCATTTGAGCACACAGCTGCTGCAAAATATCCTGACTGGTTTTCACTGGTGACGAGTTTGCATGGGCTGATTCTGCCTATGCTGTCAACTTGCACACCATCCCTGTTCACAAAAAACCAGCAGCACTTTTACCTGAAAATATCATCTTCAATCATGCAGTAGCCAATTTATGTGTCTGATCAGAACACTGCATGGGTGCACTCAAAGGGCGATTTCAGTGTCTTTGAGGGCTCCGTGTTCAGATCAATTCAAAGCACCAGCATGTCTCTGCATGTCAATGGATTACAGTTAGCATTATATTGCACAATGTTGTGATTGAGGTTGAAGGTGATAAACGAGGTGGATATTTTGCTCCCTTTCATGGTCATCATGAGGAGGTGGTGGATCGAGGCCCACATGATGAGCCACTAGCAGGGGAGGACAATGTTGATGGGGAAACAAAGCAAAAAAACTCATTCAAGAACTGATTGCATTTGGGCAAATGTAAATAATGATGTAATTAGCAAATGACATATGAAACAAGTGACAAAGTTAGAAAAATTACAGTGTAGAAAAGGCAGATAAATCCCAATCAGGAGATTGGTGACAAGCCTGCTTGGTAGGATGCTCAGAAGAGCCAGAATCACCCTCAATGCAATCCAGTCGCTTTCTATACTCAGCGGCATCCTAGATACCAGCTTTGAACTCCTCCAGCAAACACTGCCTCTTCTTCAGTATCATCTCATCACAAGCAGGGGCATTGACAGCATCGAGGTTTGCCCTAAAACTGATGTGAATAGATAATGTGAGATTGAGAAACAGTCACTTACTTCTGGATGTTGAAGAGCATGTCACTGAGTGAACACTTCGGTGGGAGCTTCTGAATGCGCCCCTTGGCCTTCATAATGCTATCCTGTGACAGTGAGGATGGCTTTGGAGGCTTCTTCCCAGTGGGTGTCTGCGACGAAACTGAAGGATGAAATATAGGAGTGTTTTCTTTATTATCGGTGATCTCGAAAGAAGGCAAAACTCCACGATGAGCAGTGCTGGCAAGGTTTAGAGCATCCTGGAGAGTCTGAATTTGGCTCACTTGCGAAGCCATGAAAACGACATCATCCTTGTCATCACTTGGAGGCTGCATATGAAGCATCTTCTTGCCACAAGGACCAACTCCAGTTGTAACCACAATTGGGGTGACATTTGGACGAGCAGCAAAAATCTGATGGAGGTCAGGAAAGAACGAAAAATCATTCTTGATTTGATCTAAAAATTAAACAATGTGAATGGTATTAAACTCATAGTTAAAAGATTAAAACGGACCCCATAAGTTCTTAGCTTCCTCTGAGCTATTGGCATCTGGGCCATTTGCACCAATGTAGAACCTGCAAAATTCATTGGAATCTCCACCATCATGGTTCTGATCTTCATGGACACCTTCACCCATCATTCAGAGTTTTGCAGCATGTTTCTTGTAGATTTTGGTGAGTCTAGAATAAGGATATGAGGATCAGCAAAGCCAAAACAAAGTTTGAAATGCAACGATTCGAGTTTGCTCTTGATATGGTCACCAGTTGCTGCTGGATCAATCTCGTAGCACTCTGAATTAGTAGTGACTTGGATGTGCTCAGACTCACCTCATGCTGGTTTTTTTTTACCAAATAGGACCTTGTAGTTTGCCTTTGTGCTGATTTCCACAATGAGTTTCCACACGCACGAGTGCTCATTCTCGTTCCATGGAATATCTGGTAGAATCTGCATCTTCTTTGATCTAGCCATGTGAGAGTGTAAGGTAGATGTGAGCGCTCCGAGCAGATGGCCAGAAATGGTATATATGATTTAATTTCTATTTATTTTGCTGTACATGTGATAATAATGATTTGTAATGGATGCAGAAGCAAAAGCAAAAGCAGAAGCGACCTACTGTGAGCTCCCCTAATACTGCCATTCAGTTTTCGGACGATTTGCAGACACTCACAATTGGCATACTAAATTGGGCATTGAATGTTAACCTTGAGTTTATCAATCTGATGCCAAGCCACCATTTACTTACCTTGACCATTTGCAACTTTGTTATGTCTGAGACCGATAGTAGGGAAGACATATCAGGATAATACCAGTACTCAGTGTGCACCTTGTAGCTGCCCAGGGCCAAGTTATGAATGAAGCGCTATACCTGTGAGCATTACTTAAGTACTTTGCAATGTTTGACAGGCATCAAGTCAAGTATCAATTGAGTAACTTAATCCCTGGTTATTTTAAGCCCCAAACCAATACCACACAGCCTTGCAGTGATATTCATCAGATAGTACCTGGTAAGTACAAGAGGCACCATGAACTATAATGCGAAACTGCTTGATTGTGGGCCATAATATAGGGCCTGTAAAATACAACTTCAATTTTGATGGAAAAGTCATACAACCCATCCAGCACTTGCATCACCGAAGTTAAGGGATCATATCTGATTGATTGAAGTAAGCGTTTCAGCATGAAGTCAAGTAGAAATGCAATGTATATCCAGGGATATATCAATATTGATGAGATCAAAGTGGAAGTTGATAAAATCACAAAGCAATGCAACTCACGTGCAATGTTTGAATGCTGCAAAAGATCGAACTATTCATTGTTCTGACACAGCTTTGAACAGTGCCCAATTGACAAGTTACTATCACAGACAATTACATTCAAGGTTGGCAAAGGTTTTTCGACTCTGTTGGACATCCACTCTACTTACTACAGTCCATGCATACCTTTTTCGGCATGTCAAACATGTTCAACATGAATGGGCTACTGTAACTTTGAAACTCCATTGTTTTTAATATAAAGTAGTGTAATAGACTCGGTTTCATATACAGGACATGATCCATTGAACAAGCAGACACAGTTCTAAAGTTTGAAATTTTCATCACCAACAATTGAAACATGCCTCCAAAAACTGTGTTTTAGTGCCAGTAGAGGCCTGTAGGGCCTTCAGGTGAGTGTAAACAATGTTTTGATGGGTGTATACAGTCTCTGTGAGGTATCTAAGACTCCATCAATGCAATTATTTCCTTCGGGGGTCCTACATAGTGGTGAGACTTGTGTTTGTGCACTGCAAAGGCTGTTTGATGTGGATCGAGTCCTTTGCTGTGACACATAGCGTGGTGAAGAGTGAAATCAGAAAATTCAACAGGATCGGATATAGAGAAATGGAAAACTCACTGATATGCATCCATATAGTGCCATGTTTTATGAAAAAACCAGACAGCCTTTGCAGGTACAAACATTGACTGGCCAGCCTGTCACTTTGCTTTGGCTCATGCAGAGGCTTTGCTGGGGCATGGCATGAGCGTCTGATGGACTAACAGGCATACAAAAAAAAATTGGTCCACATTTTGAAACATGGGTGCTTAATTTTAAAAGCTAGACTATGTGTCTTTTTAAGCTATTAAGCCTTTGGGAAATATCTGACTGGGTTCTGAAGTTCAAAAAAATATGGTGTGCAGGAGTTGAAAAAATGTTGCATGGACTGTAGTAAAAATTGTACACACTGATTAGTATTAAAACACGATTGAGTTGTCATACAAAGAAAGAAGGATCAAGTGGTTTAGACGGGGATTGAGGCAGTAGGAACAAAAGCAGTGACAAAAAGACGGTGATGGTACATGCTTGAATGCAAAGTTAATATCACGCACAAGTGAACAAGTGAGTTCATGGGCATCCTAAGAAATAAAGAGTGAAATATGATTCATTCGCAGAGTCAAGGTAAGAGACATGAAAGGGTGAGAAGATTGACAAAAATCAGCAACCATAAGTGAGAAGCAACCTGCAAATGCTGAACAAAAAAGACGTAAAAAAGAAATACCTCAGGCTATAACAGAAGAGAAAGAACAACTCAAGACAAGATATCTCATCAGATGGAGTGGATAGAACAATCAGCAAAGACCACACACATACAAAATCCAATATATACAAAGATGTCAATGAAGCCAGAGCTCAAGGGGAAGAGGAAATCAGAGTTGAAGCATTACTAACATAGAGTCTGTTCAGATAGGCAAATTTTGCTCACTTAACTTTGAGAAACTTTGCTTTGTCATGATTTGTAAGGACAAAGATGTCACTCTGGTTGATAATAATATTATACTCACTGCACACTGCTAACTGTCGTTAACGCTATGAATCCTGACAATTCTACCTGTGATACCGACCAGCTAGACACACCTGACCCAATGGATGACATTACTGTCGAAGATCTGGACGGTACCACTGCAGTCAACACAGATGAACTGGAAGAGTTTCAGCTGGAGCATATATTGAAGATGTTCTTTAGTGCCTCTCGTGTGGCCATACAAGTTTCAGATGCTGCCTCATGTGCCATTCAAATGTATTCTGGATCTTACTATGATAAAGAGCCATACAATACTTCTGTTCTCACAGGATTAGGTTGGGTCAATGAGCTACTTACAGGCCATCCAGATCGCATACAATGTGAACTGGGCGTCCAGCATCATGTATTCCATGTATTATTATCTCTACTTTGTGATGCAGGGTGCTGTGACTCCAAATTTATATCACTTGAGGAACAGTTAACTATATTCTTGTATGCTAGTGTAACAGGGCTTTCTACTTGACACCTTGGTGAACAGTTTCAATGTTCCAATGAAACAATATCAAAGTATGTTAATTCTAGCTTATTGTAGACAAACTCGCTGATTTCCAGAAGGTATTTCAAATGTATACTCAATGCATTTGCGTCCGCCCCTATATATCAATCATATGTTTGGCTACCTAATGCAGATGACCCAACCCCTTTTGAGATCCTTCAAAACCCCAAATACTATCCATATTTTGCTGATGCCATTGGCGCCATCGACGGTACCCATATTCCTTGCCACCCTGATGGTAAAGAGTGTAGTGCTGCTTGCAATCACAAAGGTACCTTGACCCAGAACTGCCTTGTTGCCTGTACATTCAATATGTCATTTATCTATGTCTTGAGCAGTTGGGAGGGGTCAGTGGCCGATGCTCATGTGTACTATAATGCATGGATCAAAGATTTCAATATCCCCCCTGGAAAATATTATCTCACAGAGGCAGGATTTGGAGCCTGTGATGAGTTATTCATACCATATCACAATGTGTGCTACCACCTAGCTGAATGGGGCAGGGGACATCTTAAGTAAGAGCCCTTACAATTGTTTTATTTTTATACTGACATTTCTAGGCCTTGTAATCACAGGGAGCTATGTAATCTATGGCATGCCATGCTCTGGAATGTTATTGAGCACATCTTTGGTGTGCTCAAGAACTGCTTCCAAATTCTCTCCCTTCCACCTTTCTACCCCATGAGTGTCCAAGCTCGTATCCCTCCTGCATTGTGCATGGTGCACAATATCATCTGGGTCCATGACCTGGATGACATGATGGACTATTGCCAAGTCAACAATGACATCATTGGGCCTGAGCACTATACTGGTGCACTAGCTGAAGGTCCTCCATCTGATGAGGCTCATACTTGTGCACACAACCATTGTGACACTATTGCATGTCAAATGTGGACAGATTATAACAGGGTGAGACAGGAGAGAGGTGAGTCTGCTGTAGATGATGATCTTGAATAGTGTTTTTCATTTACTGTTAAATTTTTGCAACCAATCACACAAAGTGTACCACACATAATATCAAATTCAAGTCTATGTAAGCTTAGAACAAGCAGTGTAAAAGCAACACATGAGTATGAAAACTATTTGCTATACTTCATCAAAAAAAGCTTGCAGATACTATCCTTCTTGATTGTGAGGTATGAATCAGCGATGGTAACATCTGATTGGAAGTGCTCAATGATCACGACCACCTCATGGTCCTCAAGACCTTCCTCTTGTACCTGTAGGATAGCTTTCTGCTTGCGCAAAGGGATTGGATCCACGGAGTGTGAGATGTTATGAGTTGTGTACGCTTCCAAGACATTTGTAGCATGATCAAAGGAAGTGATAAGACCCTTTGTGAGCTCCTGAATATCAGTGCCCATCTGCTGGACGGCTTCAGGCATGCTGACATGTGCAGACTTGACAGACCTTCCTCCCAATGGCAACTGACCAAGAGATTTGGAGGATCCAGGGGGGCAAACAAGCATTTGCACACTGTTGTCATGGTCACCAGTATCTTTATGCTTGCCTTTACTGATGGCTGAAGTGCTGACAGCTGAAGTCTGGATGGAAGATACACCTGGTGTCAAGGGAACGAAGGGAGGTTGAGATGTTGGATCAAAGAAGGAGGGGGGCAGCATCATTGCGATATCACTTTCATGGTCTCTACCAGTCACATTCTCAAGGTTTTCCAATGTTTGGAACTGCTCCTGCATATCAGCCTCTTGAAAGCTGGAGCTGGCTTGGCCAGCCACACTCGACTGTGACTGGGGGACAGGTTGCAATGAGTTGGATGTGGATTGCAGCAGGGCATGATATGCATGACCACCATGCACATTTGATGGTATGATGGTGTTCATCTTTTCATACAGCTGCCACCCCTTGTTTCTGAAGCCTTTTGCTAGGGGGATTTCCTGAATTATGGCACAGTTAGTGTGTAACAGTAAAAAAAAGTAGATAGATACTTACCTTAACAAGATTGGTCCATACAGACTCAGACTCAGGCGTGACATTGGTGCCTAGGTCATTGCTCCATGAGATACCTGAAAAATTTGCCACCCAATCAACAATGTGATAGGTGGCATGCATCTTGATATTGTTAGTACTAGATGACAGAGGGAACATGAATAAATACATACTCTGGCCCACTTTTGTTGACAAGCATCAGCGGTTTTTGGCACACCACTTGTGGTGGTGTGCACTACATCAATGGCAGCCTGTGCCCAAAATGTCCTATCAAAATTAAGACCATCACCCCCTTTGGCTTTATGGGTGGCAACATAGTTGAGGAGGCATGACTCATCAGCACTTGACCACTGGCATCTTTCAATTTCCTGGCCCACCGATCCAGAACTTTTCTTCTTGTCTGTCCCCTTCCTCTTTGCCATAGATGAATGTACTGGTAGTGAGAGGATACTGCAGAGTTTTGAACAAGTATTAGAAGATTGAGTCTGAGTTTGAGTTGCTGGCATGTTGGTATGATATTACGGTTATCAATTATCACACTGATGTCACACTGAGCCTGTGATTACAATTGCCTATCTGAACAGACTCTTAAAGATAGGATAAAATAGATATCTGCATCGCCATCAGTGAACCTGTGAACAGATGAAATTGGTATTTAAAGCAATATATTATTGAGCATCGCAATAATCAGTGTAAAATTGCCCACCACTTTCACATGGGAATGTTTTGCATTATCAAGGAAACAACAATTGACAAGCATGCAGGGCTGGTAGACAAATTAGCTCCATGACCTTTTTCAATCAAATAGATCTAAGAAAAAATGCACAAGCACAGGTGCACGAAGCCAAATATGGACACAGCCTGGGAGTGACCATGAAGGAGGTTACAATGTGTGGAAATGAAAGGCAATGTAGTCATATCACTAGTGGTGCGGCTGTGTATCATTTGGTCTTCATACAGTATGCTTTTAGCAGCTGAAGATGACTGTGACATGCACATAAATTATTCCAGGGTAAAAGCTATGAACCTGTGCTGATATTGCTTCATAATGGATAGATTTTCCATATTGACTGAAAACAGCATCAAGTGTCACTTGGAGTAGTACATTACATGAAACACAGACAATGCTCTACAATATATTAGAGGAAAAGCTACTACTTGATGAATGGTGCTGCCAACATACTGGTGGCAGTGCTAAATTGTAATGTTGCACAATCTTTGGCATTTTCACTATTGGGAACCCTTCTGGGCTCTCTAGTCAGAACATTCAGAAAATTTTGTAGATAACAAAACTACCTCAAGGGTACATTAAGACAGCCTGAGCATGGCTTGTAGGCATTACAGGCCATATTCAAAAATCGCATACAGTAGGGTTTGCTGCAGTGTGGCTTCATTGACACATTAAGGATCAGATATGACAAGCTACCCAGTAACACTAAATTGGAAACTGATGGGCAGTACTGCACATTTCTTTCCAGTCTACAGAACTGACTGATTTCTAGGTGACTCACTGTAATCCCAATTAAACGAGCAGACACAACTCATGGACAGAAAATTGCATACAGTAGGGTTTGCTGCAGTGCAGCTTCATTGACACATTAAGGGCCAGATACGACAAGCTACCCAGTAAAACTAAATGGAAACCAATGGGCAGTACCACACATTTCTTTCTAGTCTACGGAACTAACTGATTTTTAGGTGACTTGCTGTAATCCCGATTAAATGAGCAGACACAACTCATGGACAGATCATGTTTCACTGTATATTCCATATACATATCAGATCAAAAGAGAAACATTGTAATATAAATATTATATTAGCAGCATAGGATGTATTATAAATGTAGGAGTGCACTGAATGTGGTGCAGCAAAGAGTGGATATCCAACACTGTGATTAAAGGATCATAGGAGAGCAGTAAAAGAAAGTAAAAATGGTAAGTAACTAATCAGAGTCAAATATCGCGTTTTCCATCTCCTGTCTCTGGGCAGTGAGAGCACTGACAGACATTTGGGAAACAATGTCCATTGTCAAGTCCTCCTGATGGTTTCTTCTGAAAACTTTTCTGTATAGGGAGTTAGCGATCCAAGTGAGCCAATGATGATTAATGACTGACCTAGTCCACCATTCAAGAAGCTCTCTGACTCTGGCCTGTGCCACTGGACCCAAGGTGTCCTCAAAGAAATCCACGATGTTGTCCCAGAAGATTTGATAATCAAAGTCTCCGTCTACAGTGTGCCAAGAGGTGATATTAGAAAGTGCAAATGAATCTGCAAAAGAATTTTCAGCCTTACAGTTAGAGGTGAGTGCTGATGATTACTTGGCAAGTTGCATACATGATCACATGAGGAGTCACCTTCCTCATACCTATGATAGAAGCCGCACATGTTTTCACCCTGGCTTGGTCTAATTGTCTCTGGGCGCATTGGTTATTCTTGATGATATTGGCACTATTGTCATTGCCATCCACTTCATTGGCAGAGGACAGAGAGGTAAAGATAGCCTTGAACCCCTGGGATATGATGAGATGTAAATCAGTTGGAAAAATCAGGCTACTTACCATAACCAAAAGCTTTGACTTGAAGAGACCATGTTCCAGATTCTTGGCATCAGCTTGGTAGTTTTTATATATGAATGTTGGCCATGAATTCTCAGACACAATGTAGGCAGTTGTATGGTCATGAATGCCAGCTCTGATGCTGGACTCAGAGATCAGTGACATGTGAGTGATAAAGACCATCACTTACACTGGGTCTCCCCAGTGCCATTCCACTGGGCAGAGCAGTTTACTGCATGCATCATTTACAAAACCCTGATGGTGCTTATCATCCATCCTGATGAGAGGAGTCACATTACACTCGATATTCACCCATGATGCCACGAGCTCCTTGAGAGTTCCCGTGTCATCACCACATGCTGAGTCCATGCCCTGCTTGAGCTAGGTGGAAAATGAGTAAGAGTGGACAAACTGATGTCAGGAAGTACCTTTTTGAGCATGTCTTCTGACTCTTCATGGTCAAGATTTGACAGTTTCTCATGAACCCATGGCAGTACCTTAATCAATTCAATGTAGCCACATTGAAGGTGGTTTTGTCTATTCCTTTTCATAAACAAATATGAGAGTATGAACAAGGCTACTACTTACTCTGGAGTGGAGTTGCTGTCTTTATTATCTTCACAGTGCCAGTCATTTTCGGCAATCAGATCCTCTATGGGAGAGTAGAGGACCACCATACACCAAATTGCTTGTCCCTGTGAAATATAATAGGTCATTTTCCTGGTGACAATGAGACATTGAAACTGCTTGTAGTAATTAAGAAACAATGTATGTACCTTTGCTTTGTCGCTCTATCCTGCTTCAAAAGTTCAACCACCTCCATAAGGGCAGCAATTTTTCATTTTACCCTAGCATGAGGAGACGTTTGGACACAAAGTGATGTGTCCAAAGGAGGGGCATTCTTGGATGACATACCAGAGATGAAGCAGGGATAAGTGGGGTGAAGGAGAAATTTGAAACTGCGAGGCTGTCTTATATACTTACTGAAAGCTCTAATGACCCATTTTGAAAACTCTACATGATATAATCTTGAATAACCAGCTGAAATTTGCCTTACCTGGTAGTCTGTCTTGAGCCTGTTTTGGTAATCCATTGACAATCACTTATGCCCTCTTGAACTATTTTTAGGTTAGTTAAACCCTGGAAATCAAAGATCTGGTGGGTGTACAGTGTGTGGAGTTTATGAGTGCCGCTGTAATATAGCCTAAAGTAGTAGGTCACTTCATGAGGTAATCAGGGTTGACTGGCGGAAATATTCTCTTGCCAGTGCTTGTGTGGAGGTAAGGGGTCAGTAATGGGTAGAGCTGAAGGAGTAATACTTCTACCTTCTAGGAGATGGAGTTTGATCCATGGATCCAACTTGAAAGCACCATTATTCACCCTAAACTTTGATCAGCCAGTGGCACGACTCAGAAGTGCAACAGTAAAATAGCACTCAGCCCAGAAGATGCTGTTTGTCTCCTTCACCATCTTCGGGGATGACTTCATATCATAGCGAAATGATACCAAGACTGTTACCAATAGCCTACAGACAGGATAATGAGATGACCAGCTCTTAGTGAGAGTATGACTGAAAATTTTCAGGTAACTGGCAGAACTTGAGAGTATGAGTCAGCTGCAGTGGATTTGGTGTGGTCTGACACTGGTCTGATTTTGAGTCTTTGGGATTGAAAATAATGTTCAAGATGTAGGGTGTGACCTTCAGAGACCTTGCATGAGTTCAATGAGCCTGAAAGTAGACTGAGTCAATGCACCTGAATACATTTTCACTGCTTGTCCCAATCCTGGGCTTTGATGGACATGTCATCACTCTCAGTGAGCATGATGCTCATGGTTGGGTGCACAGTGGGTGGGCCTTGAATGTGACAACCTCTCATGCGTATTGTAATTAAAGATGTGCAGTTGGAAGTCATCCAAGCCAGCAGCAAAACAGTTTCCTTGGAGAATGAACTTAACACAGGATACAAGGGATAAAAGAGACCTCGAGAGTCTTGAAAAGTGCACCAGTTTTGTGGTTGTAGATGTTGACAGGATTGTTGTACAGTTAGGTCATGAGTGTGGAAATCAGCACCTTTGACTCAGATGATAGACAAAACATCTCAAAGCTGAAAGACAGTGACCTTGACATCTATATCTAGTGAGTAACAAACCAAGCTTACCTTGATCGATTTGCTGGTGAAGATGTCTATTAGTGTGTGAATCTGAGTGGTGTAAGGAATAATGCCTCTCATTGTGTGATATGGTGCTTTTCACTAGGGAGTACATGGCATGAACTTGCAGCACCACTCTGGGGTGCTATGCGTGCACACTTCCTGCACTTCACAATGTGCATGCTTTCCTGCGCTTGAGCGCCCTGTAGCACCAGCCATCCAGAAGCATCCATCCACTGTCCACCAAGCTCTCTAAGTGTGTATATTCCTATTTCCCTTATTTGCATATTGTTCCACTTTTATTTTTATCATGGACCCTTACTTTTACATACCTTACT
>Ga0310811_10002852_pt1 | contig 21693 bp, 17 predicted proteins | sample YCmetagenome_FD_207642 | JGI IMG/M metagenome (GOLD analysis project Ga0310811, IMG submission 207642) | Soil microbial communities from experimental microcosm in Duke University, North Carolina, United States - YC | ecosystem: Engineered > Artificial ecosystem > Soil microcosm > Unclassified ...
CACCGTCGGGGAGCGTCGTCGGCGCGCCCGATTGAGGCGGATCGTACGTGAGCGTCGTGCCGGCCGCGGTGCCGACGATGCGGATGATCTCGACCTTGCCGTTCTCGAAGCCGCTCGCCGGCAGCGACGGCGCCGCGATGATGTACTTCGTCGACAATGTCTCGACGGGGAAGATCGACTCCTCGAGGTGATCGCACGCCGCGGTGGTCTGCGGCATGTACGTACAATCGTGCGCGCCGATCACTTGGACCGGCGCATCGGCCGCGACGAGCGTGCCGGTGAGATCTCCGACGTACGCCTGGAGCTCGAGGACGTCGCCGCGATTCAGCGTGATGTTGCCGGGCACGCCGGTCTGGAACGCGGGGATGCCGGTGCCGCCCGGCGTGCTCGTCTTCGTCGTGATCGTGACGTGCGTGTTGTCGCGCGACGCGGTCACAGCCATCTCGCCGGGGTACACGTCGCCGCTGAAGAATGTCCACGCCGCCGCCGACGCGGTGACGTAGCTGCCGGTCCACGCGTTGGTCGGGATCAGCAGCGATGCGTCGTTCGTGTAGGAGAAGCCACCGCCGCTCGTGTAGTCGAGAGGGCTGAACTGATAGACGGTCACCGGTTGCGTCGAGCGCAGGTGGAACGCGCCCTTCGCCATCATCAGATCGGACTTGGTCTGCGTCGGGCCGCACTCGGCGTAGCTGCCCGGATCGTTGCAGAGCTTGAGCGCATTCCACGGCAGGATCTGTGTCTTCACGTCGCCGGGCTGCACCGTGAAGGTGATCGCCGACGACATCCCGCCGTCTTCGATCGTGATATTCGCCGGAGCTGTCGACGTGTTCGACACGGCGACGGCGAAGCCGAAGCCGTCGCCGACCTCGTTACCCGTGATCGTCGGGTAGTACTCGCAGCCGATGTAGCTCTTGCCGATCGCCGCGGGCGCGCACGGTCCGGTGCAGAGGCCGCTGCCGGCGTCGCACGTCGAACCCTGCACGGGATCGCACGTGACGTCGTCGTATCCGGTGCCGGCCGCGTTGCATACGTGCGAGACGCTCCCATTGCAGGTACCAGTGCCCGGCACGCAGAGCGTGCAGCCGAGGGTGTCACTGCACGCCTGCGGGCACGTTTCGCCGTCTTTGAAGTTGCCGTCGACGCACGTCTGCAAGACGTTGCCGTTGCAGTGCATCTGTCCGGCTGTGCACGAGCCCGCGGAGTCGGGGTCTCCAGGGTTGTGCTTCGGCGTCGAAGGTCCGCAGGCGGCGATCGCGAGAGCGCCGATGAGCGTCCAGCGGGCGGACAAAGCGTCCGCTCGTCGGACGGGTGACACGTGCGTGGCCGGTGGTCGGACGGGTGACACGTGTCGGGGGGGCATTAGTTCACCGGGATGTCCACGAGGTTGAGGCCGCCGGGGTACCAGTACGAGGTGTACTGGCCATATCCGTAGACCTGGATGCCGAACGGCATGTCGCCGGTCATCGAGTGATTGCCGGTGCCCGCGTTCGAGAGCTTCGTGCGCGCGACCGCGAAGCCGGAGCTCCCGATCGGCGTGAACGTGTCGGTCACCGCCGCGCCGTCGAGCATGACGGTCGCGCCGACCGGCGCCGTGATCTGCACGTAGTTGACCTCGTAGTTGGTCGGCGCGTGGAAGAGGTAGCTCATGCGGTACTGATCGACCGCGACCGCGATCGCCATCGCCGGGTCACCCGTGTTGCCGCCCGCGTCCTGACCTTCCATGTACTGCGACACCAGGACCTTGTGGTTCGCCGAGACGAAGAACGACTCCTTGTTGTTCTTGATCTCGACAAAGCCGCCGTTGGGCACCACCGTCGGCGCGCCCACCTGCGGAGGGTCATACGTCAATTTCGTTCCGGCCGCCGTCCCGACGATCCGCACGACCTCGACCTTGCCGTTCTCGAACCCGGCCGCCGGCACCGACGGCGCCGCGATCACGTACTTCGTCGACAGCGTCTCGACCGGGAACATCGACTCCTCGAGGTGATCGCAGTAACCGATCGTCGGCGGCACGAACGTGCAGTCGTGACCGCCGATCACCTGCACCGGCTGATCCGCCGACACGAGCGAGCCCGTGAAGTCGCCCGCATACGTCTGCAGCTCGAGCGCGTCGCCCGCGTTGAGCGTCACGTCGGTCGGGATGTTCTGCATCATCACGGGGCTCGACGGGCCGCCGGGCGTCGTCGTCTTGGAGATGATCGTGAGGTGCGTGTTGTCCTTCGACGCCGTGATCGTCATCAGACCCGGGTACACGCCGCCGCCGCTGAACGTCCACGCGGGATACGCCGCGACCACGTAGCTGCCCGTCCACGCGTTGACCGGGATCAGCAGCGACGCGTCGTTGGTGTACGAAAACGATCCTCCGGTGCCGTAGTCGAGCGGGCTGAACTGGTAGACGGTCACCGGGCGGTTCGAGCGCAGGTGGAACGCGCCCTTCGCCGCCAGGTAATCGTTCTTGTTCTGCGTGCCGCCGCACCCGCCGAAGCTGCCGTTGGCGTGGCAGAGCTTGAGATCGTTCCACGGCAGCGGCTGCGCCTTCACGTCGCCCGGTTGCACGGTGAACTTGATCGGCGCGCCGATGCCGCCGCCGTCGATGGTGACGTCGGCCGGATCCGTCGACGTGTTCGACACCGCGACCGCGAACGCGAAGTTGTCGTCGACCTCGTTGCCGGTGATCGTCGGGTAATACTCGCACCCGATGTAGCTCTTGCCGATCTGCTGCGGCGCGCACGGGCCCGTGCACAACCCGCCATCGCAGGTCTCGCCGAGGAGCGGATCGCAGTTCGTGTCCGTATAGCCGGTGCCCGACGCGTTGCACGTGTGCGCGACGCTGCCCTGGCACTCACCGACGTTCGGCGCGCACACCTGGCAGCCGAGCGACTCGACGCACGCGTACGCGCAGGTCTGGTCGTCCTTGAACTGACCGTCGACGCAGGTCTGCAGCACCATGCCTTCGCAATGCATCTGGCCGGCGGTGCACGATCCCATCGCGTCGGGTTGATCCCCCGGCGGCTGGTGATGATTGGGGCTGCACGCGACGACGAGAAGCGAAGCGAAGACGAGTGTGCGCATTAGTTCACCGGGATGTCCGCGAGATTGAGGCCGCCGGGGTACCAGTACGAGGTGTACTGGCCGTACCCGTAGACTTGGATACCAAATGGCATCGTGCCGCTCATCGAGTGATTGCCATTACCAGCGTTCGAGAGCTGCACGCGCGCGACGCCGAAGCCGGAGGTACCGATCGGCGTGAAGGTCGCCGCGACCGCCGCGCCGTCGAGCATGACCGACGCGCCCGTGGGCGCCGTGATCTGCACGTAGTTGACTTCGTAGTTGGTCGGCGCGTGGAACAGATAGCTCGAGCGGTACTGATCGGTCGCGACCGCGAGCGCCATCGCGGGGTCGCCGGTGCCGCCGCCCGCGTCCTGGCCTTCCATGAACTGCGAGACGAGGATCTTGTGGTTCGCAGACACGAAGTACGAGTTGGCGCTGCTCGGCACCTCGATGAAGCCGCCGTCGGGGATCGTCGTCGGCGCGCCTGCCTGCGGCGGATCGTACGTCAACGTCGTTCCCGGCGCGGTGCCCGTGATGCGGACGATCTGCACCTTGCCGTTCTCGAAGCCGGACGCGGGGAGCGACGGCGCGGCGATCACGTACTTGGTCGACAGCGTCTCGATCGGGAACATCGACTCCTCGAGGTGATCGCAGTAACCGATCGTCGGCGGCACGAACGTGCAGTCGTGGCCGCCGATGACTTGGACCGGCTTGTCGGCGTTCACGAGCGATCCGGTGAAGTCACCGCCGTACGTCTGGAGCTCGAGCGCGTCGCCGGCGTTCAGCGTGACGTTGCCCGGCACGCCGGCCTGCATGACCTGGCTCGACGGACCGCCCGGCGTCGTCGTCTTCGCCGTGATCGTGACGTGCGTGTTGTCGTGCGACGCGACCACCGTCATGAGACCCGGGTAGACGTCGCCGGTCGCGAAGAACGTCCACGACGGGTACGACGCGACCACGTAGCTGCCGGTCCAGGCGTTCGACGGGATCAGGAGCGACGCGTCGTTCGTGTACGAGAACGATCCACCGCTCGAGTAGTCGAGCGGGCTGAACTGGTAGACCGTGACGGGCTCGGTCGAGCGCAGGTGGAACGCGCCCTTCGGCGCGAGGTAGTCCTGCTTGTTCTGCGTGCCGCCGCAGCCGCCGACGCCGTGGCAGAGCTTGAGATCGTTCCACGGCAGCGGCTGCACGTTGACGTCGCCGGGCTGGACGGTGAACGTCATCGCGGTCGAGAGGGCGCCGCCGTCGATCGTCACCATCGCGGGTTGGGTCGACGTGTTCGACACGGCGACCGCGAACGAGAAGCTGTCGCTCACCTCGTTGCCGGTGATCGTCGGGTAGTAATCGCAGCCGATGTAGCTCTTGCCGATCGCCTGCGGCGCGCACGGTCCGGTGCAGAGGCCGCTGCCGGCGTCGCACGTCGAGCCCTGCACGGGATCGCATTCGATGTCGTCGTAGCCGGTACCGCTCTGATTGCACATGTGCGACGTGTTGCCGTTGCACGTGCCGGTGCCTGGGCTGCACAACACGCAGCCGAGAGTATCGGAGCAGGCGTTCGCGCAGACCTGGGTATCTTGATATGTCCCGCTGGCGTCACATGTTTGCAGCGTATTGCCGCTGCAGTGCTGCTGGCCGACGACGCATGCCGGCGCCCCGTCGCCGTTGTTGCCGTCTGGGTTGTTCTTGGGCTTGGTTGGTCCACACGCCGCCACCGCCGCCGCCACCAAGAAATAGAAAAAAGCTACACGAACGGTGTTGGTGCCCCTCACAGGCGCGAACAAAACCATCGTTTTGCCTCGGTGAGAAGAGGAGAAATGAACGGCGTGCGGTACTGCGGCCCGCGTCACAATCGCCGCTCGCGACGCGACCCGTAATCGTCGCTACGTTCGGAAGGTGTCACCCGAGTGTACGGGCCGGACAAAGTGTCCGGCCCGTACACTCGGGTGACACCTTCCGGGGAGGGTCAGACGTCGCCGCTCTTCGGGAGCCCGTACGTGGCGATCGACATCTTCGCGACGCGCGCTTCGTCGGCGATGCGCGCCGCGTCGGTTCGCCAGTAGAGCTGGCCGGTCGGCGCGAACATGCGCATCTGGCCGCCTTGCGCGAACGTCAACAGGTTGCCGTCGCGGCGCACGATCATCGCGCTCTCCATGAGCGGCGTCTCGTGGCTGCGGCCGTCGACGATCAGCGTGGCCGAACGCCCGTCCGGCGTGATCTTCCAGATCGCCGGGAGCTCCTTGCCCGACAACACGAACACGGTGCCGTCCGGCGCGACGCCGAGATCCACGTACCAGCCCTGCGGCAGCGAGCACCGCCAGCGCACCTTGCCGTCGCGCTCGATGCACGCGATGTGCGGGCCGCTCGTCAGGTACACGCGCTGATCCCAGCCGATCACGATCTTCGCGCGATACACCTGCGTCGTGTAGTCCGGCAGGCGATCGACCATCGGCGCCATGCCCTCGTCCTCGAGATCGTCGCCGAACGCGTAGAGCTTCTCCTGCTTCTTGCCGAACAAGCCGCGCCGCGCCGGCCACGTCGGCAGCCCTTGCCCGTCCGGCGCGCAGCGCACGAGCCGCCGCTCCTTCATCATGAGGAACGTGCCGTCGGCGTCACCGGCGAGCGACTGCGCGCCGTTGAGATCCATGAAGTGGCGCCCGAGCTTCTCCGGCTGCTGCCCGCCGAGCCGCCCGAGATCGCGCCCGTCGTTCATCGCGAGCTTCACCGCGCTCACGCGATCGCCCGCCCACACGACGACGCCGTCGTTCGTGATCGTGATCCCCGCGTCCTCGTGCCGGCCCATCGGCAGGTTCGGCCGCGACCACCGCGTGCGCAGCTCCGAGTCGAGGCCCGCCGCGCGCAGCTGCGAGAACTTCGACTGATCCGTGCACAAGACGTAGACGCCGCCCTCCGCGTCGCCGCACGCCGCGATCACGTCGCCCCACATCGGCGGGAAATATTGATTGCGGAGCGCGTGATCGATCCGCAGCAGGAACCCGCGCCCGATCGGCGTGCGCCGCTCGAGCGGCCGCGCGATCGCGTCCTCGTTCTCGCCGATGAAGTGCGAGACGCCGGGCAGGAGCGCGCTCATGTTGGTCGGCACCTGCCGCCCGCCGAGCTTGTGACCGCACGACGGACAGAACGCCTGCCCGACGCACGCGGCCTCGAGCACCTCGCCCGGGAGCGATTGCGTGCACCCGGGGCACGACGCCGGCCGATGCGCCGCGAACTGGAACGATCCGGTCGTGCGCTCGAGCTTGCCGTCGGCGGGCAAGGTCTCGATCTTCGACAACAGCGGCTCGAGCACCTCGCGCCACTTCTCGGGCGGGAGGCTGAGCTGCGTCGAGCACACCGGGCAGATGCACGACTCGACGACCGCGTCGATCGGGAACGCGGATCGACACGACGCGCACGCCGTCGTGACGAGCACGGTGACGTAGTCGAATCGAGCGAGGCGTCCCGTCCCCGTCGCCCCTGACAACCCCGACACCGGCGTGTGCGAAGGACTGGTTGGCATCCCCGGTCCGCTCAGTATACGCGCTTCCGGCGCCCGGCGACCTTCCACCACCGTCCGGAAACATGATCGACACGCAGGCGCGCCGTCTCACGGACGACGGACGACGGACGACGGACGACGGTCTTCACCAGACGCTGCATGCGTTGCCCGGGTTCATCGGCGTGCCCGACTTGCACGTGAACGCCGCGCCGAAGCCGGGCTGATCGACGATCACGCCGTTGACGCGCCACATCGGAGGAGAGTGAGGATCGGTGTGGGCCCGGCTCTCGAGCTGCTCGGGGGCGGTCTTCATGCACCACGACTGCGCGTAGGCGAGGAAGTAGAGCTGATCGTCGCTGTAGCCGGCGACCTTCGCCGGCGGCGGCGTCTGCTGCTGCCCGCGCCACGCCTGGTACGCGAGGAAGCCGAGCTTCACGCCGCCGATGTCGGCGATGTTCTCGCCCGACGTGAGCTTGCCGTTCAGGTGGACGCCCGGGACCGCCTCGTACCGCGAGTACTGATCCTGGACGCACTTGGTCGCGCTCTTGAACTTCGCCGACGTCGCCTTCGACCACCAGTCGCGCAGGTTGCCGTCGCCGTCGAACTGCGAGCCCTCGTCGTCGAAGCCGTGCGTCATCTCGTGGCCGATCGTGCCGCCGCCGGTCGATCCGAAATTCACGGCCGGGTGGAAGGTCGCGCCGAAGAACGGCGCCTGCAGCTGCCCGGCGGGCAGCGCGATCTCGTTCAAGCTCGGCTCGTAGTACGCGTTGACCGTCGGCGGGGTCATCTCCCACTCGTTCTTGTCGACCGGCTTGCCGATCTTCTTCATCTCACGCTGGGTCTCGGCCGCGATCGCGAGCGCGACGTTGGTCGCGTAGCTGGTCCGCGTCACCGGGAAGTCATAGGTCCGCCACTTGTCGGGGTAGCCGACCAGCTTCGCCATCTTCTCGAGCTTCGCCTTTGCGGCGGTGCGCGTGCCGTCGTCCATCCACGGCAGCGTGTCGAGCTCGGCGCGCATCGCCGCGCGCACGCTCTCGACCAGATCGATCGCCATCTGCTTCGACGGTCCGCCGAACTTCTTCGCGACGTACGGCTGGCCGAGCAGCTCGCCGAGATCCTGATCGGTGCGGCGCACGCAGCGGCGCCAGCGCGGCTCGAGCTCCTTCTGCCCGGTCAGCACCTTCTTCATCGCGAAGTCCTCGTCGACGAACGCGCGCGAGAGCAGCGGCGACGCCTGCATCAACACGTGCGCGCGCAGGTAGTGCTGGAGCCCGGCGATCTTCTGCTTGCGCAGGATCTTCTCGACGCCGGTGAAGTACTTCGGATCGTTCACGGTCACCGCGGTGACGTCCGCGATCCCCATCGCCTCGAAGTACTCGTCCCACGGGAAGCCCGGCGCGGCCTTCTTCAGGCCGGCGCGCTCGACGCGGTGATAGACCGCGTGCGGATCGCGACGCTTGACCTTGTCCTGCGCGATCGTCGCGAGCGCGGTCTCGATCTGCATGACGTCGTTGGCGGCGGCGATCGCGTCCTTGTGCGACGCGCCGCCGAGCTCGAGCACGCGGACGACGTGATCGAAGTACGCCTTGCGCACGTCCTCGAGGTTGCCCTCGCTCTTCAGGTAGTAGTCGCGATCGGGCATGCCGAGCCCGCCTTGATCGAAGCCGGCGATCTCCTGGGTCGCGTCGGCGAAGTCCTGGGTCGCTTCGATCCGGAAGAAGCTCGGGATCGACAGCATGTGCAGGTGCTCGATCACGTGCGCGACGTCCTTCGCGTCCTTGATCTGATCGATCGAGTCGAGCAGCGGCTGCACCGGCGCGAGGCCCGCCTGCTCGACCGCCCCCTCGTCCATGCAGGCCGCGTAGTAGTCGCCGATCTTCGTCAAGAGCGCGTCGCCGTGCGCGTCCTTCGCGGCGGCCTCGAGCAGCGCGTGCAGCGTCTCTTCCTGCTCGTGATCGACGATCGACAGCGCGCCCCACTGCGATCGATCGGCGGGGATCTCGGCGGTCTTCGTGAAGCCGCCGCACGCGTAGGCGAAGAAGTCGTTGCACGGATCGGCGGTCGTATCGATCCACTCCGGGACGATGCCGCTCTCGGCGAGCGTCATCTCGTGCGGCGCCGCGTGCGCCGGCGGCGTGTCGATCGGTTTGGCGAGCGGGGATTCGGCCGCGTCGGGCGGCGTCGCGGGAGCGGGCGGGGGCTTCTTCGTCGAGCCGGAGCAGGCCGCGATCGACAGCGACACGACAACGAGGCGCAGGCGCATGGAGGCGGGGAACCTACCAAGAAAGGGGCTTCGTGCCAGCTTGTACCGTGGTACATAAATACCATGGTCCCGAAACATGGCGATCCGCTCATCGTCGAGCGCGTCCAGACCGGCGTCCGCCTGGAGAAGCGGCTGCTCAAGGTCCTGAAGGCGCTCGCCGAGTACCACGACCTCACGCTCGGCGATCTGCTCGAGGGCATCGTGCTGCACGCGTTCGACGGCAAGTCGCCGTTCGATCGCGAGTCGATGAAGCGCATCGCGGAGCTGAAGAAGATCTACGGCCTGCAGCTCGACGCGAGCGCGAGCCACAAGCTGCGCGAGGCGCCGCCGTGACGGACACCGAGCTGCTCGACGGCTTCCGGCGCGGGAACCTGCCGGCCTTCCGCCACGTCGATCACGTGCGCGTCGCGTGGCTCTACATCCTCCGCGGCGAGCAGCACCGCTTCGCGACAGACCTGCAGCGCTTCGCGGCGGCGCACGGCGCGTCCGCCAAGTACGACGAGGCGATCACGCGCGCCTGGTTGGAAAGAATCGAGGCGCGCCCCCCGGCGGCCTCGTGGCCCGAGTTCGCAGAGGCGAACCCGGACCTGATGCGGTTCACGCGCTAGGACGCGAGCGATCGCCGACGAGATCGAGCAGCACGTGCAGGTTCGGCACCTTCGACGTCGGCACCGTCGCCGCCGGCAGCCGCTTGCCGCGGCGGCGGAACGCGATCTGGAGCGCCGAGACGTCGATGCGCTCGAGCTCGCCCATCGGCACCGACTTGTTCTTGATCGCGATCTCGTCGGCGCGCACGCGCACCGGCCCGAACTCGACCGCGCCGGCGCGCGCGAGCTCGCCGCGCGCGACCGCGAGCAAGCGCGGCTCGACGCGCGCGCGGATCTGCTCGTACGCCGGCAGCCACGACTTGTCCCACTTCTTCAAGACGATCGTGCGATCACCCGCGCGCAGCGTGACGTAGACCTGCGCCGCGTCGTAGGGCAGCGCGGTGTGCTCCGCGTTGGCGGCGGTGCGGATCGCCGCGGTCGTGATCGCGCCGACGACGCCGCCGCCGGCGACGTGCGCGCCGCGCAGATCCCACGTCTTGAGCTGGATCGCGTCGATCTGATCGTAGCGGAGCGAGGTCGTGTGCCCGCGATCGTGCTCGACGATGCCCTCTTCGTGGATCGTGATGCGCCGCGCGTGCGCGCGCTTGCGGACGAGCGCCGCGACGCCGAGCGCGATCGCGGCGAGCGGCCCGGCGATCACCCACGCGGGCCCGCGCATCTCGGAGTCGAAGCTCGCGACCAGCACGAGCCCCGCGAACAGGCCGCCCGCGACGGCGAACGCGAGGAACAGGACACGTGACGCGCCCGCGGGGACGTCGAGGACGGGAGGGCTCCAGGGGTCGTTCATGCGCCGGGCATTCAGCAGAATACGTGCCACCGGCGCGCGCTACTGGATCCGCGGGGATCCGCGCGCGCGACGTGGACCGTGGCTGGACCAACGTGTTGCAGCGCGTGCTGCATGCACCTATTCGCCGGCGGATCGGCTCGCCAGCGCGGCGATCAATCCGAGCGCGCTCACGCCGGCGCAGACGATCGCCCACGGGCCGAGCCAGCGCTGGTTGATCATCGCGCCACCGGTCGGAGGCGCGATCGTCATCGCGATCGACGCGAGCGACTGCGAGATGCCGAGCGCGACGCCCTGCTCGTGGCGACCGACCGCCTGCGTGATGCGGCTCGTGATCGTCGGGCGGAGGATGCCGTTGCCGAACGCGGAGATCGTCGCGACGCCGACCAGCGCCGTCACGGCGTACGTGTCCGAGAGCAGCGCGTACGCGACGGCCGCCGACAGGAAGCCCGCGACGATCAGCTTCGCCTCGCCGAACTTCTTCACGAGCCGGCCGATCAGGCCGCCCTGCAAGATGATGCCGAGGAAGCCGGTGTACGCGAACAGGTAGCCGACCTCGGTCGGGCCCCACGCGATGCCGTCGTGGGTGTAGCGGCGCTCGGCGAACAGCGCGAAGTTCTGCGTGAAGCACGAGAACGCGAACTGGAACAGGAAGAACTGCGCGAGCAGGTTCGCGAAGCCAGGACGCTTGAAGTAGTCCGCGTACGTGTGCCAGTCGAAGACGGCGATCTTGCGCGCGGCGGGCGGCGGTGGCTCCTTCGACTCCGCCCCTTCGGGGCTCCCCTCAGGATGAACGGGTTCGCCGGGCGGCTTCTCGCGCGGCAACAAGATGTACGTGCACGCGATGCTGGTCGCCGACATCGCGGCCGCCATGAGGAACGGCGCGCCGAGGCTGATCTTCGCCATCAGGCCCGAGATCGCGGGGCCGAACATGAAGCCGATGCCGAACGCGATGCCGATGATGCCGAACGACTTCGCGCGATCTTTGGGCGCGGTGTGATCGCTGATGTACGCCTGCGCGAGCGAGAGGTTGCCCGCGGTGACGCCGTCGAGGATGCGGCCGACGAAGATGATCGGCAGCGAATTCGCGCCGGCGAGGATCAAGAAGCCGATGAACGTGCCGCCCTGGCTGATCAGGAGCAGCGGGCGGCGTCCGTGCCTGTCGCTGAGCTTGCCGATGATCGGCGACGAGATCAGCGAGCACGCCGCGTAACACGACGACAACAAAGTGGCGACCAGCGGCGACGCGCCGAACTCCTCCGCGTAGCGCGGCAGGAGCGGGATCACCATCGTCAGGCCGAGCACGTCGACCAGGACGATCAAGAAGATGGGCGCGAGGGGCGAGCGCGTGCGCACGGGCGTTCGGAGTTGAGCACGACCGCGGGCGCGGAGCATGCTCACCGCGTACTATGTTCGTGTGAGGGCGATCGCGATCGTTTCGTTGCTGGGTGCGGCGGCGTGTGGCTCGGCGAAGCCGGCGCCGACCGTGCTCGCGAACAAGCCGGCGCCGATCGATGCCGGGGCCGCGGCCGCTTCGGAAGAAGAGGTCGACGCCGCGCCCGACGAAGGCACCGGCGAAGGCGAAGGCGAAGACGTCGTGTACGAACCGACCTGCGACTCGGGCGAGTCGCAGACCGTGATCGTCGCGGGCAAGGACTCGCCGGCGCACATCGAGACGTGCACGACCGGCGAGCAGCAGGCCAGCCAGACCGACCCGGGCCTCGTCTACAAGGATCGCGTCGCGACGCTCGTGATCGAACCGCCCGGCGTCGATCCGGTCTCGCACGAGCTCGCGACGTGGCAGGACGGCTGGGAAGACGGCCAGTCGTACTCGCTGGTCGGCGTCTTGAAGTCGCGCGGCCGCGGCGACGGCGTCCTCTTGATCGAGTCGTCGAGCTACGGGCCCGCCGACGGGTTGAACGGCGTGAGCGCGGGGCTGAGCGTGATGGCGTTCGCCAACGGCGAGTGGCAAGAGGTCCACACGATGAGCGCGGCCGTGATCGAGGTGAGCATGTCGAAGGACGGGCGCGTCGCGACGGTCGACACCTGCGATCCGCCGGCGAAGGGCACCGGCACCGGCTGCGACAACTTGACGACGCCCGGAGGCTACGACGGCGACGGCCGCACGTTCGAGCTGCGCTGGGAAGGCGGCCGCGTGAAGCAGCGCGACGTCACCGCGAAGCCGTGAAGCTCGATCTCGATCGATCGATGAGGGCGCGCGTGATCGCGCGGCGTCCGATGCGCTACGCGCGCGGCGCGGACGCGTCGATCGATCGTCCCGCGCACGTGCGCGCGGCGTCGGCCTTGGTGTGGGTCGGCGCGCGCTTGTGCGTCGTGCAGGACGACGCGTCGTTCCTCGGGGTGGTGGATCCGAGCTCCGGGCTGGTCGATGACGTGCCGTTCGCGGCCGGCCCCGGCGGCGCGCGCACGTTCGACGTCGCGCGCGGCAACAAGCGCGACAAGCCGGATCTCGAGGCGGCGTTCGCGCTCGACGACGTGTTGATCGCGATCGGATCGGGCGGACCGATCGACGCGCGGCAGGTGATCGTGACGTGGCGACCCGGCGAGGATCCGCGCATGCTCGCGCGGCCGCGCCTGTTCGCGGCGCTCGCGCGCGCGATCGTGGGCGGCGATCAATCGCTGAACCTCGAGGGCGCGACGCGCGTGCGCGACGAGGTCTGGATCGCGAATCGCGGCGGCGATCGCGGCTCGGCGGACGCGATCGCGCGCTGGCCTCGATCCGTCTTCGATCAGATCCTCGCCGACGAGACGTTCGCGCCGCCCGCGCCCTCGGTCGAGACGATCGAGCTCGGCGCGATCGACGGCGTGCCGCTCCACCTGACCGAGATCCGGACCTATCGCGATCGCGTCTGGTTCACCGCCGCCGCCGAAGCGACCGACAGCTTCTACGACGACGGCGCCAACCGCGGCTCCGCGATCGGCACGCTCGATCGCGGCTACGCGATCCTCGAAGACACCCGCGAGAAGATCGAAGGCCTCGCGGTCTCGGCGCAGATCTTCGCGTGCATCGACGCCGACGATCCCTCCGTGCCCGCCGCGCTGCTCGAGCTACAGCTCGATGTGTAGCCGCACGCCGCCGACGAGCACCGGGCCGCGGTCGACGTTGTAGCCGGGGTGCACGACGTACTGCACGTCGATCGCGGGGGACACGCCGCGGTACGCGCGCGCCGTGTAGTACGCCTCCGCGATCGTCTCGCGGCCGTAGCGGAGCGCGCCGTCGCCGAGCAGGAAGCCCGCTTGCCCGAGCGCGAGGTAGTCGCGATGGCCTTCCGACAGGCCGTTCGAGATGATCACCGCGCCCGCGCGATCGTCGTCGCGCGACCAGCGCGCGCCGTCGGTGGCGGCGCCGAGCTCGATCGTGTTGTCGACCTCGGTGTACGCGAACGATTCGTTGTCGCCGTCGTTCCAGCCGACGCGGGCGAACGCGCGCGCGCCGTCGGCGATCTCCTGCTCGACGTTCGCGCCGAAGCCGAGCTTGGTCCGCCCCTCGGCGCGCGTGTCCTCGATCGCGACGTGCATCGCGTTGGCGTCGGCGTAGCGGCCCATGCGCGCGTGGTTCCAGAACGCGAGGCCGCGATACACGCCCGGCCTTCCCGACACCGACCCGCGCACCTCGATCTCGAGCTGCTCGCCGCGCGCGTCGGCGAGGTCGTAGTCGTAGTCGATGCCGTTGGCGACGGTCGGCATCAGCATCTCGCCGAAACGCGCGCCCCAGCGCGGCTCCTGATACTCGATCTGCGCCCCGAGCGTGTAGCCGCGGGTGTCGGCGGCGTAGTCGTACGCGCCGTCGTTGTCGGCGGTCCAGTTCATGAACTGCAGGTGCGAGTCACTGCCGGCGCTGTTGAGATCGAACGTATCGACCGTCGACAGCTTGCCCGCGCGGAGCTCGATCCGCTTCTCGGGCACGCGCGCGACCGCGCGCATCGGCCCGCGCTCCACGCCGATCGTATCGGCCGACAACGGGATGATCTGCACGACGATCGCGCGCGCGACGTACGGCGCGCGGCCGAGCGTCGGGTTGCGCACGACGTCGATGTTGGTGAACCCCGCGAGCCCGAGCGCGCTCGACAGCCCGTCGCCGCCCGCGCTCTCCAGGTCGATCAAGACCTCGGTCGTGTCGGTCACCGCCACGCCGCCGTAGATCGTGGCGACCTCGGACATCTTGCCTTCGCGCCCGTGGTGCAGCGAGTGCTCGCCCTCGTACGGCGACGTGAACCGATCGTGCGCCTGCGCGATCACGTTGAGCTGCCCCGAGAGCCACCAGCGCGCGTCGGGGTGGGGGAGCAAGTACGCGTCGTCGTCGGCGCGCGCGACGCTCGGCAGCACGAGGCAAAGCCCCAACAGGTACGACTTCACCGGCGCATCGTGACGGAATCGCGCGCGGCTCGCCACTCAACGAGCATGCGCACCGCCGTCCTGCTCGCGCTCCTGTCCGCTTGCGTCGATCGCACGATCGCCGAGCTGCCGCCGCAGACCCAAGGTCAAGCGACCAAGTACATCCCGGTCTCGACCGACATCGACATCTTGTTCGTGATCGACGACTCGCCGTCGACCGCCGACAAACAGAAGGTCTTCGAGAAGAACTTCACCAACTTCGTCGCGGCGCTCGACGCGTTCCCCGGTGGACGACCGAACATGCACATCGGCGTGATCTCGACGTCGGTCGATCTCGGCTCCGGCGATTGGGGCACCGGCTGCGCGCATCCGTCGCCGTTCGACGGCCGCCTGCAGAACGCGGCGAAGATCACCGGCTGCACGCCGCCCTCCGGCAAGTGGATCGAGGACGTCGCGCTGCCCGACGGCACGCGCCAGACCAACTACACCGGCGCGCTCGACTCGACGCTCGCGTGCATCGCGGATCTCGGCTCGAGCGGCTGCGGCTTCGAGGCGCCGCTCCAGGCGATCGAGCACGCGCTCGACGGCTCGCACCCGGAGAACGCCGGCTTCCTGCGGCCCGGCGCGTACCTCGCGGTGATCGTGCTCACCGACGAGGATGACTGCTCGGTGAAGGACAAGACGCTCTTCACGCTCGACTCGACCAAGTACCGCAGCGACGACTTCCGCTGCCAACCGATGTTCGCGTACCAGTGCGATCAACCGATCTCCGCGACCGACGCGAAGACGTACACCGGCTGCCACCAGCGAACCGACTCGTACCTCGAGACGACCCAACATTATTACGACGTGCTCTCGAAGCTGAAGGCGCAGGGGCAGGTCGTAGTCGCGGTGCTCGGCGGCCCGGCGTCGACGACGATCAAGACCGGCGCGATCACGATGCCGCCGGCGCCGTTCCACCAAGACCTCGCGCTCCTGCCGTCGTGCGACGCGACGATCAACGGCAACTACGCGTTCGGTCGCCCCGCGATCCGCTTGAACGACTTCGTCACGTCGTTCGGCGATCACGGCCTGTTCCGCACGATCTGCCAGGGCGACTACAGCCAGACGTTGCGCGACATCGGCGATCTCTTGTTCGAGTCGGTGAGCCCGTGCCTGGCCGGCGACGTCGCGGCCGACGACATCGATCCGACGACGCCGGGGCTGCAGCTCGACTGCACGGTCACCGACGTCGTCAACCTCAACACGTCGGAGCAGCACGAGACGATCATCCCGCGCTGCCCGATGAAGGACGCGAGCACGCCCGACACCGCGACGCGCCCGTGTTGGTGGGTGAAGTCGGACCCGGCGGCGTGCGCGGCGCCGTCGTCGGGGATCGAGCTGCACGTCGAGCGCGCCGGCGCGCCGCCGGTCGGCGACAACGTGAAGGTGAGCTGCGCGATCAAATAGCGCAGCGCGTGCGCGCGATCCTTGCGCGAGCGAAGGCGTTGCGCGAATTCGGCGCTTCGCGCGCGATCCTCGTCGAGGAGCTGCGTCGAGGAATCGAAGTTGCAAGGTCCGCGCCCCATGGCTTCCGTCGATCTCCAGGCGCGCATCCCGAACAACGTGAACCTCGCGGGCGATCGCCGCCTGCAACGCGCGCTCGAGACGTGGCAGCCGCAGTTCGTCGCGTGGTGGCGCGAGATGGGACCGCTCGGCTTCGACGCGACCGACGTCTACCTGCGCACCGCGGTGGACGTCGGCGCGCAGGGCTGGGCGCGCTTCGACTACGTGAAGATGCCGGAGTATCGCTGGGGCATCTTCCTCTCCGACGCGGAGAAAGATCGGCGGATCGGTTTCGGCGATCACGTCGGCGAGCCGGTCTGGCAGGACGTCCCCGGCGAGCACCGCAACGCGCTGCGCCGCTTGATCGTCACGCAGGGCGACACCGAGCCCGCGAGCGTCGAGCAGCAGCGACGGCTCGGCGCGATCTGTCCGTCGCTCTACGACTTGCGCAACCTGTTCCAGGTCAACGTCGAGGAGGGGCGTCACCTGTGGGCGATGGTCTACCTGCTCCACTCGTACTTCGGGCGCGACGGGCGCGAGGAGGCCGACGGCTTGCTCGCGCGCCGCGCGGGCTCCGCGGATCAGCCGCGCATCCTCGGCACGTTCAACGAGCCCGTCGAGGATTGGCTCGACTTCTTCATGTTCACGACCTTCACGGATCGCGACGGCAAGTTCCAGCTCTTGGCGCTCGCGGAGAGCGCGTTCGATCCGCTGTCGCGCAGCTGTCGCTTCATGCTGACCGAGGAGGCGCATCACCTGTTCGTCGGCGAGACCGGGATCGATCGCATCGTGCGGCGATCGGCGGAGCTCAGCGCGCGCGATCCGAACGGCGAGGCGTCGGCGGGCGGCGGGATCGATCTGCCGGTCCTACAGCGATACTTGAACCTCTGGTTCTCGCGCTGCCTCGATCTCTTCGGCGGTGAGGTCTCGGCGAACGCCGCGGCGTACTTCGCGTCGGGCTTGAAGGGACGGCCGCACGAGGATCGCTTCGCGGATCACGTCGCGATCGAGGAGTCGCGGCGGATGCTGGTCGCCGTCGACGGCACGTTCGAGATGCGCGAGGTGCCGCGGCGCATGGCGGTCAACGAGGACGGCCGCGATCTCTACATCGCCGATTGCGAGCGCGCGGTCGGGCGCTGGAACCGCACGCTCGAGCGCGCGGGCCTGTCGTTCCGGTTGACGCTGCCGCATCGCCGCTTCCATCGCGCGATCGGCGCGTACGCCGAGGGGCACTTCACGCCCGAGGGCACGCCGATCACACGCGACGCGTTCGAGCGGCGCGCCGCCGAGTGGCTGCCGACCGCGGCGGATCGCGCCGCGGTGCGCGCGCTGATGCAACGGCCGGTCTACGGCGCGGGCGAGATGGCGAGCTGGATCGCGCCGCCGGCGAAGGGCATCGACGGCAAGGCCGCCGACTTCGTCTACGTGCGCGTCGAGTCCTGAGTCAGGTAGCCGCGCTTCACCTGGTCGCGCTCGATCGATCGGAACAGCGCGCCGAAGTTGCCCTCGCCGAAAGAGTCGTGGCCGCGGCGCTGGATGATCTCGATGAAGATCGGGCCGATCAGGTTGTGCGTGAAGATCTGCAGCAGGTAGCCGCGATCGTCGCCGTCGATCAAGACGTTGCGCGCGCGCAGCGCCTCGCGATCCTCGGTGACGCGCGGCACGCGATCGAAGACGGTCGCGTAGTAGTCGTCGTCGATGTCGAGGAAGCGGATCGCCGTGCCGTCGAGCGCGCGCAGCGACGCGAGGATGTCGTCGGTCGTGAACGCGAGGTGCTGGATGCCGGGGCCGCCGTGCTCGTCGAGGTACTCGTTGATCTGCGACTTCGACTCGGCCGCCTCGTTGATCGCAGCGCGTACGAGGTGAGCCCGGTCATCACGCCGCGGATGTCGAAGTAGCGCACCTCGGTGAAGCCGAAGACGTCCTTGTAGAAGGAGGCCCACCGCTCCATCGTGCCGGCGTAGACGTTGTTGGTCAGGTGATCGATCGCGACGAAGCCTTTGTCCGGAACTCGGACGGGTCGCTCGTGCGGGACGAAGCCGAGCGCGCGCCGATCACCGTCTCGCCCGGGGCGCACGAAGTAGATCAGCGACTCGCCGATGCCGTGGATCGCGGGGAGATCGAGCAGACCCTGCGCGGGCTTCGCGCCCCGATCGATCGCGATCTGCGGCGACGCCGCGTACCAGCCCATCGCGTTGATCGTCGGGCCGCGGCGGGTCGGCTCGCGATCGAGCAGGAAGGTCATCTCGCGCTGCTCGTAGAGATCGATCGCGCGGGTCGCGTGGCGCATCGTGCGCGAGAAGCCGAACGCGATCAGCAGATCGTGGAGCTGGTCGGGGCGCGGGCCGGCCAGCTCGACGAACGCGATGCCTTGCACGCCGACGGGGTTCACGGCTGCCTCCAGCTCTTCCAGTAGTCGGGGAGCTCGAGCGCCTCGCCGGCTTCGCTCGGCCGCAGCGGACGGCGCGTGTCGATCATGATCGCGATCTCCTCGGTGCGGGTCGACTGCGCGGCGCGCGCGTCGGCGCCGGGCTGCGGCCCGTGGTGGATGCCCTGCGGGTGGAACGTGATCATCCCGGCGCTGATGCCCTGGCGCGAGAAGAACTGCCCCGCGTGATAGAAGAGCACCTCGTCGTAGTCGATGTTCGAGTGGAAGAACGGCACGCGCTGCGCGCGCGGGTCGCCGGTCTCGAGCGGGCGCGGCGCGAAGGTCGCGATCACGACGCCGGGCGCGACGAACGTCGCGTGTGCGGTCGGCGGCAGGTGATAGCGCTCGCTCGACACCGGGCGGATGTCGCGCACGTTCAGCTGCCAGACCGTGAGCGTGCCCTTCCAGCCGACGACGTCGAGCGGCGCGTACGGATAGAAGACGCGCGTGATCGCGCCCTCGCGCTGGATGCGCAGCTCGTACTCACCGGCGGCATCGGGCGCGAGGCTCGTCCCTTCGCCGGGCGACGGCACGCGCACGACCGCGGGATCGAAGAGCGCGTGCTGGCCGAGCAGGCCGCGATCGGGCAGCGCGACCTCGCCCGCGCAGCTCACGATCAACGCGCGGGTCGGCGTGGTCGGCGCGAACCGCTGCGTCGTGCCGCGCGGGATCACCAGGTAGTCGCCGGGCTCGTACGCGAGGTGGCCGAAGTCGGTCTCGAGCCGGCCCTTACCCTCGTGCACGAACACGACCTCGTCGGCGTCCGCGTTGCGGAACAGATACGCCATCGGCGCGTCGATCACGGCGAACCGGATCGCGCAGTCGTCGTTCGCGAGCAGCGTGGCGCCCGCCGCCCCGCGCGTGTCGTACGCGCGCGGGCGCAGCGGGCCATCGATGCGCGTCCAGCCGACCGGCGCGTGCGCGCGATAGAGGTGCGCGTAGCGGCCGGCGAAGCCGCCGCGGGCGTACTCCTCCTCGACGGTGCCGTCGGGCACGCCGACGTGGGCTTGCAGCGCGACCGGGCCGCGCACGTAGGGGATGTCCATGCCGTGCATCGTGGCGAGCACGCGCCTCACGAGAAAAGCACTATCTTTGGTCGGTCATGGTGCATGCTGTGCACCATGACGATCACGCTGGAGCAGGCGCGCGCGCTCGACGCGGTCGATCGCCACGGCACCTTCGCGGCGGCGGCCGCGGCGCTGCGCAAGGGCCACACGTCGATCCTGTACCTGGTCCGCACGCTCGAGGACGCGACCGATCTGAAGCTGCTCGATCGGTCCGGCTACCGGACGAAGCTGACCGCCGCCGGCCGGCGCGTCGTCGAAGAGTGCCGCCAGCTGCTCGCGGCGGAGGCGTCCGCGAACGCGGTCGTCGCGGAATTGCGCGGCGGCTGGGAGCCGGAGATCAAGGTCGTCGTCGACGGCGTGGTGCCGATCGATCCGCTCCTGCGCGCGGTCGGTGCGCTCGCCGCGGAGCGCGCGCCGACCCGGATCGACGTCCGCGCCGACTTCCTCGGCGGCGTCGAGGAGACCTTCGAGCGCGAGCGCGCGGATCTGATGATCGCGGTCGTGCCGCCGCGCGTGAAGCTCGACGCGACGCCGCTCGCGCCGATCCACGCGTCGCTGGTCGTGCACACCTCGCACGCGCTCGGCGCGCCGATCCGCTTCCGTGCCAAAGACCTCGCGCGCCACGTGCTCCTCACCGTGCGCGGCTCCGATCCGCGGCTCGCGCTGCCGACCGCGGGCCTCGATCAACGATCGACCGTGCACCTGAACGACTTCGCGTCGAAGAAGGCCGCGATCCTCGCGCGCCTCGGCTTCGGCTGGCTCCCCGATCATCTGACCTTGCGCGAGCGCGTGCGCGGCATCTTGAAGATCATCCGCTGGACCGGTGCGTCGACGCACACGTTCCACCCGCGCCTCTACCGCCGCGCCGGCAGCCCGCTCGGCCGCGCCGCCTCACGGCTGATTGCGACGCTCGACACACGCGACCGCGCGGTTTCGCGGTACAACGCGCGGTCATGAGGGGAACCACTGCATCGATCTTGTTCGGCTGCGCGCTCGCCGCGTGCGGCGGCTCGAGCTCCACGCCCGATGCGCCGGGCGGCACCGTCGACGCGCCGGCCGGCACCGTCGACGCGCCCGTCAACACGCCCGACGCGGGAGGCCCCTTCGACTGCGAAGGCAAGCCGCTTCCGACCCAAGCGCCCGGCACGATCACGGTCGGCGGCGTGACGGAGTCGATCACGCTGTCGGGTCGCACGCCGGTGCAAGGCACGATGGTGAGCGCGTTCAAGAACGGCGGCTCGAACCCGCTCGTGACCGCGACCTCCGACGCGAACGGCGCGTACACGCTCGACGCGTCGACCGGCGGCGCGCCGATCGACGGCTACGTGCTCGGCCATCGCGGTCAGGCCGGCAACATCAACTACATCGACACGTACCTCTATCCGCCCGCGCCGCTGGCCGGCAACACCGACAAGGGCGAGATCCTGCTCTTGTCGTCGGGCAGCGGCGGGACGTTCTCGACCTTGCAGTCGTTCGCGGGCGCGACGCAGACGGGAGGCAAGGGCTTCGTCGCGGTGATCATCGCCGACTGCAACCAGATGCCGATCGCCGGCGCGAAGGTGACGACCACGCCCGGCGGCGACGTTCGCTACAACGGATCGAGCGGGCTGCCCGACTCGGGCGCGAACGAGACGCAGCCCGACGGCATCGCGTACGTCTTCAACCTGACGCCGGGCACCGTCACGGTCGGCGCGACCGTCACCGGTCACACGATGCGCGCGCACGACATCGACGTGCGCGCCGACGTGATCACGACGACCGTCGTCCAACCGTGATCACTTCACGGTAGCCGCGATCTCGGTCGTGTCGGCGCCTTGGCCGATGCGGCCGAGCACGAGCCGCTTGCCCGCCTCGACGCGCGCGCGGGTGTCGAGCTTCTGGTGCAGCATGTCCTTGCCGCGCGCGACGTCGCGATCGAGATCGAGCGAGAGCAGCGACGTGCCGCCGCGCTGATCGATGCACAGCTTGACGCGATAGTGCGTCGCGCCCGAGCTCGCCTCGAGCACGCCGCAATCTCCGCCCGACAGCGCGAGGTCGCCGGTGAAGCTCGTCGACGTGCCGTCGGCGATCTCGACGTGCACGTCATACGTGGGCTGCG
>Ga0310811_10002854_pt1 | contig 21688 bp, 21 predicted proteins | sample YCmetagenome_FD_207642 | JGI IMG/M metagenome (GOLD analysis project Ga0310811, IMG submission 207642) | Soil microbial communities from experimental microcosm in Duke University, North Carolina, United States - YC | ecosystem: Engineered > Artificial ecosystem > Soil microcosm > Unclassified ...
CTGTTCCCGGCCGACAAGCTGGCCGAGGTCGTCGGGCTGCCGCTCGTCACCGGTGAGGGCTTCAAGGGCTCGGCGTCGGCGATGATCCTGGACAGCCCCGGGGCGCTGGACGCCGCACTGCGGGAGGTCCGCGCGGCCGGAGGAACGGTCCTGGCCGAGCCGGCCGACCGGCCCTGGGGCGTACGCACCGCCTACTTCGCCGACCCCGAGGGCAACGCCTGGGAGCTCGCCTGCCTCCCCGCCTGATCGCCCTGCTCCCCGGCTGACCACCTCCATCCGAAGATCGTCCGTTGCGGCCGGTCGTACGGGCTGACCGGCCGCAACGGGTGGCACAATCGGTACGGTGCGGATGTCAGCGAAGGCCGAGTACGCCACCCGGGTCATGGTGCAGATGGCCACGGTGGAGCCGGGCACGCTGATGAGAGCCGAGGACCTGGCCGCCTCGCAGGAGGTCCCGCCGCACTTCCTGATCGACATCCTGTCCGATCTGCGGACCTGGCGGCTGGTGCGCAGCCACCGCGGCCGTGACGGCGGTTACGAGCTCGCCCGGCCGGCCGATCAGATCAGCGTGGCCGACGTACTGCGCTGCATCGACGGGCCGTTGGCCAGCGTGCGGGACATCGGGCTCGGAGATCTGCCCTACCACGGCCCGACCGCCAAGCTCACCGACCTGTGGATGGCGCTGCGCGCGAGCATGCGCTCGGTGCTGGAGCAGACCACCCTCGCCGACGTCGCCAAGGGCGACCTGCCCCCTCACGTTGCCGACCTGGCCACGGCGTACCGCACGCAGGAGGCCTCCCGTCGTCAGCGGGCCTCCGGGGACAAACACTCCGCGTAACGACCGCCCGCCGCGATCGGCGGCGGGCACACGACGGCCCGCGTCTCAGACGACCGGATTCCCTCCCGCTGTTGACCGAGATCACATCCTGTGGTCTCATTCTGTTAGAAGGTAATCTTAGCCAACTTGGCCAAGTTAACAAGGATCTGGAGAGCCGATGACCACCACCGCCGACGCCAGAGCCGGCACCGACGGGACACCCGCCCACCGCTACGAGCTCAGCCACCTGCGAGCGCTGGAAGCCGAGGCGATCCACGTCATCCGGGAGGTCGCCGCCGAGTTCGAACGGCCGGTGCTGCTGTTCTCCGGCGGCAAGGACTCCATCGTCATGCTGCACCTGGCGCTCAAGGCGTTCCGGCCGGGCAAGCTGCCGTTCCCCGTCATGCACGTCGACACCGGGCACAACTTCGACGAGGTCATCGCCTGCCGCGACGAGTACGTGGAGAAGACCGGCGCGCGCCTGGTCATCGCCTCGGTCGAGGAGGACATCGCCGCCGGCCGGGTGGTCGACAACGGTCCGTCCCGCAACCCGCTGCAGACCGTCACGCTGCTGCGTGCGATCCGGGAGAACCGGTTCGACGCCGCTTTCGGCGGAGCCCGGCGTGACGAGGAGAAGGCCCGCGCGAAGGAGCGCATGTTCAGCTTCCGCGACGAGTTCGGTCAGTGGGACCCGAAGAACCAGCGCCCGGAGCTGTGGTCGCTCTACAACGGCAAGCACCGCAAGGGCGAGCACATCAGGGTGTTCCCGCTGTCGAACTGGACCGAGTTCGACATCTGGGCCTACATCGGCGAGGAGGAGATCGAACTCCCCTCCATCTACTACGCGCACAAGCGGACCGTGTTCCGCCGCGACGGCATGATCCTCGCCGTCGACAAGCACCTCTCCCCCGCGCAGGGCGAGGATACGTTCGAGATGACGGTCCGGTTCCGCACCGTCGGGGACGTGACCTGCACCGGCTGTGTGGAGTCCACCGCATCGACCGTCGACGAGGTGATCGCCGAGACCGCGATCACCCGGCTCACCGAGCGGGGCGCGACGCGCGCCGACGACCGAATCTCCGAGGCAGGCATGGAAGACCGCAAGCGGGAGGGCTACTTCTGATGGCCGAATCGAAGGGAATCCAGATGGCCGGCAGGAAGGCGGGCCTGCTGAGACTGGCCACCGCCGGGTCCGTCGATGACGGCAAGTCGACCCTCATCGGGCGCCTGCTGTTCGACTCCAAGGGTGTGCTCGAGGACCAGTGGGCCTCGGTGGAGCGGACCTCCAAGGAACGCGGCCACGACTACACCGACCTGTCGCTGCTGACCGACGGTCTGCGCTCGGAGCGCGAGCAGGGCATCACGATCGACGTGGCCTACCGCTACTTCGCCACGCCGAAGCGCAAGTTCATCATCGCCGACACCCCAGGGCACACCCAGTACACCCGCAACATGGTCACCGGCGCGTCCACCGCGCACCTGGCCATCGTCCTGGTGGACGCCCGCAACGGTCTGCTCGAGCAGTCACGGCGGCACGCGTTCCTGTCCTCGCTGCTCGGCATCCCGCACGTGGTGCTGGCGGTGAACAAGATGGACCTCGTCGACTGGGACCAGGACCGCTTCGAGGAGATCCGCGACGAGTTCCACAGTTTCGCCGCCCGGCTGAACATCCATGACGTCACGGCGATCCCCATCTCGGCGCTGAACGGCGACAACGTGGTCAACCGGGGCGCGAACAGCCCCTGGTACGAGGGGCCGACGCTGCTCAGCCACCTGGAGGACGTCTACGTCGCGAGCGATCTCAACCTGGTCGACGTCCGCTTCCCCATCCAGTACGTGATCCGCCCCCAGAGCCACGACCACCGCGACCACCGCAGCTATGCGGGCACCGTCGCCGGGGGTGTGCTGCGTACCGGCGAGGAGGTGGTGGCGCTCCCGTCGGGCCTGGAGACCCGCATCACCGGCATCGAGGGTCCGTCCGGGCCCGTCGACGAGGCCTTCCCACCGATGGCGGTCTCGATCACGCTGGCCGACGACATCGATCTCTCCCGGGGCGACATGCTCGCCCGCAAGGGCAACCAGCCGTGGGTCACCCAGGACATCGACGCGATGGTCTGCTGGATGACCGAGAAGTCCAACCTGACCGAGGGCGCCGAGTACCTGGTCAAGCACACGACCCGCACCACGCGGGGCAGGCTGACCGGTCTGGACTACCGGCTGGACATCAACAGCCTGCACAGCGACCGTGACGCCGGGTCGCTGACGCTGAACGAGATCGGCCGGATCCAGCTGCGCACCCAGACGCCGCTGCACGTCGACGAGTACCGCCGCAACAACACCACCGGGTCGTTCATCCTGATCGACCCCACGACCTACGACACGGTCGCGGCCGGGATGGTGCTTCCGCCGTCGGCGACGCGCTCCCGCGCGCGGGCCGAGGATCCGGGCCGGGCCGTCGCCCTCAGCACGAGTCCGAACGTCACCCGCCACCCCTCGCTCGTCGGGGCGGGCGACCGGTGTTCCCAGGGCGCCACGATCTGGTTCACCGGGCTGTCCGGATCGGGCAAGTCGACGGTGGCGATGGCCGCAGAGCAGCTGCTGCTGAGCCGAGGCCGTCCGGCGTTTGTGCTCGACGGTGACAACCTGCGTCACGGGCTCAACTCCGACCTCGGCTTCAGCCTCGCCGACCGTGCGGAGAACCTGCGGCGGATCGCGCACGTCGCCGCGCTCATTGCCGGGTCGGGTCAGGTCGTGCTCGTGCCGGCGATCAGCCCGCTGGCCGAGCACCGGGAGCTCGCCCAGAGCGTGCACCGGGAGGCCGGGCTGCCCTTCTACGAGGTTCACGTCGACACCCCGCTCGAAGTCTGCGAGGAACGCGACTGCAAGGGCCTCTACGCGAAGGCGCGGGCCGGTGAGATCGAGTACTTCACCGGGATCAGCAGTCCGTACGAGGCCCCGGCCGCCCCGGCCCTGCGCCTGGTGCCCGACCGCGATTCCACCGCGCAGGCCGCACAGATCCTCGAACTGGTCGGAGAGCAGCTGTGAACGATCACGAGTTGGCCGCCCACCTGGCCACCGAGGCCGGCGAGCTGCTGCTGAAGGTCCGTGTCGAGTACGCCGACGCCGACCAGAAGCAGCGCAAGGACGCCGGGGACCGCCGGGCCCAGGAGTATCTCGCCGCCGCGCTGGCGCAGGCCCGGCCCGACGACGCCGTGCTGTCCGAGGAGGCGGTCGACGACCCGGTGCGCCTGAGCGCCGACCGGGTGTGGATCGTGGACCCGCTCGACGGGACACGCGAGTTCTCCGAGGCCGGCCGGGTCGACTGGGCGGTCCACGTGGCCCTGTGGCAGCGCCGTCCGGCGGGAGCGGGGTCCGGCGGGCAGACCGGTGAGCTGGTGGCCGGCGCGGTGGCGCTACCGGCCCAGGGAGTCACCTTCTCGACACCGGACGTGCCGCCGGTGCCCGCGCACACCGGTCCGCCGCGGATCATCGTGTCCCGGACCCGGCCGCCCGCGGTGGCGCTGGAGGTCCGCGACGCGCTCGGCGGCACGCTCGTCGAGATGGGCTCGGCCGGCGCCAAGATGATGGCCGTCGTCCAGGGCCAGGCCGACATCTACGTCCACGCGGGCGGCCAGTACGAGTGGGACTCCGCCGCGCCGGTCGCGGTGGCCCGGGCGGCGGGCCTGCACTGGTCACGGATCGACGGCTCGCCTCTGGTCTACAACCAGTCGGACACCTACCTGCCCGACCTGGTGATCTGCCGGCCGGAGTACGCGGAGTCCGTGCTGGCGGTCACCCGAGGCTAGACCCGGCGAGGCCGGATCCGGCGAGGTTCGGATCCGGCCTACCGGCTTCGTTCGAGATCGAGCACGATCATCGCCACGCCGAGCAGCCCGACCACCGGGAGCATCACCAGCACCGAGAGCAGTCGCAGCACCGCGTCGCCGTCGCGGAACACCCAGAAGAACACCGCGAGCAGGGCCACGAAGGCCACCATGAAGAAGGCCCTGCAGGCCCGGTAGAACAGGACGGCCGACCGGGACTCCGACGGGCCGACACAGCCGTAGGCCGACGTCGCGGAAAGCTCCCGCACGTCGCGCGGATCGAGGACGTCGCGGGGGTCGGGGGCCCGGTCGACCTCGCCGCACCGGGCGAACGCCTCGAACGCGCGGACCAGTCGATCGTCGTGTCGGCGGAGCTGTTCCTCGGCCTCGAGCAGGACCTGCTCATCGCGCTCGCTGAGCACCTCTCGACCACCCCCGTCGACGCTCCTCCAGCCGCCAGAGGGTCACCGCCGCCCATTCTGGGGGCGTCTCCTGATGTGGTCAATGCGTGGGCTCCCGCGCTCTCCGCCACACAGCGGGATCACAGGTCTGCGAGACCTGAATCACCTGGTCAGAGCGGTCGGGCCCACCTGACCTCCGATGCGGCGAGCGGTCGTGACCCGTGGGTCCGCTGTTCGCTGCTCGTTCACCTCGAATTCGTCATCACGGCTTAGCGTTCGGGGCGCCGAGAAGGCACACGCAAGCACCCGCGAAGGGGCCCCACCTATGTCCGTAATCGTCATCACGGTCGTGCTCACAGCGCTCGTCTTCGACTTCACCAACGGCTTCCACGACACGGCCAACGCGATGGCCACCTCCATCGCCACCGGGGCGCTACGTCCCAAGGTCGCCGTGCTGCTCGCCGGGTTCCTGAACTTCGTCGGCGCCTTCCTCTCGGTGGCGGTCGCCAAGACGATCTCGGGCGGGCTGGTCGACGACGCCAAGATCACCCCCGTGGTGATCTTCGGGGGCCTGGTCGGCGCCATCCTGTGGAACCTGCTGACCTGGCTGCTCGGCATGCCCTCGAGCTCCTCGCATGCGCTGTTCGGCGGCCTGATCGGCGCGACCTGGGTCGCCGCCGGGGCCGGTGCCATCAAGTTCGCCACGGTCATCAGCAAGGTGCTGCTGCCGCTGGTCCTGTCCCCCATCATCGCCGGGATCATCGGGCTGGCCGCCACGTACTTCGTCTACCGCATCACCGCCAGGGGCGACGACGCCGTGGTGCGTAAGGGTTTCAAACTCTCCCAGATCGTCTCGGCGTCGATGGTCGCGCTGGCCCACGGCACCAACGACGCGCAGAAGACGATGGGCATCATCACCCTCACCCTGATCACCGTGGGGACCCTGCCGGAGGGGGCGAGCCCGCCGTTCTGGGTGATCTTCATGTGCGCCCTGGCGATCGCGCTGGGCACCTCGCTCGGTGGCTGGCGGATCATCCAGACCATGGGCAAGCGGATCAGCGAGATCCAGAGTCCCCAGGGGTTCGCCGCCGAGACCTCGAGCGCCGCGGTGATCCTGACCTCCGCTCACCTCGGATTCGCGCTGTCGACCACCCAGGTGTGCACCGGCTCCATCTTCGGTGCCGGCGCCGGACGCCGGCTGGCGAAGGTCCAGTGGAGCGTCGCGGGCCGGATGGCGCTGGCCTGGTTGATGACGCTGCCGGCCGCCGCGATCGTCGGCGCGGTCGCCGCGTGGGTCGCCGGCAGCGGCACCGCGGGCACCTTCGTGGTGGCCATCGGCGCGGTCGCCATCGCGGGCGGCATCTTCGCGGTCAACCGCCGCAACGCCGTGAACGCGCACAACGTCAACGACGTCCCGGCCCCGCAGCCGGCGATGGCCGCCTGAGCGGGAGGAGATCAACCGATGCACATCGCCTGGGGTTCGCTGCTGATCGTCTTCATGGTCTCATTCGCCGCCGCGGTCGCGGTGGTGGTGCTGGTGTCCTTCGCGCTGGTGGCACTGTCGGGGCCGGCCGATGCGGAATTCGGCACGGCCCTCGCCGTCCCGGCGTCCAGCAGGGCCATCGCGGGCATCTGCCTCACCGCCGCCGGCCTGATCGTGCTGTACGGGCTGTACGTGATCGTGGCCGCCTGAGCCGAACCCACCGGCGGACGATGCCTGCCGGTGGGTTCGGGCGTTCAGCGGTAGTCTCGGAACCGAGGTGTGGAGAACGACATGACGTCCATCGAGCGGGCAATCAGCCAGTTCCGCCAGACACCGCACGCGGTCGGTCACTCCGAGCGCACCCGGCAGGAGCTCCGCGAGGCACTGCGGTCGGCGAACCTGCTCGACGACGGGCGGAACTACACGGTCCGCGAGCTCGAGGGTGACGGCGACGACGCCCAGCTGCTCGACGCCGACGGGCACGAGGTCGACACCTGGCGGCAGGACTACCCGTACCCGGAGCGGATGTCGCGCGAGGAGTACGACCACGAGAAGCGGATGCTCCAGATCGAGCTGCTGAAGATGCAGTCCTGGGTCAAGGACACCGGCCAGCGGGTGGTGATCCTCTTCGAGGGCCGCGATGCCGCCGGCAAGGGCGGCACCATCAAGCGCTTCACCGAGCACCTCAACCCGCGGGGAACCCGGGTGGTGGCGCTGGGCAAGCCCACTGCCACCGAGCGCGGCCAGTGGTACTTCCAGCGGTACTTCAGCCTGCTGCCCTCGGCCGGTGAGATCGTCCTGTTCGACCGGTCCTGGTACAACCGCGCGGTCGTCGAGCGGGTGATGGGTTTCTGCGCACCGGCGCAGTACGAGGAGTTCATGAGCCAGGTGCCGGGGCTCGAGCAGGCGCTCGTGGACACCGGCATCCACCTGGTGAAGCTGTGGTTCTCGGTGTCCCGGGCCGAGCAGCGCACCCGGTTCATGGTCCGGGTGATCGATCCCCTGCGGCAGTGGAAGCTCAGCCCGGTGGACCTCGCGGCGCTGGACCGCTGGGACGACTACACCCGGGCCAAGGAGGACATGTTCTCCGGCACCGACACCCCCGCCGCCCCGTGGACCGTCGTCAAGAGCAACGACAAGAAGCGCTGCCGGCTGGCCGCGATGCGCTGGGTGCTGTCCGGTCTGGACTACCCGACCAAGGACCTCGAGGTCGTCGGGGTGCCCGACCCGCTCATCGTCGGCCCGCCGGCCCAGGTCTACGAGCAGAGCGAACGAGACGACCTGGCCGTGCGCTGACCCGTCCCGGGTCCGCGCACGGCCGCGCGCCACGAATAGGGCGACGTCCCCGCCGACGGACCTCCCGGCTCAGGGGATGACGACGGTGGATTCGCCGGCGGCCGATGCCTCGGCCCGCGCCCGACCCAGCTCCCAGCCGGTCTCCCTCGGCGCCACCCCGTCGCTCAACCAGCGCTCGAGCAGCATCGACACCTTCGCGCGCATCTCCGAGCGCAGCTTGTCGAAGGAGTCCTCCGGGTCGGAGCCGACGTAGCCGAGCAGCAGCCACCAGGCCCAGGCCGCCGCGCCCGCGTTGGCCACGAAGTCCGGCAGCACCGGGATGCCCCGCGCGGTCAGCATCGCCTCGGCGTCCGGTGTCGTCGCGGTGTTCGCCGCCTCGACGACCACCTTGGCGGCGACGTCGAAGGAGTTGTCCGGGGTGATCGCGTAGGAGATGGCCGCGGGCACCAGGATGTCGGCCGCCAACCCGATCACCGCGTCCCGGGGCAGCGTCGTGACGTCCTCGGGCAGCCGCGAGCGGTCCACCTCGCCGTAGGCGTCCCGCAGCTCCAGCAGGGCGGGGATGTCCAGTCCGCCCGGGCGGTACAGGGTGCCGGCCGCGTCGGCCACCGCGACGACACGCATGCCGGCCTCGTGCAGGTACCAGGCCGCTCCCCCGCCCATGGTGCCGATGCCCTGGATCGCCACCGTGGTCACGTCGGTCGGCCAGCCGAAGCTGGTGGCCGCCGCGAGGCACGCCTGCGCGACGCCGTACCCGCCGATGACGTCACCGAGCAACCCACCGGCGACCGGGGCGTTCAGGCCCTCCCGCACCCGCTGCAGGGTGGCTTCCGGGTCGGCCGCGCGGCGGATGGCGGCGTGGTAGGACTGCCCGAGCCCGAGCCGGGCGAAGACCTCGTCGATCAGATGCTGCGGGACACCCAGGTCCTCGGCGGTCACCCAGTGCGCGTCCAGCCACGGGCGCATGGCCGCGCAGAAGCGCTCCAGCACGTCGATCGCGCCGGGGTCCTTGGGGTCGAAGTCGATACCGCCCTTGGCCCCGCCCACGGGCAGGTCGAACACGGCGGTCTTGGCCGCCATGCCGCGGGCCAGATCCTCAACCTCGGACATCGTGCAGCCGGCCCGCATGCGGGTGCCGCCGGTGGCCAGCCCCGACACCAGGGTGTGCACCACGAGGTAACCGTGTGCACCGGTCACCGGGTCTGTCCAGGTCAGGCGCATCAGGGGCTCACCACCGCGCGGGTTGACCGAGGCGTTGATGGCGTTGCTGGTGTTGGTCGGCCGGGTCGCGAGGTCGGTCTTCCGGGCTGCGTGCCGGGTGGTCCGGGGCGCTGCCTGCGGGACGGCGATGGGGCGTCCACCGGTGGTCTCGGTCGGGTCCTGCATGGTCGTCACCTCGACCAGCCTCCTTACGTATGTCTCTCGACGGTCTCCGACCAGGTCAGGGCGTCCTCGACCGAGCCGCGGTACCGGCGGTCATCGACGGATACTCGGCTACAGACCTGCGCTATCCACCGGTGGCGCGGGGTCGCCCCGGTGACTCCAGAGTGAGGCCGCCCCGGTCCCGCGTCCAGTTAAGGAAATTGCACGGTCAGGTTCACGTCTGCTGCACAGAGCGCCCCCCTAGGGTGGAGCGGTGGAGCTATCGCTGCAGCGGCTACGGATGCTGCGGGAACTGAGTCGCCGCGGCACCGTGACGGCCGCGGCCGCCGCTCTGCACTACACCGTCTCAGCGGTGTCCCAGCAGCTCGCCCAGCTGGAGCGGGACGTGGGCGCCACGCTGTTCGAGCGGACCGGTCGCCGGGTGCAGCTGACCTCGCTCGGGCTGGTGCTGGCCAAGCACGCCGAGGAGATCCTGGCGGCGGTCGAGCGGGCCACGGTCGCGCTGGAGAACGCCCAGGAGACCCCGGCCGTACGCCTGACCGCCGGCGTCTGGGCCTCGGTCGCCAGCGGCTTGCTGCCCACGGCGCTGAGCACGCTGGCCGCGCAGCACCCGGGCATCGAGGTCAGGACCCGGGAGCTGGCGCCCGAGGACACCGCGGGCGCGGTCCGGGACGGGGCCCTGGACTTCTCGTTCGTGATCGACTACTCGAACTACGCGATGCGCTGGGATCCCGGCCTGTCCCGCGACGTGATCGCGGTGGAACGGCTGCATGCGGCCGTGCCGTCCGGGGCGTTGGCGTCGTCGTCGCCCACCCCGTCCGACCCGTCCGCACCCGGGCCGGCCCCGGCTTCGGTCGCGCTGCCGGTGCTGGCCGAGCATCCCTGGATCCTGGCCGGGCCCCGGTCGCACTTCGGGCGGTCGGTGCGTCTGGCCTGCCAGGCCTGCGGGTTCGAGCCGAAGATCAACCACGAGGTCGGCGAGCAGGCCACCGCCCTGGCCATGGTGGCCGCCGGGCTCGGGGTGACGCTGGTCTCGGACCTGGGCCTGTCGCTGTGCCCGCCCGGTGTCGATGTGGTGGCGTTGACCGAACCGGTCATGCGCACCGTGTCCATCGCCTACCGCACCGGCAACGCCCGGCTACCGTCGTTGCAGCTGGTCATCGACGCGGTACGGGCGGCGGCCGCTGAGCAGGGCCTCGGCGCCCAGACCCCCGTCGGTTCGCCCAGCCCCGCCTGACCCGGCATCGGCCTCCCACGATCCGGTCCACCTTGGCACCCCTGAGCGGTCCGTTCCCCGGTTTTCCTGCCATTGGCAGCCGCCGACGGGTACGGTGACCGGGACCACTGCGGCGGCCAGTTAACCTCGGCGAAACACACGAGTGATGACCGGGCAACACGACCGTCTTACGTTCGTGCCGATTCGATCTGTGAAGGATCGAAGCCTGTGCCGCCGCCGGCACCAGAATCTGTACAAGAGTCGACTATGAGGGAGCCAACGAGGGTGTTCAGCAACTCTGACGAGGTTCTGCGCTTCATCTCCGACGAGGAGGTGGAATACGTCGACATCAGGTTCTGCGACCTGCCCGGCGTAATGCAGCACCTGACCGTGCCTGCCAGCTCCGTCAACCAGGACTTCCTGGACGAGGGCATCGCCTTCGACGGATCCTCGGTGCGAGGCTTCCAGGCGATCAACGAGTCGGACATGCAGCTGCAGCCCGACCCCGCGACCGCGCGGCTCGATCCGTTCCGCAAGCACAAGACGCTCAACATGAACTTCTTCGTGCACGACCCGCTGACCGGGGAGCGCTACAGCCGCGACCCGCGCAACGTGGCCCGCAAGGCCGAGGAGTACCTCGCGGCGTCCGGCGTGGCGGACACCTGCTACTTCGGTGCCGAGGCCGAGTTCTACATCTTCGACTCGGTGCGCTTCAACACCGCGCCGCACGAGAGCTACCACCACATCGACTCGGTCGAGGGCTGGTGGAACACCGGTCGCGAAGAGGTCGGCGGCAACCTCGGCTACAAGGTCAACTACAAGGGTGGCTACTTCCCCGTCGCCCCGGTCGACCACTACGGCGACCTGCGTGACGACATGGTCAGCAACATGATCGCCTCCGGCTTCACCGTCGAGCGGGGCCACCACGAGGTGGGCACCGCCGGCCAGGCCGAGATCAACTACAAGTTCAACACCCTGCTGCACGCGGCCGACGATCTGATGCTGTTCAAGTACCTGATCAAGAACACCGCGTGGGAGCACGGCAAGACCGTCACCTTCATGCCGAAGCCCCTGTTCGGCGACAACGGCTCGGGCATGCACGCCCACCAGTCGCTGTGGAAGGACGGCTCGCCGCTGTTCCACGACGAGTCCGGCTACGGCGGGCTCTCGGACATGGCCCGCCACTACATCGGCGGCCTGCTGCACCACGCTCCGAGCCTGCTGGCGTTCACCAACCCGACGGTGAACTCCTACCACCGCCTGGTGCCGGGCTTCGAGGCGCCGGTGAACCTGGTGTACTCCGCGCGTAACCGCTCGGCGTGCATCCGGATCCCGATCAGTGGTAACAACCCGAAGGCCAAGCGCCTCGAGTTCCGCTGCCCGGACTCCTCCGGCAACCCGTACCTGGCTTTCTCGGCCATGATGATGGCCGGCCTCGACGGCATCAAGAACAAGATGGAGCCGCCGGCACCGGTCGACAAGGACCTCTACGAGCTGCCGCCCGAGGAGGCCAAGGACATCCCGCAGGTCCCGGCCAGCCTGGACGCGGTCATCAACCGCCTCGAGGACGACCACGACTACCTGCTCGAGGGTGGCGTGTTCACCCCGGACCTGATCGAGACGTGGATCGACTACAAGCGGACCACCGAGATCGACGAGCTCCGGCTGCGCCCGCACCCCTACGAGTTCGCGTTGTACTACGACGTGTGATCGAGACGTCTGAACGCACGACCTGCTGATACCGAAGGCCCGGCGCCCGCTCACGAGGGGTGGCGCCGGGCCTTCGTCATGCCCGAGTCAAACCCCTCCCCCGGTTGCGCCCTCCATGCGTTCCAGCTGCCGGAGCGCCGTGAGCACGTGGAGGCTCACCGCCGCCATCCATCCGAAGAAGCCGATCAGGATGACGTAGTAGGTGACCACACCGTGCCAGGCGAACGGGCCGGACTTGAAGAACAACAGGAGCAGGACCTCAAAGAACGACAGGGTGACGAAGAAGGACAGGTAGGCAAGCCAGCGGGGCAGTAGCTGGGGCGTGCCGGGATCGCGCCTGCCGAGGATGACCACCCCGAGGCAGGCCATCTGCACCATGGTCGGGATCCCGACCATGTCGAACGCGATCCAGCCGGTGTCGTTGAACAGTTGGATGCTGTGCGGGTCGGCGTCGCGGACACCGGCCTGGAAGGCGGCGGTCATCCAGAGGATGGCGAAGAAGATGATGGCGAAGCAGGTGCCCAGGCCACCGCAGATCTGCAGGACCGTCAGCGGGGCCGACGAGGTTCCCGCGAGTTTCCGCATCACCCGGGCGATGGCCATGGTCCACAGCAGGTAGAGGCCGCTGACGAACGCGGCCAGGCCCATGCCGAGACGGATCCGGACGCTGTTGTCGGTGTAGAAGTGCACGACCGCGGCGAGGTCCCAGTCCTCCCTCGGTGGCGGGAACCAGCCGGCCACCCCGGCCCACACGGCTAGGAACAGCACGACGAACAGCGGCCCGCTCCAGCCGCAGACCTTCCAGACGAGCAGCTCCCGCCTCTGCGAGGGCTTGAGGCCGTCATCGATGCGAGTCGTGTCTTCCGCGATCGTGCTCATGCCGGTGCGCCCCTTCGTCCAGGATGATCGGAAAGCGATGTAGCTGGCCCGCCCTCGAGTCCGAGGGCGTACCCCTGCCGGTCATCGGGCCGGCGGGGCCCACGTTCCGTCCGGGCGCAGGTGCGCGGATCCGTTCCAGGGGATGGGGGTCTCGGCCGTGGGGCACGCGTAGTCGGTGCCTTCCCCACAGAGACCGTCGTTCATGTAGGAGATCTCCTGGACGCCCTGGCTCCAGGTGGTGTCGTGCATGTTGAGGACGTTGATCGGCAGGTTGTAGCAGACCACGTAGATCAGGTTGATCGCGCCGTAGAGGGCGAGGAACTGGATTCCGGTCTTGCGCCAGTGGCTGACCTTGAGGTTCTCGGTGCCGCGTTCGGCGAAGGTCTGCCCCTTGTCGTTGCGGAAGTAGCGCAGGCAGGTGAACGCCGCCCAGGTGCCGCCCCAGAGGAACATCTCCTTGATCGGGAACTGGTATCGGCTGCCGTCGAACAGCGACAGCGGTCCGCCGCCGGGGTAGGCCCAGATGCCGGTGCGCATCCACAGCGACTCGAGCACCACGTCGACGATCATGAAGAATCCGTAGCAGACCGCGATCATGCCGGCCGTGCCGGTCGACGGGAACCGACGCTTGAACGCCCGCATCACCGCGCAACCGATCATGGTGAAGCCCAGGACCCCCCAGACGTAGACCGGCACCATGACCAGCAGCGGCTCAGCGAATCGGTGCCCGCGCGGGGACATCCACCCGGGCAGGTGCTCGACCCAGGATCCCCATTGGATCAGGTGGGTGTTGTAGGTGCCCCACGGCTTCACGTAATTGCACCAGGGGTCCTGCCAGACGATCAGGGTGAAGCACGCCACCAGCAGCCCGTCCAGCGGGACCGTCCTGGTCTCGCGGATCGGCTTGACGATGAAGTGGTACCAGAACGCGACCAGGGCGATGCAGCCGCCGATCTGCCAGATGTAGCCCCACGCCTGATCCCACGCGGTCTGCGGGGTGGGCCCGGTCGGCGTCGGGGTGGCGTCGGTGAGCACCCAGGAGCCCATGACGTAGATCTGCATGGCCAGGGCCGCCGCGCCGAGCCAGGCCCACCAGGTGACCGGCTTCGAGCGCCGGGGCCGAGGGCCCACCGGATCGTCAGCGCGACCCGCTCCGGATGATCTCGGGGCGTTCTGTGTGACGACCATGTCCTCACCTCTCGCTTCTGCCAATGGTTCACGCGGACAGACATACGGCTCGTCTATACGAGCAGTATGAAACGTTAGAGGAATAGCGCATAAATCGTCAACGGTCGACTTTCGCGGGCTCGGCCGACCGGGGGTCCGGCCGGCTACTGGCCTATGCTGAGCGTCATGGAGGGCCCGAATCCCGAGGAGCGCACGGCCGCCGCGGGCCATGCGCCACCGGCCGCGGATCCGAGGCGGTGGATCCTCGAGGCCGTCGAGCACCTACTCGGCCAGATGCCCCTGCACGAGCTGACGGTGCCGCTGATCCTGCGTGAGTCGGGGATCTCCAGGGCGACCTTCTACGCCTACTTCCCGTCCAAGAACGCAGCGGTCACAGCCGTGATCGCCCAGACCATGGAGGAGATCCACCAGAGCGCGCGGCCATGGCTCGGCGACACCGGACTCACGGTGGCCGACACGCTGCGAGCCACCCTGGAAGGCACCGCGAGCGCGTGGGAGACCCACGGCGCGGTCCTACGGAGCCTGGTGGAGAACTGGCACGCCATCCCCGAGCTGCTGCAGATCTGGCAGGGCAACGTGGACCGCTGGGTCGAGGTCATCTCCGCCCGGATCGATGCCGACCGTGCCGCCGGCCTGGCTCCGCCCGGGGTCGACAGCCAGAAGCTCGCCGCCGGCCTGATCTGGAACGGCCAGCAGTTCTTCTACCTCGGCACCCTCGGCGTCGACCCCCGCCTGCCCACCATCAAGGACGCCGTCGAGGCCATGTATCCCATGTGGCTCGGCGCCATCTACGGCCACGGCCCCGCTTGACCGTCGGCGTCAGGACGCCGCGGGCTCGCCGGCCTGACCGGTCAGCTCGGCGAGCAGGGTGCGCACCCGAGCGTCGATGTCGTCACGGATCGGACGAACGGCGTCCGGCCCCTGGCCGGCGGGGTCCTCGAGCTGCCAGTCGAGGTAGCGCTTGCCCGGGAAGACCGGGCAGGCGTCCCCGCAGCCCATGGTGATCACAACGTCGGCGGCCTCCACCGCGTCGGTGGTGAGTTTCTTGGGGAACTCGCGGGACAGGTCGATCCCGATCTCGTCCATCACCTCGCGGACGGCGGGGTTGATCTGCTCGGCCGGGGCGGACCCGGCGGAGGTGACCCGGACCCGGCCTGCGGCGTAGTGGTGCAGCAGGGCCGCCGCCATCTGCGAGCGGCCGGCGTTGTGGACACAGACGAACAGCACTTCGGGGATGTCGGCCACGCGGGTTCCCTTCTCGGAAGAATCGGGGTCGCTACTCGTAACGTGAGGCTCCGGAGCTGCGCGGTACCAGTCACCAGCGCACGGTGTCGGTCACCGTTCGGCGCCGTGCGGGACCACCACGGCGTCCGCGGACTGCGCGACGTCCGGGTAGAGCACCAGGACCAGCCCGGCGCCCAGGCCCGCCCCGATCAGCTGAGCGACGATGAAGCCCGGCACCGAGGCAGGCGCGATGCCGGCGAAGGTGTCACTGAACGCCCGCCCGATGGTCACCGCCGGGTTGGCGAACGAGGTGGATGAGGTGAACCAGTAGGCGGCACCGATGTACGCCCCGACCGCCGCGGCCGACAGGCCGGCCCTCCCGGTACGGGCGAGGGTGAAGATCAGCGCGATGAGCCCGAGGGTCGCCACGACCTCGCCGATCCACAGCCCCGAGTGAGCACGGGACTTGGTGGAGATCTGCAGGACGGCGAGCTCGAACATCGCGTTGGCCAGCATCGAACCGATGACCGCGCCGACGATCTGTGCGACGGTGTAGGCGGCGACGTCGCGGGCGCTGAGCCCGGTGCCCGCGCGGCGCCCGAGCAACCAGTCGATGCCCGACACCACCGGGTTGAAGTGCGCGCCGGACACCGGACCGAACATCAGGATCAGCACCCCGAGCCCGAACACCGTGGTCAGGGAGTTCTCGAGCAGCTGCAACCCGATGTCGTTCGGCGACAACCGCTGCGCGGCGATACCGGATCCGACCACCACTGTGACCAGCAGGGCCGTTCCGACCAGTTCCGCGATCAGCCGCCGCCCCAGCGGGGCGCTCACGCGGCGCTCCCGACGGGCACCAGCACCGCCGACAGGCTCGCCAGGATCTCCGGGTGCACCCGGTAGTAGACCCAGGTGCCGCGCCGCTCTCCGGAGATCAATCCCGTTTCTCGAAGCACCTTGAGGTGGTGCGAGATGGTCGGGCCGGTCAGATCGAACACCCCCGACAGGTCACAGACGCACGCCTCCCCGCCCTCGTGCGAGGCGATCAACGACAGCATTCGCAGCCGCACCGGGTCCCCTATCGCCTTGAACAGCCGCGACAGCTCCACCGCCTGCCGCTCGGACAACGGCTCGCGGGCGAGCGGCGAACAACATCCGACGACCCCCGGCAGCTCGGCGAGCCCCCGATCCTGATTCGACATGCATCTATCTTGACAGTTACCGAACCAACGGCGCAAGCTTGAATAGACAAACGTCGAAACAAGGAGGACGGGCATGTCCCGAGTTCAGCTGGCACTGCGGGTATCCGACCTGGATGCCTCGATCGCGTTCTACCGGTCGCTGTTCGGAGTCGAGCCGGCCAAGGTGCGACCCGGCTACGCCAACTTCGCGGTCAGTGAGCCGCCGCTCAAGCTGGTCCTCATCGAGGGGCAGCCGGGCCGGCCGACCGTGATGGACCACCTCGGTGTTGAGGTCGAGACCACCGAGCAGGTCAACCAGGCGACCGCCCGGCTCTCGGAGCTGGGACTGTTCACCAAGGTCGAGGACGACACCACCTGCTGTTATGCGGTTCAGGACAAGGTGTGGGTGCACGGACCCGGCGCTGAGCCGTGGGAGGTCTACACCGTCAAGGCCGACGCGATCGAGGCCACCAGCATCCACCCCGGCGGTGGCAGCGGAGTACCCGAGGCCGGCGCGGAGTGCCTGTGCGGCGCTCCGGAGGCGGCGGGCGCGGAGGTTGCCGCGACGGTTGTCGAGGATCGCTGCTGCACCCCCTCGGCGGGTTGACCCGAACCGGGGATCCGGCGCCCGCCCACCGCGTGGCGTCGGGTCCCAGCCGAGGGTCCGCCGCTACTGGAGGGCTTCGTCGCTGTCGCGGTCGCCCTTGCGCGCCTTGAACTCCTCGGAGGCCTTGACGACCTGCACCTGATCGCCGATCTGCAGGTGCTCGTACCAGATCTTGGCGTCGGAGGGCTCCAGGTGGATGCACCCTGCCGAGTCGCGGTCCGGGTCGCCACCGTGGAACGCGATGCCACCGTCCTCGAAGAACACCGAGTAGGGCATGTCCGCCGGTGTGCCGTCGGGTTTGCGCGACTCGGTGCTCTTGTGGTCGATCTCCTTGCGGTACACCCGCAGCGAGTGCCCGGTCGGGGTCTCCTCGCCCTTGCCGCCCGACGAGACGTCCACCGGGCCCTTGAAGATCTTGCCGCCCTCGATCAGCCACGCGTGCTGGGACTCCAGGTCGACGCAGGCCTTCGCGGTGATGGTGCACGGGGTGCCCTCGACCAGGGGCGTAGCCCGCGCGCTCTTCGCGGCGGCGGTCTCGGCGAACGCGGGGATGGCCAGGACCCCGGCGCTCACGATGCTCAGGCAGGCGGCGGCCGTCGCCACCACGATGATCCGCCGCTTGCCGAACCGTCGACTGCCTGTCATTCCCGCGCCTCCACGCCGTTCCGTCCACGACCGGGTGATGCCCGGTCACACTAGGTAAGACGCGTGAACCCCGTGGAGGTTGCGGGTGCGAGGCAAAGCCCTGGCGCACGCCATTCGTTCGGCCTAAGCACGGTCCGGTGATCGCCCGTCGCGCTCACACCCATGGCGCAACGACGTCACCCAGGAGCAGCCAGCCTCCCAGCGCCAACGCCCCCACCGCCACGGTCAGGAAAAGCCCGACCCAGGCGAGTGGGTGGACCCCGGTCAGCTCGGCGAGCTGGTCGGCGTCAGATCCGGGCCACCGGCGACGGGCGCGGCGTAGCTCCGCGACCGCCCGCAGGCCACCCAGGAGCAGGAACCAGGCCAACCCGGCCGTGAACACCACGCGCACGCCAGGGTCGCCGTACCAGCCGACCAGGCCGATGAGCACCGCGGTCATCACCACCGCGAACCCGCCGTAGAGGTTGCGCACGTAGAACAGGGTGGCCAGCAGCATCGTCAGCACCACCACCAGCAGCAACTGCGTGTAGCCGCCGACCACGAGTGCCGAGGCACCGAGCCCCAGCAGTGAGGGCGTCACGTAGCCGGCCAACGCGGTGAAGACCATGCCCGGCCCGCCCGCGCGTCCGCGCGACACCGTGAGCCCGGAGGTGTCGGAGTGCAGTCGGATACCCGAGAGCCGCCGCCCGCTCAGCACGGCCACCAGTGCGTGGCCACCTTCGTGGGCGATGGTGACCGCCGTGCGGCTGATTCGCCACACCCCGCGCGGCCATACGATCATGAGGGCCAGCAGGCCCGAGACCGCGGCCAGCGTCGAATCGCTCACTCGCGCCGGCCGGTGACCGCCAGGCCCATCCCGAGCCCGATCATCATCAGTCCGCCGGTGCCTACCAGCGTGGCCAGCCGCCGGGGTGAGCGGGCCAACCAGTCGCGGGCGGTGCCGGCGGCCAGCCCCCACACGCTGTCGAGCACCATCGCCAGCAGAACGAAAGCCAGCCCGAGCAGCAGCATCTGGGCCGGCACGTGCCCGGACTCGCGGTCCACGAACTGGGGCAGCACCGCGGCGAAGAAGACCATCGCCTTGGGGTTGGTCACCCCGACGAGCACACCCTGGCGGAACACGTGGGCGCCGACCGCACCCGGCTCAACACCGACGCCCGCGCCCCGCAGTGCCTCCGACAGGCCACCACGCTCCCGCCAGGTACGCACACCGAGGTACACCAGGTACGCCGCGCCGACGAGCTTGATCACCGTGTAGACGGCCACCGAGCGCTCGACCAGCGAGCCGAGCCCGAACGCGACCAGCACGACCAGGACGCTCACGCCGGCGGAGTTCCCGGCCACACTGCGCAGAGCGGCTCGACGCCCGTGCGCGATGGCCCGGCTGACGACGAACACGACGGTCGGGCCGGGCACCACAACGAGGACCACGGACGCGAGCACGAAGGTGAGCAACCGGTCGGCGGGGATCATCCCTTCACCGTATGCGTTTCACACGGAGCCGTAGAACACACTTTCCACCACCGCACGCGCGCGCCGGGTGATCCGGCGGTACTCGTCGACGAACTCGCCCGGATCCCCTCCGGCCGGATACCCCATGGCCCTGGCGACCCCGGCGAGCTCGCGCCCGGAGCGCGGCAGCTGATCGGCGGGCTTGCCCTTGACCAGCGTCACCGCGTTGCGGGCCCGGGTGGCCATGGTCCAACCGGCGGCGAGTGCTCCGGCGTCCTCGACGGTCAGCAACCCGGCCTCGGCCGCCTCGCGCAGGGCCTCGAGGGTCGAGGTGGTGCGCAGCTCCGGCACGTCGCCGGCGTGCTGCAGCTGCAGCAGCTGCACCGTCCACTCCACGTCGGCGAGCCCGCCGTGGCCGAGTTTGGTGTGGGTGGCGCGGTCCGCTCCCCTGGGCAGTCTCTCGGCCTCGACCCTGGCCTTGATCCGGCGGATCTCGATGACGGTCGCGGGGGCGAGCCCTTCGGCCGGGTAGCGCACCGGATCGATCATCTCGATGAACCGCTGCCCGAGGCCGGGATCACCGGCGAGCGGACGGGCCCGTAGCAACGCCTGGGCCTCCCACATCTCCGACCAATGTGAGTAGTACGAGCGGTAGGACTCCAGCGTGCGGACCAGCGGACCGCTGCGCCCCTCCGGCCGGAGGTCGGCGTCGATCTCCAAGGCCGGGTCGGGGCTCGGCACCCCGAGCAGCCCGCGCACCTGCTCGGCCACCGACGTCGCCCAGCGCACGGCCTCCCGGTCGTCCGCCCCACCCACCGGTTCACACACGAACAGCACGTCCGCGTCGGAGCCGTAACCCAGCTCGGAGCCGCCCAGACGGCCCATCCCGATCACCGCCATGCGCGCCGGCACCGGTTGGGGACGTGACCGGATCACGGCGTCCAGGGCGGACCGCAGCACCGCCGCCCACACCTCACTCAGCGCCGCGCACACCTCCGGAGGGTTCATCAGGCCGAGCAGGTCGGCGCAGGCCACCCGCAGCATCTCGTGGCGGCGGAGCGACCGGGCCGCGGTCACCGCCGCCGCCGGATCGGAGTAGCGGCCGACGGCGGCCCGCAACGATGCCGACACCTCCGCCGGATCGCGGTTCGCCAGCTCCGAGGTCGCCGAGGTGTCGGCGAGCAGCCGCAGCACCTCGGGCGCGCGCACCAGCAGGTCCGGGACCAGCGCGGACGTACCCAGTACCGCCATCAGCCGCTGTGCCACCGAACCCTCGTCACGCAGCAGCCTCAGGTACCAGGGGGTGTCCGCGAGCGCCTCGGACACCCGCCGGTAGGCCAGCAGGCCCCGGTCCGGGTCGGGCGTGTCGGCGAGCTGGTCGAGCAGCACCGGCAGCAGGGTGCGCTGGATGGCCGCCGCCCGGGACATCCCGCCGGTCAGCGCCCGCAGGTGCCCGAGAGCACCCTCCGGCGAGGCCCAGCCCAGCGCCGCCAACCGCAGGGTGGCCGACTTGTCGGTCATCCGCAGGCGCTCACCCGGGATCTTGGAGACCGTCTCGAGCAGCGGGCGGTAGAACAGCTTCTCGTGCAGCCGCCGCACCCGGCGGGAGTTGGCCCGCCACTCCGCCAGGAGAACCCCGACCGCGTCGTGGCGACCGTCCGGGCGCAACTTCGCCGAGCGGGCCAGCCAGCGCAGCGCGGCGGTGTCGTTCTCGGCCGGGAGCAGGTGCGTGCGCCGCAACCGCTCCAGCTGCAAGCGGTGTTCGAGCAACCGCAGGAAGCGGTAGGACGCGGCCAGGTTCGCGGCGTCGTCGCGGCCGACGTACCCACCCTCGCCGAGGGCGGCCAGCGCCTCCAGGGTGGACCCGGAACGGATGTCGGGATCGGTCCGGCCGTGGACGAGCTGCAGCAGCTGCACCGCGAACTCGACATCGCGCAGGCCACCCCGGCCGAGTTTGAGCTCGCGGTCGGCCTGGTCGGGACGGACGTGCTCCTCCACACGGCGGCGCATCGCCCGGACCTCGGCGACGAAGTCCCCCCGCTCGGCGGCCGCCCACACCATCGGCGAGACCGCGCTGACGTACTCCTCGGCCAGCTTCTGGTCCCCGGCCACCGGTCTGGCCTTCAGCAGCGCCTGGAACTCCCAGGTCTTCGCCCACCGCCGGTAGTAGCTGAGGTGGCCTTCCAGCGTGCGGACCAGCGCCCCCTGGCGGCCTTCGGGGCGGAGGTTGGCGTCCACCGGGAAGCACGCCTCGCCCGCGACCCTCATCAGTGTCGAGGCGACCTTGGTCGTGAGAGGGTCGGCCGGCTCGGCGACGAAGATCACGTCCACGTCGCTCACGTAGTTGAGTTCGTTGCCGCCGCACTTGCCCATCCCGATCAC
>Ga0310811_10002855_pt1 | contig 21685 bp, 20 predicted proteins | sample YCmetagenome_FD_207642 | JGI IMG/M metagenome (GOLD analysis project Ga0310811, IMG submission 207642) | Soil microbial communities from experimental microcosm in Duke University, North Carolina, United States - YC | ecosystem: Engineered > Artificial ecosystem > Soil microcosm > Unclassified ...
GTCATCAACACGCACGAAGCCATCACCGGCGAATTCACACGGCATCCCGACCTTGCCTTCCCGTCCCACACGCTACGCTTATCGATCGAAGCCGCCGCCGGTGCGGAAGCCTGCGATTTTCTCGAGGCGACCAAGCTTGCTACCGGCCTGATGGGCGATTCGATCGCCACCAATCTCTTTATGCTGGGCTACGCCTATCAAAAGGGGCTGATTCCGATCGGCCACGAGGCACTCGAGCAGGCGATCGAGCTGAACGGCACGGCAGTGCAAATGAACCTCGGCGCCTTCCGGTGGGGCCGCCGTGCGGCAGCCGATCGCGCCACGGTCGAGAAACTCGTGGCGCCGCCTTCGAACAATGTCGTCGCCTTCGCCCGCCCCGCTGCCACGCTCGATGAGATCGTGGCGTCCCGCGCGAAGCATCTCACGGCATTCCAGAATGCAGCCCTGGCTGATCGCTATCGAGCGCTGATCCAAAAGGTCGGAGCAGCGGAGCAAATGGTCTTGCCGGGCGAGAACCATCTCGTCGAAGCCGTCGCGCGCAACTATGCCAAGCTCCTCGCCTACAAGGACGAGTATGAGGTCGCCCGGCTTCATGCCGATGCCGCCTTCGCCGCCCGACTCAGCCAGCAGTTCGACGGCGACTACAAGCTCCGGTTCCATCTGGCGCCTCCGCTATTGGCGCGGCGCGATCCCAAGACAGGCCATTTGATCAAGCAGGAGTTCGGGCCGTGGCTGCTGCCGGCCTTCCGGCTGCTCGCGAAGTTCAAGTTCCTGCGGGGCACGGCCTTCGACCTGTTCGGCCATACCGAAGAACGCAAGCAGGAACGCGCCCTGATCGGCGCGTACGAGCAGCTGCTCGAGGAGCTTCTTGCCGGTCTCACACCGGCAAACCATGCACTTGCCGTCAAGCTTGCCTCGATCCCGGACGAGATCCGGGGCTACGGCCACGTCAAGCAAGCCCACCTTTTAAAGGCCAAACGCAAGGAGGCCGACCTTCTGGTCCAATGGCGCCATCCGGCGCCGTTCAAACAGGCGGCCGAGTAACGGACTGGAAAATAGGGTCCGAACCCCCTAGAAGGACCGCATGCGCTTGCCTCTTTCGACGGCCTTGGCCGCCGTTGCCTTTGGCCTCACTGCCTGTGCACCTGCATACGAGGACGGTCATCTCTCGCGATCGATCAATCAGCAACGGGTCATACGCGATACCTGCCTTTCGAACGAAGCAAACTCCCTTGATGACAGGAGTTCGCCTCCCGAGGCCGTCGGCCGGGCCGCCTCGTTCGCATGCGCGGCCCAGAACGACCGGTTGATCCAGCTCATGGCCACGATGGATCGCAGTGGCGAATTGCAGATCACTGACGCGGTCCGCAAGGAGGCCGTGGTCAAGGCAACATCCTATGTGATCAACGCACGCGCGCAGGCCGGCGCCGGCCGATGAGCAATCTCGGTTAGCCGATTACTGGGGCGTTACCCGTTTGGAGCGCAGCACCGCCGCCTGACCCTCGTTGAGCGACACCTCGTTGATCGAGCAGCGCGGGCCCAGAAGCCCGGCATTCATCGCAACCTCGACATACCGCGTCTCGCCGGAAGCGATGTCGATCTGCCGATCTGCCGTGTTGTCGGTTTTGCACATGATATCGATCGGACCGGGCGGTCCTTCGAGGCGGAAGTAGGTGTTCGGGGCGAGGGTCGCGTGATAGCCGTTCGCGACGCCGACATCGACTGTCCTCGCCAAGGCCATCCAACCCGTACGGTACACATAGACCGCCCCCGCGCCTTGGCCCGGCGGGTCGAAACGCTTGCCCTCTTGGTCAGCCTGCGGGCCGGCCATTGGCGCCGTGGCGCAGGCGGCAAGCGTCAGCATAAGGGTCGCCGCTGGGACAAGTCGGATCATGGATGGCCTCCTCGTGCCTAGTACGGCAGGGCATGTGCCCCCATGGCGGCGAATTGACGGCGAATTGAAGGAAAACACGTCGGCGCAACGACCTCGGAGGCCCGGACGTTGGTCCAATGGCCACTCTTCCAAAGGCGATGCAATGCCGTTGAAAAAGCGGACTCCCTTCCCGGGCTCCAAAGGCAAGCTGGACGACAAGCTGGACCAAGCCTTGGAGGACACTTTTCCCGCAAGCGACCCTGTCGCCATCACCGAGCCGTCGCCGGAAGATCAAGCTGATGATCCCCGTGGCAAGAACCGCAAATCCGGCACCAAGCCTGGACGCTAGCTAGTAAGTTATCGGTCCAACCTTTTGCCACCACTGACGGTTGGGCTGGCGCCAGCCACGCGCTTCCATGCAACTTGCGATAAGCCGGTCGGCGGATTTGCTGTCGCTATAGGCATCCATCTGTGCCGGCAGCGCGCCCTGCCCATAGCGATCGCGATCGTCCTGGAACACGTCGCGACGGGTGCGATCGACCATGCGCCGGCTCTTAAGGTCCTCGTCGACCTGTGCGGTGCATATCGAGCGGTCCTTATCGTACTTTTCCGGATTCCTAGCACGGGCATCGTCCGGCTGATTGCACGCCGTCAGAAGCAAGGCCAGGGCGCTGAACGCAATCCTCTTCACGCCATGCCTCCCAGCGCCGCCTCGATGGCCTTGAGCGCCTCTGGCGCCTTGGCGGCATCCGGACCGCCGCCCTGCGCCATGTCGGGGCGGCCGCCGCCGCCCTTGCCGCCCAACGCCGCAACGGCCGCTTTCACCAGATCGACCGCACTCAGGGTTTTGGACAGATCGTCGGTCACGCCGACGACCGCCGAGGCCTTGCCTTCCTCCACCCCGACCAGCGCCACTACCCCCGAGCCGAGCTTCTTCTTGAACTCGTCGGCCATGCCTTTGAGATCCTTGCCCGGGACACCGTTCAGGACCCGGCTAATCAACTTCACGTTGCCGACCTGTCGGATTTCATCGGCATTTGTGCCGCCGCCTGCCGCACCGCCGCCAGCGAGCGCCAGCGCCTTGCGCGCGTCGGAAAGCTCGCGCTCGACCTTGCGCTGGCCCTCGACCAGCGCAGAAAGGCGCGCCGGAAGATCCTCCGCCCGGACCTTCAGCGCCGCGGCAGCCTCGTTCAGCAGATCAAGTTGGTGACGCACATATTCCTCGGCTGCGACGCCCGCCAGCGCCTCGATGCGCCGCACACCCGCCGACACCGCGCCCTCGCCGATGATGCGGAACAGCCCGATGTCACCGGTGCGCCGGGCATGCGTGCCGCCGCACAGCTCGACCGAGTACTTCTCACCGTCGGCGCCGCCCATGGAGAGCACGCGTACCTCGTCGCCATACTTCTCGCCGAACAGCGCCATCGCGCCGGCCGCGATCGCTTCCTCGGGCGTCATGAGGCGCGTGTCGACTGGCGTGTTGAGGCGAATACGCTCGTTCACTTCATCTTCGATCCGGCGCAGCTCCTCCAGAGAGATGGCCTTGGTATGGCTGATGTCGAAGCGCAGCCGATCCGGCGCCACCAGCGATCCTTTCTGGGAGACATGAGTGCCAAGATGACGCCGCAATGCCTCGTGCAGCAAATGGGTCGCCGAATGATGAGCGCGCAACTGGGCACGGCGGATGGCGTCGACGGTCATCACGACATCGTCGCCGATCTTGATCTCGCCCTTGGCGATCTTCGCATGGTGGGCATGCAGATCACCCACCATCTTGTGCACGTCGACGATCTCGGCCTCGCCCGACGGCCCCACGAACCGGCCGGTGTCGCCTAACTGGCCGCCCGCCTCGGCGTAGAACGGCGTCTGGTTCACGACCAGCCAGCCGCTCTGCCCCGCCTTCAGTGATGAGACTTCCTTACCCTCGACGACGATGGCGGTAATCTTGCCTTCGGCGCGCTCGGTGTCGTAGCCCAGGAACTCAGTAGCGCCGACTTTCTGGCGGACGTCGAACCAAATCGCCTCCGATGCCGCCTCGCCCGACCCAGCCCAAGCCGCGCGCGCCTTGGCGCGCTGTTCGTCCATCGACTTGTCGAAACTCGCGGTGTCGACGGTGATATTGCGCGCCCGCAGCACGTCCTGCGTGAGATCGAGCGGAAAGCCGTAGGTATCGTAGAGCTTGAAAGCGACATCGCCGCCAAGCGTGCCACCGGAGGACAGACCTCGGGTCTCGTCTTCCAGAAGCTTCAGCCCGGTACCGAGCGTGCGCTTGAAGCGCGTCTCCTCGAGCTTCAGCGTCTCGGTGATCAGCGCCTGCGCTCGTCCCAGCTCGGGATAGGCATCGCCCATCTCGTGCACGAGCGCCGGCACCAGCCTGTAGACCATCGGCTCGACCGCGCCGAGGATGTGGGCATGGCGCATCGCGCGGCGCATGATGCGGCGCAGGACGTAGCCACGCCCCTCGTTCGAAGGCAGCACGCCATCGGCGATCAGGAACGAGGTGGCGCGCAGATGGTCGGCGATCACCTTGTGCGATGCCGATTGCGGCCCGTTGGGATCGACGCCCGTTTCGTGCGCGACAGCCTCGATCAGGGCGCGGAAGAGATCGATGTCGAAGTTGGTGTGCTTGCCCTGCAGGACGGTGGCCGTGCGCTCCAGCCCCATGCCGGTGTCGATCGAAGGCCTGGGCAGCGGCACGCGCTGGTCCTTGGTCTGCTGATCGAACTGCATGAAGACCAGGTTCCAGATCTCGATGAAACGATCGCCGTCCTGGTCTGCGCTACCCGGTGGACCACCTGCAATCTTATCACCGTGGTCGAAGAAGATCTCAGAACAGGGGCCGCAGGGACCGGTGTCGCCCATCGCCCAGAAATTGTCCGAGGTCGGGATGCGGATGATCTTGCTGTCGGGGAAGCCCGTGATCTTGCGCCAGTGCTCCGCAGCCTCGTCGTCCTCGCTGAAGACCGTGACCAGCAGCCTCTCCTTGGACAGGCCGAACTCCTTGGTGACCAGATTCCAGGCCAGTTCGATCGCACGTTCCTTGAAGTAGTCGCCGAACGAAAAGTTGCCCAGCATCTCGAAGAAGGTGAGATGGCGCGCGGTGTAGCCGACATTCTCGAGGTCGTTGTGCTTGCCGCCGGCGCGCACGCATTTCTGCGAGGTCGTAGCGCGCGAATAGGGCCGCTTCTCGAGCCCGGTGAAGACGTTCTTGAACTGCACCATGCCGGCGTTCGTGAACATCAGCGTCGGGTCATTGCGCGGCACCAACGGGCTCGAGCTCACGATCTCGTGGCCGTTCTTGTGGAAGTACTCTAGGAATGTGCGACGGATGTCGCTGACGCTTGCCATAATGCGTTCCTTGTAGCGTGCGTCCGTCGCCCAAGTCCACAACAGGGGAACAGCGGTTTTATGGTCGATTCGGGCCACGTTACGGCCACCTTGCGCCTCTCCGTCGGCGATATCCGGATCGCCCATCCCATGACCGTCCCGGCAGGCCCGGTGCCGGCAACGGCGGTGGTGCCTGCACTGCAGGGCCTGGTGAATGCCATCGTCGCAGCATCGGAGGGCCAGACGGAGCAAGCTGGCAAGACCATCTCCTGCCGCAAGGGATGCGGGGCCTGCTGCCGCCAGCTCGTTCCGACCTCACACACGGAAGGTGAAAGCCTTCTGGCCGTAATCGGCGCCCTATCCGACAGTCGGCGTGCAGAGGTCGAGGCCCGCTTTGCCGAGGCAGACGCCATCCTCGCGCAGGCCGGGCTGCGCGACATGCTGCTCGATCCACAGAAGCGAGCCGGCAAGACAGATCGCGAGCTTTCGACCGCCTACTTCGCACTGGGCATTCCCTGCCCCTTCCTCGAGGAGGAGAGCTGCTCCATCCATCCCGATCGGCCGCTGGTCTGCCGGGAATATCTCGTCACCTCGCCCGCCGAGCGATGCGCCGGTCCGGCACAGGAAGGCGTGACGCCCGTGCCGGTGCCGAAAATCTCCCTTGCTGCGCGCGGCCTGCAGGACGAAGCCGACACCTGGTTCCCTCTGGCGCTGCTGACAACCTGGAGCCGAGTCCGGCCTTCCCGCCCTCGGAAGCGGACAGGCCCTGACTGGGTGCAGCGCTTCCTCACGAAGCTTGGCTCCAGATAGGCGGCGCTACTTCTTCGTCTCTGTCCCGCTCGCCGCCTGCGGACGGATCGAATCGGCGACACCCTGGATGAAAGCGATCAGCTTCGGTACATCCTCGTCCTTCAGCTTGCCGGTGAAATCCGGCATGCCTTGCGACTTGAATGGACCGTTGAAGAGCACGTCCTTGAGGTTCTCGATCGTCTCCTTGCCGACATAGCCAAGGTTGCGAATGTTGCCGCCCTTCTGCACGCCCGGGACGCCGTGACAGATCGCGCAGTTGGAGACATAGAGCAGCGTGCCGGGCCCAACATCGGCCGGGTTGTATTTCACTCCGGCCAACAGTCCTTCCGTCTGGTACTTGGTGAAAGCTGGCAGCGACGCCTTGCCGCCCACGGCGAAGGTGTAAACCGTGCCCGGGCTGTTGAACTCTGTGGCACGATCCGCTTCGCCATAGACGCCGCCCCAACCGACGGCGACCGACACGTACTGCACATCGTCAATCAGATAGGTCGATGCGCCGGCCACTACACCGGTGCCTGTCGGCGTTTCCCAGAGCTTCTCGCCGGTCGTGGCGTTGTAGGCAACGAAGCGACCATCCGCCGTGCCCTCGAAGACCAGATTGCCGGCGGTTGTGAGCGTCCCGCCGTTCCAGGGCGACACATATTCCTGGCGCCAGGCCTCCTTCTGCTTCACGGGATCCCACGCCACGAGCCGACCAAACGGCAGGCTCTTGGGCGGCGTCGCGTTGACGGCATAGCCGACGTTCCACCCGAGGCTGCCCATGAAATCACCGGGCTTGTTGCCGTTGTGCGTCCATTTCGGATCGCCCGTGAGATTGACCGGCACGTTCTGCACCGGCAGGTAGACAAGCCCGGTCGTCGGGTTGAACGACATCGGCTGCCAGTTGTGGGCGCCATACGGGCCGGGGATGGTGTCGAACGGCTTGTCCGGCGAGCGCGCTTCGGGAACCTCGATCGGCCGACCGTTGGCGTCGTAGCCTGTCGCCCAGTTTACGTCGACGAAGTTCTTCGCCGAGATGAACTTGCCGTTGGTGCGATCAATGACGAAGAAGAAACCGTTCTTCGGCGCATGCAGGATAACCTTCCGCGGCGCGCCGTCGATCGTGATGTCGGCCAGGATCATCGGCTGGGTGGATGTGTAGTCCCAGCTGTCACCCGGCGTTTCCTGGTAGTGCCACTTGTATTTGCCGGTATCGGCGTCCAGCGCGACGATGGAGGCGAGATAGAGGTTGTTACCGCCCGCCGGGCTGCGCACGTTGCGATTCCAGGGCGCGCCGTTGCCGGTGCCAATATAGACCGTATTGAGGTCAGGATCGTAGGTGATGGTGTCCCATGGTGTGCCGCCGCCGCCATTGACCCAGTACTTGCCCGCAGGATCCCAGGTCTTGGCGGCAGCCGCCATCGATTCATCTTCATAAGGTTTGCTGGGATCGCCCGGTACCGTAAACCAGCGCCATGCCTGGTTGCCGGTCTCGGCATCGTAGGCCGTGACGTAGCCGCGCACGCCATATTCCGCGCCGCCGTTGCCGATCACCACCTTGTCCTTGGCCACGCGTGGCGCACCGGTGATGGTATAGGAATGGCTATGGTCAATGACCGTGTCCTTCTCCCAAACCTTCTGCCCCGTCGCGGCATCCAGTGCGACCAGTCGGCCATCATAGACGCCCACGAAGACCTTGCCCTTGTAGAGCGCCACGCCCCTGTTCACGACGTCGCAGCAGCCTTTGTAGCCTTCCTCGCGTAGCGCTCCTGGATCGAAGGTCCAGATCTTCTTGCCAGTGCGGGCATCGACGGCATGGACGATGCTCCAAGGGCCGGTGACATACATGATGCCGTCGACGACGAGTGGCGTCGCCTCGACACCGCGCGAGGAGTCGAGACTGTAGGACCATACCAGACCCAGCTTCTTGACGTTGTCGGTATTGATCTGGTCGAGCTTGCTGAATCGGGTTTCGGCATAGTCCAGCCCGATCGTCGGCCAGTCCTTCGACGTTGCGGCATTGGCGCGGATCGCGGCCTCGTCAACGAGTGACGTCACCGCCTTGATATGGTCAGCCGATCCCTTTGCCTGTTGTGCTTGCGCTCCCACGCCGAACGCGACCGTCGCCGCGACGGCCATCGCGCCAGGAAAGAAGTTCGAAAAAAAACGAACGATGTCGGCGCGACCGGCAAGACGTCTCATGGCATCCTCCCCGATGGTCTCGACGCGTAAAAGCGCGCTTTCAACGAGGCAGGAATGGCTGGCGCGAAATATTCATCCGGACGCTACACGGCAGCCAATCCGTACCGAACGCGCTCGCGGTTGATCACGGTGGAATGTTGGTCGGCGTCGAAAGGTCCGTCAATGGAAGTAACGGAAGTGATTCTTGCCTTTGTTGCTGCTGAAATGAAAAGGGCGGTGCTGCGCGTGGGGAGCAGCACCGCCCGGGACCGGAGACAGAGGCTTGGTTGTCCGGTCGAAAAGCCTAGTCGTCCTGATCCTCGTCTTCGCCTTTGCCGCCATCCATCAGCGCATCGGCAACGATGCCGGCATTGGAGCGGACCTTCTGCTCGATCGCCTGGGCGATCTCGGGATGCTCCTTGAGGTAATTCTTGGCGTTCTCACGACCCTGGCCGATGCGCTGGCCGTCATAGGAGAACCACGAGCCCGACTTCTCGACCACTCCGGCCTTTTCGCCGAGATCGATCAACTCGCCGGTCTTGCTCACGCCTTCGCCGTACATGATATCGAACTCCACGACCTTGAATGGCGGCGCCACCTTGTTCTTCACCACCTTCACGCGCGTGGCATTGCCCACCACCTCATCTTTGTCCTTGAGCGCGCCGATGCGGCGGATGTCGAGTCGGACCGAGGCATAGAACTTCAGCGCATTGCCGCCGGTTGTGGTCTCGGGGCTGCCGAACATGACGCCGATCTTCATGCGGATCTGGTTGATGAAGATCACCAGCGTGTTCGATTTGGAGATCGTGGCGGTGAGCTTGCGCAGCGCCTGGCTCATGAGCCGAGCGTGCAGGCCGGGCAGCGAATCGCCCATCTCGCCTTCGAGCTCGGCGCGCGGCACCAGGGCGGCGACCGAATCGATCACCAGCACGTCGATCGCACCGGAACGAACCAGCGTGTCGGCGATCTCAAGCGCCTGCTCGCCGGCGTCAGGCTGGGAGATCAGAAGGTTGTCGATGTCGACGCCCAGCTTCTTGGCATAGCCCGGATCAAGCGCATGCTCGGCATCGACGAAGGCGCAGGCGCCGCCCTTCTTCTGGGCCTCGGCGATGACATGCAGCGCCAAGGTCGTCTTGCCCGAGCTTTCCGGGCCGTAGATCTCGACGACGCGGCCTTTGGGCAGGCCGCCGATTCCCAATGCGATATCGAGGCCGAGCGAGCCGGTCGATATCGCCTCGATCTCCAGCGCCTCGCGCTGGCCGAGCTTCATGATGGATCCCTTGCCGAAGGCGCGTTCGATCTGCGCTAGGGCCGCATCGAGCGCCTTGTTCTTGTTTTCCATGCCCTCTTTCTCGACCAGTTTCAGCGCTGCCGACATTGGCTGCCTCCTCGTTCTCCCACGCCCGCGTCAGGAGCGGCAATGCGGATAAGTCCGCCGGGAATGGAGCGCAATGTACCCAGTTTGTTCTCATCTTCAAGTGGGGAATTAATCCCCTGAAAGAATTTAACTTATTGACACAAGTTCTAGCTCTGTTCCGCACCCGTTAGGCAGCGGATTGTGAATAGCGACGATAGGGCGGAGAACTCATCCGCCGTCTGTCCCCGGCTGGGTGTCCGGCGTAACATCGCCGCAACAAATCAGAAATGGACGCATCATGGGGGGACAGTAGCGGTCGGCGATGACCAGCATCGCAACAGAAGCGCCGCCCCTGGCCGAGAGCCGGCCATCGCGGCATGCGATGCGCATCAAGCGTAGACGGCGGGCGCTACCCTATCTGCTGCTCGCGCCGTCGCTGCTACTGCTTGCCGGCTTCACCTATTGGCCGATTGTTCGTGTTGTCTGGGACTCGCTGCATGACCGGATCCTCGGCCAAACCGCGAGCCAGTTCGTCGGCCTCGGAAACTATGCCAGCCTGTTCTCCGACCAGGCCTTCCTGAAGGCGGTGATCAACAACCTGGTTTACGCCGTCGGCACCGTGCCACTCAGCATGGCGCTGGCGCTCCTGTTCGCCCTCGCCCTGCAGCGCTCGACGCGCGCGAACGCGATCCTGCGGGCGCTGCTCCTCTTCCCGTCGATGGTGCCGCTGGTGGCGGCCGCCTCGCTCTTCTTCTTCATCTTCCTGCCGGGAGTCGGGCTGTTCGACTACTATCTCGCCAAGATCGGACTCAGGGGCGCCAACTGGCTGGGCGACCCCGACATCGCGCTGTGGTCCCTGATCGGCATCACGGTTTGGAAGAATGCCGGCTACTACATGCTGTTCTATCTCGCGGGGCTGCAGACCTTGCCCGGCGATGTGCTCGAGGCGGCCACGATCGATGGCGCCAACGCCTGGCAACGCCTGCGCCACGTCATCGTGCCCCTGCTCGCCCCCACCACGGCCTTCGTGCTGGTGATCGCCCTGATCAATGTCCTGACCCAGGTCGACCATGTGATCGTGCTCACCAAGGGCGGGCCCAGCAACTCGACCAAGCTGGTGCTCTACTACATCTTCGAGCAGGCGCACGAGAATTTCGCGGCCGGCAAGGCGGCAGCCGCGAGCGTGCTCTCCGTCGCCTTCCTGCTCGCAATGTCGGTGGCCTCGCTCAAGACCATGGAACGGGGCGCGCATGCGGCGAGCTAGCCTGATCATCACCGGCCTGATGCTGATCCTCGCCTTCTTCTGGTCGACGCCGTTCCTGTGGACACTGGTCGCCTCGTTCAGGCCCGACAGCGCCATCGGCATGGCGTCGCTGGTGCCGAACTACAAACCGACCTGGGCCAACTTCGCGGAAGCGCTCGATGCCGGCGACTTCGCGATCTACTACCTCAACACCGCCATCGTCGCCTTCGGCATCCTGGCGGTGCAGATCGTCACCATCTCGCTCGCGGGCTACGCTTTCGCGCGCCTCACCTTCCCCGGCCGGGAACTGATCTTCTACGTCTTCCTGCTGCAGCTCATGCTGGTGCCGCCGATCCTGATCGTGCCCAACCTGCGCACCATCGTCGATCTCGGTCTCTATGGCAGTCTTTTGGGCGTGATGGCGCCCTACTTCGCATCGGCCTTCGGCACCTTCCTGATGCGCCAGACCTTCCGCCAGATCCCGCGCGATTTCGAGGAGGCCTCGGTGATCGACGGTGCCCACTGGTGGCAGACGCTGTGGCACGTGCTGCTGCCGATGGCCAAGCCCGGCCTGATTGCCTTCTCGCTGGTCTCGCTGATGGCGCACTGGAACGAATTCTTGTGGCCCTTGATGGTGCTGAATGAGCCGCGCACCCAGACGCTCACCATTGGGCTCGCCACCTTCGCGCTCGGCAGCGAAGGCGGCAAGGAATGGGGCGTGCTGGCGGCCGGCACGCTGCTCGTGATGTTCCCGCTGCTTGCCCTCTTCGCCGTGTTCCAGCGTCAGTTCGTCAACAGCTTCATGTTCTCGGGCCTCAAAGGATAAGGAGATACGTCATGCGCTGGCTTCCCTCTCTTGCTGCTGCGCTGGCGGCACTGGTCCCGGCGCTGGCCGGCGCCCAGACCAAGATCGACTTCTTCTTTCCTGTACCCGTCGACGGCAAGCTCGCCAAGGAGATGACGCGACTGGTCAAGGTCTACAACGAGAGCCAGAAGGACATCGCCGTCACGGCCGCCTATACCGGCAGCTACGACGAGACCAAGCTCAAGGCGCAAGCGGCGGCCAGTGCCGGCAAGCCGCCAGCCGTCGTGCTGATGAGCGCCAACTTCGTCCTCGACCTCAAGCTCTCGGGCGACCTCATCTCGCTCGAGCCCATGCTCAAGGCAGACGGCACGACGCGCGAAAAGTTCCTCGCTGATTTCTGGCCGGCGCTGCATGCCAATGCCACGGTCGACGGCGAACTCTATGCCGTGCCCTACCAGAACTCGACGCCGCTCCTCTACTACAACAAGGACCACTTCAAGGAAGCAGGCCTCGATCCTGAGAAGCCGCCGCAGACCTGGGCCGAGCTGGTGGCGGATGCCAAGAAACTCACCAAGGGCAGCGGCGATAGCGTGGAGCGCTACGGCTTCGCATTGCCGGAAGGTTACGACTACATGGGCTGGATCATGGAAGCCCTCACCATGTCGAACGGTGGTCGCTACTTCAACGAAGAGTACGGCGGGGAGGTCTATTACGACACGCCGTCGATGCTGGGCGCCGCTCAATTCGTGGAGGATCTCGTCTTCAAGCACAAGGTGATGCAACAGGGCGTGGTCGAGGGTGGCGCCGTCTCGACCAACTTCCTCGCCGGCAAGATCTCGATGATGCTGCTGTCGACCGGGAGCCTCTCCTTCATCCGCGACAATATGAAGGCGAACTACGGAGTGGCCTTCGTACCAAGGAACGTGCGCAATGCCGTGCCGATCGGTGGCGGCTCGCTGGTCATGTTCAAGGGGCTCAATGACGAGCAAAAGGCGGCCGGCTGGAAATTCATCAAGTGGCTGAGCTCGGCCGAGACGCTCGCCGGCTGGAGCCGCTTTACCGGCTACTTCGCGCCACGCAAGTCGTCCTACGACCTGCCCGACATGAAGGACTTCATTGCCAAAAACGCGGACGCCAAGGTCGCGCTTGACCAGCTTCCCTACGCCAAGCCCTGGTTCGCCACTTACCAGACCGTCGCCGTGCGCAAGGCGCTCGAGGATGAGATCCAGGCGGTGCTGAACGGCAAGAAGAAGGCCGCGCAGGCAGTCAAGGACGCGCAGCGCAACGCCGACGCGCTGATGAAGCCCTATGTCGACCAGACGGCATTGAAGCTTCCGTAACCTCTTGGACCGCGAGCCGCCGGTTCGCGGTCCTCATTACAGGAGTAAGAGGATGACTCTCGTCGCACAGATTACCGACATGCACATCCGGCCATCGGGCAAGAAGGCCTATGGCGTGGTCGATACCGAGGCGATGCTGCGCGCGGCCGTGTCGTCGCTTCTCGCGGGATCGCGGCAGCCCGACATGGTGATCGGCTCCGGCGATCTCACCGACTGCGGCCTGATCGAGGAATATGAGCTGCTGCGCGACATCCTGAGCCCGTTGCCGATGCCGGTGTATCTCATTCCCGGCAACCACGATCGGCGGGAGAACCTGCGGCAGGTTTTCGGCGGCGAAGGCTATCTGCCGATGACTGGTGAGTTCCTGCACTACACGGTGGAGGATCAGCCGCTGCGCCTGATCGCGCTCGATACCATCGTGCCCGGCAAGGGTCATGGCGAGATGGACGCCGCGCGGCTGGCCTGGCTGGACGCGCGACTTCGCGAGCAGCCCGGCCGGCCGACCTTCATCTTCATGCATCATCCGCCCTTCCCGACCGGGCTACAGCACATGGATTCGATCAACTGCCGCAACAGCCCGGCGATGGCCGAGCTGGTGCGGCGCCATCCCAACATCGAGCGTGTCGCCTGCGGCCATCACCATCGTTCGATCCAGATCCGCTGGGCCGGCACGATCGGGAGCGTCGCTCCGAGCGTGGCGCACCAAGTCGTGCTCGACCTGATGCCGCACGACGATGCCACCTTCACCATGGAACCGCCGGGCTACCACCTGCACTTGTGGCAGCCTGAGACAGGTGTCATCACCCACACCTCGTTCATTGGCCAGTTCGCTGGCCCCTATCCCTTCCTGCTCGATCCCGACTATCCGGCCTTCGGCGACAAGGAATCCGCGCCGCTGGCCCACGCCAATCACCATCTGTCATCTTGAGCGAAGCGAAGGATCTCGCGCTGGCAACAGAATCGTTGGTCGCCCGGCCAGGTCCTTCACTACGTTCAGGACGACGGGATTGCTATTTCGGCCCCAGCATGAGAGCGGCCTTGAGCGCGGCGATGCCGGCCTTGTCGTAGCCGATGTCCGCCAGCACCTCGTCGTTATGCTGGCCGACCTCCGGCGGATCGCTGAGGAGCGGCGGTCGCCAGCCGAACATCTGGAACGGCAACAGAGGAAGCCGCGTCTTCACGCCGCCCGGCAGCGTGGTCGGCGCCAGCGAGCCATTAGCCAGAAGGTGCGGATGCTCGAACAAGTCCTGTGGCCGCGCGACCGGGGCAAAAGAGATGTCGGCCGCCAGCGCCAGCTTCTCCAGCTCGTCCTTGGTGTAGCGCTTGAAGACTTCGGCGACCTTGGGCACCAGCCAGGGCCGCGCCTCGATGCGCTGGTTGTTGCTGGCGAGCCTGGGGTCGGCCGCGAGGTCGGCCTGCCCGAAGACGTCGCAAAAACGTTTCCACTGCCCGTCGCTGGTGATGCCGATGAAGACCTGCTGGCCGTCGGCGGTCGCGAACGTTTCGTAGACCGCCCAGGAGCTCACGCGCTCGGGCATTGGCGGCGGCGGCGCACCGTTCATCGCCGTGATGGCCAGATGCTGTCCCATCAAAAACACGACCGATTCGAACAAGGCGCTCTCGACCAGCCCTCCCTTGCCTGTCCTGTCGCGCTGCTTCAGCGCCAACACAATACCGAAGGCGCCGAACATACCGCCCATGATGTCGACCACCGATGTTCCCGCTCGCAACGGCCGGCCGCTGGGACCGGTCATGTAGGCGAGCCCGCCCATCATCTGCACGACCTCGTCGAGCGCTGGGCGTTTCTCATAGGGGCCTGGCAAGAAGCCCTTGAGCGCGCAGTAGATCAGCTGCGGGTTGATCTTCTCCAGATGCTCCGGCCCCAGGCCACGCTTGCTCATGGAGCCGGGCGCGAAGTTCTCGATCAGCACGTCGGCCGATTGCAGGAGCTTCTCCAGCACCTTGCGGCCTTCGGGAGCGTCGGCATCGAGCGCCAGGCTCTTCTTGTTGCGATTGAAGTAGCCGAAGAAACCGGCGCCGAAACCACGCAGTTTGCGGGTGCGGTCGCCATCGACCGGTTCGACCTTGATCACCTCGGCGCCGAGGTCGGCCAAGATCATCCCGCAGGAGGGACCGAGGATCGTATGGGTAAGCTCGACGACGCGGACGCCTTTGAGGGGGGCTTCTATGTTCATGGGAGCGTGTCACTCCAGAGGCGCTTCTTGTCATGAGCGCCACTGGGGTGGCGCGCTCCTATGAGAACCACGTATCAATGTCCTTCGTGAGGGGAAGACCGGCAGATTCGCCGAGAACGTGGTGTCCCATACCGGCGCCGACAAGAAAAGCCTCCTGGTGCGGAACGGCATTCGCCTTCAGCATCGCACGAATCGCCGCGCCGTCATGGCCCCAGCCGATCGCCTCGACCTTGCCGTCGAACGCATGATTGATGAGACTCAGGAAATCGGCCCGCTCTGCTTCGCCGAGGGCTGGCACGGCGTCGATGTCGCCCAACAGGAACAGCCGGCCGCCGAATTTGCCGATCAGGGCCACCACCGAATTGCGCGGCTCGATGATGATTTCGCCTTTCGGGCCGCGGCGGACGCGAGCAACCAGCGAAAGTGGCAGCACGGCGGCCCCCAAATTGGCACCGGTATCCATCAGCGCCGCTGTCAGCTCGCGATAGGTGATGCCCAGCCGCTCCGCCCGCCGGACGCGCATTTTCGCGACCTCCGGATTGGGCGTCTTCCAAGCCTTGGCGGACGCACGGCGCCACACCCAGGCCTCCCACGACATGTCGAAAGTCGGACCGTTGTTGTGGCCGATACCTGGCCTGCGCAGCAGGGTCTCGACATTGGCATGCCGTACCCCTAGACGGTCGAAACGATCTCCCATTGCGCTACTGTAGCGCAATAATTATGCCAAGATCGAGGAGTGCCCGAACCCGGAGGAGTAAAAGGTGGACGATTTTCAAGTCGATGTTCTGGTCGTGGGGGCGGGCAATGCGGCGGCCTGCGCAGCGCTAGCCGCGCGCGAGGCGGGCGCTTCGGTGGCGATGGTGGAGGCGGCGCCCGAAGCCGAACGCGGCGGCAACAGCACCTACACTGCCGGCGCCATGCGGGTGGTGTTCCATGGCGTCGACGATCTCGTACAACTCTACGACCTCACCGACGACGAAAAGCGCGACGTCGACTTCGGCAGCTATAGCGCCGACCAGTTTCTCGACGACATGGGCCGCGTGACCAACTACCGCTGCGACCCCGAGCTGACCGACATCCTGATTGGCAGGAGCTTCGAGACGCTGAAATGGATGCGCTCCAAGGGCGTGCGCTTCCAGCCGAGCTATGGCCGCCAGGCCTTCAAGGTGAACGGCAAGTACAAGTTCTGGGGCGGGCTTGCGGTCGAGGCCTGGGGCGGCGGGCCGGGCCTGGTCGACCTCGAGCACAAGGCGGCGGTCAAGGCCGGCATCCCCATCCACTACGAGACACCGGCGGTGTCGCTGATCGAGGAAGATGGCGTGGTGCGCGGCGTAATCGCCCGCCACAAGGGCCGCAAGATCAAGATCGGCGCCAAGGCCGTGGTGCTGGCGTGCGGTGGCTTCGAGAGCAATGCCGAGATGCGCACCCGTTATCTCGGCCCGACCTGGGATCTCGCCAAGGTGCGCGGCACGCGCTTCAACACGGGCGCCGGCATCAACATGGCGTTGGCGGTCGGCGCCATGCCGCATGGGAACTGGTCCGGCGGGCACGCCGTCGGCTGGGACATGAACGCGCCACAGTTCGGCGACCTCGACGTCGGCGACAACTTCCAGAAGCACTCCTATCCGCTCGGCATCATGGTGAACGCCAACGGCGTGCGCTTCGTCGACGAAGGTGCCGACTTCCGCAACTACACCTACGCCAAGTACGGCGCCGTGATCCTGGCCCAGCCGCAGCAATTCGCGTGGCAGATCTTCGATTCCAAGGTGCTCGACAAGCTGCGCGATGAGTACCGCATCAAGCGCGTGACCAAGGTTCGGGCCGATACGATCGAGGAGCTGGCGAAGAAGCTCGAAGGCGTCGATGCCGAGCAATTCCTGAAGACGATCAAGGAGTGGAACGCCGCGGTCATGACCGATGTGCCGTTCAACCCGGCGATCAAGGATGGCCGCAGCACACGTGGCCTTGCGGTCCCCAAGAGCAACTGGGCCAACACGATCGACACGGCGCCGTTCGAGGCCTACGCCGTGACCTGCGGCCTCACCTTCACCTTCGGCGGCCTCAAGATCACCACCGAGGGCGAGGTCGAGAGCACCGATGGCAGCCCGATTCCGGGCCTGTTCGCCGCCGGCGAGTTGGTGGGCGGGCTGTTCTATCACAACTATCCCGGCGGCACGGGCCTGGTGTCGGGTGCGGTGCTCGGCAAGCTCGCGGGCGATTCGGCGGGGCGCTACGTTTCTGGAAAGAACTGAGCCATCTCTCCACGTGGGCAACGACGTGATAGAGTTGCCGGAACCAAGGAGGGCGTCATGCAAGGTACCACGGTTCGTAATCGCGCCGTCGTGATGCAACCAGGCGCGGGTCCTTCCTACTGGCAACCGGTCCCAGCCAACGGGCACGCAGATCCTGTTCTCATTCCGGCGAACACGGGCTTCGAGGGTCTGTCCATGGGTTTTCAGACCGTGGCACCCCGAAGCCGGATCCGTGAGCATTCGCATGGGGATCAGGTCGAGCTGCAAATCTGCTTCCGCGGAGAGGGTCAAGTCATGGTCGACGGTGTTGCCCATCCCCTGCGCCCCGGCACGGCGTGCTTCCTGGGCTATGACGTCAGGCACGAGATCATCAACGAGTCCGACGAGGAGCTGGTCATGCTTTGGGTCATCTCGCCGCCGGGTCTGGAGGACTTCTTCCGCGCGATCGGTCGTGAGCGCGTCGCGGGAGAGCCTGTGCCGGCCCCGTTCCAGCGTCCCGCCGACGTGGTGACGATCGAGCGCAGGATGGGGATGAACGATACGGTCGCCTAAGCCGTCCTGCTCCTGCCTCCAGGACGCTACGTGTCGGGCAAGAACTGATGATGCATGTCGAACGAGCCCGAGCGTATCACTGACATCTACGATCGCCATGCCGAAACATGGGACCGCGAGCGCAGCCGCAATCTCGTCGAACGTGCCTGGCTCGACAGCTTCCTCTCCCTGGTCCGGCCTGGTGGCGTCGTTCTCGACGTCGGTTGTGGCTCGGCTGAGCCAATTAGCCGTTACTTGATGGACGCCGGCTATCCATTAGTAGGCATCGATACCTCTCCGAATATGATCGCGATCTGCCGGCAGCGCTTTCCCACTGGCGACTGGCGAGTTGCCGATATGCGCACACTCGACCTTGGGCAGGTCTTCGACGGCATCGTCGCCTGGGATAGCTTCTTCCATCTGAGCCGCGAGGATCAGCGCCGGATGTTGCCCCTGTTCGCCAACCATGCCGCGCCGAAAGCCGCCCTGCTCTTCACCAGCGGCCCGACCGACGGCGTAGCCACCGGCAGCTATCACGGCGAGCCGTTGCACCACGCCAGCCTCGATCCACAGGAGTACCGGACGCTGTTGGCGCAGAACCAGTTCGAGGTCGTGGCACATGCCACGCAAGACCCCCATTGCGGCGGCCATACCGTATGGCTATGCCAGAAGAACAACGCCTGAGATCAATGAAAGACAGGAGGCTCTCATGATTGGCATCTCCCGCCGCCGTTCCTTCGCCCTCGGATCGGCATCCCTTCTCCTGCCATCGGCACTGCGGGCCCAGGGAGCCTGGCCCTCCGGCCCGGTGACCTTTGTCGTTGGCTACGCCGCGGGCGGCAGCACGGACATCAATGCCCGCGAGCTCGCAAACGTCATGACGCCGGTGATCGGCCAGCAGATCATCATCGACAACAAGGGCGGCGCGGCCGGGTCCATCGGCCTACGCGCTGCAGCGGCCGCCAAGCCGGACGGCCAGACGCTGTTCGTCGCCGTCGGCACCAACGTGATCATCAACCCACACGTCCAGAAGGGCATGATCGACACCATCTCCAGCCTGGCGCCGATCTGCCAGGTGACGGACTACCAATACGTCCTGGTGGTGGGCCAGAAAGTGCCGGCCAATAATGCGGCCGAGCTGGTGGCAATGGCCAAGAAGGAGCCCGACACGCTCACCTACTCGTCGTCTGGCGTGGGCGGCAATAATCACCTCGCTGGCGCGCTCTTCGCCAAGGCGGCCGGCATCAAGATCACTCATGTGCCCTACAAGGGCACGGGGCCGGCCGTGGCCGACGTGATCAGCGGCCAGATCACGATGAACTTCTCGTCGCTGCCGCCCGCGGTGTCGCAGATCAAAGGCGGCAACCTCAAGGCCCTGGCCGTGACCGGCAACAAGCGCGTGAAGTCGCTGCCCGACGTGCCGACGCTCAAGGAACAGGGCATCGACGTCGTCGTGACCAGCTGGCAGGGCTTGTTTGCGCCGGCCAAGACGCCCGACGCCGTCCTCGACAAGATCGAGCATTCCACAAAGGAAGCGATGAAGAATCCGAAATGGGAGGAGGCGCTGGCCCGCGACGGCCTCGAGCAGCCGCCCGAGCGCACCCGTGCGGAATTCACCAAGTTCGTCGCCGACGAGCACGCCTTCTGGGGCAAGACGCTGAAGGCGCTCAATATAGAGATGGAATGACAACACATTCCGCCGGCGTTGGCGGCGACCGTCTCACTACTTCTTCAGCCAGGGATATCGGTCCGTGTCTTTGCCGGCGTAGTCGGGATCGAGGTAAATGAAGACGCGCTGGATCTTCCAATCACGGATTTCGAACACGTCACACCAGCGACCGGCCGCCCACTCCGGCGTTCCGGCGCGCCAGGGACCGTCGCGATGCTCGCCGTGGCTTTCGCCCTCGCAGACGACGAAGTCGCTGCCGGAGAAGATCCAGTTGAAATGGGAATAGTGGTGCACGATCTGCTTGATCGTTCCGCCCACGTCGCCGAACAGCTTGCCGATCTGCTCCTTGCCCGTCGCCAGGCCCCACTTGGGGAAGTATACCTGCGCGTCGCTGGCAAAGAGATCGAGGATGCTTCCGCCGTCCGACGTCGTGCCGCCGTTGTCGAACGCCTTGAGGTATTCCAGCGCCACCGACTTCCTCTGCTCATCGGTCATGGTCTGGGTCGATATCGCCATCGGCTTTCTCCCTTGGAGGGCCCAACAGTCCGTCCCGCGCCCTCCTCTGTCCAGCCCAGGTCGCAAGCTTGCGCTTTTCCTTGTGGATGGCGTTTGCAGCCAGGCAGGCACATGCCGAGGCGGAAGCGACGCAATTGCCGATGCCATAGAGACCGGCGATGGGCTCTGATCCCGGTCCACGCGTCAGTGCGGCGAACCGGGCCTCATTTCCTCGTCGGCACCACGCAAAAGCCCTGCGCCTCGACGCCAAGTGTCGGGTTGAACTTGCTGCGGAAGTTCTCGAAGGCGATTGCCGCCGTCAGTTCGACGATCTGCGGTTCGGTAAATTGCTTTCTGAGCTCGGCGAAGAAGGCATCGTCGACCTGCTGATCGGTGTGGGTGATGCGTTCGGCATATTCGAGCGCCAGGCGCTCGGCCGCACTGAACAGCTTGCTATCGCGCCAACTCAGGAGTTCTGCGACCTTGTCCAAGCCGCCGTCGGCTTCCGTCAGACTGACGGAGTTGATATCGATTCAAAATGGACAGCCGTTGATCGAGGCCACGCGCAGATAAACGAGCGGCAGCATTCCCTTGGGAAGCTGCCCCGACTGTGCGATCGCTTGGCCGAGCTGCTGCGCCGCTTTCAGGATCGACGGACAATGCGCCATCACCCTGGTCGGATTGAGCACGTCGCCGAACAACTCGCGCTGCTTGTCGAAGATCGACTTCAGCGTCGGCTCACCACCATCGTCCGTGATCTCGCTGACACGGGGCATCGGAAGACTCCATTCAATTGAAGATATCATGACTTTGATATCTTGACCGGCACGAGAGACGTTTTCTCATGCCGGCCCAAATGCGGCGAACCCTTCCGTCCAAGCTAGAAGCTCAGGACCTTCGCCTGCACCACGCCCTCAACGGCTGCGATCTTGGCGAGCAGTGCCGATGAGATCGGCTGGTCAACCTGGACCAGCGCGATCGCCGAGCCGCCGGGCTTGTCGCGGCCAAGATGGAAGGTCGCGATATTGACCTTGTTCTCGCCCAAGATAGTGCCTAACCGGCCGATAAAGCCCGGCTTGTCGTCGTTGGTGATGTAGAGCATGTGCGGCGCGAACTCGGCCTCGATCTCGATACCCTTGATCTCGACCACGCGCGGATGGCGACCGCCGAACAGCGTCCCCGTGACCGAGCGCGTGTACTTCTCGGTGGTGACGGAGAGTCGGATCAGCGAATTGTAGTCGCTGTCGCGCTCGTGCTTCACCTCGGCGACGTCGATGCCGCGCTCGCGTGCCACGGCAGGTGCGTTCACCATGTTCACCGTATCGAGCTGTGGGCGCAGCACGCCCATCAGTGCGACCTGCGAGAGCGGCTTGACGTTGAGCGCGGCGACCTGGCCTTCGTACTCGATCGAAACCGCCTTGATCTCGGTGTCGGTGAGCTGCCCTGCAAACGATCCAATCTTCTCGGCAAGATCGAGGTAGGGTGCGAGCTTGGGCGCCTCCTCGGCCGTGACATTGGGCATGTTGAGCGAGTTAACGACCGCGCCGGTCAGCAGATAATCCGACATCTGCTCGGCGACCTGCAGCGCCACGTTCTCCTGCGCCTCGACCGTCGATGCCCCGAGATGC
>Ga0310811_10002856_pt1 | contig 21677 bp, 19 predicted proteins | sample YCmetagenome_FD_207642 | JGI IMG/M metagenome (GOLD analysis project Ga0310811, IMG submission 207642) | Soil microbial communities from experimental microcosm in Duke University, North Carolina, United States - YC | ecosystem: Engineered > Artificial ecosystem > Soil microcosm > Unclassified ...
CTGCGAGGGCAGGTTCGCCTCGTCGCGGCGGAGGCCGGGTTCAACAACGAGATCGGGCTGCCCCTGACGCTCTGCCGGCTCGAGCCGGACACGGAAGTCGCCGTCACGGAGATGGGGATGCGCGGCCCGGGTCAGATCCGTGCGCTCGCCGAGATCGCGCGGCCCGACGTGGCGCTGATCACCACGATCGCACCCGTTCACCTCGAGCTGCTCGGGAGCATCGAGAACGTGGCGCGCGCGAAGGCGGAGCTGCTGGAGGCGTTGCCCGCCGGCGGGATCGCCGTCCTTCCCTCCGACGCCCCGGAGCTCGAGCCCTTCGTGCCCGGGTCGGTGGACGTCCGGCGTTTCTCGCCGCCCGAGTTCGAGGTCCGCGACGGGCGCGCCTACGTCGAGTTCGAGGGCCGGGAGATCCCCTTCTCCTTCACCGCCCGTCACCAGGCGAGGAATGCGGCCGCGGCGCTCGCGGTGTGCGCGGCGCTCGGCGTGTCGCCGCCCGACGGCGTCGTCGAGGTCTCGTTCTCGCGGTGGCGCTCGCAGGAGAGCGAGCTGGCGGGCGGCGGCCTCCTGATCAACGACGCCTGGAACGCGAACCCCGTCGCGATGCGGGCCGCGCTCGCTCACCTGCACGACCGGGCGGCCGGCCGGCGCACCGTCGCGATCCTCGGCGAGATGGCCGAGCTCGGCGACGAAGGCGAGCGCTTCCACGAGGAGATCGGTCGTGCGGCCGAAAAGGTGGATGTCGTGATCGGCGTTGGCCCACTCGCGCGCGGGTACGAGCCGGACGCCTGGGCGCCGGACGCCGCCGGCGCGGTCGAGCTTGCGGGTGAGCTCGTCCGGCCCGGCGACGCAGTGCTGGTCAAGGGATCCCGGTCGGTCGGCCTCGAGATCGTCGCCGAGGCGCTCGCGGGAGCGGTCGAAGCGTGACGAGCGTCCTCGTCGCAGCGCTCGTCGCCCTGATCGTGTCGATCCTCGTCGGCCCCAAGTTCATCGAGTTCCTGCGAACGAACGAGTTCGGGCAGCACATCCGCGCGGAAGGCCCCGAGCACCACTCGGCAAAGCAGGGCACGCCGACGATGGGCGGGCTGATGATCCTCTTCGCGGCGACCGTCGCGTTCCTGCCGTTCAGCCACTACACGCTGCAGGGGCTCACCGTGCTGTTCGCGACGCTCGCCTGCGGCGCGGTCGGTTTCCTCGACGACTTCATCAAGCTCACCCATCAGCGCTCGCTCGGTCTCTCGGGCCGCTGGAAGATGCTCAGCCTCGTCGTGATCGCGGTGATCGTCAGCATCGTCGCCGACCACCTCCAGATCGAGCACCGGGTGTTCCTGCCGATCCTGAACGTCAACATCCCGCTCTCGTACGGGTGGTACGTGTTCGTCTTCCTGATCATCGCCGGCACGGCCAACGGCACGAACCTCGCCGACGGCGTCGACGGGCTCGCGGCAGGCACCGGAATCATCGCCGTCTTCACGTTCACCGCGATGAACGTCGTCTCGTTCGTCCGCTCGGGCTCGGTCGGCCAGCGCAACCTCACGGATCTCGACCTCGCGATCATCGGGGCGGCCCTCGTCGGGGCCGCGATCGGCTTCCTCTGGTACAACGCGTTCCCGGCCCAGGTCTTCATGGGCGACACCGGCTCGATGGCATTCGGCGGCGCGCTCGCGAGCATGGCGATCATGACGCGACGTCACACCGAGTTACTGCTGCTCCTGATCGGCGGCATCTTCGTGATCGAGGCGCTCTCGGTGATGATCCAGGTCTTCACGTTCAAGTACCTCGGGAGACGTGTTTTCCTGATGACGCCGATCCACCACCACTTCGAGATGAAGGCGTGGTCGGAGACGAAGATCATGGTGCGCTTCTGGATCGTGACCGGGATCCTCTGCGTCGCGGGCTTCGCGCTCTTCTACCGGTACTACTTCGGCCACGGATGACCGGCTGGGCCGACTGGCTCGTCGCGCAGGGCGAGGCAGACGCCGCAAGCGTCGCCGACGTCGAGCGCGTGCTGGAGGCGGCCGCGCTGCGTCCCGGCGACACGGTGCTCGACGTCGGTGCCGGCCTCGGCCTGCTGACGCTCGCCGCGCACGAGCGGATCGGCGATGGTTGGGTGATCGCAGTCGATCCGTCGGTCGGCGCGCTCGAGGACCTGCTCAGGCTCGCGCACGCCGCGAACGCGAGCGGGATCATGTACCTCGTCGGCGACGCCGAGGTGCTGCCCTTGCCCGACGCATCCGTCGACGTCGCCGTGCTCGGCGCGGCGCTGTCGGAGGTCGCCGACCCGGGCGCTGCGGTCCGTGAGCTCGCGCGTGTTCTGCGAAGCGGCGGCCGCCTCTCGCTGCGCGAGCCCCTGCCGGGCGACGGCGCGGGCCGCTCGGCGGCCGTCGACTGGTCGCCGCTCGGCGAGCTCGGGGCGCGCGCCGACGCGCTCGTCGCGGAGCACGAGTCCGCCCGCCCGGCGCCTCGGATCGACGCCCGCGCGCTCGAGGCGGAGCTCGAGCGAGCGGGCTTCGCCGAGCTCGCCGCGACCGTTGAGCGCACTGCCTCGCTGCCGGGCGCGGACGCGGTCGACGCGTACCTCGACGCAGGCGGCAACGAAGACGGAGACGGGACGTCCCTCCGGGCGCGCTGGCAAGCGGCCTTCACCCGGTCCGAGCTGGAGTCGCTCGTCTCGCACCTGCGGGGCGCGGCGGAGGCGACGGCTCTGTCCGGCCCGCCGCAGCTCTTCCTCAGCGCCCGCCGCTCCTGAGGAAGTCGGCCTTCCGCCACGAATTCGGCACGGACATGCAACCGGCGCCTCGATATCGTCACTGCAGGGGCCCGTTCGCCCCCCTTGGGGGCGAACGTGTCGTCTGAGCCGCCGGCGTGGCTTCCGCGCCGGGCGCTCGTGCTCGGGGTGGCGCGCTCCGGGCAGGCGGCGGCGCTGGCGCTCGCCCGGCGCGGGGTGGAGGTCGTCGCAGCCGACCGCTCGGCCGACGCCGACCCGGGCAGGCTCGCGGCTGCGGGCGTCGAACTCCGTCTCGGAACGGAAGAGGAGTCCGTGGTGGAGGGTGTCGAGCTCGTCGTCAAGAGCCCCGGCGTGCCGGCCGAGTCGCCGCCGGTCACGGCGGCGCGTGCGCTCGCGGTCCCGGTCTGGAGCGAGGTCGAGCTCGGGTACCGCCTGCTCCGCGGCAACCCGCTGATCGGCGTCACCGGCACGAACGGCAAGACGACGACGACCGAGCTGCTCGCCGCGATCCTGCGCGCCGACGGCAGGCCCGCCGAGGTGGCGGGAAACGTCGGGCGCGCGCTCACGGCGGTCGCCGAGCACGCCGAGCCGGGCGTCACGGTCGTCTGCGAGCTCTCGAGCTTCCAGCTCGAGGACGTGCACGAGCTCTCGTGCGACGTTGCCGTCCTCCTGAACCTCGAGCCCGACCACCTCGACCGCCACGGCTCGTTCGAGGCCTACCGCGACGCGAAGCTCCGCATCTTCGAGCGCGCCCGCGCGAAGATCGTGCCACGCGGGCTCGGGCTCGAGGGCGTCGAGTTCGCGGCGGACGACCCGCTGCCGGCCGAGCCGCTGATGCCGGGCGCGCACAACCGCGAGAACGCCGCCGCCGCGACTGCCGCGGCTCGGGCCGCGGGCGTCGGCGACGCGGCGATCGGCGAGGCGCTCCGCACCTTCGCCGGCGTCCCGCACCGGCTCGAGCTCGTCCGGGAGCTGCGCGGCGTCCGGTACGTCAACGACTCGAAGGCCACGAACACGGCCGCCGCGCGCCGCGGCGCCGCCGCGTACGACGCGCCCGTCAGGCTGATCCTCGGCGGCTCCCTGAAGGGCGAGCTGCCGGCGAACGTCGTCGCGGTGCACCTCGTCGGGGAGGCGACCGCAGAGCTGGCCGCCGCACTCGACGCGGCCGGACGGCCGTATTCACGCGACGGCGACCTCGCGCACGCGCTCGAGCACGCGGCCGCGGATGCGCAGCCGGGCGACGTCGTGCTGCTCTCGCCGGCCGCGGCGAGCTTCGACCAGTTCGCCGACTTCGAGCAGCGCGGCGACACCTTCCGCCGGCTCGTGCGGGAGCTTTCGTGAGCCCGCGCATCAAGCCCCACTCGCTCGAGCTGCAGCTGCTCGTGCTGGTGCCGCTCGCGCTGACCGCGTTCGGCCTCGTGATGGTCTACAGCGCCACCTCCGCGTCGGCAGCACTCGGAAACGGCAATCCCGTCGGCTACCTCGAGCGACAGACCGTCTATGCCCTCGTCGGGGTCGTGCTGCTCGTCTTTGCCGCGCGAACCGACTTCCGAAAGCTGCGCGGGCTCGCGCCGACGCTCGTCGTCGCGGCGCTCGCTCTCTGCCTCGCCGTGCTCGTGATCGGCGAACGAATCAACGGCGCCCGGCGCTGGATCGGCTTCGGGCCGGCGGCCTTCCAGCCGTCGGAGCTCGCGAAGCTCGCGCTCGTCGTCTGGTGCGCCGCCTACCTCGCGCGCAAGCCGCCGCCGCGCACGCTGAAGGACCTGGCGCGCCCGGTCGGCACCCTCGTCGGCCTCTTCTGCGTGCTCGTCCTCGTCGAGCCGGACCTCGGCACCGTGATCACGATCGTCGTGATGGTCGGCGCGATGCTGCTCGTCTCCGGCACGCCGCTGCCGACGCTCGCGTCCGCCTACGCGCTCGTCTTCGGGCTCGGGGCGATCGCGGCGTGGGCGTCGCCCTACCGGCGCGTGCGCATCTTCACCTTCCTCGATCCCTGGAAGGACCCGCTCGGCGCCGGCCTCCAGAACGTGCAGGCGCAGATCAGCGTCGGCTCGGGCGGCGTGTTCGGCCGCGGCCTCGGTCAGGGGATCCACAAGATCCACTACCTGCCGGAGGCGCACACCGACATGATCTTCGCCGTGATCGGCGAGGAGCTCGGGCTCGTCGGCGCGGCGCTCCTGATGGCGGGCTACGCGGCCTTCGCGTATGCCGGCCTGCGGCTCGCGATCACGTGCAAGGATCCCTTCGGCAAGCGCCTCGCGGCGGGCATCACGGCCCTCGTCTGCGGCCAGGCGGCGATCAACCTCGCGGCCGTGCTCGGGCTCGCGCCGCTGACCGGAATTCCCCTGCCCTTCGTCTCGTACGGCGGCTCGAGCCTCGTGATCGCCCTCCTGTCGGTCGGGATCCTCCTTAACATCGCCCGTGGCCATGGACGAGCGACGACAGCTGCGGTGCCTGATCGCGGCCGGGGGAACGGTGGGGCACGTCGCCCCGTCGCTCGCCGTGGCGGAGGCGCTGCGCGCGCGCGGGGTGGAGGTGACCTTCGCCGGGTCGCCGGATCGCGTCGAGGCCAGGCTCGTTCCTGAGCGCGGCTACGCCTTCGACTCCTTCCGCGTCGCGGGGCTCCCGCGCCGCCCCGGCCCGCGGCTGCTGGGGCGCTCTGGCTCGCTGCCGCGGCGCCGGCCGCCTGCCTGCGCATCCTCGCGAAGCGCCGGCCCGACGTCGTCCTCGGCGGCGGCGGCTACGTCGCGGGGCCGATGGTGCTCGCGGCGTGGCTGCGCCGGATCCCCGCAGCGCTGACCGAGGCCGACGCGATGCTCGGCCTCAGCAACCGGCTCGCGACGCCGTTCGTCCGCCGGGTCTTCGTCGCCTACCCGGTCGCGGACGGCCGCGACGGCAAGGTCAGCGTCGTCGGCAGGCCGATCCCGTCGAGCTCGCGGGCGGTGCCCCGCGACGAGGCGCGCCGGCAGCTCGGGCTCGCCGAGGAGGGGCCGCTCGTGCTCGTCTTCGGCGGGAGCCTCGGCGCCCGCACGCTCAACGAGACGGCGGTTGCGGCGTGGGGCGAGGCGGGCCCGGACGTGCTCCATCTCTGCGGCGAGCGCGACTGGAGCGAGCTGCGCGGCCGCGTCTCGCGCCCCGGCTACACCTTGCTCCCGTTCGTCGACGCGTTCGGCGCGGCGCTCGGCGCGGCCGACCTCGTCGTCTCGCGCGCCGGCGGCTCGGTGTGGGAGATCGCGGCGGCGGGCCGGCCCGCGATCCTCGTGCCGTATCCGGCCGCGACCGCCGACCACCAGAACCGGAACGCCGAGTACTTCGAGCGCGCGGGCGGCGCGGCGATCGTTGACGATGCCTCCGCCCGAACCGCCGTGCCGCGCCTCGTCGACGAGCTGCTCGCCGACCCGGTCCGCCTGGGCGAGATGGCCGAGGCGATGCGTGCCGCCGCAAAGCCCGACGCCGCAGACAGGATCGCCGATGAGCTCGTCGAGCTCGCCGCCGCTCGCCGGTAGGCGGATCTGGATCGCCGGGATCGGCGGCGCAGGCATGAGCGCGTACGCGACGCTCGCGCACGCGTGGGGCGCCGAGGTCGCCGGCTGGGACCGCGTCGAGACGCCCTACCTCGCGCATCTCGACGAGGCGATCGAGGTGACGATCGCGCCCGAGCCGCCCGCCGTGCCCGGCGGCTTCGAGCCGTACGTCTCCTCGGCGTACGCCGGGCGCGTCGAGGGGCGGCCACGGGCCGTGTTGCTCGCCGAGCTCGTCTCGCTGCGGCGATCGATCGTCGTCGCAGGCGCGCACGGGAAGACGACGACGAGCGCGATGATCGCGTTCTGCCTCGAGCGGCTGGGCCTCGAGCCGGCGTTCCTGATCGGCGGCGAGGTCCCCCAGCTCGGCGGCAACGCCCGCGCCGGCTCGGGCTGGCTCGTGGTCGAGGGCGACGAGTCCGACCGCTCGGTCGCCGCGACGCGGCCCGAGATCGCGGTGCTCCTCAACGTCGACCTCGACCACCATGCGACGTTCGCGACGCAGGCGGAGGTGGAGGCGCTCTTCGAAGAGTGGCTCGAGCACGTGCCGCAGGTCGTGCGCGCCGAACGGCTCGAGCCGGTCGCGCTCGCGCTCGCGGTGCCCGGCGAGCACAACCGCCGCAACGCCGCCGCGGCGCTCGCCGCGCTCGAGCTCGCGGGCGTGGCGCGCTCCGAGGCGGAGCGCGTGATCGTCGACTTCGCAGGCGCCGGCCGCCGGCTCGAGCGGCGGGGAGAGGCAGGCGGCGTCGCCGTTCTCGACAGCTATGCACACCATCCCGCGGAGCTCGCCGCGGACATCGCCGCGGTGCGAGCGGGCGGTCGGGTGCTCGCGCTCTTCCAGCCGCACCTCTACTCGCGCACGGTCAATCTCGTCCACGAGTTCGCGGTCGCGCTCGCCGCCGCCGACGCGGTCTGCGTGACCGAGATCTACGCGGCGCGGGAGGAGCCGCTGCCCGGCGTGAGCGGCCGCCTGATCGTCGAGGAGCTCGCGCGCGTGCGGCCGGGGATGCAGATCGCCTGGGCGCCGCAGCCCGAGCAGGGGGCGCGGCTCGTCGCGGCGTGGGCGCAGGCGGGTGACACCGTGCTGACCCTCGGCGCAGGCGACGTCGACCGGACGGCGCCGCTGCTGCTGGAATTGCTCGCGTGAAGATCGAGGAAGGCGTCGAGCTCGCGCGCTACACGACGCTCGGCACGGGCGGTGCGGCGAGCGCCTTTGCGCGACCACGGAGCGTCGCGGAGGTCGAGGAGCTGCTGCGCTTCGCAGCCGGACGCGGTCTCGACGTCGCGACGGTCGGTCTCGGCTCGAACCTCCTTGCCGCCGACGCGGGCGTCGAGGCGCTCGTGCTGAAGCTCGACGGCGAGCTCGCGTCCGTCGCGATCGACGGGGAGCGGGTCAAGGCGGGCGGCGGCGCCGCGAACGCCGTCGTGTTGCACCGGGCGCGCGCGGCGGGCCTCGGGGGCTTCGAGTTCGCCTGCGCCATCCCGGGCACGATCGGCGGCGGTGTCTGGATGAACGGCGGTGCGTACGGCAGCGACTTCGCGAGCGTGCTCGAACGTGTGCTCGTCGCGAGCGCCGAGGGGACCGGCTGGCTGACGCCCGCAGAGCTCGGTCTCTCCTATCGGCACTCGAGCCTGCGGCACGGACAGGTCGTCGTCGCGGCCGAGCTGCGTCTCCGCCCGCGCGACCCTGCCGCGATCAAGGCGGAGGTACGCGAGCTCAACGCGCGTCGGAAGGCGGCGCAGCCCACGAACCGGCGCACGTTCGGCAGCGTCTTCAAGAACCCCGAGCACGAGCTGACGGCCGGCAAGATGCTCGAGGCGTGCGGGCTGAAGGGCCACCGCAGCGGGGGTGCACAGATCTCCCCGAAGCACGCGAACTTCATCGAGAACGCGGGCGGCGCCCGCACCGCGGACGCGCTCGCGCTGATGCGTGAGGCGCAGCGCCGGGCGCGCGAGCAGTTCGGCGTCGAGCTCCGTCACGAGGTGGAGCTCCTCGGCGAGCTCGGGTAGGAGCGACCAACAGTACGGCGAAGGTTGCGGGGTGGCCGGCAACCGGCAATTGCCCTCCTCGCGGGCGCGTGCAGCGGTCGCGACGCTGCCGCGCGGGCGTGCCTCGCCGGCGCTCGCGCAGCTCGCGCCCTCCCGGCGCTCGCTCGCCGTCGGCCTCGGGCTCGTCGCGATCGCGGTCGGCGCGTACTGGGCGGCGCGGCAGAGCTCTGCCTTCTCGGTCGCCCGGATCGAGGTCGACGGGGCACCCGCCGCCGTCCGGCTGCAGGTGCGTCGCGCCGTCGCCCCGCTGCTCGGGACGAGCCTCCTCGCCCTGGACGGCGCAGCGCTCGAGCGCCGGCTCGAGGCGGTGCCGACCGTCCGGGCCGCCGGCTACGACCGGGCCTTCCCGCACACCCTGCGCATCCACATCCTCCCGGAGCTGCCGGTCGCCGTTCTTCATCGCGGCACGGAGACCTGGCTCGTCTCGGCGCGCGGCCGGGTCCTCTCGCGGGTCCCGAACCTCACCTTCGGCGCGCTCGCCCGGATCTGGGTGCCGAGCAAGACCGCGCTCGCGCCGGGCGCGTTCCTGACGCCCGAATGGGGCGGCACCGCCGCGCGGGCGCTCGCGCTCGCCGCCCGCTTCCCGGCGCGGATCGCGACCGTCTCGCTCGTCCAGGGCCGGCTCGTCTTCCGGCTTCGCTCCGGGCTCGTGCTCGAGCTCGGCGAGCCGACCGACATCAGGCTCAAGCTCGCGATCGCGCGCCGCGCCCTCGCCGCGCTGCCGCCGGGCGCGGCGTACGTCGACGTCAGCGTGCCGGGGCGCCCCGTGGCGGGCACCAACTCTAGACTCTCAGGTAGAGGTTGAGCGTGTGAAGCGTCAACCTCTGATTGACAGGGAGTTTCCGGCCATCTACCCTCGTGCCCGAGCTTCGCTTTTCCGCCCCGATCCTCGACCGGAGCTTCAGGTGTCTTCCTCATGAGCATGCGCGATCAATCGGGTAACTACCTCGCACTGATCAAGGTCGTCGGCGTCGGCGGCGGCGGCACGAACGCGGTCAACCGGATGGTCGACGCGGGGCTCTCCGGGGTCGAGTTCATCGCGGTGAACACCGACGCCCAGGCGCTGATGATGTGCGACGCCGACGTGAAGATCCACATCGGCTCGCAGTCGACGCGCGGCCTCGGCGCCGGCGCCGACCCGGCCGTCGGCCTCGCCGCCGCGCAGGAGAGCCGGGACGAGCTGAAGGAGTCGCTGAAGGGCGCCGACATGGTGTTCGTCACCGCGGGCGAGGGCGGCGGCACGGGCACGGGCGGCGCGCCGATCGTCGCGGAGCTCGCCCGCGAGCTCCAGGCCCTCACGGTCGGCGTCGTCACGAAGCCGTTCGTCTTCGAGGGGCGGAAGCGCTCGCAGCAGGCCGAGCTCGGGATCGACAACCTGCGCGACCGGGTCGACACGCTGATCGTGATCGAGAACGACCGGCTCCTCCAGGTGGTCGAGAAGAAGACCTCGGTCGTCGACGCGTTCCGCATGGCGGACGACATCCTGCGCCAGGGCGTCCAGGGGATCACCGATCTGATCACGGTGCCCGGGCTCGTGAACCTCGACTTTGCAGACGTCCGCACGATCATGCGCGAGGCGGGCTCGGCCCTGATGGGGATCGGCACTGCCGCCGGCGAGAACCGGGCCGCCGAGGCGGCGCGGGCCGCCGTCTCCTCGCCGCTCCTCGAGACGACGATCGAAGGGGCGACCGGCATCCTCCTCAACATCACCGGCGGCCCGGAGATCGGGCTCTTCGAGGTGAACGAGGCCGCCGAGGTGGTGACGAGCGCCGCCGACCAGAACGCGAACGTGATCTTCGGCGCCGTGATCGACGACGCGATGGGCGACGAGGTGCGGGTCACCGTGATCGCGACGGGCTTCGGCAACGGGCGCCGCCGCCGCCGCAGCGCCGCCCAGGAGGCGCCGCTTCCCTCGGTGCCGGTGCCGGGCGGCGTGTTCGAGGTCCCGGACGAGGCACTCGACGTGCCGTCGTTCCTGCGCGACCAGTAGCGCGGCACGTTCGCATTCCCTGAGGTTTGACGCTCCGACCGGCGCGGTACAGCACCGATGCCCTCAAAAGGGTTGGCCGTCTACGTGCCAACCTTCACGACCCGGTCCCCCGCCCCGGCTCATTTTCTGGTGAGCCGGGGCGGCCCGTTTTTCGAGCGCGCGTCGCCTGCAGGGCAGTCACTAGGATCGGCTCTGCGCATGGCGCAGACCTTGCTCACGACACCGCTTCACGACCGCCACGTCGCTCTCGGTGCACGACTCGTCCCGTTCGCCGGGTGGGAGATGCCGGTCCAGTACGAGGGGGTGATCCAGGAGCATCGCGCCGTGCGCACCGACGCCGGCGTCTTCGACGTCTCGCACATGGGCGAGCTCGAGGTCGAGGGCCCGCGTGCCCACGAGCTGCTCCAGGGCCTGCTCTCGAACGACCTCGACCGGATCGAGCCCGGCGGCGCCCAGTACACGCTCCTCACGAACGAGCGCGGCGGCATCGTCGACGACCTGATCGCCTACCGGCTCGGCACCCACCGCTACCTGCTCGTCGTCAACGCGTCGAATCGCGAGGTCGACTTCGCCTGGCTGAAGGAGCGCGAGGTGAGCGGCTCCGACGTCCGCGACGTCTCGGACGAGTACGGCCTGCTGGCCGTGCAGGGGCCGAACGCGATCGCGAAGCTCGGCCTGCCGCCTGCTCCGGCCTTCACCTTCGCCGAGGCGGAGATCGAAGGGGTGCCCACGATGGTCAACCGCACCGGCTATACGGGCGAGGACGGCTGCGAGCTGCTCTGCATGGCCGAAGACGCCGGTGTGCTGTGGGACGCGGTGCTCGCACGCGGCATCGTCCCGTGCGGGCTCGGCGCGCGCGACACGCTGCGGCTCGAGGCCTGCTACCCGCTGCACGGCAACGACATCTCCGAGGCGACCGATCCGATCTCGGCCGGCCTCGGCTGGACGTGCGCGCTCGGGAAGGAGTTCACCGGCGCGGCCGAGCTGCGGCGCATCAAGGAGCACGGCCCGGAGCGGAGGCTCGTCGCGTTCGTGATGGAGGAGAGGGCGATCCCGCGACACGGCATGCCGATCGAAGGCGGCGGCGAGGTCACCTCCGGCACGCACTCGCCGATGCTCGACGTCGGCATCGGCATGGGGTACGTGCCCGCCGGCACGGCCGCGGTCGGGACCGAGCTGACGATCGACGTCCGCGGCAAGCCGCGCACCGCGAGAATCGTCAAGAAACCGATCTACAAGAGGGAGGGCTGACAGTGGCCGCCGCCGAGTCGTATCCGGACGACGTGCACTACCACCGCGAGCACGACTGGGCGCGCGTCGAAGGGGACGTGGCCGTGCTCGGCATCACCTGGTTCGCGCAGGACGCGCTCGGCGAGCTCGTCCACTTCGAGCCGCCGGAGCCGGGCTCCACCGTGACGAAGGACACCTCGTACGGCGAGGTGGAGTCCGTGAAGGCGGTCTCCGACGTGGTCGCGCCGCTCTCGGGCGAGGTGCTCGAGGTGAACCAGGCGGTCGTCGACGCGCCCGAGACGGTCAACGACGACCCCTACGGCGGCGGGTGGCTGATCCGGGTGCGGCTCTCCGACCCCTCGGAGCTCGACTCGCTGCTCGATCTCGAGGCGTACAAGCAGGTCCTGGCCGAGCAGTGACGCATCCCTTTCTCGCCCTCACCGAGGACGACCGCGCCGAGATGCTGCGGACGATCGGGGTCTCCTCCGTCGAAGAGCTGTTCCGCGACATCCCCGCGGACGTCCGGCTCCGGCGCGAGCTCGAGCTCGAGCCCGCCCTCTCCGAGCAGGAGCTCTCGGCGCACCTCGCCGAGCTCGCGGCGCGCAACGTCGACTCGACGCGTGAGCTGTCGTTCCTCGGCGCGGGCATCTACGACCATTACGTGCCCGCGGTCGTCGACGCGGTGCTGCAGCGCGGCGAGTTCCTGACCGCCTACACGCCGTACCAGCCCGAGATGAGCCAGGGCGTGCTCCAGGCGATCTTCGAGTACCAGACCGCGATCTGCGAGCTCACCGGCATGGACGTGTCGAACGCCTCCGGCTACGACGGGACGACGGTCGCCGCCGACGCCTGCTACATCGCCAAGCACGCGACGGGCAGGACGAAGGTCGTCGTGACCGAGGCGACGAACCCCCAGGTGCGCCAGGTCGTGAAGACGTACGCACCGGGCTTCGGGCTCGAGATCGTCGAGGTGCCGCAGCGCGGCGGCACGACCGACCCGGACGAGCTCCGGGAGGCCGCCGAAGGCGCCGCCGCCGTGATCTTCCAGCAGCCGAACGTCTTCGGCTGTCTCGAGCCGGCGCCCGACCTTGCGGCGGCGGCGGGCGACGCGGGCGCGCTGCCGGTCGCCCACGTCGACCCGCTCTCGCTCGGGGTGCTCGAGGCGCCCGGCCGGTACGGGTGCGCGATCGCGCTCGGCGAGGGACAGGCGGCGGGCAACTTCCCGGCCTTCGGCGGCCCGCACTACGGCTTCCTCGCAGCGCGCCGGGACTTCATCCGGCGCATGCCGGGCCGGATCGTCGGCGAGACGGTCGACGCCGCGGGGGAGCGCGGCTATGTCCTCACCCTGCAGACCCGAGAGCAGCACATCCGGCGTGAGAAGGCGACCTCGAACATCACGACGAACCAGACCCTCCTGGCGCTCGGCGGGCTCGTCTACCTGGCCTGGCTCGGGCCGCAGGGGCTGCGCGAGCTGGGGGAGACCTGCCTTTCCCTCGCCGCCTACGCGAAGCAGCAGCTTCGCGAGCGAGCCGGGCTCGAGCCTCTGTTTCCAGACGAGACAACGTTCAAGGAGTTTGCGGTGCGCGTCGGACGGAACGCGCGCCAGGTCGTCGCCGCCGCGCGGGAGCTCGGCGTGCACCCGGGCTACGCGCTCGGCCGCGACTACGAGGGGATGGACGACGTGCTGCTCGTCGCCCTCACCGAGAAGCGCACGCCGCAGGAGATCGACCGCCTCGCCGAGGTGCTCGCCGAGGTGACGGCGTGAGGCTCATCTTCGAGAAGTCGAAGGCGGGCCGCCGTGCCTCCGCGATCCCGAGGCACGAGGGGCTCCCGGCGCCCGAGGTCCCCGCGGAGCTGCGCCGCGCTGAGCCGCCGCGGCTGCCGGAGGTGCCGGAGTTCGAGCTGATCCGGCACTTCACGGAGCTCTCGACGCGCAACTTCGGGATCGACAACGGCTTCTACCCGCTCGGGTCCTGCACGATGAAGTACAACCCGCGCGTCAACGAGCGGCTCGTCGCGATGCCGGGCTTCGCCAACCTGCATCCGCTGCAGGAGGAGCAGGGCGCGCAGGGCGCGCTCGAGCTCGAGTGGCGGCTGCAGCAGATCCTCGCCGAGGTGACCGGGCTCGACGCCGTCTCGCTGCAGCCGGCCGCAGGGTCGCAGGGCGAGCTGACCGGGCTGATGCTCGTGCGAGCCTATTTCGAGAGCAGGGGAGAGTCGGCGGCGCGCCGGAAGGTCGTGATCCCGGATACGGCGCACGGCACGAACCCGGCGTCGGTGACGATGGCCGGCTACGAGATGACGCCCGTGAAGACCGACCCGCGCGGCAACATCGACGTCGACGACCTCCGCGAGAAGGTCGACGGGCAGACGGCGGCGCTGATGCTGACCAACCCGTCGACGCTCGGCCTCTTCGACGAAAAGATCACGGAGATCTCCGAGATCTTCCACGGCGCGGGCGCCCTCATGTACTACGACGGCGCGAATCTGAACGCGGTGTGCGGCGTCTCGCGGCCGGGCGACATGGGCTTCGACATCGTGCACATCAACCTCCACAAGACGTTCTCGCAGCCGCACGGCGGGGGTGGCCCGGGCGGCGGCCCGATCGCGGTGCGCGACATCCTCGAGCCGTTTCTGCCGGTTCCCGTCGTGGTCGAGAACGGCGACGGGACGTTCGCCTTCGACTTCGACCGTCCCCACTCGATCGGCAAGGTCCGCGGCTACAGCGGCCCCTTCGGCGTCTTCGTTCGTTCCTACGCGTACATCAGGATGTACGGGCCTCGCCTGCGCGAGATGTCGGAAGCCGCGGTGCTGAACGCGAACTACATCCTCGCCAGGCTGAAGGGCACCTACGACGTGCCGTTCGACCGGCTCTGCATGCACGAGTTCGTCCTCTCGGCGCGTACCCTCAAGCGAGACCACGGCGCGACCGCGCTCGACGTCGCGAAACGGCTGATGGACTACGGCTTCCATCCGCCGACGATCTACTTCCCGCTGATCGTGCCGGAGGCCTTGATGGTCGAGCCGACGGAAACCGAGACGAAGGAGACGCTCGACGCGTTCTGCGACGCGATGCTCGCGATCGCGCGCGAGGCGGCCGACGACCCGGCGTTGCTCAAGGACGCGCCGCACAGCCGGCCGGTTCGTCGGCTCGACGAGGTGCGTGCGGCGAAGCATCCGATCGTCAAGTTCGAGTTCGACGAGCATCCCGATGTGACCGGTGAGCGGCGGCCGGTCGCCGCTGAGGCGCCGAAGGGCGTTTAGAGTTCACCCCCAACTAGCGGAAGGAGTCAGGTATGCCGTTCGCACGAGTCGTGAACTTCGACGGGGTCGACAGCGACCGCATCGCCGAGATGCAGCGCGAGATGGAGGGCAGCGAGCGGCCGCCGGAGATCCCGGCCAAGGAGGTCGTGGTCCTCCACGATCCGGACGCCGAGAAGTCGCTCGTGATCCTCTTCTTCGAGACAGAGGCCGACTACCAGCGCGGCGACGAGGCGCTGAACGCGATGCCCGCCGGCGACACCCCCGGCAAGCGCACGTCGGTCGCGAAGTATCAGGTCGCGTTCCGGCTGACGGACTAGCACCGCGCGACGTCGGCGAGCACGTGGTCGAGCGGCCGCGGCACGTGAGCCAGATCGAGCGCCTCGACGAGTAGACGCGCGTAGCGGAGCTTCCGGCGATCGGCGCTCCCCATGAAGCGCCGCAGCTGCGCGTCGACGCCCTGCCCGCGCCACGCGGGCTGCTTCTGGAACGTCCTGAAGGAGCCGAGGTCGCCGTGCGAGTCGAGGACCGCTTCGACGGCGGCGGGGCCGAGAGCGCGGATCAGCTCGTCTTCGAGGTCGGCGACGCAGACGTGGAAGCCCAGCCGTTCCAGGTCGGGTCGACCGAGAGGGGAGCCGAAGCCGGCCCGCTCGAGGCTGCGCCGGAACACCTCCTCCTCGCCCGCGTCGCAGAGACCGGCGAGCCTCGTGCCCGAGCTGTGCGAGGCGAACCGGGCCAGGAAGCGCCCGATCGCCTGCGCGCCCCCGATCGGCACGATCGCGACGCCCTCGCCTTCGAGATCGCGGCCGCGCCGTGCCGCGAGCGTCTCGAGCGCGATCTGGTCGCTGATTCCTTCGACGAGCACGATCGCACGTGCGTCGCCGACCCTCGCGAGCGCCCGCCTCGTCGCCGGCGGACCGCCGTCCGGCATTGCCTCGACCCGACTCGATCGCCGCTGCGCGTCCACGCGGCATATCTTCGGCGAGGTGACCGCGCGTAGGCGGCCGAATTCCTAGAGCCAGTCGTACGGGTTGCCGAGCAGGGCCCGCTCGACCATGACGCGGAACGCCTCGAGGCGCGTCGCGACGCCGAGCTTGTCGTACGCGTGGTAGAGGTGGAACTTCACCGTCCCCTTCGCGATCAGGAGCTCACGGGCGATCTCCGCGTTGCTGAGCCCTCGGCCCATCGCCATCAGCACCGCCTCCTCGCGCGGGGTCAGCCCGAGCTCTTCCGCGGCGCGCCGCGCGGTCGCCGGCGGCTCCGCCTTCGGGCTCTCGCCGCGGATCGCGGCCCGTAGGGCGGGTGCGAGCGTGTCGGGCTCGGCGCTCTTCAGGATCACGCCCTTCGCTCCGTGCTCGAGGGCGGCGTTCGCGAGCTGCGGGTCGGGCGATTCGGTCAGGAGCACCACCGCCACCGCCGGATGCGACACGCGCACGCGGTCGAGGAAGGCGAGCCCGTCGAGGCCCGGCATGTGGGAGTCGAGCAGCAGCAGGTCCGGCTCGAGCTGCTCGAGCAGCTCGACGATCCGCTCCGCCTCGTGGGTGACGCCCGCGACCTCGAGATCCTCGTCTGCCGCGAGCGCACCCTGGACGGCCTCGAGCAGCAGCCGGTGGTCGTCGGCGACGACGACCCGTAGGACGGCTCGCTGCGCGGAGCGCCTGGTGGGGCCCATGGTCTGATCGTCTCCGGCGGGGGCCTGCCGCGTCCCGCTCGTAGCGGGAGATACGTGCCCGCTGTTCGGCTAGTCCTGGCCGGGGCCGGCGTTCATGAACGCAGCGCCGGCGCGCGGCGCACCCGGGCCTTCGGCGCCGTCGCAAGCTGCCCGCAGGCCGCCTCGATGTCGCGGCCGCGCGTCAGCCGGATCGTCGCCGGCACGCGTGCCCGGTCGAGCTCCGCCTTGAACGCCGCGATGCGCGAGCGCGGCGAGGCGTCGTACATCCCGGTCGGGTTGTAGGGGATCAGGTTCACCTTGAAGCCGTCCCCGAGCAGCGCCGCGAGCTCGCGAGCCTGCTCGCGTGAGTCGTTGACGCCCGCGAGCAGCACGTACTCGATGTAGACGCGCCGGTTCGTCGCCGCGAAATGACGGCGGCACTCGGCGAGGATCTCCCGCAGCGGATAGCGCTCGTTGACCGGCATGATCCGTGAGCGCAGCTCGTCGGTCGGCGCATGCAGCGACAGCGCGAGCCTGATCGGTTCGTCGACCTCGTCCACGAAGCGGCGCAGGCCCGGCAGCCAGCCGACGGTGGAGATCGTCGTCCGCCGATGCGTGATCCCGGCGTCGGGCAGGCGGCGCGCCGCCGCGAGCACCTCGTCGAGGTTGAGCATCGGCTCGCCCATGCCCATGAACACCGCGTGGTCGACCGGCTCGAGGCGGCGGAAGTGAAGCGCCTGGTCGAGGATCTCGGATGCCGTCAGGTTGCGCCCGAACGCCATCTGGCCCGTCGCGCAGAACGTGCACGTCAGCGGGCAGCCGGACTGCGACGAGAGACAGAGCGAGCGGCGCCCGTCGCGGTAGCGCATCAGCACCGCCTCGACCGGATGCCCGTCGGCGGTCCGGAAGAGCGTCTTGACGGTGCCGTCGCGCGAGGTCCGCTCGGTCTCGACCGCGAGCGTCGAAAAGGGGACCGCAGCCGCGAGCTCGTCGCGCAGCGCGTGCGGGAGGTTCGTCATCGCCCCGTAGCCGGCCGCGCCGCGCGCCGCCCACTTCCACACCTGGCCGGCGCGGTACGCGGGCTCGCCGCGCTCGCGCAGCGTCCTCTCGAGGAGCATCAGGTCCATGCGTGCCACGGTAGCGTGAGCCTGTAGCGTCCGAGCCGTGATCGACCTCCGCTCCGACACCGTCACGAAGCCGACGGCGGCGATGCTGGCCGCGATGGCGAGCGCCGAGGTCGGCGACGAGCAGTACCGCGAGGATCCGACCGTCAACGAGCTCCAGCGACGGATGGCCGAGCTGCTCGGGCACGAGGCGGCGCTCTTCCTGCCGACGGCGACGATGTCGAACCAGGTCGCGCTCCGCGCGCAGACGCGGCCGGGCGCGCTCGTCCTCGCGGAGGAGCGAACGCACATCCTGATCTACGAGTGGGGCGGCCCCGCCATCCACTCGGGGCTCGTGATGCGCGGCGTCGTCGCGGCGGAGGGCCGGCCGACACCCGAGCAGATCCTCGCGGACGAGGACCTCGGAGCGGGCGGCGTCGTCGTGCTCGAGAACACGCACCGCTCGAGCGGCGGCCGCATCTGGCCGCTCGACGAGTTCGCGGCGGCCGCGGACGCGGCACATGCCCGTGGCGCCGCGGTCCATCTCGACGGCGCCCGCCTCTTCAACGCCTCGGTCGCCGCGGGGATCGCCCCGTCCGGCTGGTCGCGGCTCGCCGACTCGGTCACGATCTGCTTCTCGAAGGGGCTCGGCTGCCCGGTCGGCGCCGTGCTCGCCGGGTCGGAGCAGCTGGTCGAGCGTGCGTGGGAAGGCAAGTTCCTGCTCGGCGGGGCGATGCGCCAGTCGGGCGTGCTCGCCGCCGCGGCGCTCTATGCACTCGACCATCACGTCGAGCGGCTCGCCGACGACCATGCCCGTGCCCGGCGCCTCGCGGAGGGGCTCGCAGAGGGCGGGGTGCCGGTCGACGTCGCGACCGTCGAGACGAACTTCGTGCCGATTCCCGCCACGGACGGCGCGCTCGAGCGTCTCGAGCGCGAGGGCGTGCTGCTCGACGGGCTCCGCCCCGGCTACCTGCGCGCCGTCACCCACCTCGACGTGTCGGACGACGACCTCGGGCGTGCGATCGAGGTCATCCCCGCGGCGCTGGAGGCCGACCGGCGTGTCCGCGCCTGAGACGCTCGCGTCGGAGCTCGAGCGGCTCGTCCGCCGCGAGCAGCGCGACAAGCGCCTCCCGAGCGTCGCCGCGGCCGTGGTCCGCGACGGCGAGCCCGTGTGGGAGACCGCAGTCGGCATGGCGGACGTGCGGAGCGAGCGCGAGGCGACGCCCGACACGCAGTACCGCCTCGGCTCGATCACGAAGACCTTCACCGCCGCGGCGATCATGCAGCTGCGCGACGAGGGGAAGCTCGACCTCGAGGACCGGCTCGACGCCCACATCGAAGGCGCTGCGCACGTCCCGACCCTGCGCCGGCTGCTCTCGCACACGTCGGGGCTCCAGCGCGAGACGCACGACGACGCGTGGCTGCGCAAGCAGTTCGCCTCCGTTCCCGAGCTGGTCGAGACCTTCGAACGGGCCGAGCAGGTGCTGCCGCCCGGCGCGCGCTTCCACTACTCGAACCTCGCATTCGCGCTGCTCGGGATCGTCGTCGAGCGCGCCTCCGGCACTCCGTACGCCGAGTACGTCGAGCAGCGGCTGCTCGAGCCGCTCGGGCTCGGACGGACGAGCTTCGACGCGCGCGAGCCCGCCGCCACCGGGTATCTCGTGCAGCCCTACGTGGACGGGGTGTGGGAGGAGGCGCCGATCCGGACCGGGGCGTGGATCGCCGCCGGCCAGCTCTGGGGGACGGTGGGCGACCTCTGCCGGTGGGCCGCCTTCCTCGCCGAGCCCGACGAGTCGGTGCTGCGACGCGAGACGGTCGCGGAGATGAGGACCGTGCAGACGATCGACGAGCATGTCCGCTGGTCGGGCGGCTACGGCCTCGGGCTGATGCTCCGCCGTCAGGGCGAGCGGATCTTCGCCGGCCACGGCGGCTCGATGCCGGGCTTCATCGCCGGCATCTACGTCTCGCCGTCCGACAAGGTCGGCGCGGCCGTGCTCACGAACTCGAGCAGCGCCGCGGTCGGCGACCTCGTGCTGGCTCTCAGCTCGGCGACCGTCGAGCGCTGGCCTGTGCCGCCCGAGCCGTGGCGTGTCGAGGCGCCGCCGCCCGACGAGGTCGTGCCGCTGCTCGGCATCTGGTTCATGGAGGGAGACCAGTTCGTGATCCGCTGGCGGGACGGTGCGCTCGAGCTGCGTTTTCCGGACGATCCGGACTGGGCGGAGCCGGCCGTGCTGCGGCGTGAGAGCGAGGGCCGCTGGCGGGTCGCCTCGGGCTGGGAGCACGGCGAGGTGCTGCGCGTCGAGCGCGACGGCGACGGCGCCGTCTCGCGGCTCGTGCTGGCCGGGTATCCGGTCACCCGCGAGCCGACGCTCTGGGTCTGAGCTACTCGTACTGGAGCGCCTGCAGCACGTTGAGCCGCGCCGCGCGCCTGGCCGGGAAGATCGCCGCGAGGATGCCGGCGACGATCGCAGCGATCACGAAGACGACGAGCGTCGTCCACGGAATCGTGAACGCCGGATACGAGATCGCCTTGCCGATCATCAGCGCGAGGATCACGCCGAGCGGGATCGCCAGGGTGGCGCCGATCAAGGCAGTGATGATGCTCTCGTGGCGGATCATCCGCCGGATCTGCCGCCTCGTCATTCCGACCGCACGCAGCATGCCGATCTCGCGGGTGCGCTCGAACACCGTCAGGACGAGCGTGTTGACGATTCCGAACAGGCTGATGACGATCGAGAGCGAGAGCAGCACGTAGAGCAGGCTGAGCAGCAGGTTGATGCCGCGCTCCTGGTTCTTCGTGAACTCGTCCTTCGTCTGGATCTTCGCGTCCGGGAACCGTGCAAGCGCGTGCTCGAGCCGTGTCGTGTTCTCCTGCGTGACGCCGCCGCGCATGCGCAGGAACGCGAACAGGTTCTGCGGGTCCGTGAACGCCTTGTCGAAGCGCGCCGTCGAGATCGTCACGTCGCCGTACGGCGAGCCGCCCTTCGGCGGCGCGAAGATCCCGGTCAGCCTCAGGTGCAGCGTCTGGCCGGTCGGTGTCTGGAGGGCGATCGGCGAGCCGACCTGGAGATGGTGGCTCTTCGCATAGTCCTTCGAGACGAAGGCCCCGTCGTTCCCGAGCCGGCCCGGGGTGGATGGGCTGCCGACCTGCCACTTGACGTCGATCACGTTGCTGATGTCCGCCGGGACGCCCGTGACGCCGATCCGGTGGCCGAACGCCTTGCCCTCGGCCGCGCGCACCCCGGCGAGGAACTCGACTCCCGGCAGGTGGCGGAGCGCCTTCTCCGAGGCGGTCGACGTCGGCGCGAAGCCGTTCTGCGACGTGAGCGCGTAGTCGGCGGTGAAGAGCTTGTTCACCGAGTCCTCGAACGTCGTCTTCAGGCCCGCCGCGATCACCGACACGAGCGTCACGAGGGTGAGCCCGATCATCAGCGCCGAGGCGGTGGAGGCGGTGCGCTGCGGGTTCCGGATCGAGTTGCCGCGGGCGAGCATCCCGGCCGCGCCGCCGATCTTCGTCGCGGGCCAGCCGAGCACTCTCGCGACGGGCGGCACGAGCGTCGGCGCGAGCATCGCGACGCCGATGAAAACCGCGAGCGCGCCGACTCCGAGGGCGATCAGCCGCTCCTTCGTCGACAGCCCGCCGACGAAGAGCCCCACGAGCATCACGCCGAGCGAGACGGCGATCGTGACGAGGGCGATGTACGGGCCGAATCGCGCGAGGCGCCACTGCGGCAGCACGGCGCCCTCCCGCACCGCGGCGATCGGCTGCACCCTCGTGGCGCGGATCGCGGGGCGGACGGCGGCGATCAGGGTCACGAAGATCCCGACGGCCAGGGAGACGACGATCGTGCGGGTGGCGAAGACCGTCCCGACCTGCGGCAGGTCGATCCCGAACGCGACGAAGACCGCGTTCAGCAGCTTTGCGAGCGCGAGCCCGAGGAAGAGGCCCACCACCGACGCGATCACCGCGATCACGAACGCCTCGAGCACGACGGACCAGTAGACCTGCTTACGGGTCGCGCCGAGCGTGCGCAGCGTCGCGAGCTCCCGCATCCGCTGGGTGATCGTGATCGAGAGGGTGTTCGCGATCACGAAGATGCCGACGAAGAGCGCCACGAAGCCGAACGCGAGCAGGAAATACTCGAGA